>Ga0181536_10003349_pt1 | contig 17515 bp, 21 predicted proteins | sample PEATcosm2014_Bin_41_FD_121105 | JGI IMG/M metagenome (GOLD analysis project Ga0181536, IMG submission 121105) | Peatland microbial communities from MTU Mesocosm Facility, Houghton, MI, USA - PEATcosm2014_Bin17_60_metaG | ecosystem: Environmental > Terrestrial > Soil > Wetlands > Peat | place... | reverse complement strand
CATCTCGGTCGACAACATCATCGGGATCGCCTCCACCCCCTCGGGCAACGGCTACTGGCTGGTGTCGGCCACAGGGACGGTCTACGCGTTCGGTGCCGCCCAGGCGCTCGGCACAGCCAAGGGAACCTCCTCGCCGGTCTCGGCCATCGCTGGGACCCCGACAGGCGGGGGCTACTGGATCACCACCAAGAACGGGGCGGTTCGCGCTTTCGGCAACGCCCAGAGCTTCGGCACACTGCCCGCTCTCGGGGTCACTCCGGCCCTTCCCGTCATCGGTGTCGTCCACACCGCCGACACCGCGGGGTACTGGCTGATCGGGGCCGACGGCGGCATCTTCGCCTTCGGGGACGCCGGGTTCGTGGGGTCCCTGCCGGGGGTCACAGTCCACGTCACGGACATCGTGGGGGCGGTGCCGACGACGGGGTAGAGCGGACTCACCGTCGCCTCGTAGGCGGAGTGGGGTGGGTCCACGAAGCCCTCTAGGGCTCTCGCACGGGCGTATCGGCGCCGATCCACATGGGCAGCATCCTCTCGATTGCCTCCTCGGCCTCTGATGCTGTTCGAGGCAGGTCCCGATAGTTGAATGGACGCCGATGGGACATAGTGGCAGGGGTCCTTCTCGGGCGACTTGGCCGACGCTTCGTCCATCAGCACGGGCGGGGTCAACGGCGAGGTCGAGACGGTCACGAGGGCCACCCCCAATGCACTGACCTCCCCGCCGCCGACGAGCGGCCCGGACGGCTCGACGGTCCTGAACGACGAAGTGGCCTTCTCGGAGTTGGTAGGCCCGGTCGTTAGCGGCACCGGTGCCGGGACGATGACCGCCAAGCTCTTCTCGCCGTCCAGCTCGACCTGCAGAGGCCCAGCGGCGTTCGCTGAAGTCATTGTCGCCTCCAACGGCAGCGGCCCCTACAACACCACCGGCGGGCCGACCGCCGACCCGGCGGGGACATGGCACTGGTCGGCGGTGTACTCGGGGGACGCCGACAACAACGGCGTCGCCACTGGGTGCTCGGTGGAGCAGGTGACCACGGCGACGGCGACCGCTCCTCCAGGTTCAGCCTCTTCGCTACCGTTCACGGGGGCGCCCTTCATGAAGGAGGTCGAGGGAGGCCTTCTGCTCGTGCACCTCGAGGCCGGGCTGGTCCTCGTGGATATCCGCCGGCGCGGGCGGGCCCGCTGTCCGTCGCATCCCCGGCAACATCCCTGGATACCGCACGGCCACCTGGCCCGTGGCGCTCCGATGCCGGCTGGACAGAACTCGGGTGGATGTGGGCAGTCCGGACCAGGCTCTTCGAACTCGGATTCGGCACGTGAGGCGCTGATTGCCACCTCGTGGAGCCAGAAATTCCCGTTCTCCATTTCGCGGTGACGACGCGGCCTGTGGCGAACGTCCATGAACGCCCGCGGCGTCGTATTGCCTGTGAACTGCGAGTTCCCTAATTCAGCGACTCGCAACGGACCCGGTTGTTTCGCCTGCAAAGCCCCCGACCCGAGTTCGATTCCCGGCGCCGCCTCTACCCCTCCGCGACGCCGATTCCCAGCGCTCGGGCGGCAGTGGCCAGGGAGGCGTCGAAGGTGGCCAGCTGTCCACCCACCTGCTCGGCCGCGAGCAACACGCAACAGTCGGGCATCTTGAGACGAGTCGAGGTCCGTAAGCCGGCAAGGCGCACGGGGGCGTCTGCGTCCAGCCCCACTCCGTCGATCCCGAGCTGCGCAAGGGCCGCCATGGCCAACTCGAGCTTGCCGGCCCGAGCCGGCCCGATGAGCACTTCTGCCAGCGTGAGAGGGCAGGCCGACAGAGGGGTGGCGCCGGCCGCCTCCAGCAGGACCTCGGCCCGGGCGTGATGGGCGTCGTCGGCATCGAGGTGGGCGATCAGCACCGACGCGTCGACGACGATCACTCGGGCCAGTCCCGGCGCAGCTCCCCCAGGTAGCCGGGACCGTAGACCCCGGTGAGCAGGCCGCTCGTACGCCGAAGCGCCTCCTTACGGTCTGCCGCCACCTGGTCCGCAGCTTCTCCCAGAGCCCGGTATCCCTCACCGAGCAGTCGGAGCACCAGCTTTGCGCGGCGATCGCGATCCTCTGGCCAGCGCTTCGCTGCGGCGTCGAGGGCTCGGGCGACCTCGTCGGTCTCGGTGATGACATGACGCGGCCGGGTGGTTGGCACGCCAGCCAGTGTAGCACCAGCTTAGCGGTGCCACACCTCATGGCGCCCTGCTGGCGGAACGTCTCGATCTGCTGAGGCGCCCCCTCGGTGGCAGTGCCCCACTTGGACACGATCGCGCGCTGGGGGGCTTAACCAGCAGGAACTGTGCCCGCCCACCGTTGCTCGCCCGGGAGTTGGATCACCCGGAGAACGGCGGGTGCGGGGCAGTGCGCATCTGCGTGATCCGAGGCGTCGTGGTGTTCGATACGTGACGCCGGACGAGCGTGGCGTTTCGCGCATGCCGGGACCGTCGTCCCCCTCCCCGACGCGAAGGGAGGCGTCCAGATGTCCGGCGGGAACAAGCAACCAGTGGGCCGGGGCAACGCGGGAATGGACAGGTGTCCGCCAGAATTCGTGGAAAGCCATGTGCCCGGGCTCGATTCTGGCGCCGCCTCACGATGTGCCCGGGGTGGTACCGGATCCGCGCCGCTGACACAGCCTTCTGGCATGCTCGGCCCATGGCAGGCGACCGGCCCTGGAACGAGGGGGAGCTGCTCGGCTTCGACCTGGAGACCACCGGGGTCGACCGCTTCAGCGACGTGCCCGTCTCCTACGCCCTGGTCACGGTGGTAGGCGGGTCCGTGGTCCGACGAGTGGCCGGGCTGGTCGACCCCGGCCGGCCGATCCCCCCCGGTGCCACCGCCGTGCACGGCATCACCGACGAGCGGGCCAGGTCCGAGGGCCGGCCGCTCGGAGAGGTGGTGGCCATGCTGTCGGAGGCCCTGGCCGACGCCGGGGCCCGGGGGGTGCCGGTGGTGGGGATGAAGCTTGACTACGACCTGACGATCCTCGACGTCCAGTGCCGGCGGGCCGACGGGCGTGGGCTGGCGGCCCGGGGGTTCACGGCCCCGGTGCTCGACGCCCTTGTCCTCGACCGCCATTTCGACCGCTACCGCAAGGGGCGCCGCACCCTGGCCGACCTTTGTGCCCACTACGAGGTGGCCATCGACAACGCCCACGACGCAGCGGCCGACGCCGAGGCGACGATGGGCGTGGTGTCCGCCCTCTGCCGCCAGTTCCCCGAGCTCTGCGCGCAGTCACTGGCCGACCTCCACCGACGCCAGATCGAGTGGCACCGAGAGTGGGCCACCTCCTTCGACGAGTGGCGCCGGGGGAAGGGGCTGACCCCGCTCGACTCGCGGGACTTCGACTGGCCGTTCGCCGGGGAGCCGACCGCGGTCGGCGCCGCCTGACGAGGCAGTCCCGGAGGCGACACCGTCGGGCGCCCGGTGGGAGGATGTCACGGTGCGCGCCTGGCAGGTGAGCCGACCGGCCCCGATCGACGAGGGGCCGCTGGAGCTGGTGGAGCGGCCCGAGCCCGAGCCCGGCCCCGGCCAGGTCCGAGTGCGGGTGTCGGCCTGCGGGGTCTGCCGGACCGACCTGCATGTGGCCGAGGGTGACCTGGCGGTTCACCGTCCCCACGTCGTCCCCGGTCACGAGGTGGTGGGCCGGGTGGACCAGAGGGGCCCGGGCGCCGAACGGTTCGGCGAAGGCGACCGGGTGGGCGTGGCTTGGCTGGCCTCGACCTGCGGGGCGTGCCGGTTCTGCCGGCGGGGGGACGAGAACCTCTGCGCCGCCGCCACCTTCACCGGGTGGGACCACGATGGCGGGTACGCCGAGTGGACGGTGGTCGACGAGCGCTACGCCTACCGCCTCCCCGACGACCTGCCCGACGACCAGGCGGCACCGCTCCTGTGCGCCGGCATCATCGGCTACCGCGCCCTGCGGCTCACCGCGCTGCCACCCGGCGGCCGGCTCGGCATCTACGGCTTCGGCGGGTCGGCCCACCTCACGGCGCAGGTCGCCCTGGCCCAGGGGGCCGAGGTCTACGTCGCCACCCGGTCGTTCGAGGCGCGCCAGCTGGCCGCCGACCTGGGGGCGGCGTGGGTGGGCGGGGCGGACGAGGTGCCACCCGATCCGCTCGACGGCGCGATCCTCTTCGCCCCCGTGGGGGAGCTGGTGCTTCCCGCCCTCGCCGCCCTCGATCGCGGCGGGGTGCTGGCGGTCGCCGGCATCCACTTGAGCGACGTCCCGCCCCTCGGCTACCACGAGCACCTCTTCAACGAGCGGGTGCTGCGCAGTGTGACGGCCAACACCCGTCGAGACGGCGAGGAGCTGCTCCGCCTGGCCCCGCGGCTCGGGGTGCGGGCGACCACCGTCGCCTATCCCATGGAGCGGGCCGACCGGGCGCTGGCCGACCTGGCGCACGACCGGATCACCGGGGCAGCGGTCCTGCGGGTCGGCTGATCGGGTCAGGTGGGCTTCAAGAGGTCCCAGACCATGCCGACGCCCTCGGATTCGCCGAGGACGACGGCGGCCGGGTGCCGCTTGTCGATGTGGCCGATCAGCCCGTTGTAGACGGAGTAGCCGACCAGTTCCTGCAGCCGCCGCGGGAAGCGGCGCACCGTGGCCGGGTCGAGCCCCAACTGCTGGTTCTCCTGCTGGCGCAGGAACCCGGCGCAGTAGTTCATGGCGATCCCGACCCGGCGCCGGCCGGTCCGGTTGGCCCCGCCGCCGTGCCAGAGGCTGCCCACCCACACGAGCACGCTGCCCTTCTCCATCTCGGCGGCGACCGTCTCGTGGGGCTCGAGCGGGTTCGGCGCCTGGTCGAAGCGGTGGCTCCCGGGGACGAGGCGGGTCGCCCCGTTCTCCTCGGTGAAGTCGGTGACGGCCCACATGGTGTTGCAGATCACCGGCGGGTGGGGGCGGGGGAGCGGAATCAGCTGGTCGTCGGCGTGCAGTGGCTGGGCCCGCTCGTCCGGTCCTATTGCGATCGAGGAGAGCGAGGAGATGAGAAGGCCCGGGTCGAGCACCCGCTCGACCAGCGGGAGCACGTTGGGGTGGAGCGGGATCCGTTCGTAGAGGGGGCCGTGGGCGAGGAGGTTGTAGATCCGGGTGGTGTGGACCCCCTCGAAGAGGTTTGCCGCCGGCACGATCCCTAGGCGGTGTTCGAGCCGGAGGAGGTCGTCGGCGATCTCGTCGCAGAGGGCCGGGTCGATGGCGCCGGGGAGGACGGTGAAGCCCCGGTCGGCGATGCTCGCCAGGTGGTCCTCTATCGTCGATGCTGCCTGCTCGGAGGTCACGCAACTCCTCCCATCCCGGCCACCCACGGCAGGGCCGCCGGTGACGAGGGTAGCGCCGCGGGGAGCCGGGGGCTGGCGAACGGGCACCAACCTGGGGGTTCCTGCCCTGGTGCGCCGGTGGTAGCGTTGGCCCTGAGGGCCGTTGGCGCAGTTGGTAGCGCACTTGCATGACGCGCAAGGGGTCAGAGGTTCGAGTCCTCTACGGCCCACTCCAAACAGCCAGTTCAGCCGCACAATGCGCGCAAAGGCTAGGGCGACCCGAGCTCGTCTGTAGCCACTCTCTGTAGCCACCAGCTGCAGGGCGGCTACAGGAGGCAGCACGCATGGCCAGGGCACGACAGAATGGTGAGGGCTCCGTCTACAAGCGCAAAAGCGACGGGCTTTGGATTGGGTCGGTCACCATTGGGTGGGAAGCCGGCAAGCGCCGACGAAAGACGGTCTCCGGTCATACCGCCGAAGAAGTTCGAGCGAAGCTCCGCGAAGTCCGTCGCCACCTCGACAAAGGGCTCCCTGTCCCGGACCACAAGACCACGGTGGACGACCTGCTGGATCGGTGGTTCAAGGATGTCATGAGCCACCAGGTGGCGCCGAACGCGCTGGAGAACTACGAGACGATCGCGAAGCACCACATCCGCCCGGCGCTCGGGAGGCGACCGCTTGCGAAGCTCTCGGTGGCGGAGATCGATGCGCTGCTCTCATCGAAGCGCACCGGTAATCCAAAAGCGGGCGTAAAGCCGCTCTCGGTGTCAACGGTCCGGCGGATCCGTGCCGTGCTCGGCCAGGCACTCGCTCAGGCCCAGCGATGGGACATGGTGCCGCGCAACGTCGCTGCCTTGAGCACCGCGCCGAAGCAAACCCGCTCCGAAGGTCGAACGCTCTCTCCCGAGCAAGCACGCACGCTCCTGGACGCACTGAGGGGGCATCGGTTGGAGGCCTTGTACGTCACCATGCTCGGCACTGGATTGCGGCGTGGCGAGGCGCTAGGGCTCCTTTGGAGCGACGTAGATCTCAAAGGGGAGACCTTGACCGTCAACCACCAGCTGAAGCGCGAGCGTGGCATCCTCGTGCTCGGTGACGTGAAGACCCAGAAGTCGCGTCGTGCCGTAAACCTCCCGAAGACCGTGGTGGAAGCGCTCAAGGTGCATCGGAATTGTCAGAGGGCAGAGCGGCTGCACTCCGGCCCTGCTTGGCAAGAGTCGGGACACGTCTTCACGACGATGATAGGAACGCCGATTGATCCGCGAAACATCGGGCGGGACTTCGCCAGCGTGACCGAGGCAGCGGGGCTCGGTCACTGGCACCCGAATGAGTTGCGCCACTCGGCGCTCAGCCTCATGCTGGCCCGGGGCGTACCTATCGAAGTCGTGTCCGACGTCGCCGGTCACGCCAGCATCCGCATGACCGCTGACGTCTATGGATACATCATGGAGCCGCAACGCCAGGCCGCGGCGAATGCACTTGATGCGGTCCTTTCTTCGTCGTAGGTAGTTTCGGTGGGCTCGCGAAGCTCATCACTTCCGCTCGCACTGGATCGTTCCGTCAGCCCGTCCGGGGTGGACACCCCTCAGCTCGCAGCTCCACCTGCCCTCGGGGACAGGCGGCGGCGCGCAACGGCGTGTCGTGCCTGTCGACGTCATTCTGCGTCGCATTGGGCGATGGCGGCGTCTATACGTACTCGTGAGCTAAAACCCGAAGTCGCCGGTGTGCAATCTCACCATGTATGGGGGACCGATCCCCCCGTCCAGACCCCAGACAGACTGCTGCATGCGGTGTCGTCAGGACGTCGAAGCAGATGACCTGATCGCCCACGCCCAGGAGCACGAGCGTGCTCAGCCAGAGTCCGACGTCGACCTTCCAAGCCCCTCGGGTATCGGCCACAATGGTGCGGGACCCGGCCATCTGGTCCGGTCCGCCACGCCTCTCGACAGCCCCGCCGTCGAACCATCGATCACTACGAAGGAGGTGACTCCGAGGGCAACCTGAGCCTCATCGTCGGTCGCTACGCGACCTCCGACGCCCCGGTGATCCGGAGGTGTCCGAAAACTCCGGAATGGGTGTCCGGATTCGCCGGAATCGTCACGAGAAGTGCGGAACGTCAGATATGAAGGGCGGATGAGGCGAGTTCGGGGTTCTTCGTCCTCGTGGCAGCTCACCACCTGGGTGACCGTTCTGACGTGCCGACCAATGTCCCCCGCAACGTCCCCAGCCCAGGTCAAAGGGGGTGACGAGACGATGATCTCGGTTGGCGTCAACGGCCTACACCGCCCTACACCTTGCGAATACCTTGCGGGCGGCTATGCTGTCGGTATGCCCTCGCGCACCCGGTCACATGACGTGGCACCTCTTTTCGAGGCCTTGAACGCTGATTCCGTGCAGGCAGCGGTTCGGGCACTGAGCGCCGGCATCGAGGACACCCTTGAGCTGTTCGACCGGAACCTCGTGCCCGCTCTCGCAGGACGGTGGGAAGCCGTCAAGAACTTTGTCCGTGCGTGGGCCGATCTTCTGGACGAGACCTTTGAAGCACAGGTTCATGCCGGGGTCGCCGAAGTAGTCAAAGAACTGAACGGTGCCTATCGGTTCCGTGCAGAACGGCCTGGGACGGGCGGCCAGGCCGTGCCATGGTTGCGTGCGCGAGTCGCGGATGCTCCGGGCAGCCCCTGGGTGGCCTCCCATGGGAGTGGCCTTGGCATTGCTCTGACGCTCATCGAGGACGTCCGGCGCGCGGAAGCCGGCCTGACTCCGTTGCCCGAGCCCCCCTCGGGATTTCCAGACCTCGGACCTGATGCCGATTTTGATCGCTACCGGCGTCTTGTCGGTCTCGCGCTGCGTGGTGAAGCCCTCCCGCTCGATCGGGTGCAGGAGACCTTTGGCCTAAGCAGAACCGATACCGCGAGGGTATTTGGCGTTAGTCGCCAAGCAGTCCAGCAGTGGCATGAACGCGGCGTCCCTGAAACGCATCTGGAGCGCCTTGACAACCTCCTCGCGCTTGGCGCGCTCTTGGAGCGCAAGCTGAAGCCTGGTCAGGTCCCGCTCGTTGCCCGGCGTCCCGCCGCTGACTATGGCGGTAAGTCGATCCTCGACATGGTGGCTGCCGGTCGAGATCGCGACGTCCGCGCTGGAGTGGAGACCGCACTGGACTGGTCCGCCACCGCATGAAGCGCGTCCGACGTGGAGGAGAGCACTTCCGCGTGGCCGATCCGCAGTGGAGCGATCCGCTTGACGGCAGCTACTCGCTGCGCAATGGCGGCCGATGGAACGCGCCGGGAAGCTTCTCGGTCCTGTACTTCTGTGCCGACCGACAAGTCGCACGAGCGAACGCGCGTCTCTTCCTGACCAAGCGACTCGAAGGCCTTCCCATCAATGCAGAGGACATCGAACCGAGCGAGTTGCCCGTCCTCGTCGTGACCGACGTTCCCGAGGACGACTTCCTCGACGCCGTGACGTCTGCCGGATGCAGGGAAGTCGGGCTCCCTGCGACGTATCCGATTGACGGAAAAGGAGGTGTCGTCGGGTGGGATCGGTGCCAACCTGTCGGCCAGATGGCTTTCGAGGATGGCCTGGCGGGAGTTGCCTGCCGGACCGCGGCGACCGGTGCGCCGACCGAAGGTGAAGAGATGGCTTGGATCGATCGGGGAGTCGGGGAACCCCTCGAGGCCACTGGAACCGAACGGTTCGAGCAGTGGTACGGCACGTTCGATTGGTGACCCAACGGCCACGACAATGGCCGCGTGCAGCCGACCAGGTCGCTCCTTGACTCGGGGCCAATGGCTAGGAATTCTGCTAACCACACGATCATGCCCACGTCTTCGCGTATCGGCCGTACCACCGCGGAGGCCAGCCGCCGGCGGGCCCGACAGAGCCCCGAGTACCGGGCGGAGTTCGCGCGCCTCCAACCGTACGAGGAGATCGCCCGCCAGATCATCAGCCTTCGTATGGCCCACGGTCTCTCGCAGGAGGCCCTGGCCCTGCAAGTGGGAATGACGAAATCAGCCATCTCGCGCCTCGAGTCCGGCCGGCACGCACCGACGATGGCGACCTTGCAGAAGATCGCAGGTGCCTTCGACCACCATCTCTGGATTTCCTTCGACAGCCCTGAGGCAAATAGCCGAGGAGGAAAGTCACCCGCCGGCAACTCGCCCGAGGACGCTCCTCGAAAGGTTGGCGCTGCCGCTGGCCGGTGAGGTGTTGGCCACACCATGTCGGGCGGAGGCACCAGCGATCTCCTGAGCGATGGCACGAACGAAGACTCCGCGTCGTGTCACTGGGCGAAGCCGAAATTCGCCCCCGAATCCCAGTTCAAGCGGCCCGTCGCGTGTAAGCAACGATGTAAGCAACGGGGGCGGATTTCCGCGAACGTGCCTGATCGGCCCTGAACTAGAAGTCCTGGTAGAGCCGTTTTGGCGACCTTCGGCGACCTGCCGCGAACGGGTTCAGTCGGCATGACGCGCAAGGGGTCAGAAGTTCGAGTCCTCTACGGCCCACCATTTCGTCGATGTTCGTACCCTCGGCCCGTTCAGGGGTCGGGTAGTCCCACTCGCGGGCCAGCCGGTCGAGGAAGTCCTCGTCCAAGAGGCTCCTGAAGGGCTGGGCCATCCTTGACCGGGCAACCCCAAGCTGTGCCACGAGGTGGATGTCACCGGTGAGCGACCGCAGTAGCCAGGCCCAGCCCGTCCCACGGTCGTTCGCCCTGAGATGTGCCTGGCTCACGACCGTCGCCCCCGAGAAGCTGCGGACCAGCGCTGCGGAGGGGTGCCCGCGGGGGCCGCCTGGCGCAGTTGTGAGTGGGCCTCTCGTTATTGGATTTCAAGGCCAGGGGCCCAATGGTGAGGGGGGCGTATCACCGGTGATACAATCTGCGCATGTCGATCGTGTCGATTCGTGACCTGCGGAACCACGGTGGTGAGGTGATCGAGCGAGCCAGGCTCGGTGAGCACATCACCATCACCAAGGACGGAGTTCCCGCAGCCGTCCTCCTTCCGGTCTCACCCCGGTCTCTCTCAGCCGAGGTGCTGGTTGCCCGCCGCCGGAACCTCCCTCGGGTCGACCCTGAGAGACTCCGAGCCGACCTCGACGCCGACGTCGACTCAAGCCTATGAGTGAGCCTCCGACTCGCGGCGTGCTCGACACCAGCACGGTCATCCTCCTCGGGCAGGTCAAAGACGCCACCCTCCTTCCCGATGAACCAGTCATCACTGCCGTCACCTTGGCGGAACTGTCGGTCGGACCGCTCGTGACCGACGACGAGACTGAGCGAGCTGCCCGACAAGCTCACCTCCAACAGGCAGAAGCGGACTTTGACCCGCTTCCGTTCGACGCTGCCGCCGCCCGGGCATTCGGCACGGTGGCTGCATCGCTCCGGCGCAGCGGCCGCAAGCGGGCCGCGCGCAGCTACGATGCCATGATCGCCGCCACGGCCATTGCCAACAACATCGCTCTCTACACGTGCAATCCCTCCGATTTCGAAGGCATTGACGGCCTGTCGGTATTTGCCGTGCCGGTTTCTTGAAGCGGTCGAGACTGTCGGCCTTAGCAGCCCGACGGTCGCCCGCGAAGTAAGCACAGGTACCTCATCTCACACCGAGCGCGGGCCAACGACCCGCTGCCGAGCGCGCAAGGGGTCAACTTCTGTAGCCATTCGTGTAGCCACTTGAGCGGACGGTGGGGGATCCGGCTGAACAACGGCGAGCACAGAAGCCCAGGTTAATGGCTTACAGCGGATTCCGGCGGACGCCTTCGGACGCCAAGCATGAATATGACGCGCAAGGGGTCAGGGGTTCGAGTCCTCTACGGCCCACATCGAGGGTGACCAAGTCTCCCTATGCGAACTCTCCCAGTTCCAGCGCGTCAGCTTGGATCCCGGGTGCTTGCTCGTACGGGCGAGCCATCTCGCCCTGCCCTTCGCCTTGCCAGGACCCTCGCTGTGCATCCCCCCATGTCAGCACCCAAGCGCGTAGCCGACCGCCGAGCAGACCTTGCTCATGACGTCGTCGCTGACTCGTCCGACCGGACCGGTGAGCGATGCCTGAGCGATCGTGTGAAGGCCGTCGCAGTTGATGACCGACGGCCGGCCCAGGCCGACCTCGACGTGGTCGACGCCAACCTCTGCGGCGAGACCCCGGATCGAAGTGGTGATTTCGGCGACGGTAACGAATTCGCGCGCGTCGAGCACTTCGGAGCGGGTGAGCAGCAGAACGGGTCGCCTCTTGCGACCAACCTCGGCCAACCAAAGCTCGCCGCGTCTCAAGGCTGCCCCCACGCTTCAGCTTCGGTCCACGAGGTGTCCGCATGTTCGGGGCGCCTCAGATACGCCTCTCGGTCTGATCGCGCCAACGCAGCCCGCACGGCATCAGCGACTCCTTGACGTGCTGCCGCCGAGACGTTGACGCCGAGCCGGCGGGCGCGCTCAGCCAACTCCTCGTCCAGCGTGAAGGTGGTTCTCAAGGAAGCCATAACTCAATGCTATCAGCCAATGATAGCAAGTTGTGCTGGCGCATCCGGCCGCCGAAGATCTCGTCGCAGGTGGACAGGAGTCTCCCAGCGCCAGGAGTTGTTTCCTCGCAGGTCATCAGGCGGGTCGAAGATCCACCGGTACGGCCAAAGGCAGCTGTACCGTCACGTTCAGTTCAATCGGTGACCACACCAGCGGAGGTGAACCCGTGACGGTGACGATGGACCTGGTGGAGCGGAGCGGTGAGCTGAAGGCCGAGTTGATTGAATTCGCGCGGAAGCCTCGTTACCAGCAGGCCTTTCGCGAGGTGGCGTCGGCGTCCTGGAGGGAAGGTCGCGTGATTGGAGACGGGGATCTCATCGATATTCTCGACCGTCTTGTCCTGCAGCATCGACTCCGGAGCGGACAGACGATCGTGGAGCAGTTCGTGGCATCGCGCTCGGACCTTCCCGCACCTGAGAGGGACATGCTGCTCGGGTGGCGCGACGTGGTGGAGGGCATCTTTGAGGTGGTTCGTCGCGATGGTGAGGCCCTGATCGTCACGAACCTGGTCGACCAGCTGACGTACCGGGTACGTTCCAACATGGGTGGCGAAGTGTTTCGAGTCTTCCGGCCCCGTTCGTACATGATCGCCCGGTTCGTGCCGATAGGAAGCGAATGGTTGGCGAGCGGTGTCATCCACCCGATCATCAGGGGTGGGCGGAAGGTCGCGTACTCGATTGCTGCTGACCTCGCAATGAAGTGCCCCGAAATGTTGTTCCGCAACCCCTCTCTTTTGGAACGCGGTTGGGAGCTGCAACGATGCGATCGCGACCGATTCATACGGTTCTTCGGGACCGACATGGTGCTCATGCCAGGTACGGCGCTCGTCGAGCGGATGCGGCAGTACGCGGCCTTCAGCCGTGACGAGGTTCTCGCTAAGTTGGCGGCTCAGGAGAGCGACAGCATCGCCAACCGCCCCTTGGTCGAAATCGAATTCCCGCCTGACTTGGTCAGATCCGGAACAGTGGCGGTCATCTATGACGAGACCGACGGGCTCGGTTTCTTCGGGGGCTTCGGTGAGTTTGAGCGCGCCTTCACCGAGCCGGCACTGCTCGAGCAACCTCGCTACCGCCAGCGGGTTGTCGACTACCTCGACGACGACAGCGTCTCACCGCTTCCTTTCCGGCGGATGGCAGATCGGGATCCACTTCGTGCCAGTGAGGTGCTCCGGCGGGTGCTTGGCCGTAAGAACTTCGACTGGCAGCGCGATGGTGAGAGGCTGATGCGCCAGCGCAAACGCTCCTTCTTCGATCGTGCACCGCAGCCCCGGATTCTGCCAATCAGCGCTCGATTGGCACCGTACTTCGGCTCGCCGTAGGCGTACCAAGCCTCGTGTTGGCGCCTTTCGGGAGCCAGTACAAGGGCGTCGCGTGGCTGAGGAAGTCAAGCCGGAATCGGCGGTTCCACCTGACCGACGGAGGAGACGTCGCGAGTCGCTGCAACGGGAAGGAATGTTCTGCATTCGGGCGAGGCTCATGGGTACGGGTGGCGACGGTCACCGGACAAGCGTGCGCCCTTGATGCCACCAGGCATGTACCCACCGCGGTACTCAGCAGTAGAAATCCCCGATTCTTCGTCTTCCGGCACAGTGGGGCTGCTCGATCAGGTATCCGGTCCGAAGGCCGGACGCTCACCTCGAATCAGGCTAGGGCACTCCTGGCGGCGATGGACGACCATCGACTGGGTGCACTGTTCGCGCTGATGCTCTCCACCGGTCTCCGCCAGGGCGAGGCATTCTGGCTCCGATGGGCGGACATCGACCTGAAGAAAGGCATCGTCGTGGTGCGCCGACAGCTCCAGCGGGTCGGTGGGGCACTGGAGACCAACGACGTGAAGACGAGCAAGCCACGTCGGACGGTCAACGTCGCGCCTCTGGTCGTCAAGTTGCTGAGAGCGCAGAAGGAGGCGCAGGCCGAGGATCGGCTGGCATGCAGGGGCGCATGGTAGGAGTCCAATTGCGTTATCACGACGGAGCTTGGCACTCCGCTCGACCCCCGCAACATCCACCGGGACTTCCAGACCGTCTGCACCAAAGCGGGTCTTGGCAAATGGCATCCCACGAGCTTTGGCACCCAGCTGCCAGGTTGTCGGAAGGCGTGTCTCTGCAAGTGGTATCCGACGTGCTGGGCCACTCGTCCATCCGGATGACCGCCGACGTGTACGGGCACTTCCTCCAGCCCCAGCGAGAGGACGCGGCGAGTGCCTGGCCGGAGTGCCCTTCGGGTGGGAGTTGTTTCCAGTCAGTCTTGGTTGCCGAGCTGGCCCGGCAAAGCCGGGCACGTCTGGCCTCACGTCGCCTGTCCGTCGCGCAAGGGCGCTCGGCCCCAATCCTTGGCGGTGCCCGCCGGGATGCCCCGTCCTCTCAGTGCCCCTCCTCGCGGCCGGGGACGGTGCTGCCGGCTGCAAGGGCCCGACCGTCCCCGGCCGGCGTGGTTCATCTTGTGGGCGGCGCCCCGAACGTGGGGGCGCCGAGGCCCACTGCGATGGCCGACGAGCTGATGGCCCATGAGGGGGTCGACGGGGCCAGGTAGTGGGGCGGAGCGATGACGCCGCCCTCGCTGTTCCAGTCGTAGTCCTTGACGTAGCCGGAAGTGCCGACGATGCCCACCGCCCCCCGCCACTTCTGGTCGATCGAGCCGTAGATCTTGAGGGTGCCGTCGAGCCCGCCTACGCCGCCGCCCGTCCCCAGCGACTCGTTGTCGACGGCGAAGGAGTGGTTAAGGGACAGGACGGCGGCGTCGATGGTGAGGGTACTCGACGTCGAGTCCGGAACTGGGTTGCACAGCGCCGCTGTCGGGGTTCCGAGCACCGCCGTCGTGCACGTTGTCGCCAGCGTCGAAGTGCTGGTGGCCTTGGGGACCTTGCACACTGTGGTGCCGCTTTTCCGGGTACACACCGTCTTGAGCGGGTGGTTGACCACCACGTAGTTCTCGGCGATCAGGCCGAGCGAGTCGTTGGGGACCGTGCCTGTGATGTTGAAGTTACAGGGGTGCGAGACTGTGCTGGCGAAGCCGGTCCCGCAGTTGAGATACTTGACTGTCCCAGTCGCGATGACGTCGTTCGAGGTGCCGATGGTGAGCTGCCCCTCGATCCCCCCACCGGCGGGGTTGTCGCTCACGAAAGCGTCGCCCTCGCAGTTCGTGTACGGGTACGCCTGGGCGCCCCAATAGTCGAAATAGTACGTGCCGTTTGTTGTCGTCGCGTACTGGGCCTCTGTCCCGTTCTTGCCGCTCTTGTAGTCGTCGAACGGGTTGGCGCCGGCGGTGCATGGGGAAGGGGCTGTCTTTACGAAGATCACGCCGTCGCCGTGCCCCGCGTTGGGGACGGCAGCCGTGTTTGTAGCTGCCGCGCCGCTCGAGGTGTGTGTGGAGGGGCACAAGGGCGTCGTGGCGCTAGCTGTCCTTCTCGGCGTCGCCTTGCTCCACACCGTCATCTCGTCTGCGGCGTCGAACCTGATGGTGGTGGGGCCTGTGTAGACGCATCCGTCGACGGCCGCCCACCTCTCCAGTGTGGCGTCGGACTTGGGCAGGGGTGAGAGCGGCTCCCCCGACGCGCTGGCCTGGAATGTCACTGTTGTCTGGTGCACGGTTCTTGAGACGGCGGGCAGCTGCGCTTGTGTCAACTTGGCGATGCACTTGCCACCTTCTACGAAGAGGCACCGGGGGTCGGCCGTCTCCACCGGCCCCAGGGTAGGGCTACCTGTGATGTAGACCGAGTCGTTGGTGTAGATGGGGCCGTAGACTTGTGTGCCGGAGGCGAAGACGATGGGGCTGCACACTGTTGTGCCGGGAGGATCAGGTCCTTCGTAGCCGGTCCTCCAGTCGTAGGTGCACTTCGGGGGTGTGGTCTGTGTCCCCTTGAGCTTCGGGTCGGTGGCCTCGTATGTGCTCCACCAGACGTGGGTCAAGAAGCCGTTCACGGGCACAAGGTTGAGTGTCGACTGTTCGTATGACATGTGAACTGTTGTCCATCCTGCGGCCCCGTAGATGGGCTCTTTCACGTAGAGGACCCGCTTGGTGGTCTTGGTTGTGGGTGTGGGGCATGACTCGGTGAAGCAGAAGCGCGGGGTCCCCCACGCGTAGTACTCGGGGACCACGCCGGTTCCCGAGGTGCCCTGCACCGGCTTCCACGACCGAAAGTTCCCCGGTGTGCACTGGCCCCCGGCCGGGGAGGAACTGTTGCAGGTGAGCTCGTTCGGGTTCTTGTTGGCGTCGCTCAGGAAGGTGTTGATGCCCGCCTCCAGGGCACGGTAGGCGAAGTGGTGGACCTCGTCGGAGTGGACGAGCGAATCGTGCTGAATCGCCTCCTCGGCCATGAGAGCGGCTCCGGTCGTGATGACGAACAGCATGGCGAGGACCATGGTCAGAAGAGACTGGCCCGCCTCCCGCAGACTTCGGGCAGAGTGACGCCTCGGCCCAGTCATCCGACCGCCGCCGAGTATGCCTGCGACAGGGCCGAGAGCTGGTAGGTCACTGTCTGGCTCTCAAGCTTGCCGACCGGCGACCGGCCCACCTTTACCTCGATGTCCACCTTCACGCTGTTGACGTCGGCGGCGGGGCACCGTGTGACGCTGATCACGCGCTCCGGTGTTGTCGCCGGCGGGTGCGGTGTCTGCTCTTGCATTGGCGGCATGCAGGTGGCGAAGGGGTCGGGTGTCGTCGCGGGTGTCGCCGGTGTGCCGTACTCGCTGCTGAGCGGGGAGTTCAGGAAGTACCGGAAGGCCGCCCTCTTTCTTGACCGTGTCTTGGGTGTGGGAAGGAACTGGTTGTAGACGTCAGCGACTGAGAGCATGAGTTTCGGCTTGCCGCTCCACTGGCAGCGGTCCGAGGCGGGCCGTGTGTGCAGGCCCGGGCACGTCCCCTTTGTTGGGGCGGTGGTGCTCACGGTGAAAACGCTGCCCGCAAGGGTGGCCACCACCTTCACCGGGCCGTTCGGTGTGCCCGTGTTGGAGTAGAAGGTCAGTGCTGTCCGCGAGATCTGGGTGGCCGGTGTGATGGCGTGTGTGGGCCGGTAGGTCCCGAACGGGGGGACTGGTGCGTTCCCCGACCCCCCTGTGGCCGGCGACACCGCCGTGCGCAAGAGCCGCTGAAGGCTGGTCCCAACCGGCAAGAGCTGGTTCAGCTCGGCGTTGGAGGAGCTGTTCTCGGCGTCCACGCGGTAGAAGGTGTTGCTGACGACCGCCATCATGCCGACCAGGAGGCTCACGAGCAACAGGGAGAAGGCGATCTCGACCAGCGAGATCCCCTCGTCATCGGGGTGGTGGCGGACGCAGGGCCGTCTCACAGCGTCACCTGGGCGGGGGACGGGAGTAGGGCGGTCGAGCCCCTCCCGCCCTGCGGTGTCGGTGCGACTACCTGGGCGGTTGGGGTGACGAGCAAAATCGCAGTCGCGGTCGTGCCGGCGCTGCTAACCGTGACGGCGTAGCGCTCGTAGGGGGCGGTCACGGTGACTGTGCCGTCCACTCCGGTCGTCCCGAGCGGCAGTGTCAGCGTGTTGCAGGCGACGGCCTGGGGTGTAGTGTCGGCGACTCTGACCTTCACCGAGGCGCCGGCGACCGGCTGGCCCCTGGTGTTCACCACCTCGACCCTGAGCAATCCGACGGGAAGGGTCACCGCCGCTCCTGCTGTTCCGATCGGCGTTCCGGGTTGGGTGGAGACCGAGGGGGATGTCGCCATCTCTGCGGAGCAGCTACCGGCGCCGACGGAATAGCCGTTGGAGAAGGGGAAGAGGGGT
>Ga0181536_10003347_pt1 | contig 17521 bp, 14 predicted proteins | sample PEATcosm2014_Bin_41_FD_121105 | JGI IMG/M metagenome (GOLD analysis project Ga0181536, IMG submission 121105) | Peatland microbial communities from MTU Mesocosm Facility, Houghton, MI, USA - PEATcosm2014_Bin17_60_metaG | ecosystem: Environmental > Terrestrial > Soil > Wetlands > Peat | place... | reverse complement strand
TGGCGTTGGCCGCGCCGGCGCCGCCGCGTCCGCCGCGTCCCGCCGCAAAGCCGGGCGCAGCGGTCTGCGCAGCCGCCGGCGCGGCCGCCGGCGCTCCCGCCTGTTGCGCCGCCGCCGCCGCCCGCCCGGCCCGCCCGCTGCCGCCCTGGCCCCAGGCCGCGACCGATAGGCCCAGTATCATCGCCAATAGGATCTGTCCGTTCCGCATATTTCGCATTCTGGCTCCCGGTTCAGATATGATATCTCAACCAAGGTAGGGCAGGCGGCCGTGACGCTGCGCCTCCACGCGCCGCGCGTATCGCGATGAAGCCCAGGGTGCGCAGGGCGCGCTCACGCCACCCGCACCGTCTTGATATTGACGAACTCGCGGATGCCGTATGCGCTCAGCTCCCGCCCGTAGCCGCTGCGCTTCACGCCGCCGAACGGCAGCCGCGCATCGCTCGCCACCATGGCGTTGACGAACACCATCCCCGCTTCCAGCTCGTCGATGAACCGCGCCTGTTCACCGGCATCGTTGGTCCAGGCCGAAGCGCCCAGCCCAAACTCCGTATCGTTGGCGATGCGGATGGCGTCTTCGATTCCTTGGGCGCGGAACAGCAGCGCCACCGGTCCGAAGAATTCCTCGCGATAGCCCGGCGAATCCGCCGGAATGTCCGCCAGCACGGTGGGCGCGTAAAAACATCCCCGCCGCTCCAGCCGCTTCCCGCCCGTCAGCACGCGCGCGCCGGCTTCCACCGTGCGCCGCACCTGGTGGTCCAGCCCTTCGAGAATATCGGCCGTCGCCAGCGGACCGAGCTGCGTGGTTTCGTCCAGCGGATCGCCAATCCGCAGCGCTTCCATCCCCGCCACGAAGCGCCGCTCGAATTCGTCCGCGATCCGCTCGTCCACAATGAACCGCTTGGCCGCGATGCACGATTGCCCGTTGTTGATGCAGCGCGCTTCCACGGCGGTTTTCACGGCTCGCTCCAGATCCGCGCTGGGCATTACGATAAACGCGTCGCTGCCGCCCAACTCGAGCACCGTCTTCTTAATCCGCTTGCCCGCCTGCGCGGCTACGCGCGATCCCGCTTCTTCGCTTCCCGTCAGCGACGCCGCGCGCACCCGCCGGTCGTCCAACAGCCCGCCCACCTGCTTCGCAGAGATCAGCAAAGTCTGAAAAACGTCTTCCGGAAAGCCCGCGCGGCGAATCACGCTTTCGATCTCCAGCGCGCACTGGGGCACGTTCGAGGCGTGTTTCAGCAGCCCCACGTTTCCCGCCATCAGCGCCGGCGCGGCGAAGCGGAACACCTGCCAGAAGGGAAAATTCCAGGGCATAATCGCCAGCACCGCGCCAATCGGCCGATACCGGATCAGGCTGCGCCCGCCTCCCGCGTCGACTTCCTCGTCCGCCAGCAGCCGCTCGCCATGTTCCGCGTAATACCGGCAGGCGGTGGCGCACTTGGCCGCCTCGCTGCGCGCCGCCGCGATGGGCTTTCCCATCTCCAGCGTCATGATGCGCCCGAGGCGCGCCTGCTCGCCCTCCAGAATTTCCGCGGCCTTGTTCAGCCAGGCCGCGCGCGCGGCAAACGATGTGCGCCGGTACGCGCGGTACGCCCGCTCGGCCCGCTCGAGTTTCTCTTCAATCTCCTGCGCGCTCAGCTCAGCGAAGGCGCGCAGCGTCTCTCCGTTCGTCGGATTGATGGAAGCGATCATAACTAAATCGTGGCATGCCGTGGGGCAGGTTGCCAACCTGCAAGCGGGTTGTTCACCCGCCCTTTGAGGGCCGATTGGCAATCGGCCGCAGGATGCCATCCTGCCCTACATCGGAAACTCCAGCGCAACGATTCGCAGGCTTTGAAGCATGCCCCACCCAATCGTAACCGTCCGTACATCCGCGCTCCTCCGGATTTCGATAGACTGTAAAGGCGCTCTATGCCAGTTCCGCACGACCTCGGCCACCAACTGACCGAAGCCCGCCGGCACACCGATGCCTTGTTCCGCCTGGTGCGTCCGGATTCCCTTTACGAGCGCCCCATCCCGGAACGCCATCGCATCCTCTTCTATATCGGGCACCTGGAAGCTTTCGATTGGAACCTGCTGGCGCGCCACGCTCTGAACGTCCCTGCCTTCCACGCCGCATTCGACCACCTGTTCGCCTTCGGAATCGATCCGCCTCCCGGCCAGTTGCCGTGCGACGTGCCGTCGGATTGGCCGTCGCTGGCGGAAGTGGATCGCTACAACCAGCGCACGCGCGATGAGATCGACGAGCGGCTGGAAAACATCCCGGAGCAGTTGTTGCACGCCGCCATCGAGCACCGCCTGATGCACGCCGAAACCCTGGCGTACATTCTGCACAATTTGCCGCACGACCGCAAAATTCCGCCGCCTGGATGGGCGTATCCTGCCGGCCCAGCGCCGGCTTTCGATGCCGCTTCGACCATCTCGATCCCCGCCGGCAGCGCCACCCTGGGGCTGAATCCCGCGCACGGCTTCGGCTGGGACAACGAGTTTCCGGCGCATGCCGTTTCGGTCTCCGCCTTTTCCGTCGCCCAATTTAAAGTGACCAATGGGGAGTATCTGGAGTTCGTCCGGCAGGGCGCCGAAGCGCCGTTCTTCTGGTCCAGCCGGGCCGGCTGCTGGAGGTATCGCGGAATGTTTTCGGAAGTGCCGCTGCCCATGGATTGCCCGGTCTACGCCACGCACGAGCAGGCCCAAGCCTACGCCCAATGGAAAGGCAAGCGGCTGCTCAGCGAGCCGGAGTTCCACCGGGCGGCCTGCGGCGCACCCGTGACGCCCGAGCACAACTACGATTTTCGCCACTGGGACCCCATCCCGGTGAGCGCCGGCGGAGCAGCCGCCAGCGCCCCGCATCAGCTTTTCGGCAATGGCTGGGAGTGGACCTCGACCGCCTTCGCCCCGTTCGCCGGCTTCCAGCCTTTTCCGTTCTACCAAAACTATTCCGAGCCGTTTTTCGACGGCCGCCACTACGTGCTGAAAGGAGCCTCTCCGCGCACCGCCGCGCGTTTTGTCCGCCCCTCGTTTCGCAATTGGTTTCGCCCGTCGTATCCTTATATCTACGCTACCTTCCGGCTGGCGGAATCCTGATGTTCGCGCGGGCTGTCGATAGCCAATTCGCATGTGAGGTGCGCGCCGGCCTGACGCGCTCGCGGCAGAAGACCCTGCCGTGCCGCTATTTTTACGACGATGTCGGCACCGCGCTGTTCGATGCCATCACCTGTCTGGCGGAGTACGGCCTGACGCGCGCGGACGCGCGCATCCTTCAGGCAAATTCGACGGAACTGGTCAACCGGCTTCCCGGCAATGTGGCCGTGGCGGAATTGGGCAGCGGCACGGGAATCAAGACGCGGCCCATTTTGGAAAAGCTGCGCCAGCGCCAGATCGTGGTCTACTACCCCATCGACGTTTCCGGCGCGGCGCTGGCGCGCTGCCGTCAGGAACTGTGGAAGCTGGGCGCCATTTTCCCGCTGGAAACCAGCTATCTGGAGGGTCTGCGCCAGGTCTCCGAACGGCGCTTTCCCGGGCAGACTCTGCTCATTCTTTTCCTGGGCAGCACCATTGGCAATTTCGAGCCGGATGCCGCCATCGATTTCCTCTACGCCATCCGCCAATGCCTCAATCCGGGCGACGCCCTGCTCTTGGGAACCGACCTGGTCAAGCCGGCCGACCGCCTGATGGCGGCGTATGACGACCCCACGGGCGTCACCGCCGCGTTCAACCTCAACCTGCTGGCGCGCATCAACCGCGAACTGGAAGCCGATTTCAACCTGCGCTCCTTCGAGCACCTGGTGCGCTATAACGAAGATGCCCAGCGCGTGGAAATGCACCTGCGGTCGAAGGAATACCAGATTGTCAGCATTCACAAAGCGGACCTGATCGTGGATTTCGTCCCCAACGAAACCATCTGCACGGAAACCTGCCATAAATTCCGGCTGGAGCAGATTCGCGAGATGGCGCGGCTTTCGGGTTTCCACTTGGAAACGCGCTGGGTGGACGAAGAATGGCCGTTCGCGGAAAACCTGCTGCTGGCGGTGTAGGACAAGCTTGCCACGGACCGGCTGAACGCCGGTTCTGCTAATCCAGATCGATATCCCGCTTGGGCGGGGTGGTATCGGGGTTCTCTTTGGCGCGCTTGAAGAGTTCGTCGAACTTCTTCTCCAGCACTTTGCCGTGCGTTTTTTCCGCTTCGAAGTTTTTGCGGAACTGCTCTTCGCGGCGCGCTCCGGCGCCTTTCAGCTTGGCGACTTCGGCCGCCAGGTCTTCGATCGCGGGGGGCTTCTCCGGAACCGTGTGCGCGATGACGACTTCGGTCTCCGCGTCGACCTTCAGAATCGCCTTGCAGCAGGGGCATTCCACATCGAACATGCCTTTGGCCATCCCTCTATCGTAAACGAAAAGTCCCCGGTTGCCGGTTAGGCGGCCCGCGGTTGCCGGTCAGGCAACCACAGGCCCAGGAGAGACAACTGTGAGGGTTGTGAGGACAGCTAGAAGGGTTTTATGCGAGGTGACTCAAAGGGCAGGAGCTGGTAAAGAGGGTCAATCGTCTCTCCTCGGGCCTGTGAAATCCTAGTCACGCCTGCTCATGAGCAATCTCCGGTCCAAACCGCAAGCGGTCATAGAATCAACGGCTGGCGATAGGCCAGTGGCGAACTGTATGCAAAGTTGGCGGCTGAGTGACAATCCTTTGTACCTTTCTGACGCAGCCGTTGCGAGCGCCGCGTAATTCCTGCTACGCGCGGCGATTCTTGCAACAGCCGCAGTGCGAACACGCTTTCCGGGCGGATGCTATAGTAGCCGTTGCATGACGCCGCAAGCCGAATCGGTTCTCGAGCTTTTCAAATCCACGGGCGCTTATCTGCAGGGCCATTTCCGCTTGACCAGCGGCCTGCATAGCGCCGAATACCTGCAAAGCGCGCTGGTGTTGCAGTATCCCGCGGCGGCCGAAAAACTGGGCCGGCTGATGGCCGAGCAGCTTCGCCCCTGGGCGCCCGGAAAGATCGATGGGGTGGTGTCGCCGGCGCTGGGCGGTATGATCATCGGGCACGAAGTGGCGCGCGCCCTGGGCTGCCGCTTGCGGTTTACGGAGCGCGATCCGGAAACGCGCAAAATGCTGCTGCGCCGCGGCTTTACGGTGGCGCCCGGGGAAACCCTTGTGGTGGTGGAAGACGTCATCACCACCGGCGGCAGCACCCTGGACGTGATCGAAATTCTGAAGACCGCCGGGGCGCGCGTGGCGGCCGCCGGTTCCATCATCGACCGCAGCGGCGGCCAGGCCGATGTGGGCGTGCCGCGCGTGGCGCTGGCCACCCTGCAGGTGGCCGCGCATTACCCTGAACAGTGCCCGCTGTGCGCGCTGGGCATTCCGGTGGTGAAACCGGGCTCGCGCCCCACCTGATGCGCCGCATCAAAATCAAGCTGGCTTACGATGGCGGCGGCTTCCATGGATGGCAGGTGCAGCCGGGACTTCCCACCATTCAGGGCGTGCTGGAAGAAATTATCGGCGGCATGGAGGGCCGGCCGGTGCAGGTGGCCGGTTCCGGGCGCACCGATGCCGGCGTACACGCGCTCGCGCAGGTGGCGGCCTTCAGCCTGGAAAACCCCATTCCGCTGCCCAACCTGCGGCGCGCCATCAACCGGCTGCTGCCGCCGTCCATCCGCGTGCTGGATGCCGAAGAAGCGGCGCCGGAATTTCACCCGCGCTTCGACGCGCTGGCCAAAACCTACGAGTACCGCATCTATCGCGGCGAGGTTTGCCCGCCTTTCGAGTGGCCCTATGTGCATCACTACCCTTACCGGCTGGAGGAAGCGCACATGGCGCAACTGGCCGGCGCGTTCGCGGGCCGGCACGATTTTTCGGCCTACGCCGCCAGCGACGAGCGCGATGCCGAAGGCCAATCGAAAGTGCGCACCATCCACCATTCGACGCTGGAGCGCGCGCCGGACCGCTTGATTTACCGTGTCCGCGGCAGCGGTTTTCTGAAGCACATGGTGCGCAATATCGTGGGGACGCTGATCGAAGCGGGCAAGGGGAATCTTGCGGACCTGGACCGGCTGCCCGAGAAATGTGGGCCGACGGCGCCGGCGAAAGGATTGTTTTTAGTGGGGGTGGAATATTGAAAACTGGCCAAGTTGGCCAATTGGGCCCTTGGTGTTGTTGAAAACAAAGGGACTTTACAGCGGCTTTTGGCCAATTTGGCCAAAAAGCAGGGCGGACCCCTGGGCGGACCGGGTCGGCCGCGGACCAAGGGCCCGCCCTACGGCAAAACTTTCAACTCTATTTTTTCGCTGCCCTTCGACCCGACCCTCAGCTTGACGGCGTGGTCCTCCACGGTCTTGACGAAATCGGGGTCGAACCAGATCTCGTCTTCCACCTTCTGCCAGGCAAAGGCCAGGTAATCGCCCGGCGGAACATCCTGGAAACTGGCGTGGCCCGAGTCGTCGCTGGCTGCCGTGCGCACGGCTTCGGGGAAGCGGCGGGCGGGGTCGGCGGGAAGCAGGAGCACGGTTGCGCCGCTCACACGCTTCTCCTCCCGCATGACGCCGGCGTCGACTTGGCCGCCATCGGCGCCCAGCACGATGCGCAGCGTGCCGGACGCGGACGTGTTGCAATCGAGCGGCTGCCCCAGCATTTCGCGCCCGTTGAACAGGACCGATTTGACGTACCCTCCCTCGGGAACGCGCGAGAGCAGCAGATCGTAGGATGCGGGCGTGACGTGTTCGAGCGTGAATGCGCCGTCCGCATCGGCCCTGGCGTAGGCCGGCATCACCGCGGTCGATTCCGCGGGGGTCAACGTCACCTGCAAATCTTTCACCGGGAGTTTGGCATCGCCGGCGCGGCCATCCACCGAGACGGTTCCCTGGATAGCTCCATCGGGCCGCGGACCGAGTTTCACATCTTCCATGTTCTTATCGGAGACGACCAGCGGGATCATGCTCATCTTGGGCGACGATCCCTGCATCTGCATGACCATGGCGGTGTAAGTTCCCGGCTGTAAGTTGGCGATCTCGAACTTACCTTCGGGGTCGTTTACCGCCCGCATGGTCATGGAACCAATGCGCGAGCCGCCCATGAGCATGATCTGGGCGGCTTTGATGGGATCTCCGTTGGCATCCACCAGCTTGCCTTTGATGCGCACTACCTGGGATTTCCGCAGCGGAATGCTCAACCCCGTGACTTCGGCGCCCGCGGCGATCTCCGTGGTTTGCGCCTGGGTTACATCCGTGGCGCCGGGAAAGTAAGTGCTCACGTAAGCCAGTTCGGGAGACCCGTCGGCCGGTGGCGGCGCCGGCTGATCGCCGAACTGAAGGTTCTGCACGTCGGCGCAAATGACATAACGTCCCGGGGGAAGTTTGCTCAGGCTGAATTCGCCCCGGCCATTGGTTTGCGCCATGTCCACCGGCATCAGCCGGCGGCGCCCCGCCACATACGTGTAAGTCAGGGCGGAAACGTTGGCGGTGGGAAACGGGTCGCCATCTTCGTCGAGGACGCGTCCCGAGATGGAGCCGTGCGGCGCCATGCGCACTTCCACCTGGGTCAATTCCTGCCCGGCGGAGAGGCGGAAGGATGCGCCTTCGCCGCCGCCGGCGTCCTTCGCCGAATAACGGGCGTCTCCAAATCCCGCTTTCTTCGCGGTCAGCCAGTAAGCGCCCGGCGGCAGGTTCTCGAAGCGGAACTTACCGGCTGCGTCGCTGGCCGCGGTGAAGCTCCTGGTGGCGACGGTCTGGTCGGGGAAATTCTTGGCGTATTGCTTCATCATGGCGGCCATCTCCCCGGTGATCTGGCCGTTGGAGAGGGTTACGTCGGCCTTGCGCACGGGCGCGCCCGTCACGGAATTTATCACCGTGCCTTCGACGCTCGCGGGTTTTTGAACGGCGGGAGTCTGAGCGGCGGCCGCGGCGGCTAAAAGAAGCGGCGCCAGGTGTCGGAAATTCATGGCGGATTCAGTATAGCTCCGCACCTGGGCAAGCTGAAGCATGGCCCGCCAAAACGGCGGGCGTGGCGCGCGCACTCGCGCACTTGCGCCGGCCAAAGCAAAGGGCATTGCGGCTAAAACATTCTGCATTATTTATGGTTTCGCTAAACCATCATTGGTTTGGCAGGAGATTGTAACCGTTTGCGTACCAAGCTGGGGGCGAGGGGAAGTTATGAAAAACGGCAACGTCGAGTTTCTGTGGCGCAACCCGGAGCTGCCCCGCGCCTTCGCCGCGGGAGTCTGCCTGCACGGCCACACCATGCATTCGCAAGAGTGCCTGAACTTTCTGCCGCGTTATCTGGAGAAGGCGCCGGGGCTTTCTCTCATGGCGAGGGGCGTGGATTTCAACCGCGCGTATTGGACGCCGCCGCTCAGTCCGGCCGCGGCGCTGTTCCTCGAAAGGGAACAGATTGCCGCGCTGGGCCTGGCGCCGCTGGTTTCGTTAACGGACCATGACAATATTGAAGCCGGTGTAACATTGCAAGTCACCGCCGACCGGCGGGAAACTCCGGTTTCGGTGGAATGGACCGTTCCGTACGAAGGCTCCATCTTCCATCTGGGCATTCACAACCTACCCTCCGGCGCCGACCGCTCGTGGATGGCCGCCATGGCATCCTACACCGCCCGGCCGGACAATTCCCTGCTGGCGGAACTGCTCGACGGACTGTTCGCCACGCGCGGCGTGCTGATGGTTCTCAACCATCCCTTCTGGTTGGAGGAAGGCGTCACGGAGAGCGCCCACGATCGCGCGCTGCGGCTGTTTTTAGCGAACCACCTGCCGTGGATCGATGCATTCGAATTGAACGGGACGCGCGCCTGGAGCGAGAACGCCCGCGCCGCCGAACTGGCAAGCTGCCACGGCCGGCCGGCGATTTCGGGCGGCGACCGTCACGGGCGCGAACCCAGCGCCTGTGTGAATCTCACCAACGCGCTCTCGTTCGGCGGTTTTGTGGAGGAGATCAAGGGCGGCCAAAGCACGGTGCTGTTCCTGCCGCACTATCGCGAATGCATGGCCATGCGCGTGCTGGAAGCGAGTTGGGACATTCTGAAACCGTATTCCGAGTATCCGCGGCGCGAGCGTTGGACGGATCGCATCTTTTACCGCGGCGGGGACGGCGTGGCGCGTCCGCTATCGGAACTCTGGGAGGGGCGCGCTCCGTGGAGTCTGCAAGCGGCGGCCTGGCTGGTCGAGCTGTTGGCGCGCGGACCCCTGCGGCCGGCGCTGCGCATGTTGCTGATGAGGCGAGGCGAGATTCTGCCATGAAGTGGAAATTCGAATGGACGTGCGTGGATCCCGAGACGCTGGCGCTCACGGTCGCGGTGGGGGCGCTGATGGGCGTTTTTCCGATGTATGGATGCCCCACGCTGCTGTGTACGGCGGCGGCCCTGGCGTTGCGTCTGAATATGCCCGCCGTGCAGCTCATTAACCTGCTGGCGAGCCCGTTGCAATTGGCGCTGGCGGTTCCGTTCGCGCGCTTGGGAGAGCGCATCGTGCCGCTGCGCGCGTCGTTGCACGCCCACGGCTGGCAGCTTGCGTGGGGGATTCTGGCTGCCGTGCTGCATGCCGTCGCGGGATGGGCTTGCGCGGCCGTTCCCATCGCCCTGGTCCTGTACTGCGCGGCGGTGTGCGGTCTGCGCCGCCGGCGTCTTGCATCCGCATGAGCCAATCCTCATTCGTTTTCCCCCAGGGCTTCCTATGGGGCGCCGCGACGGCCGCGCACCAGGTGGAAGGGAACAACCTCAACAGCGATCTATGGGTGCTGGAGCACATCCAGCCGACGCTTTTTGCGGAGCCCTCGCTGGACGCCTGCGATCACTACCACCGCTTCGCCGAAGATATCAAGCTGCTGGCGGGACTCGGCCTGAACACGTACCGGTTCAGCATCGAGTGGGCGCGGATCGAGCCGGAACGCGGCTGCTTTTCGATGGCGGCGCTGGAGCATTACCGGCGCGTGCTGGCGGCGTGCCACGAAAACGGCGTGGCCCCCATGGTGACGTTTTACCACTTCAGCTCGCCGCGTTGGTTTGCGGCCATGAACGGATGGGAGGCCGCCGCCGCGGGAGATTTGTTCGTGCGGTATTGCGAACGCGCGGCGCGCCACCTGGGCGGCCTCATCGGCTATGCCTCGACTTACAACGAGCCGAACCTGCCCATGATGCTGAAGTGGGTTTCGAACCTGGATATTCCCATGATGACGGCGCTGCAGATGGGGCGAAAGGCGGCGCGCGCGGTGGGCTCGGACCGCTTCGGCTGCTTCTTTCTGGGCAATCCCGGAAAACTTCAGGACACCATGATCGCGGCGCACCATCGCGCGCTGCGGGCCATGAAGTGCGGACCCGGCGCGTATCCGGTGGGCGTCAACATCGCGCTGCAGGACGAGCAGGCGGTGGGAGCCGGGAGCAAACGCGACCGCAAGTGCGCGGAAGCATACGAGCCGTGGCTGGAAGCGGCCAATGGCAGCGATTTCCTGGGCGTTCAAGTTTACACGCGGGCTCGCACCGGCAAGTCGGGCGACCTGGGGCCGGAGGCCGGCGTGGAGCTGACGCAGATGGGTTACGAGTTCTGGCCGGAGGCGCTGGAAGCCTGCCTGCGCTACGCGGCGGCGCGCGTCAAGGTTCCGCTTTACGTCACCGAGAACGGGGTGGCGGCGGAGGACGATAGCCGCCGCATCGAATACATCCGCCGTGCGCTGGGCGGCCTGGCGAACTGCCTGGCGGATGGGCTGGACGTGCGCGGATACATTCACTGGACCCTGATGGATAACTTCGAGTGGATCATGGGTTACCGCCCGAAGTTCGGTTTGCTGACGCGCCAGCGCGAGGTGAAGGCGAGCGCGCGGTACCTGGGAGAGATCGCGCGGCGCGGGTGTATCTCAATCGAGGAAAAGGCGGGAGAAGCAGCGGAGAACGCGGAGAAACAAAACTGATTCGGCTCTTGCCTCCGGCAGCCGCGCCGTGGCGCGCGTCAAGAACGCGCGCCGCCTACTGGTGGGTGGGCAACAAGTCCCAGATGGCCGGGTCTTCTTTACCCAGCACCCAGGAGCAGAAGCCGTGCAGGTTGCGGTCGGCGGCCAGTTGGTAGCGCGCCTGGAAGGTGCGGGCGTCGGTGAAGAAGACCCATTCGCGGGTGTAGTCGCGGTAGAAGTAAAAGAACGACGCGCGGTCGGTTTCGTCCCATTGGATCCGGGGATGGAAGGCGGCGATGAGCTGCTGGACATCGGCGGCTCCCACGGTGGCGAGAGAGGGGTTCGGCTTGCCGTCCTTGGGATCGCCGGCGAACCAGCGATAGCCGTAGACGGGGATGCCCAGCGAAAGCTTTTCGGCGGGAACCGATTGCAGCGCGTACTCCAGGTTATCGAGAGTCCATTGATAACCGGCGACGGGTCCGGGTGGAGTGTAGCGGGTCTGCTGGTCGTACGTCATGAGGCAGAGGATATCGACCGCTTGGCCGATGGCTTGCAGATCGTAAGCGTCGCGCCAGTTGAAGTAGATCCACCTGGAGAAGGCGCCGGTGCCGGGAGCGGCGGGGGCGTTGGGGACGGTGGCGATGGAGAGTTGCAGGGCTTCGCGGTGCAAGGCGGCGGCGGTTTCGCGGACCAGCGAGCTGAGCGCATCGCGGTCGGTGGCGGCCACGTTTTCGAGATCGAACTGGATGCCGATGTAGCCGTTCTTTTTGCATTCGGCGATCAGGGACTGGATGAGGGCGGTGTGGGCGCCGGGATTGAGGAGCAGCTTGTGGAAATTGTCCTGGTTGAAGCCGGGGTTGACCACGATGGGCATGACGGCGACGTGGTTCCGGCGGGCGGTTTCCATGACGATATCGTCGGGAGCGCCGGTGACAACGCCGAAGGCGTCCACGTTGTACCAGGTGGGGACGAGGATATCGATTTTAGCGGCGTGGGCGAGGAAGGACTCGACGCCGTCCGGGTCGCGGCTGAGATAGAAGAGGGCTTTGGGGCGGGCCAGGGAGGAAGCGGCGAGGAGGGTCAGGAGAAGCAGGGTGCGCATTTCCGTACGGTAGCAGAGGTTGGGTAGGGCATGCTTCAACTTGCGGCCGCGCAGCCTGGCCCCAAGGGCATTCTCCGAAGCCGCCCTTTCGTGCGGTTGGCAAGGTGAAGCAGGCCCCACTTTGCGGTGGAAAATGGGGAAGGCTCGTTTACACTGTAGGGGGAGGGATGCCGCGGGTGGCTACTACGCCGATTGGGACGGAACAGAGCGCGGGGGAGAGCCGCTTTGAGGGATTGCAGCCGGAAGAGCTGGTGCGCGCCTTTCGCATCATGCACATGGCGCGGCGGCTGGACGACCGCGAGATCACGCTGAAGCGGCAGAACCGGATTTTCTTTCAAATCAGCGGAGCGGGGCACGAAGCGGTACAGACGGCGGCGGGCATGGCGCTGCGGCCGGGGCGCGACTGGTTCTACCTTTATTACCGCGACCGGGCGCTGTGCCTGGCGCTGGGAGTGACGGCGCGCGAAATGCTGCAGCAGGCGGTGGGCGCGGCGGCCGATCCGGCGTCGGGCGGCCGGCAGATGCCATCGCACTGGGGGCACAAGCAGCACAACATCGTGAGCGGATCTTCGCCCACCGGCACGCAGTATCTGCAGGCGGTGGGATGCGCCGAGGCGGGACGCTACAAAGACGCGCAAGCCGATGAAGTGACGCTGGCGGCTTCCGGCGAAGGGGCCACCAGCGAGGGCGAATTCTGGGAAGCGCTGAACGCCGCATGTTTGGACCGGCTGCCGGTGATTTTTCTGGTGGAAGACAACGGCTATGCCATCAGCGTGCCCATCGAATGCCAGACGGCGGGCGGCAGCATTTCGAAACTGACGGCGGGGTTTCCGGGGCTGTTGCGGCAGGAAGTGGACGGCACGGATTTTCTGGCGTCGTACCGCGCCATGAAACGGGCCGCGCAGTATTGCCGCGAGGGGCGCGGGCCGGCGCTGGTGCACGCCCACGTGATCCGGCCATATTCGCATTCGCTCTCCGACGACGAACGGCTTTATAAAACGCCCGCGGAGCGCAGCGCGGAAGCCGAGCGCGACCCGGTGCTGCAATTTCCGAAATGGCTGATCGAGGAAGGCGTGATCGACCGGCACATGCTGCAGCGCATCACGCACGAGATCGACGAAGAGGTGAACCAGGCGACCCACGATGCCCTGCGCGACGACGCGCCGGCGCCGGAAACGGCGATGGCGCACCTGTATTCGGACCAGGTGGACCCGGCCAGCGATGCATTCGCCAGCCAGCCGCAATTTCACGGTCCGCCCATGACCATGGTGGACCTGCTGAACGCCACCATGCGGGAGGAGATGCGGCGCAATCCGAACATTCTGGTTTTCGGCGAAGACGTGGCGGATTGCAGCCGCGAGCAAAGCCTGGGCGAAGTGAAGGGCAAGGGCGGAGTGTTCAAGGTTACGGCGGGACTGCAGGTGGAGTTCGGGGCGCGGCGCAGTTTCAACGCTCCGCTGGCGGAGGCGGGGATTGTGGGGCGCGCCATCGGGATGGCGACGCGCGGGCTGAAGCCCATCGCCGAAATCCAGTTCTTCGATTACATTTGGCCGGCCATGATGCAACTGCGCGACGAGCTGGCGACCATGCGCTGGAGGAGCAACGGAAACTTCGCGGCGGCGGCGGTGGTGCGGGTGCCCATCGGCGGGTATTTGAACGGCGGCGCGATCTATCACAGCCAATGCGGCGAATCGGGATTCACGCACATTCCGGGGTTGCGGGTGGTGATGCCCTCGAGCGCGCTGGACGCGTGCGGATTGCTGCGCACGGCGCTGCGCAGCGACGACCCGGTATTGTTCCTGGAGCACAAGCGGCTGTACCGCGAGCCGTACAACCGCTCGCCGCATCCGGGCGAGGATTTTACGATTCCCTTCGGGCGTGCGAAGGTGGTGAAGCCGGGGCAGAGCCTGACCGTGATCACGTACGGAGCGCTGGTGCAGAAGGCGCTCGTGGCCGCCACGCAGATCGAGAAGCGCAATCCGCGGGCCAGCGTGGAAGTGATCGACTTGCGGTCGCTGGCGCCCTACGACTGGGAAGCCATTCGGGCGTCGGTGGAGAAGACCAGCCGCGCCATGGTGGCGCACGAAGACACTGTTTCGTGGGGATACGGGGCGGAGATCGCGGCCAGGATCGCGGACGAATTGTTCGACCGGCTGGACGCTCCGGTGAAACGGGTGGGCGCGCTGGATACGTGGGTGGGGTACCATCCGCTGCTGGAGGCGGCGATCTTGCCGCAGACGGAGACGCTGGCGAGCGAGATGGAAAAGCTGCTGGGATATTAGCCGCCGATGAACGCAGATAAAACCTAGAACATGGGTTTTGTTTTATCTGCGGGCGTTTGCTGAAAAGTAAGAAGGGAATTGGCCACCGATGCACACCGATGCACACCGATAAAACCCAGCCAAGAGCTCTCGGCAATCGGGGGATCAATGGTTTACCGGGAAGTACGAACAGTTAAGAATCCGGAACATGGGTTTTGTTTTATCTGTGTTGATTTGGGGTTCATCAGTGGCTAAAAATGTTTGTCTGATTCCGGGGATATAATCTCGGTATGTCTGAAATTGAAGTTCCGCGAAGAGCTTTTTTGCGCGGCGCGGCGGCGGCCACGGCGCTTTCTTATTCACGGGTGTATGGCGCCAACGAGCGGTTGCAGATCGGGTTGATCGGCTGCGGGGAGCGCGGACGGTTCGACATGGGCAACCACATTAAGAGCGGCAACGTGGATGTGGTGGCGCTGTGCGATATCTGGGGCGACAACATCGCGGCGGGACGGAAGGCCATCGACGCGGCGCGGGAAGCGCCGGAGAGCAAGGGGGCGAGCACCGCGGCGGGTGCGGCCGCGAAGGAGTTCGGCGACCATCGGCGGCTGCTGGATCTGAAGGAAATCGACGCGGCGGTGATCGGAGTGCCCGACCATTGGCACGCGCCCATCGCCATCGACGCGTTGAACGCGGGGAAGGACGTATACGTCGAGAAGCCGCTGACGCTGAAGATCGAGGAAGGGCCGGCGATTGTAAAAGCGGCGCGGGTGAACCATCGCATCTGCCAGGTGGGCATGCAGCAGCGCAGCGGCAAGCACTATCTGGAGGCCAAGCGGGAATACATGGACACCGGCAAGCTGGGCAAAGTGACGCTGGCGCGCACCTGGTGGCACGGCAACACGTACCATTTGCGGAAGGCGCCGGAATCGCTCCAGACGCAGCCGCGGAACCTGGATTGGGCGCGGTTTCTCGGTCCCGTGAGATGGCGCGATTGGGACCCACAGCAGTATTGGAACTGGCGCGCGTACCTGGATTTCGGCGGCGGACAGGTGACCGACCTGTTCACCCATTGGATCGACGTGGTGCATATGTTCATGGGGAAGGACGTGCCGATATCGGGTGTGGCGGCGGGCGGAGTTTATAAATATAAGGACGGCCGCACGGCGCCGGATACCATCAACGTGCTGCTGGAGTACCCCTCGCAGTTCACGGCCACGTTCGAGGCCACGCTGGTTCCGGGAATCACCGGCGAGGGAGTGGAGATCTGCGGCACGGAGGGACGGCTCTTGATCGACCGTCAGCATTACGAGTTTCATCCGCCGGGAAAGAAGGCGGAGGCCACCGTGGTGAAGGCGGCCGGCAGCCTGGATATGGACCACGTGGGGAATTTTCTGGAGTGCGTGAAGTCGCGCAAGCTGCCCAATGGGGACGTGCTGATCGGGCATCGCTCGGCGCAGGCGTCGCACTTGGGAAACCTGTCGTACGAGCAGAAGCGGCGCATCGATTTTGACCCGGTGCGGGAAGAAATCCTGCCGTTCTGAGGGCTTGCGGCGAGTTGCTATACTGATAGTTCAAGATCATACTGCAAGGAGTTTCATGATTTCAGCAACACAACTGCGCCCCGGCATGGTCGTCAAATTCAATAACGATTTGTTCTCGGTGTTCAGCATGACGCACCGCACGCCGGGCAACCTGCGCGGATTCGTACAGGTCAGAATGCGCAACTTGCGAAGCGGCACGATGATCGAGCACCGGTTTTCTTCCGAAGACCGCGTCGAGAAAGCCATGCTGGAAGAGCAGGAGATGGAGTATCTGTACGACGACGGCGAATACTACTACTTCATGAACACCGAGACCTACGACCAGATGCACCTGATGAAAGACCTGCTGGGCGACGCCACGCAATACCTGATTCCGCAACTGAAAGTGAAGGTGGAGTTTTACGAGGGCAAGCCCATGAGCGTGGAGCTGCCGGCCACGGTGGACATGACGGTGGTGGAGACCGAGCCCGGGCTGAAAGGCGCGACGGTATCCAATGTGACCAAGCCGGCGAAGCTGGAGACGGGCATGGTGGTGCAGGTGCCGGCGTTCATTACCGAAGGCGAGAAGATCAAGGTGAATACGGCGGAAGGCACCTACCAGGAACGGGCTTAAACGCATACCGGAGCGAGAGGCCTCCGGGCCTGTCCCGCTTAATCGGCCAGGCCGCGCAGGGCGGCGGCCAGCGCCTCTTCCTCCTCGGGGAAGACGGTGCGCAGATCGAGCAAAAGTTTTTCCCCTTCCATGCGAGCGATTACCGGCGGGTCCGCGTGGCGGAGCCGCCGTTCGCATTTTGCGGCATGCGGGCAGGCGATAGCCAGGAGCCAGGTGGGAAGGGCTTGCTGGGGCGTCGAGCCGCCGCCGGCCACGGATTCGCCGGGGACGATTTCGGCCGGCAATCCGGGGAGGCGCGCGAGCAGGGCCTGCGCGCGGGCGCGGATGGATTCGGGCGATTGGCGGATCATGTGCAGCGCGGGAATATCCTCCCACCGTTCCAGCAGCAGACTGCGCAAGGTATTTTCCAGCGCGGCGTAGACCAGCTTATCGAGGCGCAGCGCGCGAAAGAGCGGATTGCGGCGCAGGCGCGCGAGCAGTTCCGGCTTACCCGCCAGAATGCCGGCTTGCGGACCGCCGAGCAATTTATCGCCGCTGAAACTGACCAGATCGGCGCCGGCCTGGAGGCTATCCTGGACCAGCGGTTCGTGGATGCCGAAATCGCGCAGGCTGACCAGGCATCCGCTGCCCAGGTCTTCGTAGAGGGGCAATCCGCGCTCGCGAGCCAGGGCGGCCAGCTCGCTTAGCTCGGGGCGCGCGGTGAAGCCGGAGATCCGGAAGTTACTGGGATGCACGCGCAGGAGCAGGCGGGTGCGAGGGTTGATGGCGGCGCGGTAGTCTTCGATGCGGGTGCGATTGGTGGCGCCCACTTCGCGCAGAAGGGCTCCGGAAGCGGCCATGATATCGGGGATGCGGAAGCCGTCGCCGATTTCGATCAGCTCGCCGCGCGAGACGATCACTTCGCCGCCCGAGGCGAGCTCGTGGAGCGCCAGAAAAACGGCCGCGGCATTGTTGTTGACGGCGATGGCGGGCGCCTCGAGGAGGGCTTCCAGGAGGGCGGAAACGTGCGTGTCGCGGCGGCCGCGGCGGCCTTGCGCGAGATCGTATTCGAGATTGCAGTATCCGGCCAGCGGGGGAGCAGGGTGGAGAGGCGCGCGCCCCAGGTTGGTATGGAGGACGACGCCGGTG
>Ga0181536_10003344_pt1 | contig 17538 bp, 17 predicted proteins | sample PEATcosm2014_Bin_41_FD_121105 | JGI IMG/M metagenome (GOLD analysis project Ga0181536, IMG submission 121105) | Peatland microbial communities from MTU Mesocosm Facility, Houghton, MI, USA - PEATcosm2014_Bin17_60_metaG | ecosystem: Environmental > Terrestrial > Soil > Wetlands > Peat | place... | reverse complement strand
TCGATCTGGAGGGCGTTTCAGCGTCGGCGGGAAGCGCGTGTGCGGCCGGGTCCTTGGAGCCGAGCCACGTCGTCGCCGCCCTGGGCGTTTCACCCGAGGTCGCAACGAGCGTGCTGCGGTTCTCCCTGGGCAGATCGACGACCGGAGCCGACATCGAGGGTGCGGCGGCAGCGGTCGGCCGCGTCGTGGAGCGGATGCGTGCGGCCAACGTGTAGGAACCGAAGTAGTTGGGTATTCGCGCTGCGTGGCTCTAGCGAGCATTCGGAGGACTTGGTGGTAACCTCAGAGATCGATTGGCCGCACCTGATTTTCAGCGTCGGGGCGGGTGTGGGCGTGCTCCTGATCGGAATCGGGGTGCTGGTCTTTTGCTCGGGCATCGCCAATTTTTTGCGCCGGCTGAATGGAACGCTCGATGAAGTGGATCGGCAGATCGCGGCACTTTCCAGTCCGGTCGCCGAGACGCTGGCGCATGTTGGCGGAATCGCCGATACGGCGGACGCGACCGTTGCCCGCCTCAGCGGTGTTGTCGGCTCGCTCGAGACCGTGGCCGCCAACGTCGTGAAGACGTCCGACCTCGCCAACCGCGCCGTTGCGCCGGCGATCGTCAACGTCGGCGCGACGCTCACCGGCGTCACCGCCGGATTGCGCCGCCTGATCGTCGGGCGCCGTTCCGACGGCGACGAGGGTCCGTCCTGATGGCCGACGAGCGGGGCGGCGGCGGGTTCGTCGGCGGCCTGCTGTTGGGTTTGCTCGCCGGAACGGCCCTGGCCATGATAACCACGCCCAAAACAGGGGAAGATACTCGTCAGACGTTGCGGATCAAAGCGCGGGCAGCTGCGGATGTGGCCCGTGACCGAGCCGGTGACGTCAGCGAAAGTCTCGGCGGTCAAACCAACGAGTTGCTCGAGCGCGGTCGCAACATTGTGGAACGGGCTCGGGCCCGCGTCGACCAAGCCGTCGCCGAAGGCGTGGACGCCGCGGAGCAGCAACGCAACGAACTGCAGAGCCGAACGTAGGAGATACGGTGGATATCAAAGTCAGCGTGCGCGAATCCGAGGGCGATGCGTACGTCGTCGATCTGACCGGTGAGATCGACGTCTATACCTCACCGAAAGTCAAGGACGCGATTACGGAGCTCATCGATCGCGAGCACTACCATCTCGTGATCAACCTCGAGAAGGTGCGCTATATCGACTCGACGGGTTTAGGGGTTCTCATCGGCGGGCTCAAACGGGTACGCGAGCACGGCGGTTCGGTGAACCTCGTCTGCACGAATCCGCAGATCAAGAAGATTTTCGACATCACGGGTTTGGTGAAGATCTTCGGCATCTTCGACGACGAGCAGAGTGCGATGAAGGCCCTAGCGTGAATCCGGCCCCGGCCGCAACCCAGTCGCACGGCATCGTGCGGCTGGAAATCCCCGCCATTGCCGAGTGGGTGGCGGTCGCGCGCTTGGCGGTGGCCGCCGTGGCCAGCCGGCAGCGCTTTTCGGTCGACGACATCGAGGACATCAAGTTGGCCGTCGCCGAGTCGTGCACCAACGCGATTCAGCACGGCGCCGTGGACAACGTCATTTCGATCGTGTGCGAGGTCGGGACCGACGGGATCGTCATTACGGTGAGCGACCGCGGTCAAGGTCCGCCGCTCAGCGCGGTCGAGGAGGAACGGATCGGCGAAGGCGGCCGCACCGAAGAGCTGGGCGTGTTTCTCATTCGCGCCCTGATGGATAGCGTGGAGTATACGAGCGACGTTCACGGCGGAACGCAACTCGTCATGGTCAAACGCGTTTCGGGATAACGTGACCGTACCGATCGACGCCGAACGCTGGGACCGCCAGCGCGCGCGGGAAGCATTCGCTCGGTTCGCCGTCTTGCGCGCGCACCCGGAAAAAGACGCCGGGCGCGATCACACCGGTCAGAACGAGTACGAGCGGTTGCGCAACGAGCTGGTGGTCGCGCACCTCAACTTGGCTCGCTACCTGGCGGTGAAATTCGCCAACCGCGGCGAGGCGCTCGACGATTTGATCCAGGTCGGCACGGTCGGCTTGCTCAAGGCGATCGACCGCTTCGACCTCGAGCGCGGGGTCGAGTTCACGACCTACGCGACGCCGACCATCGTCGGCGAGATCAAGCGCTACTTCCGTGACAAGGGCTGGGCCGTCAAGGTGCCCCGCCGGCTCCAGGAGCTGAATCTCGCCGTCAACCGGGCGATCGAGAAGCTCAACGTCAAGCTCGGGCATTCGCCGACGGTGGCCGAGCTGGCCGCGCACCTCGGAGCGTCCGAGGAAGACGTGCTCGAAGCGCAGGAGCTCGGCCAGGCCTACAACCTGCTCTCGCTCGACACCGAGCTCAACGGCGACGGCGACAAGAAATCGCAGACCCTCGCCGATTACGTCGGCCAGAACGACAGTGCCCTCGAACTGCTCGAGGACCGTGCGAACCTCGAACGTGCCTTCGAGGTGCTCAGCGGACGCGAACGCGTGATCCTCTACTTGCGCTTCTACGAAAGCATCTCGCAAACGGAGATCGCCAAGCGCCTCAACGTCTCCCAGATGCACGTCTCACGCCTGCAGCAAAAGGCGCTCGAAAAGCTCCGGAACTTCCTGAAGGAAAGCTGATCGCCGGTCCTCTCTTCCCGTGTCATCCCGAGCTTGTCGAAGGACCGCCTCGATCGCAATCCTTGGTGGCTGTCCTTCGACAAGCTCAGGATGACAGACGGCCGGCGGCGAAGGACGAAGGCTGATTATGCGGTCCCAGGAACTTCGTTCGAGCTTCGTCGATTTTTTCGTGCGCCGGGGGCACGTGCATCTGGCGTCGGCCTCGTTGATCCCCGACGCGATGAGCACGACGCTCTTCACGATCGCCGGCATGGAGCAGTTCGTGCCGGTTTTCCTCGGCGAGGAGGCGGCGCCGGCGCCGCGCGCGGTGACCGTGCAGCGTTGCCTGCGGGTCGCCGGGGCCAAGAGCGACATCGAGAACGTCGGCCGGACCGGCCGGCACGGAACGTTCCTCGAGATGCTCGGGAACTTCTCGTTCGGCGACTACTACAAGCGCGAGGCGATCGGCTACGCGTGGGAGCTGATCACCGACGTTTGGAAGCTCGATAAAGACAAGCTTTACGTCACCGTCCACACGGGCGACGACGAGGCGCAGACGATCTGGGAACGCGAGATCGGCTTGCCGTCATCGCGCATCTCGCGCTGGGACGACGACAACTTCTGGACGATGGGCGCGACCGGACCGTGCGGCCCGTGCACGGAGATCTTCTACGACACCGGTCCGGCATTCGCGTCCGGCCCCGACGATGACGGTCCCAACAAGGGCAACCGGTACGTCGAGTTCTGGAACGTCGTCTTCCAGCAGTACAATCGCGGCGCCGACGGCGTGCTCAACGATCTGCCGCGCAAGGCGATCGACACCGGCATGGGCTTCGAGCGCATCCTCGCGCTCGTCAACGGCAAAGCGTCGATGTACGAGACCGATCTGTTCACCGACGTGATCGCCGCGCAACCCGACGTCGGCACGACCTCGCTCGGACCGGCCGAAGCGCTGACGCGCCGGCGCATCATCGCCGACCACGCGCGGGCCGTGACGTTCCTGATCGCCGACGGCGTCTACCCCTCGAACACCGACCGCGGCTACGTGCTGCGCTTCCTGATCCGGCGCGCGATCCGCCAAGGCCGGCTGCTCGGGTACCCGCGCGAGTTCATGCCGCAGCTCGCGAGCGCGGTCGTGGAATCGCTCGCCCCCGGCTATCCGGAACTGCCGGCACGACTGAACGACGTGCAGCAAGCCTTGCGGGCGGAAGAGCGGGCGTTCGTGCGCACGCTCGACCACGGCAGCGCGATGCTCGACGCGCTGATCTCCGAAGCGATCGTCGATTGCACGATGCTGCTGACCGGCGAAGACGTCTTCACGCTGCACGACACGTACGGATTCCCGGCCGAGCTCACGCGCGAGATCGCCGCCGAACGCAGCGTCGTGGTCGACACGGTGGGCTTCGATGAGAAGATGAACGAGCAGCGCGAACGCGCGCGAGCCGACGCGGCGGCCAAACGCGCGACCGTCACCGTCAGCGACCTGCCGTCCGTGCGCAGCGAGTTCTCGGGGTACGCGGGCCTCTCGGCGAAGGGCACGATCGTCGCGATCCTGGTCGACGGCGCATCGGTCGAGCGGGTCGAGCAGGGTGCGAACGCGCAGCTGATCCTCGACCGGACCTCGTTCTACGCCGAGAAGGGCGGACAGATCGGCGACCGCGGCGAGATCACGGCCGGCGAATCCGGCTTCGACGTGACCGACACGCAGAGCGCGCACGAAGCGATCCTCCATCACGGCGTCGTGCGCCGCGGCGCGTTCGCCGTCGGTGACACCGTGGAGTCGCTGGTGTTCCCGGAGTGGCGGGCCGAGATCCGGCGCCACCATACCTCCGCGCACCTGCTGCAGCGCGCGCTGCGCGAAGTGCTCGGCAACGACGTCGTCCAAGCCGGCTCGTGGGTCGGGATCGACCGCATGCGTTTCGACTTCCGCAGTCCGGGCGGTGCGCTGACACCCGAGCAGAAGCGTCGCGTCGTGCAGCGGGTCAACGAGTTGATTCGCGACGACTACCATCTCGAGACGCGCGAGCTGCCGATCGAGGAAGCGCTGGCGACCGGAGCGATCGCGATGGCCGGCGAAAAATACGGTGAGGTCGTGCGCGTCGTGTCGGCCGGACCGTCGGTCGAATTCTGCGGCGGAACGCATGCTCACTCGACCGGCGAGTTGGGGATGTTCGTGCTGATCGCGGAGTCGTCGATCGGGGCCGGCGTGCGGCGCATCGAGGCGGCGGTGTCGCGCGCGGCCGAGGCGATCGTCGAGAAGACCGGCGCCACCGTCGCGCAGCTGGCCGAAACGCTGGCCACCAAACCCGACGACGTGGTGGACCGCGTCGCGCGGCTGCAGAGCGACGTGCGCGACTTGCAGAAAGCGGTGGCCGAGCTCAAGGCGCGGCTGGCGGCGACCGACGCCCAAACCTACGTCGAAGCGGCGCAAACGATCGGCGGCCGATCCGTCGTCGCCTCGCTCGTGCGCGAAGCCGATGCGGCCGCGTTGCGCGCGCTCGCGAACGCGATCCGAACGAAGCTTCCGCACGGCGTGATCGCGCTGGTCGGCACCGACGGCGATTCGGCCTCGATCTTCGTCAGCGCGAGCGACGATGCGGTCAAGTCCGGCGTGCACGCCGGCAACCTCGTGCGTGCCGCCGCGCCCCACGTCGGCGGTAAAGGCGGGGGTGCGCCGGCGCAAGCGCAGGGCGGCGGACGAACGACGAGCGGCGCCGAGGCGGCGCTGGCGGCGATGCTCGACGCGCTGCGCGCGACGCCGTGATCGGCCTGTTGCTGGCGGCCGCGCTCGTGATGCCGACCGCACCGCCCGACATCCCGCCGTTGCGGCCGCGGTCCACGCCGCGGCCGGCCGTCGCACCGGCGAAGATGCTCGCCCGGTACGACGCCGCGCTGGAAGCGAATCCCACCCCGGCCGTGCTGTCGTTCGAGTATTCGGTCGACCAGGCCGGCCCGCACGACATCCAGGAAACGCACCGCGTGTTTCGCAGCGGGAATTCGGAGCGCGACGAGTTGCTCACCGCCAACGGCAAGACGCTGTCTCCGCCCACCATCCACATCTTTCTCGGTCACCGTAACCGCTACGCGCTCGAAGCGCTGGCGCCGCGGCCCGAAGCCTACACGTTCCGCTACCTCACCAGCCTGCGCGACGGACATCATCTCGACCAAGTATTTGCGACCACGGCGCGCAGCGCGAGCGACGTCAGCGTGAAACGCGTCGTCATCGACGGCGTGACCGCCCTGCCGGTGACGATCACCTTCGCGACCCGGCGCTACGGGGGCAGCGTGATCGTCACGTTCGGCCGGGTCCAGAAGTACTGGATGGTGATCTCCGCTACGGCAACCGCGACGACCGGTAAGAGCCTGGCCATCGAGCATCTCGCGTTCAGCCGCTATCGCTTCCCGACCTCGCTCGCCGCCTCGACGTTCTCGACGCCGCGGCCGCTGCCGTCGTTCCGCCCGACGCCGTTCTAGCCGATGGACTCCGCGATCGACCAGCTGTTGCTCAACGCCGCCGCGAAAGAACGGCACTTCACCGGGCCGCGGGCGTGGATTCCCTCGATGCACGTGGCGGTGGTGACGTGCATGGATTCACGCATCGACACGTTCCGCATCTTCGGCCTCGATTCGGGTCAAGCGCACATCCTTCGCAACGCCGGCGGTGTCGCCACCGACGACATGCTGCGCTCGCTCGTGCTCTCGCAGCGGCTGCTGCAGACGCGCGAGGTGATCCTCGTGCACCACACCAACTGCGGGCTGCATAACCTCGACGAGCACGCGCTGCGCGCCGAGATCGTGCGCGAGACGGGCCAGGAGCCGCCCTACGCGTTCGGCAGTTTTCCCGACCTCGAAGAAGCGGTGCGGCGCTCCGTCAGGCGCGTCCGCGAGCACGCGCTGCTCCCCCACCGCGACCACGTCCGCGGCTTCGTCTACGAAGTCGAAACCGGCCGCCTACGCGAGGTCACCGTCTAGCGCGCTAGAGTGCTTGCGACTCGATGGCGGCGCGATTTTCGGAGAGGTGCAGGCTGACGGATTCCTCGAGCAGCGTCCAGCGTTCGCCCTCGACCTCGGCGATCGCGTAGGCGGCGTTCTCGACTCGCGTCGACCAGAAGTCCTCGAGCGGGCGCCGCGCGATGTCGAGCAGCGCGACGCGCACGATCGCGTCGTGCGTGACCAGCAGCGTCGGCACGTCGACGCGCAGAAGCTCGCGGAAGCGGTGCCAGCGGGCGGCGACGTCGCGCAGCGATTCGCCTTCCTCGAAGGCGACGTCGGCCGGCCGTTCGCGCCAGGTCGCGTAGCGCGCGGGATCGTTGGCGGCGATCTCGTCGCGCAGCCGGCCCTCCCACGTTCCGTGCGCGATCTCGATCAGCGCGTCGTCGATTTCGAGCGGCACGTTCAGGCGGTCGGCGACGAACGCCGCGGTGGCGCGCGTGCGCTGCATCGGGCTCGCGATAATGCGGGCCGGCGGCGGATCGGCCGACGCCAGCGCGCCGGCCAGCGCGAAGCCTTGTTGGATGCCGAGCGCCGAGAGGGCCGACTCGCGCCGGCCCTGATAGCGGCCGGCGAGGTTCCACGTCGTCTCGGCGTGGCGGGCGATGTAGATCTTCACGTCGGGCGTATCAGAGCGAGAGCGCGCGCACCGAATGGATGCCCGCAACCGCGCGCAGCGATGCGAGCGTCGCGTCGTCCGCCGGCCGGTCGATCCCGAGCACCATGATCGCGTCGCCGCCGATCGCGTTGCGCGACACCTGCATCGAGGCGATGTTCACGCCGGCGTCGCCGAGCAGCGTGCCGACGCGGCCGATCATGCCGGGCGTGTCGTGGTGCTGCGTGACGAGCATGTCGCCCAGCGGCGGCATGTCGATCTCGAATCCGCCGGCCTCGACGATGCGCGGTTGACCGTTGACCGAGGTGCCGGTCACCGTCATCGAGCCGCCCGTGATGCGCAGCGAGCCCGCATACGGCGTGGGCGACGGATCGGGGCGTGCTTCGACGCGCACGCCGAGCTCGGCGGCGACGGTTTCCGCGTTGACGATCGACACGCGGCGGTCGGTCGTGGTTTGCAGCAGCCCGGACAGAAACGCGCGCACGAACGCTTCGGACGGAATCGACGTCAGCTCCCCCTGCAGATGCATCGCGTACGCGCCGCGCGCATCGCCGCTGGCGAACTGCGGGAAGAACCGCCCCATGCGATACGCGACGTCGAGGAACGGCAGCACGCGTTCGGCTTCCGGTCCGTCGGGGACCGGCGCGTTGACGGCGCCCATGCCGGGCGCGCCGAGCAAAACGCGCGTGACGTCCTCGGCCAGCTCGTTGGCGATGCGGGCCAGCGCTTCGTGCGTCGAGCCGCCCAAGTGCGGCGTGGCGACGACCTTCGGATGTTTGTGCAAGCGCGCACCGGGGCCGTCGGGCGGCGGCGGTTCGATCGCCACCACGTCGATGCCGGCGCCCGCCAGTGCGCCCTCGTCGAGCGCGGCCAGCAAATCGTCCTCGACGATCACGCCGCCGCGCGCGCAGTTGATGATGTAGGCGTGTTTCTGCAGCAGGCGCAATTTGGCGAGGTCGATCATGCCGCGCGTCTCGCCGGTGAGCGGCACGTGCAGCGTCACGACGTCCGAGGTGCGCAACAGCGTCTCGAGATCGACCAGCTTGGCGTCGAACGCGTCGGCGCGCGCGGCGGCGATGTACGGATCGTGCGCCTGGACGGTCATGCCGAAGGCGCGCGCGCGCGTCGCGATGTTGCCGCCGATGCGGCCCAGTCCGACGATGCCGAGCGTTTTGCCGGAGAGTTCCGTGCCGACGAGCTTGAGCCGGTCCCAACGCCCCTCGCGCAGCGATTGCACCGCCTGCGGAATGTGGCGTGCGAGCGAGAGCATCAGGCCGAAGGTCTGTTCCGTCGCCGAGATCGTGTTGGCGGCCGGCGTGTTGAGCACGACGACGCCGGCGGCGGTCGCGGCGGCGACGTCGATCGAGTCGACGCCGACCCCGGCGCGCGCGACGACGGTCAGCTTCGGGCCGGCGGCGAGCAGGTCGCGGTCGACCCGCGTTTCCGAGCGGACGATCAGGCCGTCGGCGGTGCCGAGCGAGGCCTTGAGATCGTCCCGCGGGCGGCCGACCATCGAGTCGACCGTGATGCCGGCTTGGCGCAGAATCGCGAGGCCCTGCTCGGCGAACGATTCGGCGACCACTACACGTTTAGACAGGCTACGTTCCATCGTCGAGCGTAGTTTGTCGCTCTTGAGTCCGCGCCTGCGTTCGACGAGTGCGATTCTCGTTGCGTTTGCGGTACCGCTGGGCGTGTACCTCGCATCGCTGCGCGGCGACGTCTCTTTCTGGGACACGGCCGACCTCCAGACCGTCCCGTACATCTTGGGCATCCCCTACCCGACCGGCTTCCCGGGGTACGTGCTGATCGGCTGGCTGTGGAGCCACGCGTTTGCCGTTGGTAGCGTTGCTTGGCGGCTCAACGTGCTTGCCGCCGTCGCATCGGCCGGCACGGCGGCCGCGCTGGCGGCGCTGCTGATCACGCTCGGCGCGGCGACCGCGATCGCATTCGGCGCGGCGGTCGCCTACGCGTTGGCGGCGGTGCCGTGGTCGCATGCGACGTATGTCGACGTGCACCCGATCGGCTTCTGCGCGGTCGCCTGGGCCGCGGTCTACGCCGTGCGCTGGGGCCGCAGCGGCGTGTGGTTCGACGCCACGGCCTGCGCCGTCGCCTCGGTTGCGGCGCTCGCGCTCGACAACAGCACCGTGCTCGCGTTGCCCGGGCTGGCGCTGCTGTTCTTCACGCGCCGCCCGCCGGTGCTTCGCGCCGCGGCGCTGGGCGCGGCGTCGGTGGTGGCGCTGGCCGCCGTCTACGCGTATTTACCGCTGCGCAGCGCGGCGGTGACTGCGGCGCGCATCGATCCGACATTGACGCTCGGCCTCGGCCCCGGCCGGCCGTTTTGGGACGACGGCCATCCGGCGACGTGGGCCGGCTTCGCGCGCGTCGTCACCGGCAGCGATTTCGCACCGCACGCAGCGATCGCCGGAATGTTTTCGCACGACGCGATTCACGGCGTGGTCGACGACTTCGCGCCGCTCGTCGCGCGCGATCTCGGGGGCGTGTTGCCGTGGCTCGCGCTCTTCGGTGCTCTGCTGTTGTGGTGGCGCACGCCGCTGGTGCTCGGCGGCATGCTGCTGCTGGGGCTGTTGCCGGTGTTGTTCGCGGGCGCCTACCCGGTCGAATCCGAATCGACGCGCTATTATTTGCCCGCCTACTTCATGCTCGTGGCGGGCGCCGGATACGGCGTGGCGGTCGTCGACGCCGGGATGCACGGCGTGCAGCGTTACGCCGCGCTGATCGTGGTTTTGTTCGCCTGGGGCGTCCTGCTCGGCGACGATCTCACCGCAAACGCGCAACTCTTCGCGCAACCCGCGCAGCGCGACGGCCGCGATTGGATCGACCGCGTCGTCGACGAAACGCCCGCGCGCGCGATCGTCGTCGCGCCGTGGAACTACGCCACGACGCTGGCTTACGGCGCGTACGTGCTGCACGCGCTCGACGCACGCATCGTCTTGACCGCCGGCCCGCACCAGTACCAGTCCCGCTATCGAAGCTGGCTCGCACGGCGCCCGCTGGTCGTCGTCTCCGACGATCGCGAAACGTTCCGCGGCTTCCACGTTCGCGAGCTGGACGACGGCTCGCCGCATCTGTATGCGCTCCGTTAGCCGCGCTGCCGCCGCGGGCGCGGTCGCGTTCGTGTTGGCCGCGCTGCTCGCGCACGGCCGCAGCTCGCCGTACGACAACTACGTGTTGCTCGCGCAAGCGTTCTTGCACGGCCAGACCGCAATAACGTGGCCCGGTGCGTGGATCGACGCGCTGCCGTTCGGCGGGCGGTACTACATCATCGAAGGTCCGTTTCCGGCCGTGCTGCTCGTGGCGTGGGTGGCGGTGTTCGGCGGAGCCAACCAGACGCTGCTCGCCGTGCTGTTGTGCGGCGTGGCGGTCGGTGCGTGCTGGCGCACCTGCGAACAGCTCGGTGTGCGCGCCGCGAGCACGGCGTGGATCTGCGCGTTCTTGTTCGCTGGAACGCAGCTCGCGTGGTGCGCGATGCTCGGCGACGTGTGGTTCGTCGCGCACGTCGCGTCGGCGGCCTGCGCGTTCTTGGCGCTGGCCGAGCTGACCGGAAAACGCCGCGGCTCGCTGACGGCGCTCGCGCTCGTGGCCGCGGCGTTTTCGCGCTTCTCGCTGGTGCTCGCCGTTCCGGTGTTCGCTTGGCTCGTGCTGCGCGACCGCCCGGCGCAGGAGCGCCGGCGCGCGGCCGTGGGCTTCGGCGCGGTCATCGCGCTCGGCGCCGTGCTCTGGGTCGCGTACAATCAAGCGCGCTGGGGCGTATGGTACGACATCGGCTACACGGTCTGGTACAACCACGACTCGGCCGGCGCGCCGGTGGGTTCGCCGTTCCAGCTGCGTTACTTCCCCTACCAGCTGTGGTCGTTCTTCTGGCAGGGTCCGCAGTTCACGGCCGGCTGGCCGTTCGTCGTCCCGACCTACAGCGGGCTCGCGCTGACGTGGACGAGTCCCGCGCTCGCGCTCGCGCTCTTCGCCCGGCGCCCGCGCGCGCTGGTCGCCGGATTGTGGGCTGCGGCGCTGCTCGTCGCCGGCCCGTCGTTCATCTACTACGTGAACGGCTACGCCCAATTCGGCATGCGGCATGCACTCGACTTCGAGCCGTTCCTCGTCATCTTGATGGCGCTGGCCGTCCCGCAACGCGTTCCGGTTTTGGCCAAAGCCGCGATCGTGTGGTCGGCCGGCGTCGGGATGTGGGGCATCTGGTTCTGGAATGCCTACTACCGGCACTAACGTAGCGCGCCGGATCCTCGCCGACGCGTTGCGTTTGAACTGGGCCGGTCTCGAGCCGGGCTTCGCGGCGCGTTGCGCGGTGGGCGTTGCGATCCCGCTCGTGCTGTCGGCGGCGATGGGTCAGCCGCTGGCCGGCGCTTCGGCGGCATACGGCGCACTGGTGGCCGGCATCGCGTCGCGTCAGGGCGTCTATCGCACGCGCGTCGGCGTGATGCTGACCGCGAGCGTGGTGCTCGCGCTCTCCGGTTTCGCCGGCGCGCTGACCGGGCCGTTTCCGGTGCTCAACATCGGGCTGCTCGCGCTGTGGACGCTCGCCTTCGGGGTCGTCAGCGCGCTCGGGAGATCGGCGACGGTCGTCGCGGTCAACGCCTGCGTCGCGTACGTCGTCTTTTCGAACCCGCCCTATGACGCGGCGAATCCCGGCTTCCAGGCGTTGATGGTGTTCGCCGGCGGGCTGCTGCAGATGCTGTTGCTCGTGCTCGTGTGGCCGCTGGGGCATTTTCGTGCCGAACGTTCGGCGTTGGCGACGGCCTACGGATCGCTGGCCCGTTACGCGAGCGGGCTGCGCGTCGATGATCTGGGTTTGCCCGATTCGCAATCGATCGCTGCGGTCAGCGCGGCGTTGGCCGATCCGCAACCCTTCGGCAGCCGCGCGGAGATCGCGGCGTACCAATCGTTGGCCGACGAGGCCGAACGTCTGCGCGCCACGCTGGCGGCGCTGGCTACCGACGGTCATCTGCTCAACGAGGTCGGGCGCGACGATCTCGCGCGCGCCGTGAGCGACGCCGGGCACGCCGCCGGCCCGCTGCTGGCGAACGTGTCCGCAGCCGTCACGTCCGGTCGCGAGCCGGCACCGCACGAGAGCGAACGGCGCGCACTCGATGACGCGCTGCTCGCGATCGAACGGCGCTCGTCCGATTACGCACCGTATACGGAAGACGCCCGCGCGCTGGCCGGACAGGTGCGTGCGGCGCTGCGCTCGGCTGCCGCCGCCGCCAGCGGCGGTCTCGCCGTCGACGCCGAGGCGCAACCCGCGGCCCACAAGCCATTCGTCAACCTGCGCGCCCTGGCGGATCAGGTGTGGGCCAACTGTTCGTGGAGCTCCATTTACGCGCGGCACGCGCTGCGGCTGACCGTGACGTTGACGATCGCGGTGATCGCGCAGCACCTGTTACCGCTCGCGCACGCGCAGTGGATCGGGCTGACGGTCGTGCTGGTGCTGCGGCCGGATTTCTCCTCGACGTTCGCCCGTGGCGTGGCGCGCGTCGTCGGAACCGTCGCCGGCGCGATCCTGGCATCGCTGATCGCCGCGTTTCACCCGAGCGGTTCGCTCTATACCGTGCTCGCGATCGTGTTCGCCGCGTTTTCGTTCGCGCTCTTCAACGTGAATTACGCGCTCTACAGCGTCGCGATCACCGGCTACATCGTCTACCTGCTGGCCTTCGGCGGGGCCCCCGAGCATGCGTCCGCGCTCGACCGCGTGGTCGCGACCGTCATCGGCGGGCTGCTCGCGCTCGTGGCCTACGGCGCGTGGCCGGCCTGGACGCATATGCGCGTCGCCGACGATCTGGCGGACCTCGTCGATGCGCTGCGCCGTTATCTCGGCCGCGTGCTGCGAGGTTTCACCGACGGCGACGTGGACGAGGCCGCACTCCACGCCGCGCAAAGGGCGGTCTGGCGCGCACGTTCGAACGCCGAAGCGTCGCTCGACCAAATGGTCGCCGAACCGGTGCGGCCGCGCGGGATCGGCCCGCGCGACGCGGCCGGTATCTTGGCGGCGACGCGCCGGTTGGGGATCGCCGGTTTGACGCTGCACGCGCGCGTTACGCGCATCAGCGGCGCGACGCACGAGCTGATCGAGGGTTTCGCCGGCGATCTCGACGTCGCGCTGCGCGCGCTCGTCGAAGCGCTGCACGCCGGGAACGCCGCGGCGCCGTTGCCGCCGTTGCGCGATGATTACGTCGCGCTGCAGCGCGCGCTCGACGAACGCGGCGATCCCGCCGTGCAGGTGCTCGTCTCGGAGAGCGATCTCATCGTCGACGCGGTGAACACGATGGCCGCGATCACGGCGCGCCACGCGGCGACGGAGCAGGCGCCCGCCGCATAGCGGTTAGGCGTATAACGCCGCGGGTACAATGCCGGTATGGCAAACGACAACAAGGCGAAGATCGACACCCTCAAACACGACACGAAAGATGCGGTCAGCGAACTGAAGCACCGGGCCCAGGCTGCGGGCGAGCACCTCAAGCGCGACATCGCCGGCGACGCGATGCCGATGGGCGACCGCATCGCCTCGAACGTGAAGGAGACCGTTCACAAGACGCAAGCCGACATCGATGCCGCCAAGCGCGACATCCGTCACGGCGCCGCGAACGCGGACGACAAGGTCTAGCCGACCCCCGCGCGGTAGGGCGGGCTCTATGGCGCGCAAGGCCAAAGCGCCGGAGCCGCTCGCCGAATACGTGCGTAAGCGCGACTTCAGCGCAACTCCGGAACCGAAAGGAAAGAAGCGCAGCGCCTCCACGGCGTTGCGCTTCGTCGTCCAGAAGCACCGCGCGTCGCGGCTGCACTATGATTTTCGGCTCGAGGCCGGTGGCGTGCTGGCCTCGTGGGCCGTGCCCAAAGGCCCGACGCTCGACACGCACGAGCGCCGGCTCGCGATGCACGTCGAAGATCACCCCTACGACTACCGCACGTTCGAGGGGATCATTCCCAAGGGCAACTACGGCGCCGGTGAGGTCATCGTGTGGGACGAGGGTACCTACACCCTTGCCGAGGGCGACGACCCGGTGGCCGAGATCGCCGCCGGCAAGATCAAGTTCAACCTGCACGGCAAGAAGTTGCGCGGCATGTTCACGCTGGTCAAGATCAAGAACAAACCCGGCGAGAGCGGCGAGCCGTGGCTGTTGATCAAAGATCACGACGAGTTCGTCCAAGCGGGCTACGACATCAACAAGCACGGCGAAAGCGCGAAGACCGGTAAGACGATCGACGACATCGCCCACAACGCGAAGGCGAAGGTTTGGAAGAGCGATCGTCTGGCGGCGTCCGCCACGAAGCGTCCGGCGGTGACGCGGGCCAAAGCCGATCCGTTTCCGCGCAACATCAATCCGATGCTCGCCACGCTGATCGATGCGCCGTTCGACGATCCGGAGTGGGTGTTCGAGGTAAAGTGGGACGGCTTTCGCGCGATCGCCGCGATCGATGCCGACGGCACCGTCACGCTCACCTCGCGCAACGGCCTCGATCTGCTCAAGCGGTTCAAGGAACTGGGCACGATCGGGTCCGCGTTCCGCTCGCTGCCGGTGCTCGTCGACGGCGAGATCTGCGCGCTCGACGAGCATGGCCGCTCGTCGTTCCAGGCGCTGCAGCAAGTCGACATGAACGTGCGCGGTAAGGGCCGTCCGCCCCTGACCTACGTGGCGTTCGATCTGCTCTACGCCGACGGGCGCGACTTGCGCGCGCTGCCGCTCGAAGAACGCAAGGCCAAGCTCGAGGCGTTGATCGTCCCGAATCGCGGCGTGCTCTACTCCAAGCACATCGTCGGTCGCGGGAAAGCGTTCTTCGAACTCGCGCAGCGCGAACAGCTCGAAGGGATCATCGCGAAGCGGCGCGACGCGCCGTATCGCATGGCTCGCTCGCGTGAGTGGCTCAAGATCAAGGCCAAGCACGAAGAGGAGTTCGTGATCGGCGGATGGACCGACCCGAAAGGCAGCCGTTCGCAGTTCGGCGCGCTGTTGCTCGGCTATCACGAAAAGGGCAAGCTGGTGTTCGCGGGCCAAGTCGGCACCGGTTTCAACCAAAAGCTCTTGCGCGATATCGGCGCCGAGTTGCGCAAGCGCGAACGCAAGACGTCGCCGTTCGCAGCGCTGCCGCGCATGAACCCGCCGCCGCACTTCGTCACGCCGGAATTGGTGGCGCAGATCGCGTTCGCCGAGTGGACCGGCGACGGGCTCTTGCGCCAACCGGTGTTTCTCGGGTTGCGCACCGACAAAGCGGCGGCGGAGGTCACGCGCGAACGGCCGCAAGCGAGCCCGGCATGACGGCCGCAAGCAAATCCGTCAAGACGCAGTTGACGGTCGGCGGCCACGCGCTGCAGGTGACGAACCTCGACAAGGTGCTGTGGCCGCGCGACGGCTACACCAAGGGCGATCTGATCGCGTACTACCGCGCGGTGGCGAAGTGGCTGCTGCCGCACGTGCGGCACCGTCCGCTCACCCTCGAGCGCTACCCCAACGGGATCGACGAGGCCGGGTGGTGGGAGAAGCACATTCCGAAAGGCCTGCCGGAGTGGGTCGCGACGGTGAAAACGGCGGCCAGCACGCGCGACGAGAAGATCGAGTTCATCCTGTGCGAGGACGAAGCGACCTTGACGTACGTCGCCAACCTGGCGACGATCGTGCTGCACGTCTGGTACTCGCACCAACCGACGCTCGACGTGCCCGACTTCATCCTGATCGATCTCGATCCGGGCGCCGGCTGCACGCTCGCGACGCTGGCCCGCGTCGCCCTGGCGGCGCGCGACGAGTTGGCGACGGTCGGCGTCAAGCCGCTGGTGAAGACGACCGGCGGCTCCGGCCTCCACGTGGTGATCCCGCTCGAGCCGCGCTACGATTGGGAGCAGGCCAAAGGCTTTGCCGAGCTGGTGGCCCGGCGCATCCACGCCGTGGCGCCGGACCACACGACCCTGGACCGGACCATCGCGCGCCGGCCGAAAGGCACCGTGTACATCGACTACGTCCAGGTCGGCAAGGGCAAGACGTACGTCGCCCCGTTCAGCGTGCGGCCGCGCGACGGCGCGCCGGTCTCGATGCCGATCCCGTGGACCGAGGTCGAGGCGATGCGCCGCAAGCGCGCCAAGGAAACGGCCCCGGAGATGACGCGCTGGTCCATCGCCAACGTACCGAAGCTCCTGGCGCGGAACGGCGACTGCTGGAGCAAGGCCTGGAAGCCCTATCGTCTCGAACCGGTGATAGCCGCCGCTCGCTCGCTCTGGAGTTAAACGGACCGGCGCTTTGGGGGAAGAACGAGGACATGGCACACGCGATTTGGTCGGGCGCAATCAGCTTTGGACTGGTGACGATCCCGGTCAAGCTGTTCACGGCGGTTCGCAGCGACGACCTGCGCTTCAACTTTCTGCACAAAGCAGACGACGGCCGGATCTTCAACGAGCGGCATTGCACCGTGTGCGGCGAGAAGGTCGAGTACGCCGATCTGGTGCGCGGCTACGAGTACGAGAAGGGCCAGTACGTCACGCTGAGCGATGACGATTTCAAATCCGTGCGCCCCGAAGCGACGCAGTCGGTGGAGATCCTGGAGTTCGTGGAGCTCGACCAGATCAACCCGATGTACTTCGATACGCCCTACTACCTGGAACCGGAAAAGAAGGGCCGCCACGCCTACGCGCTGCTGCGCGAATCGTTGCGCGACGCGAACAAGGTCGGCATCGCGCGCGTCGTCATCCGTTCGCGCGAGCACCTGGCCGCGCTCAAGCCCAACGGCGAAGCGCTCGTGCTCGAGCTGATGCATTTCGCCGACGAGCTCGTCGCGCAGAGCGACTTCGATTTTCCGGAGCTGAAGGAAAAGGTCGCGCCGGCCGAGCTGAAGGTCGCGAAGATGCTGATCGACACGATGAGCGTCGAGGCGTTCGAACCCGAGAAGTTCACCGACGAGTACAAAGAAGCGGTCATGGCGATGATCGACGCGCGCGTCGCCGGCGAGCACGTGACGGTGACGGAAACGAAGCGCCCGGCCGCGACGAACGTCGTCAACCTGATGGACGTCTTGCAGCGCAGCCTGGAACAATCGAAACGCGGCGGCGCCGCCGCGGCCAAGCCGAAGGCGGCCGCGCCGAAGAAGTCCGCGTCGGCAGCGAAACCGAAACGCAAGAAGAGCGCGGCTTGATTCCGTTCCGGATGGAAGGCTTGACGCTCACGGTGAGCGACGTCAAGCGTTCCCTCGCGTACTATCGTTCGCTGGGACTCGCGGTCGAAATCGACGCCGCGCCGCAGTTCGCGCTGTTGCGCGTCGCCGACGGCGGGGGAACCGTCGGATTGCTCGCCGTGAGCGAAGCGCAGAAGGACGGTGCGGCCGCGCT
>Ga0181536_10003343_pt1 | contig 17539 bp, 13 predicted proteins | sample PEATcosm2014_Bin_41_FD_121105 | JGI IMG/M metagenome (GOLD analysis project Ga0181536, IMG submission 121105) | Peatland microbial communities from MTU Mesocosm Facility, Houghton, MI, USA - PEATcosm2014_Bin17_60_metaG | ecosystem: Environmental > Terrestrial > Soil > Wetlands > Peat | place... | reverse complement strand
CAAACAGGCCAGCTGGTCACGGTGACGAACGCGAGCTTCAATGGCAGTATTGCAGCCGGTGGAAGCACCAGCTTTGGGTTCAACGGGAACTTGAATGGCGGCGCGAATGCGGTCCCAACGGCATTCGCGGTGAATGGGAACCTCTGCGGCGGCGGTCCTCCGTTGGCGCCGACCGGCCTGACATCCACACCCGGCACTCAACAGGTTGCGCTCTCATGGGGCCAAAGCTTGACTGCCACAAGTTACAACGTGGAACGGTCGACCACTAGCGGCGGACCATACACGACGGTCGGCTCGTCGGCCACCACCAGCTACACCGACACCGGCTTGACCAACGGCACCGTTTATTACTATGTGGTTGCTGCCGTGAACTCCGCCGGCGCCGGCGCCGTCTCGACTCAGGTCTTCGCCGAACCCGGGGCCACGCCTCCAAATGTTACGGTCGCCGTCAATCCAGCCCAAACTCAGCCGATCTCGCCCTGGATCTATGGAATGAACGTAATCACCAATGGGACTATTCCCAACGTTCCAGACGTAACCATCTACCGCCTCGGCGGCGATCGTTGGACTGAGTACAACTGGACGACGAACGCCTCCAACGCAGGCTCCGACTGGCGTTACGACAGTGACAATAACCTGAGCGAAACCAGTGCTGCTCCAGGAGCAGCCGTATTGCCGGCGATCAACGCTGACATAGCCGCGGGACAAGCTACCCTGATGACGGTGCAACTGCTAGGTCTGGTGGCGGCGGACGAGGCCGGTCCGGTTTCCGTCACCGATCCGCCGGATCTGACAAGGTTCCAGACAGTGGTCGATCAGAAGAGCTCAGTCACTTCCGCTGCTTTTACCACTACGCCGACGATTACTGTGGTCAACGAGGCAGATCAAGCCGGGACGGTGATTGCCGAGGACACGGGCAATGTCTACATGGACGAGTACGCGTGGGCAATGAATCAGCTTTCCACCACGCAGACAATTTTCTCCGGCACCACGGCAACACCCACTTTCGTGAACCTGGACAACGAACCGGATCTTTGGACTTCAACGCATCTGGAAGCGGAGGGCCCGACTGAAATTACGCCTGCCGCCTTCATTGCGAAGACGCTGACGATAACCGAGGTGCTGAAAGATCAGTTCCCGAACATGGTTATCTTTGGGCCGGTGAATTACGGCTTCCTCGGCCTCTTCACCTGGTCGTCCGCAATCACCGACGCCACCCCAACCGGTGAGAACTGGTTCGCAGACATGTATCTCCAGGCCCTGAGCACCGCTTCCGCCACTTACGGAAGGCCGCTGGTGGATGTCTATGATTTCCACTGGTATCCCGAGGTCTACGGCTCCGATCGGATTGTCTCCCTGACGGCTTCAACTTTGGCGGATTCGGATATGCAACTGATCGTGCAGGCTCCGCGCAATCTCTGGGATACGACGTATACCGATCCCAACAACGCCAATCCGTGGGTCGATGAAGCGCTGGGAGACGCGCCCTGCTATATTCTGGGAAGACTGCAAGCCAAGATCGCTGCCGAGTTCCCCTCGATGAAACTCGCGATCAGCGAGTACGAACCCGGCGGGCAAAATAACATTGCCGGGACGGTAGCGCAGGCGGACGAACTGGGCGTTTTTGCCATGGAAGGCGTCTTCGCGGGTATGTTCTGGCCGCCGGGCGGAACTTACGATTACAATCTCGCGGGCTTCCGCGCATTCCGCAATTTCGACGGCGCTGGTTCGAACTTCGGAAATACTTTGGTGCAATCGACCTCCAGCAACCCCGGGAGTGTGATGGTCTACGTAAGTACGGACAGCACAACGGCCGGCCGGGTTGTGATGGTGGTCATCAATCGAGCAAACACGACACAGGTGGCAGCGATCAACGGACTCAGCCTGTCGGGCACGGCTAGTATGTATCAGATGACGGCGGCCACAGCTTCGACACAAAGCACGGCTGGGAATCCGGTAACGCCGGTGTCCATTGGGACGATGCCGGTCAGTGGCTCATACCTGACGCTGACGTTACCCGCGTACAGCGTCACAACAATCAACATTCCATGAACTCGTTGAATTTGGAATAACACAAAACCGGAGTTGATGTGTCCTCGTGATTCCCGCTCAAGCCGGTGCTTCCTGCTGGTTGCACCGGCTTGAGCGTTGAGACTCCTGGATACAGCGACTCTGGTTTTGCTATAGCTTTCCGATACCGACTGTCGCGCTGCACTTGAATTGGATATTCCGCACTTTCGGTGCAGGTTCACGCTGGCGGGTGGCTCACATCTGCCCCATAAAACCGGTTGGCCCATCCTTTCCGCGTTTGCGCGGAATGGATGGGCCACCAGGCATCTGCGTGAGATACTACGCTAGCTCAACAGGATAGGAATGGCTGGACCCTCGATTGCCGGCTTGACGACTGGCACGTCGGCCTTGACGTATGCGATCTTTCCGGCGTCAATCTCGTCCTGGGCGATGCGGCAGGGCTTGTTGGACTGAGTGGGGACCAGGGCGTGGGAGCCACACTGCAACTGGCGGGCGCGGCGGGCAGCCACCAGAACTTTGCGATAGTTAGAGTCGAAACCGGTTTCAATGGTCATCTGAGTCCTCAATATCGTCACCGGAGGCTTCCTCATCGGAGTCCTCGTCAAAGTTCAATTGCCTCTGGCCGGAAGAACCTAATATGCCAAAGGCCTCCAGCACCGGCTTGAGCCGCTCCTGCGAGTTGGCTTGCAGGCAGGCCGAGGCAACCTCGAGTACCCGGCGCGAACGGTATGCAATCGGCTCGCCATTGCGATAAAAACGCTCGGCCAGCACAATGGCCTCCAGTTGCGCCACCGCCCGATCCAGAATGTCGTTAACCAGAATATATCCGTATTCCCGATAATTCTCAATCTCGCGCCTCGCCTCCTTGAGGCGGCCGAAGACCTCCTCTTCATTGACCACGCCCTCGGCGCGTGCCCGGTTGCGCAGGCGAGTGCGCAAGACCTTGGGGTTGGGCGGCATTACGAAGATGCTGACCGCCTCGTGCATGGCGGCGCGCACCTGGGCCGCGCCTTGCACGTCGATATCGAGAACCAGATCGTGGCCGGCCACGCGGGCCTGTTCGAGCGACTTGCGCGAGGTGCCATAGTAATTACCGAAGACCTCGGCGTGCTCGAGAAATTCTCCCGCCGCCAGCATTCGCTCGAACTCCTCGCGGGTGGCGAAGTTGTACTCCCGCCCATGCTGCTCGGAGCCGCGCGGGGCGCGCGTGGTCCAGGAGATGGAGAATTCAATGCCGCTCAACTGCTTGCGCACTTCGTTGACCAGCGTGCTTTTTCCCGATCCCGAGGGCGCCGAAATGATGAAGAGAATTCCTGCCACGGTGACTGTCCTTTGCCCGTATGGATGAAGCCTACGCTCTGATGGTCCATTTATTCCACGTTCTGAATCTGTTCGCGGGCTTTTTCTATCTCCGCCTTCATGGCCAGTCCCAATTCGGTAACTTGGGTTCCCTTGCCGCCCACGCCTCCGGTCTTCGAGAGCAGGGTATTGGCCTCGCGGTTCATCTCCTGCAACAGGAAGTCCAGCTTCTTTCCCAGTTCGCCGCCTGCGGCCAGCAGTTCGCGGAAGTGGCCGATGTGGGTGGCCATGCGGGACAACTCCTCGGCAATGTCGCTGCGCTCGACCAGCACCGCAACCTCCTCAAGCAGGCGCTGGCGGTTGAAGTCGGCTCCTACAGCCGCCTGAAGGCGCTGGGCAAGCCTCTCCTGATAGCGCTGCTCGACCTCGGGACGCAGCGCTGAGACTCCCTCGGTGGCCTCGGCGAGGCGGTCAAGCGTGCTGTGAAGAATCGCTTCGAGCGCCTCGCCCTCGCGCGCCCGCATGGCATTCAACTCGCCAAGCAGAGGGACAATCTGCTTCTGTACGCTTTCAGAGAGCGCGGCCGCATCCTCGTCGCTGTTGGAGCGGTTATCGCACTGCAACGCGCCGGGCAAGCGGAGGGCTGAGTTCAGATCCGGCTCGCCGAAGAGGACATGCTCCTCGCGCGCGGCCTTGAAGGCCTCGATATAGCCGTTCACCAATTCGCGGTTGTAACCGGCCTTCTGCTGGCTCGAACGATCTACAGAGAGGGTCAGCTCGACGTGGCCGCGCGCCAGTTGGTCCTTGAGCGCCTTGCGCAGTTCCATTTCCAGCGCGTCAAGCCCCGAAGGAAGGCGCAACTGAACGTCGAGAAAGCGGTGGTTGACGCTCTTCACGCTGAGCGTGTAACTGAGCTGATCGTTCACGCGAACTTGAGAGCGCGCAAACCCGGTCATTGAGTAAATCGGCATTTTTCTACCCCTCTGTTTCTATGGTTAGGAGCGGCCCCGGAACGTCCATGAACTGCAATTGATAAAGCCGTTGATAGGTGGGCGAAACACTCAGTAACTTTTCGTGGGAGCCTATGGCGGTGATGCGCCCATCCTCCAGCACGGCGATGCGGTTGGCGCGGCGTATGGTTCCCAACCGATGCGCGATCACCACCACGGTGCGGCCCTGCATAAGATTGGCCAGCGCGGCTTGAACCAGCGATTCGCTTTCGGCGTCGAGCGCCGAAGTGGCCTCGTCCAGAATCAGAATCGGCGCGTCTTTCAGGATAGCGCGGGCAATGGCCAGCCGCTGCCGCTCGCCGCCGGAGAGCCGGAAGCCTTTTTCGCCGATCACCGTATCGTAGCCTTGCGGCATATGCAGGATGAATTCGTGAGCCAGGGCGTTGCGCGCGGCCTGCTCCACTAACTCGAAACCGACCTCGGGCTGGCCGTAGGCGATGTTGTTGCGCACCGTATCGTTGAAGAGAATGGTCTCCTGCGTCACCTGGGCAACCTGACGGCGCAGCGAACCCAGCGTCAGATCGCGCAGGTCGTGGCCGTCGATGAGAATGCTGCCCGAAGTGACGTCGAAGAAACGCGGGATCAGACTGACGAGAGTGCTTTTGCCCGCGCCGCTGGGGCCGACCAGCGCCAGCACCTCGCCGGCGCGCACCTCGAGATCGACGTTGTAAAGTATCTGATGCTCGCCTTCTTCCGTGCTATAGGAGAAGCCCACGTTCTCAAAGCGGATGGAGTTATCGAAGCCCTTCAAGACGGCTGCGTGAGAGCGCTCTTTCACGTCGTCCTCGGCGTCGAAGAAGCCGAAGATCGAAGCCGAAGCGCCCATCGCCTGCTGGAAGCTGTTATAGAAGTAAGCGAACTTGCGCACCGGATCGTAGAGCTTGAAGAGCGCGATGATGAACGCGCCGAAGATGCCGATGGTCATGTGACCATTTTTGATCTCGTTGCGCCCCACCCACAGCAACAGCGCAATGGCCACAGCGCCGATGGTGTCCATCAGCGGCGAACTGATGGACTGGATGCGCACGCTGCGCAGGTTGGCGCGGAAGAGCCGGGCCGCCGCCTTCTTGAAGCGCAGTATCTCCCATAACTCGGTATTGAAGGCCTTGACGATGCTGTTGCCGGTCACCGTTTCATGCAGAATATTCTGAATCTCGGCTAGCTTGTCCTGCCCGGTGCGGGTGCGGGTACGCACCTCCCCGCCGATCTTGCGCGCCGAGCCGACCACCACGGGAATAAACAGCAGCAGCGCCCAACTGAGGTTTCCGCCCAGATAGATCACCACCGCCAGCCCGCCGAGAAAGGTGAAGAACTGCTGCAAAAAATCGCCGATCACCGAGCTGACCGCGTTTTGCACGCGATCCACGTCGTTGATGAGCGTGGAAAGAATGGTGCCGGTCGGATGCTTGTGAAAGAAGCTGGAGGAGCGGCGTAGCGTGGTCTCGTAGAGATGATTGCGCAGATCGGTGATGGTGCCGAAGCCGGCGTAGTTCACCAGGTAGGTGCCCGAATAGTCGCACAGGCCTTTGAGCACAGTCGATGCTACCAGCGCAAAGGCCACCACCGCCCAGGCATTGTGCATATGCAGGTAAGCGAAGACCACGCTCTTCAGGTCCATGTACCAGGGCGCGTTGACGCTGGCGATCGCATGGATGGGGCTGACCGGCGCTCCGGGGCGCAAAACATCGTCGAAGATGGGCACAAACAGCAGTGTTCGGAAGTTGTCCAGCAGGCCGACCATGGCCAGCAGCAGCACTCCCGGCAGCCATTGCAGCCAAAACGGAAGCCCGTAGCACAGTAGGCGCAGAAATCGTTTCATAGCAACTGGCCTGCCTGACGTGTACAGGAATCCAGGACAAACAGCCGGGACTGGGCCGAAAACTCCATTTCCTGTATTGTATTCGCCTCAACCTTCGCGCGCCTTTCTCGATGAACCGGATGGTAGAAAGCCTTCGTCATGGAGACGGTTCGTACCTGTACGCCCCGGAGCTTGACCTGCGCAACGCGCGGGCAAGCATCGAACCAGCCGGTTCCTCCCAATCGGACTCTCTTCGCCCCAAATGGAATTTTGACGAGGCAAAGTTCCGTGATGGGAAAGGATCAGGCGAGGATGCTTTCTGAGGGAATTCCAATTTGTACCGGCCCGGAAATCACTGATGAATTGCTCAACAAGCGCAGATGAACAAGAGTTGCGGCGCGGACAAGCCGGCATTGTCTCCAGGTTGGGGGCCGGCGGTCCGGGACGCAATCGCGAGTGCGATCTCAGGCCAGGACCGGCTGTGGGGTTGCAACGAAGAAATACAAAAGCAAACACTGGTCCTTCGACTGCGTTTGGCGTAAAGCACACGCCGGACTCCCCTCAAGATAACAGCCTTTGGCGGCGCGCTCGCTTTGCGCCGGATCAATAACTCCAGTTAACTCTTCACGGGAGCAAGTGTGGGAATCGCTCTAGAGCAAAGTGAAAATTCGAGCACGATCCGCCTGGAGGGTGCAATCGACATCGGTTCGGCGGCGGAGTTGAAGGGGCATCTGGTCGAGGCGCTGGGGGCGGGTCTGGGGACGGGCAAGGCGGTGCGCGTTTCGCTTGCCGGCGTCGAGTATCTGGATGTGACGGCCGTGCAGCTGCTGTGGGCAGCCGAGCGCGCGGCCAAGGCTTCGGGCGTGGAGTTTGCGTTCTCGGGCGAGGCGCCCGCGCCGGTCCAGGCCAGTCTGGCCGAAACCGGGTTTGAAAAGTTCAACGCAACTATGGATGCCATCTGAGCAAGCGGGGTGGATCGTTGTCGATTATGGCGAATGCCGATCAGTTCAAGCACAGCTTCCGGGAGGAGGCGCGCGAGATTCTCGTGGACCTCGAGTCGGCGCTGCTGGAGCTGAACGATAATCGCGGCGACCCCGAGTTGGTGAGCCGGGTCTTCCGCGGTTTGCACACCATCAAGGGTTCGGGAGCCATGTTCGGCTTCGAGGACCTGGCTACCTTCACCCACAATCTGGAGACGGCCTTCGACGAGGTGCGCGACGGACGGCTGCAGATCAACTCCGAGTTGATCGATCTGACCCTGTCCGCTATGGATCAGATTCGAGCCATGCTCGAAGAGGGCGCGGAAGGCGCTCCGGCTCCTGACCCCGCCGTCTGCGCGGAAATTCTGGCCAAGGTGCGGCATCTGACCGGCAAGCCGGAGAGCCGGCACAAGGAGAAGAAAACGGCGGCGCCAACGCTCCCCGATGCGGTAGGCGGCCCGATGAGCGATTGGCATATCCGCTTCGCTCCCGGCCCCGACCTGATGCTCTGCGGCGCGAATCCCCTGCTGCTGCTGAACGAGTTGAGGGAACTGGGAGGTCTTTCCGTCAAGGCTTCGATGGCGGCCATACCGCCCCTCGCCGAACTGGACCCGGAGCGCTGTTACGTCTCCTGGGAGATGGTGCTGGCCACCTCCGCCACGCCGGATGCGATCCGCGATGTATTCATCTTCGTCGAGGACAATTGCGAACTGACCATCGAGCCTGCCTCGAACCCCGTATCGAGCGCGGCTTCGATGCCGGCCTCGGATCGGGCTGCGAATATAGCCCGGTCCAATGCGACTTCGGCGCCGGCGTGCGCTGCCGATGCCATCGCCAAGGCGCTTGAGGACATACGTTCCCCGTCCGGAGGCCGCCGCGTCTACGACAAGGCCGATAGCGCCTCGAGCCTGCGCGTGCCCGCCGCCCGGCTGGACCAGTTCGTCGATCTGGTGGGCGAGATGGTCACCGTGCAGGCCCGGTTGAGCGAGTTGGCCGCGCGCAGCGACGATCCCGATATCGCGGCGGTTTCGGAAGAGATCGAGCGGCTCACCGCGGCCCTGCGCGAGAACTCGATGACCATCCGCATGACGCCCATTCGGGCGACCTTCGAGAAGTTCCGGCGGCTGGTCCACGATCTGGCCCGCGACCTGGGCAAAAACGTCGAGCTGACCATCGAGGGCGCGGATACGGAGCTGGACAAGACGGTCATCGATCGGTTGAGCGACCCGCTGATGCACCTGATCCGCAACAGCATGGACCACGGCATCGAGCCGCCCGAGCGCCGCGCCGCCGAGGGCAAGCGCCCCACCGCGAACATACATCTCTCCGCGCGGCACTCCGGGGCGAGCGTGCTGATAGCGGTCTCGGACGACGGCGCCGGCATCAATTCAGAGGCGGTGCTCGCCCGCGCCATCGAGCGCGGCTTGGCGGCGGCCGACACCCCGCTGACCGAGACCGAAATCTTCGCCTTCATCTTCCAGGCCGGCTTTTCGACGGCCAAGCAGGTCACCGACGTCTCCGGCCGGGGCGTGGGCATGGACGTGGTGCGGCAACGGGTGGACAGCCTGCGCGGTTCCATCGATGTGACCAGCAAGGCCGGCGAGGGAACCCGCGTGACGCTGCGCCTGCCGCTGACCCTGGCCATCATCGACGGGCTGCTGGTGAGCATTGGCGACGCCAGCTTCGTGCTGCCGCTGGCCAACATCCTGGAGTGCATCGAGCTGACCCAGGCGGATGTCGAGCGCGCCAACGGCAAGCATATCGCCGACCTGCGCGGGGAGCTGGTGCCCTACATCCGATTGCGCGAGCACTTCGAGATTCGCACTCCGCGCCCCCCGATCGAGCAGATCATCGTGGTGCAGACCGAGGCCGGGCGCTACGGCTTTGTGGTGGACCTGGTGCTGGGCAACTGCCAGACGGTGATCAAGAACCTGGGCCGCTTCTACCGGCACGTGCAGGTGGTCAGCGGGGCAACCATTCTGGGCGACGGCACGGTGGCATTGATTCTCGATCCGGAGCGGCTGGCGCAGGATGCGGTGCGCGCCATCACGCAGGCCACGCGCGGGCGGCCCACGCCGGCAGCGATTGCTGCGGCGGTCAAGCAGGGCCTCCGGGAAAGGAGCGCCGCGCCGCAAAAAGCTTTGTAAGCCTTCGTCGGTGCTGGATCGAGCGCCAGCACTTGTCAAATAACGATTCAACCTGCTGAATCTCGCGCTTCCGCGTCCCCCTCAGGGCGAACGATGGAAGAGAACGGAATCCAGCGAAAGGGAGGGGCGAATTTCATGCCGACTGCATTGGTTAGCGAAGCGCGGAAGCCGCGTAGCGCGGTCTCCGGAAACGGCGGGAACGGACACGAGCTCCGTGAACGCGTGAGCGAGAAGAAACAACTGGTTGAAGACGACGACGACTCGATGCTTGTGTTGAATGAGATCATGCGCCTGGTGGACGCTGCCAAAGAGGGGCGGCTCACCGAACGCGGCAAGGCGACTCAATTCAACGGAACGCATCGCGAGATCGTCCAAGGCGTCAACGAGATGCTGGAAGCGATTCTGGTGCCGCTGACGGAGAGCACACGCATCCTGGCCCAGGTCGCCGAGGGCAAGATCGACGAGCTGATCACCAAGAACTATCAGGGCGATCACGAAAAGATGAAGGTGGGGATCAACAATATCGCCGTCGCCCTGCAGCTCATGCAGAAGGAGATGCTGCGCATGAGCGATCTCGCCAAGGAAGGGCAGCTCTCCGAGCGCGCCAAGCCGGATCAGTTCAAGGGCTCGTACGCGGAGATCGTCAAGGGCGTGAACACCACGCTGGACGCCATCGTGATTCCGGTGGTGGAAAGCACCCGCATCGTGGTTCAAGTCTCCGAGGGCAAGGTCGACGAGCTGGTCACCCAAGCTCTCAAGGGCGACCACGAAAAGTTGAAGAATGGCGTCAACAACATCGCTACCGCGATTCAGCTCATGCAAAAGGAGATGCTGCGCATGAGCGATCTCGCCAAGGAAGGACAACTCTCCGAGCGCGCCAAGGCGGATCAGTTCAAAGGCTCGTACGCGGAGATCGTCAAGGGCGTGAACACCACGCTGGACGCCATCGTGCTTCCAACGGTGGAAAGCACCCGTATCGTGACTCAGATTTCCGAGGGCAAGGTCGACGAACTGGTCACCCAGCACCTCAAAGGCGACCATGAAAAGTTGAAGAATGGCGTCAACAACATCGCTACAGCGATACAGCTCATGCAGAAAGAGATGCTGCGCATGAGCGACTTCGCCAAGGAAGGGCAACTCTCCGAGCGCGCCAAAGCGGATCAATTCAAGGGCTCGTATGCGGAGATCGTCAAGGGCGTGAACACCACTCTGGACGCCATCGTGATTCCAGTGGTGGAAAGCGCCCGGATCGTGGTTCAAGTCTCCGAGGGCAAGGTCGACGAACTGGTCACTCAGAACCTCAAGGGCGACCACGAGAAGTTGAAGAATGGCGTCAACAACATCGCTGTTGCGGTGCAACTCTTGCAGAAGGAGATGCTGCGCATGAGCGACCTTGCCAAGGCCGGGCAAATCTCCGAGCGCGCCAAGCCGGACCTGTTCAAGGGCTCATACGCTGAGATTGTCAAGGGTGTAAATACGACGCTGGACGCAATTGTCGGTCCATTGAACGTCTCCGCCAACTACGTGGCTCGCATCAGCCAGGGCGACATTCCCGCCAAGATCACCGACACCTACAACGGCGACTTCAACACCCTCAAGGGCAACCTGAACACCTGCATCGACGCAGTCAACGCGCTGGTGCTGGAAGCCGCCGGCCTGGCCAAGGCGGCGGTGGATGGCAAGCTGGCCACGCGCGCTGATGCCAGCAAGCACAATGGCGATTACCGCAAGATCGTGCAAGGCGTCAACGATACGCTGGACGCGGTGATCGGACCGTTGAACGTCTCCGCCAACTACGTGGCACGAATCAGCCAGGGCGACATTCCCGCCAAGATCACAGACACCTACAATGGCGACTTCAACACCCTCAAGGGCAACCTGAACACCTGCATCGACGCGGTCAACGCGCTGGTGCTGGAAGCCGCCGGCCTGGCCAAGGCAGCGGTGGACGGCAAGCTGGCAACCCGCGCTGACGCCAGCAGGCACAATGGCGATTATCGCAAGATCGTGCAAGGCGTGAACGACACGCTGGACGCGATCGTCGGCCCATTGAACGTCTCCGCCAACTACGTGGCACGCATCAGCCAGGGCGACATTCCGGCCAAGATCACCGACACCTACAACGGCGATTTCAACACCCTCAAGGGCAACCTGAACACCTGCATCGATGCCATCAATGCGCTGGTGCTGGAAGCCGCCGGCCTGGCCAAGGCGGCGGTGGACGGCAAGCTGGCCACCCGCGCCGACGCCAGCAAGTACAACGGCGACTACCGCAAGATCGTGCAAGGCGTGAACGACACGCTGGACGCGGTGATCGGCCCCCTGAACGTGGCCGCCCGCTATGTGGACCTGATCTCCAAGGGCGATATCCCCTCGCAGATCACCGACACCTACAACGGCGACTTCAACAGCATTAAAAACAATCTGAATGTGCTGGTTGCGGCGATGAACGACATCACCGCGGCGGCCGAGGAGGTGGCCAACGGCAACCTGACGGTGGAGCTGCATGACCGCTCCGCGCAGGACAAGCTGATGCAGGCGCTGGCTTCGATGGTCAGCGGGCTGACACGGACGGTCTCCGATATTCGCGGGATTGCCGGAGAGGTGGCGGCGGCCAGCCAGTCCATCTCGACGGCGTCGATCCAGGTCTCGAAGGGCGCCAGCGCGCAGGCGGCGGCGGCCGAGGAGGCTTCGTCCTCGATGGAGGAGATGGTTTCGAACATCAAGCAGAACGCCGACAACGCATCGCAGACCGACAAGATCGCCAACAAGAGCGCCAAGGACGCGCAGGAGAGCGGCAAGAGCGTTCTGGAGGCCGTATCCGCGATGAAGGAGATCGCCAACAAGATCTCGATCATCGAGGAGATTGCCCGCCAGACCAATCTGCTGGCGCTCAACGCCGCAATTGAGGCGGCGCGCGCCGGCGAGCATGGCAAGGGCTTTGCCGTGGTCGCGGCCGAAGTGCGGAAGCTGGCCGAGCGCAGCCAGAAGGCGGCGGCGGAGATCAACCAGCTCTCGGCGACAACGCTGCGGGTCTCGGAGAAGTCCGGCGAGATGCTGGACAAACTGGTGCCCGATATTCAGCGCACGGCGGAGCTGGTGCAGGAGATCAGCGCGGCCAGCAAGGAACAGGACACCGGCGCCGAGCAGATCAATAAGGCGCTGCAACAACTGGAGAAGGTGATTCAGCAGAACGCCTCGGCATCGGAGGAGATGGCCTCGACGACAGAGGAGTTGACCGGGCAGTCCGATCAACTGGTCAGCGCGCTGGGCTTCTTCCACACCGGAGACGAAGGCGGCGGCGGGCACAAGGGCGGGGGATCGAAGGCCAGACCCGCGCAGGCCGCGGCGCGAACGGCGAAGCCGCCGGTCCATGCCGCATCGTCGGGCGCAAAAGCAGCGGGCGGAGTCAGTCTCCGGCTCAAAGACAAACACGACAACCTTGACGGGGAGTTCGAGCGTTACTGATCGGTGCCGGCCGCACGGGCGGAGTACTCGGAAGCTGTCCAGAAATTTGGTTTGGTGAAGGGTACGGGCTTTAGCCCGTACATCGGTGGCATGAGTGGATCGGGGCTTTAGCCCCTGAGGAATGCTATTACGGCAATTTGCACTCCCTCAGCGGCTAAAGCCGAAGATCGAATCGGCGCTGAACGGACGGGCTGAAGCCCGTCCCCTTCAATCTCATGATTTATGGACAGAATCCCAGTACGGTTTTTCCAACATTGCGGCAAGCGCCAAGTCTTCAGGATGAGAGGAGTTGAAGCATGAGCGTTAGCGAAATCACGGAGACGCGGCAGTATCTCACCTTCAAGCTCGGCAACGAGATCTTCGCCACCGATGTGGCGAAGGTAAGAGAGGTGCTCGACCTAACCACCATCACAAAAATCCCCCGGACGCCCGACTTCATGGCCGGGGTGATCAACCTGCGGGGCAGCGTGGTCCCGGTCGTCGATCTCCGGCTTTGCTTCGAGATGTCGAAGACCGAGAGCACGCGCAACACCTGCATTGTCGTCGTCGAGGTATTGTTGGACAACGAATCGACCGTCATCGGCGCGCTTACCGATTCGGTCGAAGAAGTCATCGACCTGGAGCCGGAACAGATTCAGCCGGCCCCGCGCATTGGAACCCAGATACGGACCGACTTCATCAAGGGGATGGGAAAGCGCGATACCCAGTTCATCATGATTCTGGACATCGATCGCGTCTTCTCCGCCGAGGAGCTTACCGCGGTCCGCGGACAACAGGAAGCCGGCAAACCGCAACCGCAGCATCAACAGCTGCTTGAAGCAGTAGCCGCATAAGGGAAAGGCTGGGGGCGGGTAACGCCGCCCCCATTTACATCATGAGCTCTCACGAAGAAAGCCTCTCCGCAAGGGACTATGCGCGGCTCTGCGAGTTGATCTATCGGGAGGCGGGCATTCACCTGGGCACCGAGCGCAAGACCATGCTGGAGGTGCGCGTCAAGCGGCGGCTGAAAGTTCATAACCTTCATAGCTATAGCGAGTACTGCGATTACCTCTTCGGTCACCAGGGACTCAAGGATGAGATTGTCGATCTGATCGACGCGGTGACGACCAACAAGACCGACTTCTTTCGCGAGTCGGCGCATTTCGATTATCTGGTTGAGAAGGCGCTGCCGGAGTTGACGGAGCGCAACGGCGGACGGCAGTTTCTGATCTGGAGCGCGGGCTGCTCGACGGGCGAAGAGCCGTACACCATGGCCATCGTACTCAGCGAGTACGCGCTCGCCCATCCCGGCTTCCGCTTCCGCATTCTGGCCAGCGATATCTCCACGACCGTGCTCGACAAGGCCGAGATGGGCGTTTATACAAACGAAGTTGTGGCTCCGGTGGCGCCCTTGCTCAGGCAAAAGTACTTCATGCGCGGGCGCGATCGCAGTTCCAACCAGGTCCGGGTAGTGCCGGAATTGCGCAAACTGATCGAGTTTCGCCGCCTGAACTTCATGGATGCCGATTACGGCGTCTCCGAGAAGCCCGACGCGATCTTCTGCCGCAATGTAATCATCTACTTCGACCGGCCCACGCAGGAGCGCATTCTCCTCAAGCTCTCCAACTGCCTCGCGCCGGGCGGGTATATGTTCGTCGGCCACGCCGAGACCCTGCACGATATGAATCTGCCGCTGACGCCGGTAGCTCCGGCTCTCTATAGGAGGGTCGATGCCGGAGCCTGACGCCATCCTGCCTGAGATATACGTGCAGCCGGGAGAGTCGCACCTGGTCAGGGAGCCGACCATCCTGCGAACCTTGCTCGGCTCCTGCGTAGGCATCGCCTTTCTTGCTCCGCGGCTGGGCGTCGGCGCGCTCTGCCATCCCATGCTGCCCACCCACCCCCACAAGCCGCGCGCCGCCCTGAGCATTGCCGGTAGCCGCCGCTACGTGGACTTCGCCATTCGCGATCTTGCCCGGCAGTTCGAGGAACTGGGCGCGCGCAGCGGCGAGGTGCAGGTGAAGCTCTTCGGAGGCGGCGACGTGCTGCTGGTTACCAATGCGGCATCGCGGCCCACCGTGGGTAAATTGAACTGCGAGGTTGCGCTCAGGGTGCTCGATGAAGAGGGCTTCAATGTGGTTGCCTCTTCTTTGGGAGGCAATCGCGGCGTAAACATTGTATTCAACACCGAGACCGGGGAAGTGCTGCTGCAACGGCACTCCTGAACCAGGATTTGCACGGCAGGACCGGCGGGCCGGCAAAGGCCGCCGCAAACAAGCAATACCGGGAAAGAAAGCAACGAGGCGGGGCTGATGGGCACACCGAAGATTCGCGTTCTGATCGTGGACGACTCCGCCGTGGTTCGCCAGACGCTGACTGAGGTGCTCTCCTCAGACTCGGAAATCGAGGTCATCGGCACCGCTTGCGATCCCTTCGTCGCCGCCGACCGCATCGCCGAGCAGGTGCCGGACGTCATCACGCTCGATATCGAGATGCCGCGCATGGATGGACTCACCTTCCTCAAAAAGATCATGAGCCAGCATCCGATCCCGGTGGTGATCTGTTCGAGCCTCGCCGACGAGGGCGCGCAGAGCACCTTCCGCGCTCTCGAATACGGCGCGGTGGAGATCATCACCAAGCCGCGGCTGGGCACCAAACAGTTTCTCGAAGACTCGCGCACTTCCATCTGCGATACGGTCAAGGCCGCGGCCAGCGCCCGGCTCCACGTCCTCCGCCCCAGCCACACGGTCGAGCCCAAGCTCAACGCCGACTGCATCCTCTCGCAGGCCACCCACGCCATGGCCGAGACCACCGAGAAGGTGGTGGTTATCGGCGCATCGACCGGCGGCACCGAGGCTCTCAAGACCGTGCTCGAAGCCTTTCCCGCCGATACCCCCGGCATCGTGATCGTGCAGCATATGCCGGAGCTTTTCACCCGCGCCTTTGCCAACCGGCTCGACAGCCTTTGCGCCATCACCGTCAAAGAGGCCGAGACCAACGATACTGTGATTCGCGGCCGCGCCCTGATCGCTCCGGGCAATCATCATCTGCTGCTCAAGCGCAGCGGCGCCCGCTACTACGTCGAGATTAAGGACGGCCCGCTGGTCTGCCGTCACCGTCCCTCGGTGGACGTGCTCTTCCGCTCCGCTGCCCGCTACGCCGGACAGAACGCCGTCGGCGTAATCCTGACCGGCATGGGCGACGACGGCGCCCGCGGAATGCTGGAGATGAAGCAGGCCGGCGCCACCACCATCGCCCAGGACGAGGCCACCTGCGTGGTCTTCGGCATGCCCAAGGAAGCCATCAAACTGGGCGGCGTGGACAAAACCTTGCCCCTGCACTTCGTCTCCAGCGCCATCCTGACCTACGCGCGCTGAACGCCGCGGCGAATTTAAGCGAGTGTGTGTGCTTATGCGGGACGATTGTCGCCTTATTGACCCGGCACGAAAATACTGACATTCCGTGTCCCATCCTTGCGCCTTTTTTCTGGCGCAAGGGTGGGAAAACTTACATTATTTACGGGCTGGATCAATAGCCGCAGTCTCATCGCAGATGAGGCGGGATACCGATACATATAGTCTTTTACCGTTCCAAACCCGCCGGCCCGCGGACAATGCTCTAGACTCAAGACTGGAACCCTCTATGTTGAAGCTCTTTGGCGGCAAGAATAACCCACCGGCCAGCGCGCCCCAAGCCGGCCCGGCCGAGACCGCGGCGGCGCGCCCGGCAGAGGCCCTGGCCGAAGCGCCTAAACCAAACTTCTTCAGTCGCATGAAGCAGGCCGTTTCGCGTACCCGCGAGTCGCTTTCGGCCAAAATTGAAGACCTCGTCGCGCTCACCCGAACCGTTGACGAGCGAACCCTCGAAGGGCTTGAAACGGCGCTCCTGACCAGCGACCTTGGGGTGCAGACCACCACCGCCATCCTGGACGCTTTGCGCGACCATGCCCGCCATCAGGCCATCGAGGATGGCGAGCAGTTGCGCGACCTGCTCAAGACCCAATTGCGCGCCATTCTGGAGGCGCCCCAGCGCCCCGTCCCCAACCCCGATGCCCCTCCCAAAGTCACCTTCCTGGTCGGCGTCAACGGAACCGGAAAGACCACCTCCGCAGGCAAGCTCGCCGCCTGGTACCGCGCTCAAAACCGCTCCGTCCTGCTCTGCGCGGCGGATACCTTTCGCGCCGCAGCCATCGAACAGCTTGAAGTCTGGGCCTCACGTTCCGGCGTGGAGATGATCAAGACCCACCACGGCGGCGACCCCGCAGCCGTGCTGTATGACTCGATCGCCGCGGCCACGGCGCGCAATATCGACGAGTTGATCGTGGATACCGCCGGCCGCCTGCACACCAAGAGCGGCCTCATGGACGAACTGGACAAGATGCGCCGCACCGCCGCGAAGCTCATTCCCGGCGCGCCCCACGAGGTGCTGCTGGTCATGGACGCCACCACCGGCCAGAACGGCCTCAACCAGGCCCGCCTGTTCACGCAGGCAGCCGGAGTCACCGGCATCGTGCTCACCAAGCTGGACGGCACCGCCAAGGGCGGCATCGCCGTCGCCATCGCCCGCGAACTCGACCTGCCGGTGCGCTTCGCCGGCGTCGGCGAGCAGATGACCGACCTGCTGGAATTCTCGCCCGCCGAGTTTGTGGACTCGCTGCTGGGGTAGCCGCCTCCGCCGGAGGCGGCGCGATTGGAGCGCCAAGCCGCAATGACTCTGGAGCAAATGCTGGACGACTTACCGCGAGCCTGCAATGTGGGCGGCAAGATCAACAGTAAGAGTTACAAAGAGACCTGGGTGAGTTACAAACTTCATCTGGATGTTGCCGAT
>Ga0181536_10003340_pt1 | contig 17549 bp, 10 predicted proteins | sample PEATcosm2014_Bin_41_FD_121105 | JGI IMG/M metagenome (GOLD analysis project Ga0181536, IMG submission 121105) | Peatland microbial communities from MTU Mesocosm Facility, Houghton, MI, USA - PEATcosm2014_Bin17_60_metaG | ecosystem: Environmental > Terrestrial > Soil > Wetlands > Peat | place... | reverse complement strand
TGAACTGGCCCCCGACCAGCAGCTTGTCGTCGGTTTGCACTGCCAGGGCATTGACAGCGCCGCCGGCGCCCGGGTTGAACGAGCCGTCCAGCGAGCCATCCGTGTTGAGCCGCGCAAGGCCCGCTCGCGCCTGACCGCCGAGAACTCCAAAGGCGCCCCCGAGCAGGAGCTTGCCGTCCGTCTGCTGGGCGATGGCCGACACGGAACGGTCGGCCCCCGGGTTCCAGGAATCAAGCGCAGCCAGGTTCACCGTGAGGGAAACCAGGGCGCTGGTTGTCTTGCCGAACTTATTGGTAATGACGACTTCGTAATTGGCTATATCGGTCCGTTGAGCGCTGGGCACGGGCAAGGTCGCTGTGGTTGCGCCGGCGATGTTGGTGCCGTCCTCTCGCCACTGGTATTGGAGGGGCGCTGTGCCGGCAACCCCGACGCTAAAGACGGCGGGTTGGCCGGCATCGACCTGCAGGCTGGCGGGCTGATTGGTGATGAAGGGATCAATTACCCCCAGGTTGGCGGCGGCGCTAATGGCCTGGCCGTAAGGGCCGCTCACTATCACCGTGTAGGCCCCGGCGTCGCCACCCAGGACGTTGCTCAACGTCAGTGTCGAGGCGTTCGTACCGGAGACATTGGCCCCCTGCACCACATTAGTCACGTTCTTCCGCCACTGATATTCAATAGGCAGAGCGCCGAAGGCTGACACGCTGAGCGAAACCGTAGTGCCGGCCGGGTTGGTGCTGCCGACGGGCTGCTTGGAGATATACGGGTCCACGACGGTGAGGTTGGCGACGGTACTGGTGACGGCGCCGAAAGGACTGGTGACGACCGCCTTATAGGCGCCCGCGTTGGCTCCCGTCAGGTTGGTCAGGGTCAGGGACGGGGTGCGAGAGCCGGAGACGTTGTTGACGCCATCGCTCAAGGGGAGGGACCCTCTGAACCAGAGATAGGACAAGACCGGGGTGCCCACGGCCTGCACGGTGAAACCCGCCGAAGTCCCTGCGAGATTGGTCAAGCTGGCGGGATAGCCTATAAGTGTCGGCGCGGCTGAATCCGCTTCCACAAACCAGCCTGAGCCATCGGCGGCTCCGCCCGGAACGAAACCGCGCGCGCGGAGCATCGAGTTGGGGGGCACCGTGATATAACCCAGGACCCAGCCGCCATTGGTGCGCATGCCGACGCCCAGGCTGGTCCAGTTCAGCCCGGTAGGGGAGACCTCGAAGGTCGTGCGCCAGACCTCCGGACTGCTGCCTCCCCGAAGCCAGGTCAAGCTCGAGCCGTCCGAGGAGAGGCTCATGGTCGCCGGAGTTGGGTTGGTGAGGCGTCCGAGGTAAGGGCGCAACTGGCCGCCCAGGTTGGTGAAAGTGCCGCCAACGAGGACCTTGCCGTCGGCCTGAATGGCAAGGGCGCTCACGGCCGCATCGGCGCTCGGGGGAAAAGTGGGGTCCAGGAGGCCCGCAGTCGTCAGACGCCCGATGAACATGCAGGTCCGCCCTGCCAGCCTCGTGAAAGACCCGCCCACGACAATAGTGCCGTCTGCCTGCACGACCACACTCAGCGGCGGACCATTGGGATTGGGAATGAAACTGGAATCCAGGGTGCCGTCGGCATTGAGCCGTCCAAGGTAGTTGCAGGGGAAGTTGTCCAGCGTGCTGAATGAGCCGCCGACCAGGATCTTGCCATCGGCCTGCACCGTCAGCGTGGATACGGGAGCATTTGGACCCGGGGCGAAGGCGCCGTCCAGGCTGCCGTCGGCGTTGAGCAGGCCCAGCGACATGCAGCTCTGCCCAGCCAGATTCAAGAAACTGCCCCCCACCAGGATCTTGCCGTCGGGTAGCACGGCCAAGGCCTTGACCGGTTGGTCGGGATTGGGAGTAAAGGTGGTATCCGGCGTGCCGTTGGTCCCGAGTCGGGCCAGGCCGCTGCACGGTTGACCGTTGAGCGACAAGAAACTGCCGGCGCACAGGATCCTGCCGTCGGCCTGCACTACCAGGCAACTGACGGAATTATCCGGGGCCGCGACGAAGTTCGTATCGAGGCTGCCGTCGATGTTGAGGCGTCCGAGATTGGTGCACGCCTGGCCGGCGAGTGTGGTGAAAGACCCTCCAACCAGAATCTTGCCATCCGGCTGGACGGCGATGCACATGACCTCGGCATTGGCGAACCCGCCGAACTTGGGGTCCAGGCTTCCGTCCGGGTTTAACCGCGCCAAATAATTGGTGGCTCGCGGGCCGATGCTCGTAAAGTCACCTCCCACCAGGACACTCCCATTGGTCTGGACGGCGATTGCCCATACGTTGCTGTTGGGTCCCGGATTGAACGAGTCGGCGGTCTGCGAACTGGCGGGCGCAGCCAGCCCGAGCAGAAGAGCGGCCAAGGAGGCCCAAGCCAGGTTGAACCGGCTGCGGGGCTGCTGATTGAATTTCATGAGTGAGTGTTCCTTTCAGGAGTAACGGGTAATGGCACGCGGGCAAAAGAGGGACTTCGCCGACGCCGATGAGGCGGGCGGCGCACAAGGCCGCGATAGCGCGGGCCGAAAGGGGCGCACTGTCCCTGTAGATGTCACAACGCGCTCCTTTGTGCGCTTTTGCGCCGCAGGATGTCAATAAAATAGAGAATCAATTTGAATTGATTCCCCGGCATTTTGCCGCAACAATGGTCTAAAGCCGAAAACAATCCGGCCCCTATGCTGCGCCTCCAGACGATTCTATCTCACTGGTCCTGGGTCTCGCTCCTGCTCCTGGGCTCCGCCCCGGCCTTGCCGGCGAGGCAAGCCGGCCAACCGCTCGTGCCGATTCCCTCCGCAGCCGAGCTCCTGGCCCGGCTGCACAAGGGCCATCCGCGGCTGCTGGCCTCCTCCAATGACTTTGCCCAATTGACGCAACGCATCGCCGCCGAGCCGGCGCTGGACTCCTGGCGGACGAAGTTGCGGCAGCGGGCGCAGGAAATCATCGCCGCCGCGCCGTCCCGCTACGAGATTCCCGATGGGTTGCGGCTCCTGGACACCAGCCGCCGGGTGGTCAACCGGGTCTATGTCCTGGGTCTGCTCCACCGTCTCGAGGGCAAGCCGGCCTACGCTGAGCGCGCCTGGCAGGAGTTGGATGCCGCCGCGCACTTTCCGGATTGGAACCCGCGTCACTTCCTGGACACGGCGGAGATGACCCACGCCTTTGCGCTCGCTTATGATTGGCTTTACGACTCCTGGACCCCTGAACAGCGCGCCCTCCTGAGCCAGGCCATGGTCGAGAAGGGGCTCAGGCCCGCCCTCGGGCTCTATCGCGCCGGCGGTTGGTGGACCCAGGCCCGCCACAATTGGAACCAGGTCTGCAATGGGGGCATCGGCATGGGCGCGCTGGCCCTGGCGGAGGCGGAACCGGAGCTGGCCGGCGAAATCCTGGAAGCCGCACTCAAATCTCTGGAACTCGCCATGGCTGAGTTCGCCCCAGACGGCGCCTGGAAGGAAGGCCCGGGTTACTGGAACTACGCCACTTCCTACAATGTCGTGTTCCTTGCCGCCCTCCAAACTGCCCTCGGCGCCGATTTCGGGTTGTCCCAAATCAACGGGTTCGGCCAAACGGGCTTCTTTCCGATCTACCTGACCGGCCCTTTAGGGCGCACCTTCAACTATGCCGATGGGGGCGACCAGGTCATTCGCGCCCCGCAGATGTTCTGGCTGGCGCGGCGATTCAACCAGCCGGCCTACGCCTGGTTCGAGCGCCAGGTTGCCGCGCCCGCCGCCCTGGACTTGCTCTGGCGCGACTCCGAGAGCGCCGGCCCCGCTTCCGCCGGACTGCCGCTGGACAAGTGCTTCCGTGGCGCCGAAGTCGCCGTCTTTCGCAGCGAGTGGGGCAATCCAAAGGCGCTGTTCCTCGGGTTCAAGGCCGGGGACAATCAGGCCAATCACAGCCACCTGGACCTGGGCAGCTTCGTCTTCGACGCCCTGGGGGCGCGATGGGCCATGGACCTGGGAGCCGACAATTACAACCTGCCCGGCTATTTCGGCGGCCAGCGCTGGCAGTACTACCGCCTGCGGGCCGAAGGCCACAACACCCTCGTCCTCAATCCCGGCCCGGGACCGGACCAGGACCCTTCCGCCGCGGCCCGCCTGATTCGCTTCGAGTCGAAGCCCGCCAAGGCCTTCGCCATCGCCGACCTCACTTCGGCCTATCACCGGAGCGCGCGCAAAGTCTGCCGCGGCCTCGCGTTGCTGGCTCGCAACCAACTCCTCATCCAGGACGAGATTCAGGCCGCCCAACCGGCCGAGGTCTGGTGGTTCATGCACACCCCCGCCGCCATCGCCATCGAGAAAGACGGACGCGCCGCCACCCTCGAGCAGGCAGGCGTCCAACTCCGCGCCGAAATCCTCTCGCCCGCCCGGGCCTTTTTTGAAGTCCGCGACGCCCAGCCGCTGCCCGGCTCGCCCCATCCGGACCGCCAGGCCGGCAACCGGGAGATTCGCAAGCTGGCGATCCACCTGGCCGGCGTGACCGATTGCCGGCTGGCGGTCCGCCTTGTCCCCCTGCCGCCCAACCAGGGCCTTGCCCCCGAGCCGCCCAGGGCCACGGCTTTGTCAGATTGGTGAACTGAACCCTGACCCGCTTTGGCCGGCGGATGGAGCAAACCCCGGAATTGCCGCAGTGATCTTAGATGCGGCCCCTCCTCTGGGCGCGGCGCTTGGCTTCGAGGAGACGGGTGGCTGTGCTTGCGGGGGCGGGTTCCTGGACGGCGGCGCCGTGGGGTTGGGCGGGCGGCTCGGGGCGGGCGTCGGGAGCGGCGCTCGGGGCGGCTTCCGGTCCTGAGCCGGGAAGGGCGGGGGTTTTTTCCGGGCGGAACAACTCGGGGTTGGGCTCGAGGGCAGGGGCGGTTTTCCGGGAGCGGACCTCGTCGCGGCGGGCCAGGAGCGCGCTCAGGGATTCCTCGGCTTGGGGCGCGCGGGGCACGCCCTCCCAGAACAAGAGCCAGGCGCGCAGTCTGCGCATGGCGCGGCGCACCTCGTCCGGGTCAAGCTGAATGCGGCGCACGGCGACGTCCAGGAGGAAGAGCAGGACGGCCAAACGGATCAAGGATTCCCAAAGGGCGCGCGGCTGAAAGGTCTTGCGGCGGTCGTGGGAGAAGGGGTTGAGGTCGGGGGAAGCCGGGTCCAGGATCTTGCCTTTGCCTCCCTCGGCGATGCGGCGCAAGAGGTTGAGATTGGGTTCGGTGGCGCTGAACTCCGGGGAATAATTGACGCTGGCGCCGACGGATTGCGAGGCGCGAACTTTGCCGTCTTTGACCTCCAGGATGTTGAGGATGTAGGAGCCGACTTCCCTGGTTGGGAAGCGGGCTTCGTAATGGCCCGGGCCGGTCTGTTCGATGCGGACGGTCTGGCTCTGGCCTTTGGGACTGGCGATGACGGCCTGGAGGTTGAGGAAATTCCGGTAATTGCCCTGGGCGTCGGAGGCGTCCACATTGATGAGGCCCTGGCCTTTATCGACAGTGACCTCGGTGTTGAAATCGGCGTTGTCGAGGCGCCGGAGGCTCCATTGGGCGATCTGGGACCAGAACTGGCGGTATTTTGGCCAGTTGAGCCAGAGCTTGCCCCATTTGGCCTTGGCATCGGAGGTAAAGGCGACGGCGCGGCCCAGGCCGTATTGCCAGTGGGCCAGGAGCGGGTCGCCCTTATCGGTCCAGAGGGGGGTTTCAGCGCGCGGTTTGGGGGTCGTGGCCACGTAGCCGAGCAGTTTGGGGTATTCGGCCGGGCCGATGCCGCGCACGACCTCGCTCATGGAGCGGGCCTGGGGAGTGAAGGGGTCTTCGTAGATGGCCGATTTGAGAATGACCGCCGTTTCCTTGATGAACACCTGGGGCAGGTCGTCCGGCGACTTGACTTCGTAGAAGCGGCCTTTGCCGCGCATGGCCATCCATTCCATGGTCTCGCTGCCGGAATGGCCGGAGATGAGAATGGTGCTGACGGTGATGCGGTCCTCGACGATAGATTTCATCGTTTCCTCTTTTGGGGCCTGCGGGTCGCCGTCGCTAAAGATGATGATGTGCTTGAGGTTGGCGGTGGATTTCTTGAGGGACTCATAGGCGCGTTCGAGGGGGCCTTCGAAGCCGGGCATGTCGCCCTGGTTCATGCCCGCGATTTGCTCGGCGAGGTCTCTGCGGTTGCCCACTTTCTGGAGCTCGAAAAGCCAACGCTCGGTCCCGTCCCAGAGCAGGACGCCCATCTCATCGGAGGGACCCAGGGCGGCCAGCACTCCCTGGGCGCAGTCTCGGGCCACCTTGTTGCCGTTGTTAAACTCCATGCCGTGCATGATGAGCGCGACGGCGCCGCTGGGCAGGACCTTCTTGCTGTCCAGTTCCATGCTCACCGGCAGCGTGGACTCGAGCGCGGTGCCGCGGTAGCCGCCGGCCGCGTAAGCCTGGTCGCCGCCGACGCAGACCAGGCCGACACCAAAATCGCGGACGGCGCTCTCCAGGAGTTTGAGACGATCGTTGCCCAGGTGGGCGTCGCCGGCCTCGATGTTGCTGATGAAAATGGCGTCGTAGTTCTGCATCTCGGCCAGCGTGCCGGGGAAGGCCTCGACGCCGACGAGACGGTTGGTGATATGCGAGGACTGGAGGGCGGCGGCCAGCGGCTTGTCTTTTTCGGGGTCAGCCGAGACGATGAGGATTTGGGGGTCGCCGCTGACGATGGCAAAGCCCGAGCCGTGATTGTTCTGCGGCAATGGATCGCCTTTCACGTCCACCTGCACGTCATACCCGTAGTAGCCGGGGTCGGGCAGGGCCTGGGGAAAGGCGAAGAGGTTTTTGCCAGCGGCGAGTTGGACCCGCTTTTCGCCGAGAAACCGATCGTTGCGAAAGAGCCGGACCGTGGCCGGAGTGGCCTGGTCGGCTTGGATGTGAATCTTGACCTCGAAGGCCTGGCCTTTCTTGAGCTTGGGAGGCACCTGGAGTTTCTGCACCGAGACATCATTGCCGCGGGACACGCCCATGGGCACCACGTCCACGGTGACCCCAAGCTGCTGGTTGGCTCCCAGGACCGCGCTCATGACGTCGCCCATGTTCTCGTTGCCGTCGGTCAGCAAGACCAGGCGTTTCTGGCCCGTCTCCGGAAAGGCGGCCGTGCCCAGGCGGACTGCCGCCGCCAGGTCGGTCCGCTCCGTGCCCACGACGGCCTGGATCTTCTCCAAATCCAGGGTCGAGTTGGGAGACGACTCGATGCTGGCCTCGCTGCCGAAGACGATCACGCCCGCTTTGTCCGTGCTCCTCTTTTGTTTGGCGATCTGGTTGACGTAGTCTTTGGCGGCCTCCTGTTGCGGGGAGGGGATGCTGTCCGAGCGGTCGAGCAGGAAGAAGACATTCATGCCCTCGATGGGCCGGAGCATCTGGAGGCCGGCGATAGCGCAGACCAGGGCCGTGAGAACCAGGACACGCACCGCGGTCGCAACCCAACGCCGCCAGCGGCTGGCCTGGGCGTCGCTCTTCCAGGCAAACCAAAACACCCATCCCAGCGCCGGCGCCAGCAGCAGCAGGTAGTAAGGATGGGTGAATTGGACGTTCACGAGCGCGGAGGGCCGAGGGCCGAGGGCCGAGTGCGGACCAGTTTCTGCACCCGGTGGTTTTGTGAATCGGCGACGTAGAGATTGCCTGCCGAATCAAGAGCAACGCCCCAGGGATTGTTGAACTGGCCGGGGACGGCGCCCGGGCCGCCGAGAATCTCGATCGGCTGATCGTTGGCGTCGAAAACCTGGATGCGGCTGTTGCCGAATTCGCAAACATACTGCCGTCCGGCGGCGTCCACGCAGATGTCGTAGGGATAGCTCAGTTCACCCCGGGCGGCGCCGGCTTTGCCATAGGTTCGCAACAGCTTGCCTTCTTTCGAGAAGACCTGGATGCGGTGATTGCAGGAATCGGCCACGTAAATCCGGTCCTGGGCGTCCACGCACAACCCTTCCGGGCGATTGAATTCGCCGGGTCCAGTGCCGGCGCGGCCGAAGGAGCCGAGGAACAGCGGGGCCGGCGCGGGGTTGGTGTTGGCTTGAGCAGCCGGACGCCCCGGGGCCGGGCCAGTCTGCTGCGCCGCCAGACTGAAACGCTGCACTCGCTCGGCCGGGCCGTATTCGCTGACCAGGATTTCATTCTGAGAGTTCACGGCGGCGGCCCGGGGCAACACGAACTGGCCGGTGTTGGTTCCGCGCCGGCCCCATTGAGCCATCAATTGGCCTGCCGGCGAGAAGAGGTTTACACGCTGATAATGCGGCTCGACTACGACAATATTGCCCTGGCGGTCGCGGCATAGGCCCTTGGGTTTGCCCAGGTCGGTCTGCGGCATTTGCCAGGAGAGCAAGAACACGCCGTTGGAGGAGAATTTCTGCACCCGGCCAGTCATATCCACAACGTAGAGATTGTCCTGGAGGTCCACCGCGACCGACCGCGGCTTGTTGAACTGACCCGCGCCGACACCTCGGGCGCCAATGACTTGCGCGCGGCTGAAAAGCCGGCTGGCGACGGGCGATTCATTGCCGGCCGGGCCCGGCGCGCAGCCGGCCAACGCCAGCAAGACGAGCAGGCCCGCGATGCTCGCTCCCCTCCACAGCGCCAGCGGCGCCACGGCCAAGGCCAGGAGCGTCAGGCACAAGGCGTTGACCTGCGCGTTATGGCCATAGTGCAGCAGGTTGAATACGCGAAGGGCGACGGTTTCTCCGCCGGGCGGCACGACCAGGATGATCGACTCGACATCCCAAAGACAGAGCAGGAAAACAACATACCATGCCGCGCCGAGTTGCGGGGCGATTTGGGGCCAGTGGACGCGGCGGAACAGTTGCCAGCCGCTGGCCCCTTCGAGCCGGGCGGCGTCGGTCAAGTCGCGGTCCACGCCTTGCATCGCGTGGGCGGCAGTGTTCCAACCCAACGCCAGGTAGCGGACTACAAAGGCCAGGATCACGATCCCGGCGCTCTGGTAGAACCGCCACGTCCAGGACCGATTGAACAACGCGATCCAGCCGATGCCCAGCACCACACCGGGAACCAGCAGGGGCAGCCACATAAGCCACGCCAGGAGGGCGGAGACCGAAGTCCGAAGTCCGAAACCCGAGACCCGAAATCCGAAAACGCCGCCATAGCCATGCCGGTTCTGACGGAGGTTTGCTATGTGGCTCGCATTGCCCAACACGCCCAGGGCGGCCACCAGCGTGGCCGAAACTGCGGCAAACCAAACCGAGTTTCCGATGGCGGCCCGGCTGGCCGCAAATGCGCCGGGCAACTCGGTCCAGGTCCGTTTCTCGCAGACCAGTTGGAGCAGCGGCAGGCCCACGGACACCAGGCAAAGAAGCGCCGTGAGGGCGCCACAGGACCAAAACCAAGCGCGCCCAAGTTGCCGGCGGAACAGCGCCGGGGATACCGGGCCATCGGCCCTGGGCCAGGGAATCTCCTGTCGGATGAACCACAGGAGCAGGAGCAAGGGGCACAGGACCAGCGGCCAACTCAGCCCGAGCGCGCCCAGCGTGTCGAAGCTCGAGCTGAAGCGCACCCACATCTCCGCCGGAAAGACCTTGACCTGCAAAATTGCCGGCACGGCGAAATTGTTGAGTGCGAGCACAAACGTCAGGACCGCCGCCTGGGCCAGGGCGTTTCGGGCCAGCGGCAGAAGCAGACCGCCAAGGAGCGCCCCGCCCGCCACCGCAGGGTCGCTCTCGAGTTGGGCGGGCTCCAGTCGCTGCCAGGCCCCGCGAACCGCCAGCAACGTGATCGGCCAGGTCAGCAGGCCCACAATCCAGACAGTGCCGCCCAGGGAGACAATGTTCAGTGGCAGCCACGAGCGCCAGACGCCGCTATGGCCCAGGTAATGGAGCCAGCAATTGGCGACCAGGAACGGCGGCAACGCCAAGGCCATGACCGCCACGGAGAGCAACCGGTTCCGCCAGCAGCCAGGCAAGCCCCCCAGGCAGAGCGCCGCCGCCAGGCCAAACGTCCCCGCCAGCAGCGCGGCCAGGCCGCTGACTAGCAAGCTGTTGAGGAGGAGGGGCCAGCTCATTTAAGTCTTGTTCATCTCAAGAAAATCTCGTTGAGCTTCCTGGTTGTGTCTTCCAGGTCGCGGAGCAGGTCGTTCCAGTTCACCTTCAAGGCGGGCGTCGAGAGGGCGCTCGATGAAACCCCCTCGAGGGCTTGGGCAGCGACCAGGCGTTTCACCACCTCGGGCCGCTGGAGGTAATCAAAGAGGCGCTGGGCGGTTTCCGGGTGCGGGGCGTTGCGCGTCACGGCAACGGTATTGGGGATGAGCAGGGTTTCCTCGGAGACCGGCATCGCCGCCACCGGCAAACCCTCGCGTTGACCGGCGGCGATGTCGTCGGAATCGGTCAGCCCGAGCCAGGCCTCGCCGCTGCCGACCATTGTCACCACCACCGAATTACCGTCCACGAGCAGGGGTTTGTTGGCGGCCAAACGGCGGCACCAAGCGAGCCAGCGTTCCTGGCCCCAGAACTGGCGGAGGGCGTGGAAATGGGTCGAGGTGGTGCCGAACTGGGGCATGGCGAGGGCGACCTTGCCGCGCCAAAGGGCATTGGTCAACTCGATGAGCGAGCGGGGAGCAGTCTGCGGGGAGAGGCTGTTGGTGTTGATGACCAGACGGCGGGTGCGATAGCCGAAGGCAGCCCAGCCGTTAGCCGGGCGAAAGACATCTTGCGCGGCCAGCCGGCGGGTGCGCATTTCTTCATTGCCCCAGAACACGTCGCACTGCGGGCGCCGCCGCTCGGCCAGCAGGCGGTTAGCCAGGCCGACAGTCTTGACGGCTTCGCTGTCATAGACGGCGCGGACCTTGAGGCCGGTTTCTCTTTCAAAGTCCCTCAGGATCGGCAGGGCGAAATCTTCGTCCTGGGCGCAGTAGGCGACAACGTAGTCCTGGGCCTTGCCCAGGGCCGGGACCGTCGCCGCACAGAGAAGGGCGAGGATAAGGGTGTTCATACGGTCCTTCGATGGTAGTACCACCATTCGCCCATGAGGACCAGGAGGGCCAGGCCGGCGAAGCTGCGCCAGACTTCCATGTTGGTGCGTTGCATCGAGGTGGCCTGGATTTTGGTGTATTTGCCCAGTTGGAGTTGGTCTCGGGGCTTGATGTTGCTCTCGGCGGCGTCCAGAAGGTTGACGCAGAAGACCGTGTCATTCGTGCCGATGTGGACCCGATAGACGCCCTGCTTGGAGGTGTCGCCGAAGACAAATTCATTGGCGTTGGGGTCTATGGACAGCGTCCGGGTCTGGCCGCCCGGCAAGCTCACTTGGGCGCTGGTTTCCGGGCGGTCCAAAGCCAGGCGGAATGCCTCGCCGGCCTTGACGAGCAATTGGCTGGTCTTGGCGTTGGCTGGGTTGAGCCACTCGGCGGCATTGGCGATGAATATGGGGAAGGAAACGCGCAAGGGCCAATTGCTCTCAAGAATATCGAAGCCGACCCAGACCAGGCGCTGGCGGCCAAGGTCGCCCGCCAGAATAAGGGAGGCCTGGGGGGCATCGGCCAGGGAAAGGGCCCAAGCCGGGGTTTTGGCGGTGTAACTCTCCTTGACCTGGACATTGTCGAAGCCGGCATACCGCATGAGGGGATGCGAGGTGCGCCAGTCGACGATGGGCGGTCCTTCCACTCTGGTGACGTTCTCGACCCAGTTGGTGTTGAGGACATGGATGGCCAGGACATTGCCCTTGGGCCAGGTCGCCGGCGTCACATCGTCCAGCACGACGAAATCGAAGCCGGCAGCCGGGTCGTTCAGCGTGGCAGCGACGGCCAGCTCCACATTGGCGGCTGCGCGCAGGGCCTTTTCGAGAAACCGGTTGCCGCGCGTGACGAGCAGGACTTTGACGGGTTTGGGCAAGAGGCTGACAACGGAGGCCTGGTTATCGGCCGCCAAGTCGTCTTTGGCGGTCAAGCGGACGGTGAAAACGCCGTCACGGGACTGGTTTGCCAGGAAGACCTGGGGCGAGGTATCCCCGCCGGCAATGGTGAGCGAGCGTCGCTCCAGAACGCGACCCTCCAAGAGCAGCTCGACCTCCGTTTCCAGGCTGTTGGTTGAGAAGTTGCCGATATTGGCATACACAGCCCGCTGGCGGGCGTCCTCGGGATTGGCGCGGGCGTCCAGGCCGGTGATGCCGAGGTTGTTGGAATCTTTGCCGACGCGATGATAGATCAAAGGCAAGGGTCTGTCCTTGCTTTCAAACTCGCTGAGTTCCGGGGCTGCGCCGTCGCTGAACAAATGGACTTCGGAGTTTCTCTGGTCGCGGACGAGGGACTCGGCCATCCTCAGGGCAGAGAGCAGGCGGGTAGGGCAATCCGAGCAGGTGGAGGCCAGCAAGGCGCGGCGGAGCAGGGCCTTCTGGCTGGTAGCCGATTGCTTGACCTCAGCATTGGCCCCGGCCAGGAGGATGACCATCTGGTCGCTGCCGGCCAGGCTATCGACCCATTTGAGGGCCTCTGCGCGGGCTTTCTCGAAGCGGGAGGGCGCTTCATCGGTAGCCTGCATCGAGGCCGAGGCATCGAGGATAATCACGCGCAACTCCGCCGGTTTGGCTTTGGCGGCAAAATAGGGCCGCGACAGGGCGAAGACAGCCAGGGCCAGGAGGAGGACCTGAAGGAAAAGCAGCCAGTTCTTGCGCAGTTTTTGAAACGGGGCGCTGGCCTGCGTCTCGGACAGGAACCGCTGCCAGAGCATCGTGCTCGAGACCAGCTTGACCACGCGCTTGCGCTTGAGCAGATAAAAGAGCACCACCACCGGAATAGCGGCGGCGAACGCGAGGGCGGCTGGGGCCAGGAAGTGCATCTTTCAAGCGCGGAGTGCGCAATATGTCATGTCGAATATTTCCAGCCAAAATGCCGACTCATCAGACTCCTCTTCAACCGTGCCCAGCTTCGACACAAAATCGGCCGTCGATTTCGCCCGGCACGCCGCGCGGTAGTTGGCGCCAACTGACGTGCCCGCGCGGACCAACTGTCCCAGAAGAATCCTGCTGGTCGGATCCCCGGGCAGCGCCTCAGCGAGCCTGATGATACTCAGCCCAAATTTCTTAGTCCGCTGTTTCAAATTCTCAAAGTCCATGAATACTCACTTCTTGCACATATCCTCAAACCCCTGTCCGCGTCCCGCACTCGCCCCCCAGTCAGCGTTCCCATTTTCCCTCCAGCTTCCCCGCGCGGCCCATTCCGCACTCCGCACTCCGCATTGCGCACTCCGCACTCCCCATTCCGCACTCCGCACTCCGCACTCCGCACTCACTCATCCCCACACCTCCGCCTTTCTGAGTTGTTTGAGCAGCAAATCTTCGAGGGAGGTATTCGAGCTGGCGGTGAAGAAATTGATGCCGCGGGCTTGGCAATACTCGCGGAGACGCTGCATGAAGTTCTGGACCGTTTGCTGATAGGCCCTCATCCGGTAGCGGCCGAAGGTCACCTCCTGCGTCGCGCCGGATTCCGAATCGACCAGCCGCAGATCGCCAAACGTGACGGGAGACAGTTCTTCGGGGGCCAGGATTTGGACCAGGTCGACTTGGAAGCCGCGCCCGACCAGGGCGGACAGGCCGGAGTCATAGCCGGCGGGGTCCAGGAAGTCGCTCAGGACGAGGGCGACGCCCGGCTGGCGGGCCTGGAGGGCGCCGCGCCGCAGGGCTTGGTTCAGATTGGCCGAACCGCCGGCAGTCAGGGCGCCCAGACTGGCGAAGAACTGGATGGCCGAGCGTTTGCCGCGCACGGAGCGCAACGCGCCTCGGGCGGCTAATTCGGCCATGCGGGCGGCGGGGTCTGCGGCGGGGTCTGCCGCAAGCTCGGGGAACGGGATTACACTGACACGATCAAAGCCGGAAAGGGCCACATACCCCGCCGCCGCGGCGACCTGGCGGGCGAAATCGAATTTGCGCGGCTCGCCGAAGGTCATGGATTCGCTGGCATCCAGGAAGATGCGCACGGGCAGTTCGCGCTCCTCTTCGTAGAGCTTCAAGAACAGCCGTTCCAGGCGCCCGTAGAGGTTCCAATCCAGGTAGCGGAAATCGTCCCCCGGGACGTAGTCGCGGTAGTCGGCAAACTCGACGGATTGGCCGCGCGCCCGGCTGCGGCGCTCGCCTCTGGCCGAGCTCTTGGCGCGGCGGGCGGCCAGGAGCTGAAACTGCTCGAGGCGGCGCAGAAGTTCGGGCGTGAGGAGCGGGGTGGACATGGGGCCGCTCAAGCATTGACCACCTGGGCGTCCTTCGGCACGTCTTTCAAAACTTGAGCGATAATGTGCTCGGTGGTGACGCCCTCGGCTTCGGCCTCGAAATTGAGGATGAGCCGGTGACGGAGGGCGGGCGGGGCGACCGCCTCGATGTCATCGAAGCTGACGTTGAAACGGCCTTGGATGAGCGCGCGGACTTTGCCGGCCAGGACCAGGGTCTGGCCGCCGCGCGGGCTGCTGCCGAAACGCAGGTACTGGGAGGCGATGGGCGCGGCGGTTTCGGTCTTGGGATGCGTGGCCAGCACCAGCCGCACCGCGTAGTCTTTCACATGCGAAGCAACGGGCACCTCGCGGACCAGTCCTATCAATTGGCACAAAGTCTCGCCCGTGAGGATTTTCTGGACGTTGAGGCGCTCTCCGGCGGTCGTGCGGGTGAGGACCTCGGTGAGTTCCTCGCCCGAGGGGTAGCCGACCAGGATCTTGAAAAAGAAGCGGTCGAGTTGGGCCTCGGGCAACGGGTAGGTGCCTTCCTGGTCGATCGGGTTTTGGGTCGCCATGACGAAGAACGGCTCGGCCAGCTTGCGCAGTTGGCCGCCGGCGGTGACCTGGTGCTCCTGCATCGCTTCCAGCAAAGCGGACTGCGTCTTGGGTGTCGCGCGGTTGATTTCGTCGGCCAGGATCAGGTGCGCGAAAATCGGGCCGCTTTGGAACTCGAACTGCCGCCGCCCGCCGGCGGCTTCCATGACGATGTTGGTGCCGAGAATATCGGCCGGCATGAGGTCCGGAGTAAACTGAATACGATTGAAAGAAAGGTCGAGCACCTCGCTGAGCGTGCGCACCAGGAGGGTCTTGCCCAGTCCGGGCACCCCTTCCAGCAGCACATGCCCGTGGGCAAAGAGCGCAATGAGGGTGCCCTCGACAACGGCGTCGTGGCCGACAATGACCTTGGCGATTTCAGCGCGCAAGGCCGCGTAGGTGTTCCGGAAAGATTCAATGGCTTGTTGCGTTTCCATGGGCAGGATGGGTTGTCAGCTTCATTTCTTCAAATCGTCGAAGTAATCCTTCACGGCCGCCTGGTAAGCGCGGGGAACCTGTTCGTGGCTCAGCGCGCTTTGGGCGTCGGACTGGGCGGTGCTGGCAGCGGCCTCGTAGTCCAGTTTGCTCTGGCCTTTGATGCTCACGTTCCTCAAGGTCACGCTGGGCATCTGGCTGCCGGGTGAGAATTGGCCGCGGACTTTGGTGGGGCTGAGGGCGTCGCTCAACTCGCCGTCGCCCCGATCGGTGTGGCCGCGCGGGTCTTCGTCCGGACGTTCCACACCGCTGTTGTCCCAGTGATCGCTCCATTGGCCGTTCCATTCGCCGTTTTCATCGGCCCAGGTGCCCACGCCGCTGCCCGTGCCGCCGCCCTCTCCCATGTCGGGACGGCCGGGGCGGCCGCTGCGGCGCCAACGTTGCTCGGAGCCGATGGCGGCAGCGGCCTCGTTAAGGGCTTGGAGTTCGGCCGCCAGCGATTGAGCATCGCCCATCTGCTGGGCCAGCCGTTCCAGTTCTTTGGCGGCGTCGGCCAAGGACTGGGAGGCGCCGGGCTTGTCGCCGGACGCCAACTGCTTGCCGGCCTTTTTGAGGTGCTCGGCCAGGGCGCCGTAATTGTCTGCCGGCTTTAGGGCCTTGGCCACGTCGGCAGCTATCTTCTCGAGCTGTTCGGAGGGGAGATCGGCGGCCTTCAGTTGAGCGGCCATCTTCTCGAGGGTCATCTGGGCGGCCTCGGGCTGGCCGTTCTTGAGTTGCTCGGCCAAGTCCTTGCCCAGCTTCTCCATTTGCTGCTGCAGTTGCTGGAGGCCCTTGGCCATATCGCTGAGCTTCTCGAGGTCCGTCACCGAGGCCTGCAGGTCTTTAAGGAAGAGTTCGGTATGGTTGGCCTCCAGCGCCTCGATAGCGTCCTTTAATTGCGGGGCCTGCAGCCCCATCTCCTGCGCTTGGCGCGAAAGCGCCGACAGCGCCTTCGAGATGTCCTCTCGCTGCGAGTCGGCGCCGATGGGATTCTTGTCGTTGAGGCCCTTGGCGGCCTCCTGCAGTTTCTCGAGGTCTTTCTTAAGCTTCTCCAGGGCTTGCAGATTGCCCGTAGGAGCGCCAAGCTGCTTTTGCAGCGATTCGATTTGCTTCTGCAACCCGGCGGCGCTCCGGGAGTCGCCGGCCCCCGAGGCGCGCGCAGCCTGTTCCAAACGCTTGAGGACCGGGTCTTTGCCCAGCTCCCGAAGCTCGTCTTTGAGCTTTTCGGCGACATTGGCCATGTCTTTGAGCGCCTCGCTCTGGGTGAGGGTGGCTTTGTTGAGCCGATCGCCTAATTCGCTGACCGTTTCGAGCGCCTTTTCGCTCCGAGGCTCCATGGCGGGCTGGCGGGCCTGGAGGGCGCGCCGGGTCAACTCCGCAAGCTGGCGGCCGGCTTCCCGGATAATCTGCCGCTCGTCTTGCTTTTGCAGGAACCGCTTGCTGCGGTACTCGGGCGCGAAGCCCAGACCCACACCCAGGGCGAGGACCACCAGGAGCCAACGCGTCACCTTTTTGGGCAGGCTCAACGGCGCGATGCGGCGCAGGTCCAGTTGGCGGACGTGCTCGGCGGCGTCTGCCACCACCAGGTCGCGCCAGGAGCTCGGCTTGGGTTCGGCGGCCACTTCCAGCGCGGTGCTCAGGCGCTCTTTGAGATGCTCACGCCCATCCACCCAGCGGGCGGCTTCGGCCATGCCCAGGCTGCGCCAACCGCCGAGGATCAACCCGGCCAGCAAGAAAGGAAACGGCGCCACCCCCGCGGCCGCCTGTGTCCAAAACGGCAGGGGCAGAAGATGATATGCCCCCTCCAGCAGCAAGGAAACCACCGCCCCGACCAGCAGGCCAACCCAGAGCCCGCGTATTGCCCTGGCCCAGCGGCGGCGTCGAGCCGCTCCTGAGAGCGCCGATTCGATGATCTGAAGCTCGCTCATGACCTCGCCCCAAAAGGTGCAATACTGGCGCCCGCTTGGCCAGTCCTAATAAACGGTTAGACAAGTCTGCTCAAAAAAAGTTCCGCCAGGTTCGCCCCCGCCGCGCCACAGGACAGGGTCGCCTCGTGCACGAGCAAGGCGGCATCGTCGGCGCCCAGGACGGGCGGGCTGTCCAGGACGATGAAATCCTGGCCGGCCTTGAGCTTGTCGATGAGTTGGCCCAGTTCCAGGCGCAGGAACAGGCCGTCTGCCGGTGCCGGGTCTTTGCCAGCCGGGACGAAAGAATGACGAAAGGCCGTCCCATCATGCCCGAGCGGGTCTGGAAGAGGAAGACCGGTCCGGGCGACTGGAAACGTTGCGCCAGCCAGACCGCCAGGGTTGTGGCGGGCAAAACCAGCGCCACGACCGGCACGGC
>Ga0181536_10003337_pt1 | contig 17562 bp, 9 predicted proteins | sample PEATcosm2014_Bin_41_FD_121105 | JGI IMG/M metagenome (GOLD analysis project Ga0181536, IMG submission 121105) | Peatland microbial communities from MTU Mesocosm Facility, Houghton, MI, USA - PEATcosm2014_Bin17_60_metaG | ecosystem: Environmental > Terrestrial > Soil > Wetlands > Peat | place... | reverse complement strand
TTCTCGCGATAGTCGTCGTGGTATTTCTGCGGCTCGAACTCGGCTTCCAGCGACGAGATCAGCATCTTCGCCATCGCCAGTTCCTTGTCCTTCACCAGGCTGGTGTCGGTGCGGAACTCTTCCACCTGCCGGATCTCGTCCTGGTAATACATGGTGTGCGACAGAATCCCTTTCGCGCCCGGCCGCAGGATGACAATGTGCTCGCGATTGTGCATGGCCACCTTGGCCACGCCGAAGTAACTGGATTCGCGCAGCGCCTGGAAGAGCAGCGCGTACGGCTTCTCGCCGCCTTCATCCGGCGCCACGTAGTAGGAGCTCTCCAGGTACACGGGATCGACGTCGCCGGCTTTGACGAATTCCAGAATCTCCATCACCTTGGCCGTTTTGGGTGCGACCTTCTTGATGTCTTCGTCTTCGATCTCGACGTAGTGATCCTTCTCGTACTCGTAGCCTTTCACCAGCTCGCTGCGCGGCACCGGCTTGTCTTCGGCCTGGCAGTAAGTCACCTGGCGGATCCGCGAATGATCGTCTTTGTGGAGCAGGTTGAAGCTGATGGTTTCGCTTCGCGCCGCGCTGAATAGCCGTATCGGAAACGAGACCAGCCCAAAAGTGAGGTGCCCTTTCCAAACGCTCGATGCCATAATTGCTTACCTCTCTGACTCGACTGGCTTCCAGCGTACTACAAAGGCGAAGCCGATGTAAACATAGGATGTAAAGGCACTTATGCCTCCCACGAGCCACTTCTTCAAACATCCGAATTTCTTATATTCAGGAGTTTGATATCTGATATGATTACCGTTCCTCGATACTAGGCAATTCGTACCTTCGCACGCGGGAGAGGTAATGGCAACTTTTCGCAGATGGTTCACTGCGCTGGCAGTGCTGGCCCTGGTGGCAGGCCTGGCAAGCGCACAGGTTGGTATCGGCGGCGGCGGCCCAGGAGGCCCGTTCGCTTGCAGCGCTAACGGTGCCGGAAGTCCACAACTTCGCGAGGAAGGTTTCACGGAGCTGCTGAGCGATATTCTGATCAGTTGCACCGGCGGGCCGGCGTACCCGAGCGGCACACAGATTCCGACCACGCATATCACGGTGTACATCACCAACGGCTATGCCATCACCAGCCGGTTGTTCTCGGGCAGCGGCGGCCTTTCGGAAGTCTTGCTCTTGATCGACGAGCCGGGTTCCGGCCTGACGACGGGAGTGGTCGGCCCCTATGGTCCGAACGCTCCGCAGACGCTGTGTACCAACATCGCCGGCTGCCCGGCATACGTGGGCACCGATCCCGGCACCGTCGGCGGTCCGTACGAGGTAGCGGTGAGCGCGCCCGGCGGCACCACCCCGGCGGCCAACGTCTATCAGGGCTACCTTGGCGTGGTTGGCAGCAACACGGTCACGTTCTTCGGTGTTCCCGTGCTTCCGCCGGTCGTGAGCGGTGTTTCCCGGGTGTTCCGCATCGTTAACATCCGTTACCCGGTAACTGCGATTAGCCATGGAAGCCCAGTTTCGGCTGCAATTTCCGCCAGCCCAAGTCAGGTGCTTCCCGTGTCCCCTGCGTCTTTCCCGGTCGGTAACGTCTACGGCCCGGGGATGGTGGCTAGCGTCAATCCCGCGCCGGCCGGAGGCAAGGGGCCGTTCTCTCAATGCGCTTCGCCAACGGCGCCGCAGCTGTCGGCGCAGGTTCGTTTCCAGGGGAGTTTTATCGGCGCGTTTAAGACTCGCGTCGTACCGTTGACCAACACCGCCTGGGCGACAACCGTTCCCAATACCGGGTCACCCGGCCAGAATATACCGGGAGGTCTGTACCTCGGCTTCGCAGGGAACACCGAGTCCGGATTCATTCTGCCGTCGGACACGGCCACCATTGGCTCGGTTACCTACACCGCCGGCTTGACCGATTATGGGACTCGCCTCAAGGCTGTTTTCACCAACATTCCAGCGGGTGTCACGCTGTACGTTTCTACCAGCAACGCGGGCGGTTACGCGGTCCCGGGTGGTACGAGCACGGCCTCATACGCCGCCCTGGTGTCGGCCAATCCGAGCAACGACGCAATCTACGACGGCGCCGCGCTCACGCCACTCACTTCCGCCTTGACCGGCAGTGACGGCCTCACCGCCTACGCGTTGGCGCCCACAGGCGGCGTCGCCGCGGCCATCTGGGAAGTGGTAAACACCAACCATCTGGCTGCCGATACGCTGACCTTCAGCGTATACATCAGCTACGCCTCGGGTGCGCCGGTGCCAGTCAGTTCCGGAATGCCGGTTCCCAACGTCGCGCTCAGCTACGCGCCGGAACCGGGCGGCGGCTCGTTCAGCGCGGCGCAAGGGCCCACAGCCTTGACGAGCCCTCTTCCGCGCTTTGTGGTCTTCGCCCCGCAACAAGGCTCGTGGGTGTCGATCACGCTCTGCTCCGTGGTGCCGGCGATTTCTCCCGTTGGCCTTTCGGCGCTGGGACTGCTGCTTGCCATAGTGGGCGCGTGGACTCTCGCACGCCGCCGCGCAGCGCACCATCCGTCGCCGTAAAGAGCCCAAGCCCGCTGATCGCAGATGTTAGGATGTAGAGGCGCTTATGCCTCTTGAGGAGTACGCTGCCAAACGCCGCTTCGAGAAAACTCCGGAGCCGGCTTGCGCGGGGGAACGGTCTGCGTCGGGATTTGAACACTTCTCCTGGAGAAGTGTTCAAATGGAGTTTTCGGAACACGCGCGGGATGCCGCTGTTCGAGCGAAGCAGATCGCGCGAAGGATGTGGTATAGGTGACCTACGTCAAGAGAATCATTTGCTTGGCGAATTCCTTCAAGACAAATGGCCGCTGCATTGCGGGGCGGGAAGTGCTTGTCCAGGGATACGGCGGTTGGATTAGACCTGTGAGCGAGCGGAATACCGCTGAGGTATCATTTTCAGAATACCGACACGAGGACAATCAAAGCCCTAAACTTCTCGACATCATGGATGTGCCATTGTTGAAGCCTGACCCCAAGCACCATCAGACTGAGAATCACCTCATCGATAAATCGTTGCGGTGGGTAAGGGTAGGCGAACTGCCGTGGGGCAAGCTGCCACAACTCCGCGATCGTCCGGTAACCCTCTGGATTAACAGTGATCATACCTACACGGGAGCTTTCAACTGCATCAGTCAAGCAGAGGCGGCCACACAGCACGACTCTCTAGCACTGATCCGACCGGAAACGTTTGCCGTTGAAGTTGGCAGCAGTACCCGGGATGGCAGAACGAAGAAAACCTACCGGGGGAATTTCAGATACAACGGCACCTATTACAGTTTGAGCTTGACCGACCCCGTCGCCTGTGAAGCGTTCAAGCCGAAAGACGCAGGTGAATATCCGTTGAGCGATGCCTATCTTTGCGTGAGTTTGACCGAGCCTTACGACAAGGACGGTCGATGCCACAAACTTGTGGCAGCGATTTTCACTAATCCGCCATTGTGAGCGAAACCATGTGCGACACCGTTTTCACCATCGGACACTCGACGCATCCGCAGGAGCGTTTCATCAATCTATTGAAGCTGCACGGCATCACTGCCCTTTGTGATGTACGGTCGAAGCCCTATAGCCAATTCAATCCCCAGTTCAACCGCGAGGATCTGGAAGTAGCCTTGATGGAGCACGGCATTGCGTATCGCTTTTTGGGCAAGGAACTTGGCGCGCGGAGCGATGATCCCGCTTGCTACGAAGGGGGCAAAGTGGTGTACGCGCGCATTGCGCAGGCCGAGCCGTTCAAACACGGTCTGAAGCGGGTGCTGAGTGGTCTAAAGCAGGGTCTACGCATTGCCATCATGTGCGCCGAGAAGGAACCGCTTGAATGCCATCGCACAATTTTGGTGGCGAGGCATCTCGCGGAGCTCGGTTTACGGGTCGAGCATATTCATGCGGATGGTCATCTCGAAAGCCATGACGCCGCACTGAGCCGGTTGGCGCAGATCTTTAATTTGCCGGAAGGCGATATGTTCCATACGCGCGAAGAATTCCTGGCCGATGCCTATAGCAGGCAAGAAGAACGCATTGCCTATGAGATCGCGGACGAGACAGCGGACGATGCGACGTTGAAGGGTGCCACCGGATGAAAATTTTTACGATTGGATTCACGAAGAAATCGGCCGAGATGTTTTTTACGCGGCTGAAAAGTGCAGGGGTCAAGCGCTTGATCGATATCCGGCTGAACAACGTTTCACAGCTCGCTGGCTTCACAAAGAAGAATGACCTCCGGTATTTCACGAAAATAATTTGCAACATCGATTACGTGCATCTTCCCGAACTTGCGCCTACGGCCGATATCCTCGATCCCTACAAGAAGGCTAAGAATGGCGATTGGCAACTGTACGAGCGGCAGTTTCTCGATCTGATGCGGTCGCGCCATGTCGAGAACTCACCGCGCGAAATCCTTGACGGCGGATGTCTGCTATGCAGCGAGGAAGAGCCGCACCACTGCCATCGCCGCCTGGTTGCCGAGTATCTCAAAGAGCATTGGGGCGATGTAGAGATCGAGCACCTTCCGTAGCGATTCGAGCTACGAAGCCAAGGCCAACCGGACGCAGATGTTAGGATGTAGAGGCACTTATGCCTCTCGAGGAGTACGCCGCCAAACGCCGCTTCGAGAAAACTCCGGAGCCGGCTCCTTCCGCCGCCAGGCCGCGCCCGGCGGGCCATTACTTCTGCGTGCAGCGGCATGACGCCACCCGGCTGCATTACGATTTCCGCCTGGAGATCGACGGCGTCCTGAAATCCTGGGCCGTGCCCAAGGGACCGACTCTCGATCCCTCCGTCAAACATTTCGCCGCCCACGTGGAGGACCACCCCATCGAGTATGGCGATTTCGAAGGCACCATTCCGGCCGGTAATTATGGCGCCGGCAGCGTGATGCTGTGGGATCGCGGCGCCTTCGACTTGATCGGCGATGCGACCGGGCTCCAACAGATGGCCCGCGGCGACCTCAAGTTCCGCCTCCACGGAGAGAAACTCGAGGGCGATTTCGCCCTGGTCCTTATGAAGGGCCGCGGCAAAGGCAACGAATGGCTGCTTCTCAAGAAGCGCGACCAGTTTGCCGTGGAAGGCTGGGACGTGGAGGCGCATGCCACCAGCGTGCTTTCCGGCCGCACCCAGGAGGAGATTGCCCGCAACCTGCCGGCCCGCAAGACCAAGCGCCAGACCGCCGGCGATAGCAAGCGTGTCTGGGCCTCCAGCCGGCCCGCCAAAAACGCCCGCGCCTCCGCACCGCCGGAGCCGCACCCGCCGGCGTCGCGGACCGCAAAACCCAAACTGAAGGTCGATCTCGCCGCCGTGAAAGGCGCGCGCAAAGCCGCCATGCCCGCGGCCATCGAGCCCATGCTCGCTACCCTGGCCGGGCAACCCCCGCGCGGCGCCGACTGGCTCTTCGAAGTGAAATGGGATGGCGTGCGCGCCATCGCTTTTATCGAGCGCGAGGAAGTTCGCATCACCTCGCGCAGCGGCCTCCGCTGCGAACGCCAGTATCCCGAGTTGGCCGTCATCCCCCACCAGGTGAGCGCTCATGAGGCCATCCTGGACGGCGAAATTGCCGTGCTCGACGAAACCGGCATTTCCCGCTTTCACCTCATTCAGCCGCGCATCGCCAACTCCGATCCCAACTCCATCGCCCACCTGGCCCGCTCCCGGCCCGTGGTCTATTTCGCCTTCGACCTGCTCTACCTCGACGGTTACGATCTGCGGGGCGCGCCGCTTGCCGTCCGCCGCGAGTTGCTGGAAAAGGTGGTCGCTTCGCGCGGCGTGCTGCGCGTTTCCGAAGTCTTCCCCGGTGCCGGCGCGGAGATGCTGGAGGCCGCCCGTGAGACCGGCCTCGAGGGTATCGTCGCCAAGCACTCTTCCAGCGCGTACGAATCGCGCCGCAGCCGCGAGTGGCTCAAGATCAAAATTGTCGGCGAGCAGGAATTCGCCATCGGCGGCTTCACCGCGCCTCAGGGAGGCCGCGATCACTTCGGCGCGCTGGTTCTGGGCGTCTATGACGACGGTGCGCTGCGCTGGGCCGGCAACGTCGGCACCGGCTTCGACCAGAAATTGCTCGCCTCGTTGCATGCCCGCCTGCTGCCGCTGGTTACCAAGACCTGCCCGTTCTCCGAACGCCCCACTCCCGATAAGGGCATCACCTGGGTTAAGCCGGAACTCGTCTGCCAGGTGAAGTACGCCAACTGGACGCCCGACAACCGTCTGCGCGCGCCCGTATTTCTGGGCCTCCGCAATGACGTCGCGCCGCAACAGGCCGTGCGCGAAGATGCCTCCCCCAGGCCGCCCTTGCTCGCCGATGTCAAGGAAGCTTCGCTCCAGATCGATGGCCGCGCCTTGAAGTTCACCAATCTCAAGAAAGTTTTCTACCCCGCCGAAGGCTATACCAAGCGCGACGTCCTCAACTATTACGACGGCGTCGCCGATCTCATCCTGCCGCACCTCAAGGACCGCCCGCTGTCGCTCAAGCGTTACCCCAACGGCATCCAGCAGCAGTACTTTTTCCAGAAGGATGCGCCCGACAGCTTCGCGCCCTGGCTCCGCACCGAGCTGATCGACGACATCCACTATGTATTCGCCGGCGACCGCGCCAGCCTTCTCTACCTGGTCAACCTCGGCTGCATCGATCAGAATCCCTGGATGAGCCGCTCCGGCTCGCTCGACCATCCCGATTTCATCCTCATCGATCTGGACCCGCAGGAGTGCCCCTACGATAAAATCGTCGATGCCGCGCTGCTCGTGAAGCGCCTGCTCGACCGCATTTCGCTCACCGGCTACCCCAAAACTACCGGCGGTGATGGCATGCACGTGTATATTCCGGTCGAGCCGGTTTACACTTACGAGGAAACGCGCACCTTCGCCGAACTGATTGCGCGCCTCGCCGTCTCGGAGCAGCCGGACCTCTTCACCACGCCGCGCTCGGTCTCCAAGCGCCAGAAGAACCGCGTATATTTCGACTATCTGCAAAACGGGAGGTCCAAGACCATCGCCGCGCCCTATGTCCTGCGCGCCTACCCCGGCGCTCCTGTAGCCACGCCGCTGGAATGGTCCGAAGTCCGCCACGGCCTCCACCCCGCGCAATTCAACATCGCCAACGCGCTCGAGCGGTTCAACGCCCGCGGCGATCTGTTCGCCGGCGTGTTGAACCAGCCCCAACACCTGGATGAAGCCGTGGCGAAGCTCGAACAGTGCCTCCGGTAAGGCACTTATCCAAGGCTACTGAGTATCGATCTGCACCGCGTTCGCCGCCACACGCGCGGCCGTGAGCTGAGCTTCCACCGTGCCTTTGCCCGCCAGCGACGCCAGCGCGTGGGTTTTCTACTGAATCGCGATCTGCACTGTGTTCGCAGCGATGCCCGAGGCCGTGAGCTGCAGCGCCACCGTTCCCGACCCTGCCAGCGATGCCGGCAACAGCACGTTAATCTGATCTACGCCGCTATAGCCTGCGGAGCCGGCATACAAGACCTGCGTGCTGACTCCGTTCACGCTTACGGCGACATTGGCCAGCCCGGCCGCCTGTACGCCCGTGGCGTAAATCGCCAGGTAAACGTTATCCGTCGCCGATCCCATGTTGATCGGCGCAGCCGAGAACGATCCTTGCGCGTTCACGGCGTAGGCCGGCTCCACGGTTTGCGTCCCGCTCGCCGAAACGCGGACCGCATAGCCCGCGACCAGGCCGTTCCCGTTCACGGTGAACACCGCGGGCGCGACGGGGGCGATTACAACGTTGCTTGCCGTCTGGGAAGATCCTGGCGCCTTCACGGTCACAGAAGCCGTCCCGGCGGCGACGCTCGCGGGAACCTGAAACGTCACCTGGCTGGGCGAGACGAAGATCAGCGGAGCGCTGGTGATGTTTCCCTTGGAATCGGTGATGGAGACCGAAACGCCATCGTAGGTGGTGGGCGATGGCCCCAGGATTTCGTCGCCTTCGGGCGCGAGATTCTGGCCCATGGCGAAAGCCAGTCCGCCTTGTGCAATCGAAGTCACGCTGGGACTTGCGACCGAGAGGATTAAAGGAACATTGCCCATCGAGGTCGAGCTGGGGGCGAACGCTATGCCGCGTAGCACCTCGCCCGCCACGGCGGTACGCAAGGTGGTAAAGGTTTCCGACGCGGCCCCGGCTGCGGTGGTGTTGGCCAGCGTATCGGTGATGGACACCAGCTTATTGGGGTCGGCGCCCTGGTCGCCATTGGCGCTCACGGTGGAAGTGACGGCATAGATAGTCACGGTTCCGTTGGAGTTCACAACGCCTGTCATGTTGCGCAGACCGGCGGTGGCGGGGTTGATCGCGGCCGGGTAATTCGCGATCGAGTAGGGCTGGCCCAGGTTCAGGCCGTTTTGAAGCACGTAGGCCATCTTCCAAGTACCGCCTGACAGGATCCACTTCTGCAAGCCGGCGGTGGTGCTGCCGGCGGCGTCGGCGAGCACGCCGTCGCCCTCATCGGCCACATACAGCGTGGTGGCGTTGGCGAACCAGATCCCGAAAGGATAGTCGCTGGTCGCGCCGGTGGTCTTGGCGAGGGCGGTGGGAAATCCTGGCAGGATAGCGATGGGCGCCGCAGCGGCGTTGGCCGGCGTAGGCAGGCTGCCCGCGTTCCCCACTTGATACACCGTATCGATACCGTTGCCGCCGCTGCCCTTGGTGACGTAAAGCGTGTTGTTGAAGATGGTGAGTCCGCGGAAATTATTGTCCTTGCCCAGCTTGTCCGCGGCGTAAGGCGTGCCCGTGGCGGGATTGGTTACCTGAGTGATGCTAAAGTTTCCGACCTCTGTCGGCGCCGTGTTTGCCGCCTGCCCGGGTGTTGCGACTTCGACGCCGGTCGAGGTAATGACGTTGGTCGGTGTCCCGGTTCCGTTGTTGGCGTTGCCGACCATGTAGTACAACCCATTGGACAGAATTGCCGCCCGGCCGTTGTTGCCGCTATAGGCGTTGGTGGGGGTGACCTGGATCGCTCCAGTGGCGTCCACTTGGGCCACGGCCCGGAAATAACTGCCCCCGGAAGGATTGGTCGGATCGTAGACCGCGGGTGTGTTGGAGTTCGAAACATCCACCGTGTTAGGCGCTGAGACGTAACCCATGAAGGTGATCACGCTTCCGTCCGTCGACAGATTCAGTCCCAGCTCGGATTTGGAGCTGAAGCTGGTGACGATCATGTTGCTGGGGACCGCGAAGCTGTTGACTGTGGTACCGGATGGAGTGAGCTGATCGAGGAAGATGGGCGAGGTGACTCCGAAGCTTCCGTCGACCGAGTCGTTGTTCCACACGTTGTTGGAGTTGCCGGTGGAAGGATACAATCCGTTGTTCGTAGCCTTTGCGCCGCAGGCCCCGGCCGACGCGGCGTTGGCGCTCGCCGGACAAACCGGCGGCAATACCGAGCCGACGACCACGGTGCTCGGATCGCCCGCATAGACGCTGCGCGAGAGCACCAGATTCCCCGGGCTGAAGCCGGTAGAAGTACTCTGACCCGAAATCGTGACGTTGTCAAACCGCCAGTTGCCCGAGTTGTTATTCAAGGCAGTTCCCGAAGCGCTGGTATCGTCGGCGCCTGTCGAGGCGTTTACCATCTCAACGGCGAACTTGGGATTGTTGGCCGCATTCGGATCGCTGATGGTCGCGGTCAATCCGGTGAACCAGCCCTGCCCGGCGCCCCCGGTGATACTGACATACCACCCGTTCACCGTATTGGCGGAGGAGCTGTTGTTCATGAGCGCCAATCCGGCATCGGATCCGGCGAGGCTCAGCGGCGCATTGTGCCAGGTGCTGCCATCCGTGGTGTATGCAAGTTGCAGCTTTGCCTCACCCTGATTCGTCGCATACCAGTCGAAGCTGACAGTGATGTTGTTGTAGCCCACGGTGCTGGCGGCGAACACGACGCCCTGCGTCCCGATAGGTGCAAGGCTCGACCAGCCATTCGCTGCCCCGCTAGCACCGGCCTGCGCACGGACCCGCCAGATTTGGGTGAGATCTGCAACACCGTTCACGCCCGTGTCTCCCGTAGACCCCGCAAGGACGTCGTTAGTGGTTACTCCGATATTTGGAGTCGGGTAAGTGGCCATGCCAATCGAGCTGGCGGTACCCGATCCGGTCGAGGGAGCCGGGCCATTGTTAACCCCTATCGCATTGTTCTCGAACGTCCAGGCGGTGATGACTCCGGTTTGAGCAAAAGCAACTGGCAGAGATGCAGCAATCAATGCTGCGATCGATACGATTTTTTTCATGCAGGATCCTCCCTTTTTACCAAACATAAAAAGGAAACGAGTTGCGATCATATCATGTTGGGCGGGATGCTCCTAGCAAAACTCGGTTACAGTTCCGTGTAATTTGATTCTCGCCAAGTGCGTTGGCGCGCCTCCTCGTACATTATCGCCGGAGGACCTTGGATTCCGATCGCGCCGCCCGCCTGAAGTAACTGATCCGGCGGTGGCCGAGCCTGACCCGGCCGGCATGTTTACCGCGGTACAGGCCGCACTACAGGCTCTCGGGCCGAAACTCGATCTGGCCAGGGCACCGCGGGAAATCCTGGTCATCGATGGCGTACGGCGCACCCGCGAAGACCAGCCGCATGTCCCGTTCGCCCTGTTACAAAATGCGAACGTACATGCGGCTGCTGAAAACGGGGGACGATCTTACCGCATCATCGCCGGGGCGCCCAACCCACGGTAAACGTCATCATAATGCTGCGCCCGGGCAGTAGATTCAACTGATCGTTCGGACTCTCCACGTAATGCGCGGCCGCCGTCGGGCCGGTACCGGGCGTGATTCCAACAATATTGTGGCTGTTGGCTAGATTGTCGACCGACAGTCCGATTCTACTCCCGCGCAGCCAGGAACTGCCCTTGATTTCGTAATGCGCGAAGACGTTCACAACATTGAACGGAGCGATCGTGACTGCCTGATCGACCGGGAAGGGGATCGAGACTCCGTTGACCAGGTAGTTTAGCGTGGCGTTGTCGTTGTACAGCGTGCCGACCCGCTTGTCGACTAGACCGAAACTCCAGTCGGTGTGGTGCCACAGCAGGCTGATGGTCTCGACGTTCTTGGGCGCATCGGCCACCCAGAGGCCGCCGTTGGGATAGTTGGCGCCCGTCTGGTACTTCGCCGAACCCATTGTGCCGTTGGCGTACAGCGAGAATCCATAGGGGAGTACGAAGCTGGTCTCCGCTTCGATACCCTTGGTATTGCTGGGCCCGGTCGCGACATAGACGGGTTCGTTGGTGGTCGGATCGGTGTACATATCGTAGCCGTTCTGGAAGTGGATGTAGTAGGCGTCGACGTCTAGAGTCCAGCGGCGGTACTTCATCACGGAGCCGACCTGATAAGTCTTAGCCAACGTCGGCTTGGGGGGAACCAGAACATTCCCGCCTGGAACGTCGAAGACGCTGCTCAGGGGAATAATGCTGCCCTCGGCAAACTGGGAATATACGGACCATCTGCTCTTGAGGAAGTAACGGGCCGCGACATTCGGCAGCCAGTTGTTGTAGTTGATGGAGTGCGTGACAAACTGGGGGCCACCGATGCAGATGGGAGCGCCGGTGACCGGATCGGTCCCCGCCTTTCCGCCAAGGCAGCCGACGATCTTTGCGTCCTGGTACTGATTGAGCGACATCCCGTAATCGGCGGCCTTGATGCCGACCGTGAGCACGAATTTCGGCGCCGCGTGCCATTCGTACTCGGCAAACGGCTGCACTGACGTAGTAATGAAATGCTCGTGGAAGTTCCCGAAGGGCGTGTCTAGTTGAGTGATAATATTGGACGGGATCTGATAACGATCGGTATAGGCCCAGTCGAACCAGACGCCTGTTCGAAAGACGCCAAACTTGGACTCGTAGCTCAGGATGGCCGTGTCCCCGGCATGCCGGTAGCCGTTGAGCTTGTCGACGCCGCTCGGCTTATTGGAGCTGAGGTTCACCGTGGCTCCATTCTGGTAGAACTGTTTGTTCCAATAGCGCGTTGTGTATAGTTTCGTATCGAACTTCCACCCGTGCCCCAAATCGGCATTGTAGGCGGCATATTCGAAATCGGTTTGCACGTGATAGAAGTCGTAGCCGTAATAATAGGGATCGGGCGTGCCGTTCGCAAGGAGTGGGGTGCCGTCCAGCAGGTAGTTATCGCCGAATTGCGCCACCTGCGCGCGCGTGGGGTTGGTCGTGTTCGGAGTATTCGTCCAAATGTCGACCAGCCCGCCGTACAACGTGAGCGAACTGCGGCCCGAGAGCCGGTATTGGTACTTCCCATACCCCGCCACCCGCTTCTGACGGTTGTAGGTTTGGTATCCGTCCGACAGCAATTGCTGGATGTCCATCAGGAAGCTGTTCTTGTTGTCTTTTCCAAAAAAACCGCTGTCGGCGTCCAATTGGAGCACGCGGGTATTAAACGAGCCGTAATCGAACGTCGCGCGGATGTCCGGGTCCGGAAATAATGGGGGTGACTGTAGATTGATCGATCCGCCGAAGTTGGTGGGGCCAAACGTCGATGCGAGGCCCGGGCTGCGGTCGAAATCGACGGAGTCGGTCCAGCCACTCGGAAAGTTTGCCCAGGAATGGTGCGTCGGCGAATTGGTATCTTCGAACGGAATCCCATCGAAAGTCATGGTGTAGTCGCCGTCCGCGAAACCGCGGTAAAAGGTCTTGCCTTGGCCGAGCCCTATCCCATTCGGATTCAGGCTAAACGTGCCCGGCGCATAATTCACATATTCGGCATAGTCGGCCACCGGCGACATGAAATTCTTGATGAAGTCCGAGCTGACTTCGGTTTTGGCCGAAGTCGCCTCGAGCAGATTGCCCGAGGGCGCTGTAGCGGCCGCCAGCGATATGGTTTCGCTGACCGTAATACTGCTCGCAACGGACTCAACCGACATGGTGATAGGCATGTCCAGGGTCCCGCTGGCTGTGACTACTCCGCCGGAGCGCGTGGTTGAGGCGAACCCGGGCGCTGAAACTCGAATGGAATAGCTTCCGGCTGCGAGATCGGAGGCCGAAAACTTTCCTTCGGCGTCGCTTGTCACGCTGCGAGGGGCCCCCGTGGATTCGCTCTTGCACTCCACCGTGGCGCCTTGGATCGCCTTTCCTGTTTGGTCCAACACCGTCCCGGAAATTGTTCCGCTCTGTTGTGCGTGAAGTTGGCTCAATCCCGCGGCGCCGAGCAATACGCCGACGGCAAAAACACTAATCACTCCCTTTAGAAACCTCAACATTGTCTGCTTTTCCCCCTAGCTATCGTAGCGAGCGCATGTGACAGCAGCGTGACTTAATCGTTACAGAATTAGGAGTTACATAGAATCCCCAGCGACCTGATGATGTCGCCGGGACGCAGCGTCTTGTTCACGGTAGTGTTCAGGTTGGCGTGCCACGGCCATCAGGATAGACCTATCCTGTCGGCTCCGGTCCATAGGCCGGTGTACTCGAAGTCGTGTCTTTCTTTGTGTTCCTATGTACTGCCGGATCTCCCTGATATCACTTCCCGCCGGCGGGGGCTTCGTTCCCGCCGCTGGGAGCGCCGCGAGGATCCGGCTTCACAGTGACCGGCTGTTTATAGGTCTGGCCATCCACGGTGAGGCGCACGGTGTACGGGCCGGCCTGCAAACCTGCGGCCCCGCCGCGTCCACCACCACCGCCGCCGCGTCCACCACGGCCGCCGCGTCCGCCCGCGGGCGGGTTCGCGGCAGCGGCGTCCGGAGCCGCTGCTGGAGGCGTACAGGCGTCTTGCACCGGCGCACCGCCGCCGCCCCGTCCGAAACCACCGCCACCGCCGGCGCCCCGTCCGGCCGCGCCGCCGAGCGCAAAACGGTGCATTCCGGCAGCGGCCGAAAGCGGCTGCGCGGGTTGTTCCCAAATGGCCTGCACGTTCAAGGTTTCGGTATCCACCGGGCGCACCGGCGTGTCACTGGCGGCGCAGGACCGCACCGCTCCGGCGCCGTCCACCAACTCCAGCTTCAATGGCCTGGCGGCATCGGTCTTGAGCCAGTAGTATGCCACGACGCCCGAGGGTGGATTCTGCATTTGCGGTTCCTCATGCGGCAGCGGCGTGCCGTTCATGCCGCCCTGCCGGATGGCGTAGGTTTCACCTGGCTGGAACAGATAAGCGGTGGAGGCAAGGATCTGCGCCCCCTGCGCGGCGATCTGCCGCAGCGCCGCCATTTGATCCATCACCCAAAAACCCCGGCCGTGAGTGGCGACGGCCAGATCGTCGCCGTGCACCACGATGTCGCGCACGGAAGTCACCGGCATGTTGTTCTGCAGCGGCTGCCATTGCTCGCCGTCGTTGAAGGAAACATAAACCCGCAGCTCGGTGGCGGCGTAAAGCAGCCCCTTGGTTTGGGTGTCTTCCTTTACTGAGTTGACGTACGCGCCTTCGGGGATGCCGGCGGCCACGTTCCGCCAGGTCTTGCCGCCGTCGTGGGTGCGATAGATGTAAGGCTGGTTGTCGGCGATGCGATGGCGATCCACCGATGCGTAGGCCGTCCCGGCGTCGAAATGGCCGGCTTCGATTTGCGAGACCTTGCTCCACGCGGTCATGGCCGGAGGCGTGACGTCGGTCCAGTGCTTGCCATCGTCGCGCGTGACGTGGATCAAGCCGTCGTCGGTGCCCACCCAGATGGTGGCGGCCTGAAGCGGCGACGGACCAATCGTGTATACCACGCCGAAACGGTCGGTCATCTGCTCATCGATGTCCTTGGCCGTGACCGGGTCCAGATTGGCGGGCACGGGCGGGCGAAGCCGCGAGAGATCGGGGCTGATTTTTTCCCAGGTGCGGCCGCGGTCGCGCGAGCGCATGACGAATTGATTGGCGTAGTAGAGCGCTTCATCGGCCTGGGAGAAAACCTGCGGTAGCGTCCAGGTTTTGCGGTTGGGGTCGTCCGGATCGGGCGGTGGCAGTTGTCCGCCGAGCGGCGCGGCAATGTTGAGCGCCTGGTCGCAGCGCCCGGCGCCGCTGCCATAGAGGATGTTGCCGTCCTTGGGATCGGGGATCACGGTGCCGCTTTCGCCCGCGAGGCAGGTGGGCTCCCAGTTGCGGAAAGAGAGCACGCCCTGCCGCGACCAGGTGCTGACGCCCACGCCGCCGCTATCCTGCTGCGCGCCGTAGAGCCAGTACGGGAAACGATTGTCGGCCGCCACGTGATAGATCTGGGCGGTGGGTTGGTTATACCAGGTGCTCCAGCTCTTGGCGCCATCCACGCTGACCACGGTGCCCTGGTCGCTGCTGAGCACCATGCGGTTGCCGTCCTTGGGATTGACCCAGAGCTGGTGGTAGTCGTCGCCGCCGGGCGCTCCCTTCACCGGAACAAAAGTCTTGCCGGCGTCGGTGGTCATGTAAGTCGCGGTGTTCATCACGTAGGCGCGGTCGGGGTTGGTGGGATCGACGGTCACGGCTTCGAAATACCAGCCGCGGCCCCACAGCCGGTTCTCGCTATTGACCAGTTTCCATGTGGCGCCGGCGTCATCGGAGAGGTAGACTCCGCCGCCGGTGCTCGAAGCCGCGCCGCCTCCGCGGCGTCCGCCGGCTGCCGGGGCTGCGCCCTCAGCAGGCGCCGCGGCCGCAGCCGCGCCGCGACCGCCGCCGCCGCGCGCCACACCACTGCCCAGATCGTCCACCACCGCCCACAAACGTTTGGGGTTGCTGGGCGAAACCGCGATGCCGATTCTGCCGACGAACTGGTCGGTGGGCAGCCCACCGGCCAATTGCTTCCAGGTGTCGCCACCATCGGTGGATTTGTACAGCCCGCCGCCCGGCAGGTTAGTGGGCGCGTAGACCGACCACGGCGGACGGCGCGTGGCCCACAGCGAAGCGTAGAGCACGCGCGGATTCCTGGGGTCGATGGCCACATCGATGGCGCCGACATTATCGGGATCGTTAGTCTTGAACAAAACTTTCTTCCAGGTCGCGCCGCCGTCCACGGAGCGATACACGCCGCGATCGGGATTGGCATCGTAGACATGGCCGAGGGCCGCCACATAGACGCGATTCGGATTCGCCGGGTCCACCACTACGCGCCCGATCTGCCGCGTGGCTTCCAGGCCGATGTGGGTCCAGGTCTTGCCCGCATCCATGGATTTATACATCCCGATGCCGTAGGAGTGTTGGCTTCGGATGTCGGACTCGCCGGTGCCAACGTAGATCACATTGGCATTCGACGGGGCCACCGCAATGGCGCCGATCGAGCCGATCGGAATGCCCTCATCGGAGATCGGGACCCAGGTATGGCCGGCGTTCTCGGTCTTCCACACGCCGCCGCCAACGGAGCCGAAATAGAACGTGTCGGGCTGGCTCGCGTGGCCGGCCACGGCAAACGTGCGTCCGCCGCGCATGGGTCCGACGTCGCGCCAATGCAAACCGGACAGCAGGCTGCTGGGGTACTGGCCTCCAGGATTCCCCTGCTGGGCTAACATTCCGAATCCCAGCAAGCCCAACAGGCAAAGCGGTGCGAGAAATACAATCCAACGAGAAAGACGAATCACGGCGGTTGCTCCTATCCGGCTGGCTACTACAAGCCGTAGCAACACTGTATCAAAAGGATGGCGGGCCACGCTGCATCCATGTAGAACACGCGGTCATCACTTCTTGTCTGCGCCGGCTTCTCGTCAGCTCGCCGGCGGAGCCTATGGTACCTTTAGTACCTCAGTTCCAGCTCCGGCGTGCCGATGTAAGGGGCATGCATACGAACTTCGACCTCAAACCCATCGCGACAGCGTCTCGCCAGATGCCGGCGAGCCTGTCTCTTGCACGCTTCCTTGCGATCTGCGCGATTGCTATCTGCCTCTCCACCACGCCATCTGCCGCTTCGGTCCAGATGACTTTCGACGGCGTCAACGGCTCGCAAGCGTTCGGCGTGTACCTCAGCCCGTACTTCGGGACGATGGACGGCACACCTGTCGTTCTGTTCTGTGTGGACTTCTCAAACGAAGTGCAGTTGGGACAGCAGTGGAACGCCAACTTGACACCGATCACCCCCGGGGCCGACCTGGGCGATACACGCTTCGGCGCCGCGCCGGACGCGTTGCAGCTTTATGAGCAGGCGGCTTGGCTGGCTCTCCAGTTCGCGTCACAGCCGGCCAGCCAATATGGCGATATTCAGGCCACCATCTGGCAGCTCTTTGAGCCAGGCGCTCCGACCCCGAGTACGTCGTACTGGCTCCAGCAGGCGCGAGGCAACTACGCTTCGACGGATTATGGGGATTTCTACATCATCACCAACACCGGCCCTGTGCAGCAGTTCGGGCAAGTCCAGGAGTTCCTCACCGAGACACTGCCGGCTGCCGCGCCCGAGCCCAACGCACAACTCTTGATCGGTCTGGTCTTGATTGGCGCGAGTTGCGTTTTGCGCCGGCGCCGGAGGACGCAGTGATTCGGGAAATCACTCCCTTACGGTCGTGGCTCCGGCCGGAGCCGCGCGCCTCGGACGGCTGCGAAGCCGAGCCGCGACCGTGAGGGAGCGGTAAAGGGACTTCGGAATCATGACACTTAGTACTCTGACCGCCTGATTTGAGGCCTTTGTGCGACCCATCGCTCATGCCAATGGCCCCGATGCGAGCCGCGACCGTGAGGGAGCGGTTGCCCGCAAGAGAACAACATCATGC
>Ga0181536_10003336_pt1 | contig 17567 bp, 15 predicted proteins | sample PEATcosm2014_Bin_41_FD_121105 | JGI IMG/M metagenome (GOLD analysis project Ga0181536, IMG submission 121105) | Peatland microbial communities from MTU Mesocosm Facility, Houghton, MI, USA - PEATcosm2014_Bin17_60_metaG | ecosystem: Environmental > Terrestrial > Soil > Wetlands > Peat | place... | reverse complement strand
TGCCCGGCGCGGCGATGGAGATCGCGCTGCGGCTGGCGGAGGGGCCGGCGTCACTGACGCTGATCCGGAAAATGTGCTGGGCCAGCCTGGAGAATTCCTACGAACAGCAGCTCGATCTGGAGGCGAAATATCAGATGCGGGCTGGGTTGACGGAGGATTATACCGAAGGCGTGACGGCATTCCGGGAAAAGCGGCGGACCCGGTTCACCGGCAGGTAGCGTCTTCTTATCGCCGTCTGGCGCGACGGGTTATCTCTCGCGCCATTGTGCTGAGGCGGATGGCCCGGTCGGGGCCGGGTCACGACGGGCGCCACGCCATGACGGTGCCTGGTGGTCAGTCACCGCCCTGCGGCGCCCGGAATCCGCCGACCCCGCGCTCGATATCGGTCACGTGCCGCGGCAGGAACCCGCCGGGGTCGTTCAGGCCGCAGGAATGGGCGATGGTGTCCACGTCCTCGCGGATGCGCTGCGCGTAACGCGCCACCCGCACCGCCTTGTCGGTCGGATCGAGGCCGGCGATCAGCCGCTCCTCCGATGACGTGACACCGGTGGGGCATTTGCCGCTGCCGCATCGCATCGCCTGGATACAACCAAGTGAAAACATGAAGCCGCGGGCGGAGGAAACGAAATCGGCGCCCATGCAGAGGGCCCAGGCGACCTTGTCCGGCGTGACGAGTTTGCCGGACGCGATGATACGAATGCGATCCTTCAGTCCGTGTCTCTCGCGTGCCGCCGCGACCTGAGGCAAGGCCAGGGTGATCGGCATTCCGACATAATCCATCAGCGACGCCGGCGCCGCGCCGCTGCCGCCCTCACCGCCGTCGACCTGGATGTAATCGGGGCAGCCCTCGGGACGGGCCACGCATTCGGTGAACCAGTCGTCGAGGAATGTCGGGTCGCCGGCGACGAATTTCACACCCACCGGCTTGCCGGTGATCGTGCGCACGCGGTTCACGAAGGCGCCGAGTTCGCGCACGTTGCCGATGTCTTTATGGCGATTGGGGCTGATGCTGTCCTGGCCAACCGGAATGCCGCGGATGTCGGCGATTTGCCGCGTTACCTTGACGCCTGGCAGGATCCCGCCCTTTCCCGGCTTGGCGCCCTGCGCGAGTTTGACCTCGAACATGCGGACCTGGTCATGCGCGGCGATCGCGCGCAGTTTCTCTTCCGACAGGTTTCCCTCAGCGTCGCGCACGCCGTATTTCGCGGTGCCCATCTGCATGATGACGTCGCAACCGCCTTCCAGGTGGTACGGCGCGAGACCGCCTTCGCCGGTCGCCAACCAGATATTGGCGAGTTTCGCGCCACGCGACAGGGCGGAGACCGCGGCGTGGCTCAGCGCGCCGTAACTCATGCCGCTGATGTTGAAGAAACTTGTCGCCAAATAGGGAGTCCGGCAGGCGCCAGGCCCTTCGGTGATGCCGACCTGTTTGCCGGCCCAGGGACGCTTTTCTTCCTCGAGGATGGGGAACGCGGCGTTGCGGAAGACGAAGGGCGGCACGTTCTCGCTGCCGAAACTCCGGAGGTTGGAAACACCCTTGGCGGAGCGGTACACCCAGGAACGCTCCAGGCGATTGAACGGACGCTCCGACCAGTCGGGGAGGTACTGGTATTGCCGCATGTATTCGCCAAGCGTTTCGGCGAAATAGCGGAAATAACCGATGATCGGGTAGTTCCGCAGGATCGTGTGCGTGGTCTGGCGGCAGTCGTGGATATAAAGCGCGGTGAGGCTCGCCAGCAGCAGCACGAAAATGATCGCGATCAGCATGAGATATCCTCCCGTGGCGCGCCAGCCCCTCATGGAGCCCGGGGACTGGCACCTCCAGTGACACCGGTTAGCGGTGTTCCGTTCCCGGAGCATATTTCAGATGGGTGAATTTTTCCACGATTTCGCGAATGGGCGCGCCGGCCATCATCGCGGCGCGATGGTTCGGCGCCGCGCTCTGACGGGAATGAAGCCAGGGATGACATGCGAGACCCCATCGAGGTGTTGCCTCACTATCTGGCGGGCTCCGAGAGCAGGAGGTCACCAGGAGGGACATCAATATGACGCTCACTTGCAAAGTCCCTGGTCACTACGATTTCCAGCTTTACGTTTGAAATCGGGGTCCCCGGGCTCTGTCTCTGGATGCCTACGAACCTGGCAAAGAAGCCGGCGCCTAGAGACGCCGCTCCTACCTGAGCGTTCCCTCGGACTTCAGTTGCACCCGAGGCATCGTTGGTTATGGCGAGAAACCACCCCCTGGGGATGTTGGGTAATGATCGAATTGAACCATCTGATGCCGTCAGATCGAAGGCGACTATTCTGTCGCCGGCTGTGTTCAGGTTGGAAACAGATAGCCACTCAACCTCCTGTTGCCGAGCCCGCACACCGTGGCCTGGCAAGATCAACCCCATGACGATCGCTATGGATGCAAGCAGTTTCATGTCGATCGCCTCAGTTGTGCTCAGGAACGGTAACTATGACCGGCACTCTGCCGAGAGCTCTGTTGTTGTTCGTGAGCTGGTCAAAGGCATGTGGAGTCAGGTCTATTATAATATTAGGATCGGGACGGAGCGGATGGAGCGGTTGGCCATTTGCATCCCGAGCAAACGGACCGGTATCGTTGACCTGTACGTTTATTGAGCTACCTGGGTTGGTCTGAAGACGAACCTGCACATTGGTCCCCAGCGGCGCCCGGTCTCGAGTCATCGCGGCGTTCATGCTGTTTGGATCAAAAGGTTGACCGCTCGCGGTCGTGCTGCCAGGGAGATTGTAATAGGTTGCCGTTCCCGAGAGTTCCGCCGCGACCTGATACGAACCTGGAATGGGGCTCGTGATCCCGGCTCCACTGGGCAGCCCGATCTGCTGCTCGGCCTCCGTAGACGGGATCAGGGAATTCTGAAGGTCGTCATCGGCCTTCGCATTGGCGGCGGCCTCAAGCAAAGGCTTCACCGCCGGATCGCCGCGACCCTGGCCGGTTGGCTCCTGATACGGTTCCACTGGCGACGACGGATGTTCACCCTCAGAGTCATCGCCGGACCCGTCGCCGGCAAGGCCGAAGCCGGTCCGCCCGCCCGACTACGCGCCATAGCTGACGCCGGCCAGCCGGTTCCTGGCGCCCCAGGTTTGCTCACGTGGCCTGTCCGACCTACCCCTCATCCGACCCGCCAGTTGCCCGCGCTTTGCCGTCCGAGCCGGCCGCGTCCTCTCGCTCCCCCGAACCCTGCTCCGTTTCCGGGTGCCATTCCGCGCGAATGTCGCCGTCGAAGTTGGTGCCGGCGTTGTCGCAGGTGATCATCCCCGTCTCCCGGTCGAGGGTCGCGCGGAACGTCAATGGACTGAAGTCGGCGGACAGGTCGGCCGGCGGCTGTTCGCCGTCCGGCACGAAAGCCGCGCGCAGGACCAAGGTCAGTGGGCCGGGGGAAGAGCGGTCGGACGTATCGGACAACGGAGCACTCCTGAGTTCTCGCTCCGTTCTTATGCCCTCGCTCGCCTTCGCGCCAAGCGGTTTCAGTTATCCGCCGCCGCCTTGCGCGCCATCGCTTCCTCGGGTGAGGAAATGCCGCCATGCGCCGCCGACCAGGCGACCGGATCCTCCAGGAAGCGGCGCACCTCGGAGAGGTTGGTGTCGGAGAACGCGGGCCGGTCCTTGCAGGCTTCCAGCACATCCCACCAAGTGCACAGATGGTGCAATGCGATATCCATCCGCGCCAGGGTTTCGAACGCGCCGGGGAACACCCCATAGAAGAACACGACAAACGCGTGATTGACGATCGCGCCGGCGTCGCGAAGCGCGTTGGCGAACTGGATTTTGGACTGACCGTCGGTGGTCAGATCCTCGACCAGCAAGGTGCGCTTGCCGTCCGGCACGTCGCCTTCGATCAGTGCCTGGCGGCCGAAGCCTTTGGGCTTCTTGCGGATATAGGCCATCGGCGCGGCCATGCGGTCGGCGATCCAGGCGGCGAACGGGATGCCGGCGGTCTCCCCGCCCGCGACCACCTCGATCGTCTCGTAACCGACATGACGGTTGATCTTTTCCACCGCCAGGTCGCAGATTTTCGAGCGCGCGCGGGGGAAATAGATGATGCGCCGGCAATCGATATAGACCGGCGATTTCCAGCCCGAGGTGAAAGTGAACGGCTCCTCCGGGCGGAATTTGATCGCCTCGATCTCCAGCAGAATGCGCGCCGAGGTCAGCGCGGCGTCGCGGTCCCACTCGGTGGCGGCGGTCGTTCCCTGTGCTGGCTTGGCCATCTGGGTCGAGTCCTTTATCCCTGGCTGGAAGGCCCCTGATAACATGACGAAGGAGACAGTCCATATGGCCCGCACGCACCGTATCGCGGTCCTGCCCGGCGACGGCATCGGCAAGGAGACCGTGCCGGAGAGCCTGAAAGTGCTTGACGCGGCATCTCGAAAATTCGGGTTCGGGCTGGAGCTGACGCATTACGACTGGTCGTGCGAGACCTATAAGGCAACCGGTGCGATGATGCCCGCCGATGGGCTGGACCAATTGGCCCGGTCCGACTCGGTGCTGTTGGGCGCGGTCGGCTGGCCGGGGGTGCCGGACCATGTGTCGCTGTGGGGGCTGCTGATCCCGATCCGCCGCGGCTTCGACCAATATGTGAATTTGCGCCCCTGCAAGCTGCTGCCCGGCGTGCGCACGCCGTTGGCGAACCGCACCGAGGCGGATATCGATTTTTATGTCGTGCGCGAAAATACCGAGGGCGAGTATTCCAGCGTCGGCGGCCGCATGTTCGAGGGCACCGAGCGCGAGTTCGTCTCGCAGCAAAGTGTGTTCTCCCGTGTGGGGGTTGACCGGATTTTGAAGTTCGCCTTCGAGCTGGCGATGACCCGGCCGAAAAAGCACCTGACCTCGGCCACCAAGTCGAACGGGATCATCCACACGATGCCGTACTGGGATGAGCGGTTCGCCGCGATGGGCAAGGCCTATCCGGACATCCGCACGGATCAGTATCACATCGACATTCTGTGCGCGCACTTCGTACAACATCCGGACTGGTTCGATGTCGTTGTCGGATCGAACCTGTTCGGGGACATCCTGAGCGATCTGGGACCCGCGGTGGCGGGGTCGATCGGTATCGCCGCCTCCGCCAACATCAATCCCGAGAAGAAATTTCCGTCGATGTTCGAGCCGGTGCATGGCTCGGCGCCCGATATCGCCGGGAAGTTCATCTGCAATCCGATCGGCCAGATCTGGTCGGCCGCGCTGATGTTGGAACATCTGGGCGAGGCGGCGGCGGGCCAGGCGATCGTCGACGCGATCGAAACCTTGCTGCGCGAGAGCGGGCCGAAGACCCGGGACATGGGCGGTCAGGCGGGCACCGCGGATGTCGGCACCGCGATCGCGCAACTCGTCGCGGCGGGGTAACGAACAGCGGTTCGTCATGGCCCGGCTCGTCCGGGCCACCTGACCCAATACCGTGCGGCAAGCGGTGGCCCGGACGAACCGGGCCATGACGGAGTTTGACGTCATGGACTCGTCGCTTCCCTCTTTGATCGGCTTCGCCATCGCGATGTACATCACCCCTGGCCCGAACAACACGATGCTCGCCGCCTCGGGTGCTTCGTATGGGCTGCGCGCGACCGTGCCGCATATGCTTGGCATCGCCTGCGGCTTCGCCTTCATGATGGTGGTGGTAACGGCCGGGCTGGCCTCGATCGTGCTGGCCGTGCCGCTGTTGTCGCCGATCATGCGTTGGGGCGGTGCGGCATGGATGCTGCTGCTGGCGTGGAAGATCGCCACCGCGCCGCTGCCTGTCGCACGCCCGGACGGCCGGCGAGGCCGCGTGCTCGGGTTTGGTGGCGCGGCGGCATTCCAGTGGGTGAACCCGAAAGGCTGGCTGATCGCCGTGGCCGCGGCGGGCATGTTCATCCGGCCCGGGCAAACTCTGTGGATCCAGACCGCATGGATCGGAGCGGTGTTCTTCGTCGTGGCGATCCCCTGCATGCTGCCCTGGATCCTCCTCGGCGCCGGAGCCAGCCGTTTGCTGCGTTCCCCTGGACGGCTGCGCGCCTTCAACATCGCGATGGCGCTGCTGCTGGTCGCCTCCGCGGTGCCGCTGCTGCTGGATTGAGCCCGGAGCACGCGCTACAGTCGGGGCGCAGGAGGAAACAACGATGGATTTCACCGGGAAAGTGGCCCTGATCACGGGCGGTGGCGGCGGGATCGGGCGCGCGACCGCCTTGGGGTTTGCCTTGCGTGGCGCGAAAGTCATGGTCGTGGATCATGACGCCGAGACCGGCCGGGTGACCGTCGATATCGTCGCGCAACGCGGCGGCGATGCGAAATTCACGCCGGCCGATGTGACGAAATCGGCCTCGGTGCAAGATTACGTCAAAGCGACGCTGGACACCTATGGCCGGATCGATTGCTTCTTCAACAATGCCGGCATCGAAGGCAAAGTCGCTCCGACCCAGGAGTTCGACGAGGCCGTATTCGACCAGGTCATCGCGGTCAACCTTAAGGGTGTGTTTTTGGGGCTGCGGTACGTGCTGCCGGAGATGCTGAAGCAGGGCAGCGGCACGGTGGTGAACACCGCCTCGGTCGCCGGGTTGTTCGGTGGCCCAGGGATGCCCGCCTACGTCGCGTCGAAGCATGGCGTGCTCGGCCTGACCAAGGTCGCGTCGTCCGACGTCGCGCCGCATGGCATCCGCGTCAACGCGGTGTGTCCGGGGCCGGTGGAAACGCGGATGATGCGCTCGCTTGAATCGCAACGGAATCCCAATGACCCCGAGGGCGTGCATCGGGCCACCAGCGCCGCCACGCCGACCGGCCGCTACACGCTGCCCGAGGAAGTGGCGGGCGTGGTGCTGTATCTTTCGTCCGAGCTTTCGGGCAACGTGACCGGCACGCATATCGTCGTCGATGGCGGCCGCTCGGGTTCTGGCGGCGCGCCCGCGACGCGGCGCTAAAACAGGAGAACAAGATGGACGACGTATTCGAGATCATGAGCACGACCCGCTCCATGCGCCGGTTGAAGCCCGATCCCGTGCCGGACGAGTTGATCACCAAAATTCTCCACGCCGGCCTGGGCGCCGCCAACGGCGGGAACACGCAAAAATGGCGCTTCATGGTGATCAAGGATCCCGCGATCAAAAAAGCCGTGCAGGTCTGGTACAAGAAGGCGTTCGATGAGGTCGTCGGGCCGCGTTACGCGACCAGCGCGCCGCCGCCCGGCATCACGGGGGATAAATACAAGCGCCAGCACGGCGCGGTCGAATACCTGACGGACCATTTCCATGAAGCGCCGGTCTGGATCGTCGCCTGCCTGGAAGACGGTCCGAACCCGAACCGTTCGGCTGGCGCGTCGATCTACCCCGCCGTGCAGAACATGCTGCTGGCGATCCGGGCGCTTGGCCTTGGCTCGACGCTGACCACGCGGCATTTGCAGTTCGAGAAGGAGACCGAGGCGGCGCTTGGCCTGCCGCCTGGCGTGCATTCCTACGCGATCCTTCCGGTCGGTTATCCAATGGGCAAATTCGGCCCGACCGGCCGCGGCAAAATGTCCGACTTCGTCTTCGGCGACAAATACGGAGAGACATGGGCTCCACTGGCGGGTGCGTGATGGCGCGGGTTCCGCAAATCGCCGGCAAGGCGGATGTGCTGGAAGCGCAGCAATATGTCGTCGATCAGGTTCTTGAAGTCTTCGGCCGGGTCCGGGGTCCGTTCAGCATCCTTCTGCATAGTCCCGAACTCGCCGAACGCCTGTTGCCGATGGTGCCGTTCAGCCGCAAGCTGACGGTGGTTGAAGCGCCATTGCGGTTCGTGGGCATTCTGGCGACCGTGCGAGAGAAAGACGCCGCCTACGTCTGGGCTGCCCAGGTGAGGGTGGCACGGGAGAGTGGGTTGAGCGAAAAGACGATCGATGTGTTGCGGGCCAAGGGCGATATCAGCAAGCTGCCGCCCGAGGAACGCGACGTCGCCACCTATGCGCGGCAACTGGCGCTGACGAACCGCGTCGATCAGTCCGTCTTCGACACGTTGCAGAAACGTTATGGCACCAAATGGCTGGTCGAACTGACCACCATCATGAGCTTCTACGGCGCGCTGTGCGGCGTGGTGAACGCGTTCGAGGTTCCGGCACCTGACGACGGAGATCGATTCTGACATGACCGCGCAGGGGGTTTATCAGAACTTCGCCATCGACCGCGTGGTTTATGGCAAGCCCGCGGCCGAGACGCTGGTCTCCGAGGCGGCGCGTCTCGGTGCGAAGCGCGTTTTCCTCGTTGTCAGTCGCACATTGGACCGCGAAACGACCTGGGTGCACGAAATGCGCACCCTGCTCGGCGCGCGTTACGCGGGGTCCTTCGACGGGGTGCCGTCGCATACCCCGCGCCAGTCGGTGCTGGAGGCAACCGAGAAGGCGCGGCAGGTTGGCGCGGACCTGATAGCCACGTTCGGCGGTGGCTCGGGCACCGATGCGGGCAAGATGATCCGGCTGGCCTTGAAGCACGACATCCGCACCATTGAAGAGTTCGACCGGTTCGTGGTGCGGGTCGCGCCGGATGGCTCGCGCGCGTTGCTTGATTATGAACCGCCGGATGTGCCGCAGATCGCCATTCCGACCACGTTGTCGGGGGGAGATTTCAACCCCTCGGCCGGCGCCACCGACACGCGGACGATGCTGAAGGAGATTTTCCGGCATCCGAAACTGGTGCCGAGCGTGATCGTTTTGGATCCGGCGGTGACGGTGCGGACGCCACAATGGTTGTGGTTGTCTTCCGGCATTCGGGCACTGGATCACGCGATCGAAACGGTCTGCGCGCCGGCGGCGGATGCGCGGGCGCGGCTGGAGGCAATTCCGGCGATTTCGCTGCTGGCGCGCGCATTGCCGCGGACGCATCAGGATCCGAACGATCTGGCGGCCCGGCTCGACGCGCAGCTCGCGGTCTGGCTGTCGATGGAGCATAATCGTTTCGGAATTTCCATGGGGGCCAGCCATGGGATCGGTCACGTACTGGGTGGGACCTGCAACGTTCAGCACGGCTACACATCCTGCGTGATGCTGCCGGCGGTGTTGCGCTACAACGAAAGCGCCAACGCGGATCGTCAGGCCTTGGTGGCCGAGGCATTCGGCCGGGCAGGCGAACCGGCCTGGCGGGTGGTGCACGAATTTGTCGCCGGTCTGGGGTTACCGCGCAGCCTCGCCGAGGTCGGCGTGACCGCGGATAAGTTCGAGACGGTGGCGAAGGCGGCGATGCTGGATCACTATTTGCACACCAATCCGCGTCCGATCCATGGAGTCGGCGAGATCATGGACATTTTACGCATGGCGGCGTGATCAGTCCCCCATCCGCAGCAACCGAGTGCCGCGACCGGTGGCCCGGATGAGGTTGGTGATCAGGCCGCCACCGCCAATGGCGGGCGCTGACGGATCAGATCCGACGCTTTCTCCGCGATCATGATCGTCGCCGCGTTGGTGTTGCCCGACACCAGGGTCGGCATCACCGAGGCATCGACCACCCGCAACCCCTCGATCCCGTAAACCCGAAGTTCCGGATCGACAACGGCCATCGCATCGGTGCCCATCTTGCAGGTGCTCGTCGGGTGAAACACGGTGCCGCCATTGTCGCGTGCATAACCCAACAATTGTTCGTCGCTCGTCACCCCTGGGCCTGGAACAAATTCGGTGTCGATATAAGTCCGCATGTGCGACGATCCAAGCAACCCACGGCCAAGTTTGAGGCCGTCGACGATGGTGCGCTGGTCCGTGGGAGTGGAGAGGTAATTCGGCCGCATCGCCGGCGGGTCAGCGGGATCGGCCGATTTCAACCGGATCTCGCCGCGGCTCTCCGGGCGCAATTGATACGCCAGCAGCGTGAAGCCCGACCATGCGTGCAGTCCATCCTGCGGCCGGTCGGCGCTGAACGTGGCGACGGAGAGTTTGACGTCCGGCGTCGCCAGCTCCGGCCGGGTGCGGGCGAACAGCGCCACCTCGGCGCTGATGACCGTCAGCGGGCCGCGGCGGAACATGAAGTAGTCCAGTCCCGCTTTCAGCTTTTTGAAATTGCTCCGCATCACATCGTTGAGCGTGATGGGGAAGGCGCACTTCAGTTTGATCGCGGCCGAATAGTGATCCTGCAGGCTTTGTCCGACGCCCGGCAGATGGTGCACGACCGGAATGCCGAATTCCGCCAACTGCTCCTGAGGGCCGACACCCGACAGCATCAGCAACTGCGGCGAGCCGATCGCGCCGCCACACAGAATCACCTCCTGCCGCGCGCGCACCGAGCGGTTGACGCCGTCCTGGCGGAACGCCACGCCAACCGCGCGTTTGCCCTCGAACAGCACCTTCTGAGTATGTGCCCCGGTGATCACCCGCAGATTGACCCGGTTGCGCACCGGATGCAGATAGCCCACGGCGGTGGAGCAGCGTTTGCCATTCCGCGTCGTCGTCTGGTGATATCCCACCCCTTCCTGGTCTTTGCCATTGAAGTCATCGTTGCGTGGGTAGCCGGCCTCGTTACAGGCTTTGATGAAGGCCTCGCATAGCGGGTGCCCGTCCTTCACATCGGACACGCATAACGGCCCGCCGGTCGAATGGAACTCATCCTCGCCGCGGGTCTGATCTTCGGCGCGCCGGAAATAGGGCAGCACGTCGGTGGACGACCAGCCGGGATTGCCGAGTTGCCGCCACAAATCGAAATCCTCGTGCTGGCCGCGGATGTAGACCATGCCGTTGATGGACGATGACCCGCCCAACACCTTGCCGCGCGGCCAGAAGATCTTGCGTCCCCCGGCGCCCGGCTCGGGTTCGGTTTCGTAGCACCAGTTGACCCGCGGATCGGCGAACGTCTTGCCGAAGCCAAGTGGAATGTGGATCCACATGTTTTTGTCTTCGCCGCCGGCCTCCAGCAGGATGACCTTGGTCTCCGGATCCTCCGACAGCCGCGCCGCCATCACGCAGCCGGCCGAGCCGGCGCCAACCACGACATAGTCCGCCTCGGCGATGTCCTGAGCCATTTTGGTTCCTCGCTTTCGTTACGCCGCCATCGCCACGCGGCCGCGGATCATATCGACCGCCTTCTCGCCGATCATGATGGTCGCGGCATTGGTGTTCCCGGATGCCACGGTCGGCATGATCGAGGCGTCGACGACCCGCAACCCCTCGAGCCCATGCACGCGCAATTCCGGATCGACGACGGCCATGGGGTCGTTGCCCATGCGGCACGTGCTGGTCGGATGATATACCGTGCCGCCAAACTGCCTCGCGTAGTCCAGCAATTCGGCATCGCTCCGGACATCCGCGCCGGGCCGGAACTCTGACCCGATGAACCGTTCGAAGTGCCGTGTCGCCAGGATCCGCCGGATCAGCTTCAATCCGTCCACCAGCGTCCGCTGATCGTTCGGATCGGACAAATAGCGCGGAATGATCGACGGCGACGCGGCGGCATCGAGCGATTTCAACCGGATCTCCCCTCGGCTGTCCGGCCGCAACTGATAGACGATCACGGTGAAGCCGGAAAATTTGTGCAGCCCCGCCGCGGGATTGTCGGAACTGAACGGCGAAATGGAGATTTTCACATCCGGTGTCGCCAGCTCCGGCCGCGTGCGGGCGAACAATGCGCATGGGCCGGCGGCCATGGTCAGCGGGCCATCGCGGAACACCAGGTAACGCACCCCGACCGCGAGTTGCTTCAGCGGATTCATCATCACGTCGTTGAACGTGATCTTCTCCTTGCAGCGCAGCTTGACCGCCGCCGAGTAATGATCCTGCAGACACTGCCCGACACCTGGCAGATCGTGCACGATTTCGACGCCCTTGTCCGCCAGATGCGCTGACGGCCCGACGCCGGACAGCAGCAGAATGTGCGGCGAGCCGATCGCGCCACCGCACAGGATCACCTCGCGACGCGCCCGCACCGTTTTCGGCACCCCGTTTTCGCGGAACGCGATGCCGACCGCGCGCTTGCCCTCGAACAACACGCGTTCCGTTAGCGCGCGCGTGATCACCCGCAGATTGGGCCGCTTCATCGCCGGGTGCAGATAGCCGACGGCGGTCGAGCAGCGCCGGCCTTTGTGCGTCGTGGTTTGCTGATAGCCGACGCCTTCCTGCTTCTCGCCGTTGAAATCGTCGTTACGCGGGAAACCAAGCTCCACGGCGGCATCGACGAGGGCGTCGCAGATCGGATGGTTGTAGCTGGCATCCGACACCGACAGCTTGCCGTCAGTGCCATGCCAGTCGTCCTGGCCGCGGGTATTATGCTCGGCGCGTTTGAAGTACGGCAGCACGTCGGCGGCGGACCACCCTGGATTGCCCAATTGCCGCCAGTGGTCGAAATCCTCGTGTTGGCCGCGGATGTAGACCATGCCGTTGATCGAGCTGGATCCGCCCAACACCTTGCCGCGCGGCCAGTAGATCGAGCGGTTGTTGGCGCCGGGATCGGGCTCGGTCTGGAACATCCAGTTCACCCGCTTGTCGGCGAAGGTCTTGCCGTAGCCCAGCGGAATGTGGATCCAGAAATTCGTGTCCTCGCCGCCGGCTTCCAGCAGGATCACGTTGGTCGCCGGATCCTCGCTCAGCCGCGCCGCCATGACGCAGCCGGCCGAGCCGGCGCCGACCACGACGAAATCCGCTTCCAATGGTGCACCCGAACCGCTCATCGTGCGTTGCCTCCGGTCTTTACCGGTAACGCTAGCCGCGATGGCGCGCCGCGACAAATGCGGTCTGCGTTAAGCCCGGGTTAACCTTTCCCGCCCACTCTGACCGCTCAAATATTGAATTCGGCCCATGAACTTACGGACACTGTTCGCGATTCCGATCATCACCATCCTGGTTGTGACTTTGTCGCTGGCCGGGATGCTCGCCGGTCAGGGATGGTCAGGTCAGGCGCAGGGCCAGACCGCTTCCCTCGCGGTCGAGCGGATGCGGCTGCTGCTTGAACTGCAAACCAGCCTGCGCGCCGAGCGTGTCGCGACCAATCTCGCTCTCGGCAAGCCGTACCCGCTGCCGGACGCCGTGAGGCGGCAGCTCGACGACGCACGGCGGGAAACGGATCTGGGGATTGGCGCGGTGGCCGCTGATTTCACGGCAAGAAACGCGGGTGAGGTGGATGCGGCCATATCGGAAGCCTACCTGACAACGGTTCTGGTCAGGCTTGGGGCAGCACGCGCCATGGTCGACGCGCTTATCGCCCGCGGCCAAAACGGGCGAACGTTCGCGGCACTCGACACCGTGATGCCGCGGCTGCTTGTCGCCGCCCAGCCGCTCGATGAGCCGCTGGAACAGGCGAGTCTCACGGTGACCAGGGTCGACGCAAGTCTTTCCGGTCTGGTAATCTTAAACCGGCTGGCGGCATCGTTACGCGACGAGCTTGGTGTGATCGCGGCGGTGTTGCTGCCGCGGTTCGATAACGCGGAGCAGCCCACCGGCGCCGATCTGGAAACGGTGCGCATTTCGCTGGCGCGAACCTCGTTCCTGACGCGAGTACTGGGCGACACGATTGAGATCGCGGGTGCGACAGAGCCGATTCGGTTGGCATTCCGCGATCTCAGGGCGGTCGACACCAACGGCATCATGAGCCGCCTGAAGGAACTGGCGAACCCCGCGACGCCGAATGCTTATGCCGAAGCCGGACCATTGCCGGTGCAGCTGCTGCTGGTGCCCTGGGGCGAGCGGATCAACGCGCTGCGCGGTGCGATCGTGAACACGGTCGTGCAGCGCGTAACCACCCAACGGGCGCAGCGCGAGAGACGCTTCGATCTTGGGATGGCGGCGATCGGCTTTATCCTGGTCGCGGTTCTGGAATCGGTGATCTTGCTGGGTCAGCGCGTGGTCCGTCCGCTGGCGGAGTTGGGCCTCGCGATCACCCGGATCGCGGCCGGCGACCGTAGTGTCGCATTGTCCCCGGGGTCGGATGCGCGCGAAATCACCGAGATGGTGACCGCGGTGGAGACCCTGCGCCAGGCGGCTCTGGTCGCCGACGCGACGGTGCGCCGGCATCGCATGGCGGCCCGGCAGCGAATGCTGGCGTTGCGTGAAGCGCTTGGGATCGTGCAAAGCGTGCGGGAGCCCGCCCATGTGCTGGAACGCGGCGTGGCCCGTTTGTCCGAGGGGATCGCAGCCACCATCGCCCTGGTCACCACCCCCACGACCTCGCCGCCGCCAACGCTCGGCGCCGCCGCCGCCGCGGTCCGGGTTGGGCTGGCGGAAATGCGGGAGTCCGCGGCCGACCTCGACGCCATGTTCGCGGCCGCCGGTTCAGCCCAGACCGAGGACCGGCCCGAGGCGGAATTCGTTGCCCATATCCTCGCGGTGCAGGCGCAGGTCGACCGGCGATCCGAGGCGGTCCGCGGGTTCGTCCAGCCCAGTCTGGTGGCATTGCGCGATACGGCGTCCGCGACGGGCGGGGTTTCTGGGCCGGTGTTGCGCGATCTGGTCAGCGACCAGTTCGCGCGTATCGAGGAAACGGTCGCGGTGATCGCCGCGATGGCGGCCGCCGTGAGCCGGGCGGCCGCCATCGTGCGGGACCTGCCGCTGGACGACACACCGATGGCCGCCTGAGCGGTTCCCTGGCTGGCGCCCCCGGCGTAGGCTGAACGCCGGGAACCAGCCGGGAGGGCACGAAATGGCCGTCGAGCAGAAGGCGTATCCGCATCCGCACGTCAACGAGGCGTGGCTCGCGCGGCTGCGGGAAGACATTCTGGAGCCCGATTTGCCGATCATCGACGCGCATCATCATTTGTGGGAACGCGCCTCGGGGGTCTATCTGCTGCCGCAACTAAAGGCCGACGTCACGGCCGGGCATAATGTGCGCGGCACCGTGTTCATCCAGTGTGGCTATGGGTTCCGGGACGGCGGTCCGCCGGAGCTGCGTCCGGTTGGCGAGACGGAGACGGTCGCGCGGATCGCCGGTGGCGGCGGACCAGGCATTTGCGCGGGCATCATCGGCTACACCGACTTCCGGCTCGGTGATCGGGTGGACGCCGTGCTGGAAGCGCATGTCGCGGCGGGGCAGGGGCGGTTCCGCGGCATAAGGCAAAGCGCCGGTTGGGATCCGGCGATTTTGACCCAGACATCGGCGCCCGCGCAGCCGGGACTGCTGGCCGATCCGGCGTTCCGGGCCGGCCTCGGGCGGTTGCGGCGGTTTGGCCTGTCATATGAAAGTTCGTTGTATCATCCGCAACTTCCCGAACTCGCCGCGCTGGCGCGCGCGTTGCCCGAGCTGCCGATCCTGGCCAACCATTGCGGCGGCTACATCGCGATCGGCCCGCACGCGTCGGATCTGGGGGAGACGTTCAGCCGCTGGCGCGCGGGTTTGCGGGAACTCGCGGCGTGTCCGAATGTGTATTTGAAACTGGGTGGCCAGGCGATGAGTATCCGCGGCGTGGCGTTTCATGAAGCGGTGTTACCGCCATCCTCGGGCGAACTGGCCAATGCGTGGCGGCCGGTGATGGAAACGTGCATCGAAACGTTCGGGGCCAGCCGTTGCATGTTCGAGAGTAACTTTCCGGTCGATAAAGGGATGTGCTCTTATGTCGCGTGCTGGAACGCGTTCAAGCGGATCGCGGCGGGATGTTCGGCTGCCGAAAAGGCCGATTTGTTCCACGGCGCGGCCGCCCGGTTTTATCGTTTGGGTGACGTGGCGGCGCTGAGTGTTTAAAGTCGATCGCGTCCACCGTCATGGCCCTCCCCCGACCTGGTCGGGGGATCGACCGGGCCGTCTGAGCCAGAGCGTGCCTGATGTCAGGGAGAACTGCCATGGAACTCGGTTATTTTTCGATGCCGTCGCACCCGCCGGAACGGGGGCTGAAAGCCGGCCACGACTGGGACCTGCGAACGCTGCGCTGGCTGGATGAACTCGGGTATTCGGAGGCCTGGATCGGCGAGCACCACACCGCGCCGTGGGAGCCGCACCCGGCCCCGGATCTGCTGATCGCCCAGGCGCTGCTGCAGACAAAGCGGATCAAGATCGGGCCGGGCGGGTTTCTGTTGCCGTATCATCATCCGGCGGAACTGGCGAACCGTGTCGCCATGCTGGACCATCTGTCCGAGGGCCGCCTGCTGTTCGGTGTCGCCGCGTCGGGACTGCCGAGCGATTGGGCGATGTTCAATGTGGATGGGATGTCCGGGCAAAACCGCGAGATGACGCGGGAGGCGCTGGACATCATCCTGCGGCTGTGGAGTGATGAGCCGTCATTCGAGTTCAAAGGCAAATACTGGAATGTCTCGAAGCCCGAACTGATGTTCGGATTCCTGAAGCCGCACATCAAGCCATTGCAGAAACCGCATCCGCGGATCGGCGTCGCGGGCTTGTCGACCAATTCCGACACGCTGAAAATGGCCGGCGAGCATGGGTTCATGCCGTTGAGTCTGAATTTGAACCCCGCGTATGTCGGGACCCATTGGGCGGCGGTCGAAGAAGGCGCGAAGCGCTCGGGCAAGACGCCGAAACGCGCTGACTGGCGCATGGTGCGTGAAGTGTTCGTCGCCGAAACCGACGATCAGGCCTGGGAGTTGTCGGTTGGCGGCATGATGGGCCGGATGATGCGGGAATATTTCCTCCCATTATTGGGCCAGTTCGGCTTCCTGCAATACCTGAAGCACGACCAGTCGGTGCCGGACTCTGATGTTACTCCGGAATATTGCGCGAAGCATAACTGGTTGATCGGATCGCCGAAGACCGTCGCGGAGAAGCTGGAGGCGGTTTATCACGATGTCGGCGGCTTCGGCGGATTGCTGGTATTCGGCTTCGATTACCTGGACAATCCGAACGCGTGGCACACCTCGTTGCGGATGTTGGCGGAGCAGGTGGCGCCGCGGATCAAACATCTGACGCCCGCGTGAGCCGGGTCCTCCATCGCACCGGCGCCATTCCCCCCGTCGCGGTCAGCGGCGAGGGGATCTGGCTGCACACGTCCGATGGCCGTGCCATCATCGACGCCTCCGGCGGCGCCGCTGTCGCCGTACTGGGCCACGGTAACCGCCGCGTGGCCGAGGCGATCGCGCGGCAGGCCGCGACCATGGCCTATGCCCACACCGGAACGTTCTCCAACCAACCGGCCGAGGAGTTGGCGGACATCCTGCTGCATGACGAACCGGGGGGACTGACGCGGGCCTGGTTCTGTTCCTCGGGGTCCGAGGGGAATGAAGCGGCCATTAAACTCGCCCGGCAGTATTTTCTGGAGATCGGGCAACCGCGCCGCGTTCGCACGATCGCGCGGCGGCAGTCGTATCACGGCACCACGTTGGGCGCGCTGGCGGCCGGCGGGAACATGATGCGGCGGGAATATTACGAACCGATCCTGAGCCAGGCGCACAGCCTGGTGTCGCCCTGTTTCGCCTACCGGTTCAAATTTTCCGGTGAAACGGACGCCGCGTATTTGCAACGGCTGAGCGATGAACTGGAGGCGGAATTCCAACGTGTCGGCCCCGGTACGGTCACCGCGTTTCTGGCGGAGCCGGTGGTCGGCGCGACAACCGGCTGTGTCACCGCGATTCCGGGGTATTTCCGGCGCATCCGCGAGATCTGCGATCGTCACGGCGCGCTGCTGATCCTGGATGAGGTCATGTGCGGCATGGGCCGCACCGGCACGATGCACGCCTGGGAACAGGAGGGCGTCA
>Ga0181536_10003333_pt1 | contig 17576 bp, 10 predicted proteins | sample PEATcosm2014_Bin_41_FD_121105 | JGI IMG/M metagenome (GOLD analysis project Ga0181536, IMG submission 121105) | Peatland microbial communities from MTU Mesocosm Facility, Houghton, MI, USA - PEATcosm2014_Bin17_60_metaG | ecosystem: Environmental > Terrestrial > Soil > Wetlands > Peat | place... | reverse complement strand
GCAAGTATTGCAATCACCTGCCCCTGCATCGTCAGAGCATGATTCTGGAAAGGGACCTCGGCTTGGACGTCAGCCGAGCGACGCTGGACGGCTGGGTCCTCAAAGTCGGCGAGTTGCTCATCCCGATGGTCGCCGCCATGAGGCGAGAGTTGATTAGTGGAAGTTACATTCAAGCCGACGAAACCCCGGTCGATGTGCAGACACGCGAGGGCCGAGGACAGAATCACCAAGCGTATCTCTGGCAATACAGTCGCCCCGGTGGAACGGTGGTATTCGACTTCCGTCTAGGCCGTGGACGCGATGGGCCGAAGCGGTTTCTGGGACAGTTCGAAGGCATTCTGCAAACTGACGGCTATACGGCCTACGATCAGATCGGCGGGCCAAGAATGGTACATGCAGCTTGTTGGGCTCATGCTAGAAGACAGTTTTTCGAGGCGGTGCAACTAAATCCCCAAGATCCGGTTGCCTCTCCGATTGTCGCGCGGATGGACGAGTTGTTTTCTGTCGACGCCACCGCTCGCCGCAAAGCGCTGACTACTGCGGCGCGCCATGTCCTGCGTCAGGAAACAGCCAGACCTCTTCTCGATGATATTCGCAGCAAGATCGAGGCAGCGCAGTCCGTAGCATTACCCTCCAGCGCACTCAGCAAGGCTTGCCAGTACGCGCTCACACTTTGGAAGAAGCTCACCCGCTTCTTGGAGCATCCAGAATTAGAGCTGAGTACTAACCTGGCGGAGAATTCCATGCGTCCTGTGGCACTGGGTCGAAAAAACTGGATCCACATCGGCAGTCCACAGGCGGGTCCTAAGGTTGCGGCGATTCTCTCGGTCGTGGAAAGCTGCCGCAGGTTGAAACTTCCGGGGCGCAATTATCTCACCGCGGTTCTCCCCGGGTTTGGCGATCTCCCGATCCGGTGCCTCCCAGATCTCACTCCCGCTGTGTGGGCCGCCCGGCATTCATGAACCCAAGCGACGGGGTTTAGAGTGAAAATGACTTTGCAACAACAACCGCATAGCTGTCGCGGTAGGGACGACCATCACTGATCGCCCCCCGCACAGATCCGTACAAGCGCGTTGACGCATACGGCTCTTACTGGGGATGAGTGGCGGCGAAGCGGGCGTCAGGATAGGGATGCAGAATGCGGGGTTGGGGAATCCACCGATTGAAGACGGGGGAAAGACGATCCCATCGCACCTGTGCGCGCTGACTGCGACGGACCAGGACGTTCCGCCACAACCAGCAAACGCGACGTTGAAAGATGCGCAACTGAGTCGAGTTCCCCGGAACGGCATGGTATTGGTAGTAGCCCAGCACAACCTTGCGAAGCCATGCACCGACCGCGGTCGTACGATGATGCTTTCGGCGTTGAAGCTCGGCCTTGATGGCTTTGAGCTTCGCGACCATTCGCTTCTTCGCCGCAATCCGCCAGACGATGAAAGCTTTGTCGCTGATGCGCTGCCCACAGAAGTGAGTGAAACCCAGAAATGTAAAGGTCTCAGGTTTTCCCTGGCCACGCTGCTTCCGGTTGCGAGCGGCGAACCGCCCGAATTCGATCAGTCGTGTCTTGTCCGCGTGTAACTCCAAACCGAACTTGGCCAATCGATCCCGAAACTCCCGAAGGAATCGCTCAGCGTCCGTTCGATGTTGAAAGCCGAGCACAAGATCATCGGCGTAGCGGACGACGATCACATCACCCTTCGCCACTTTCTTGCGCCAGACCTCGACCCATAGATCGAAGACGTAGTGCAGGTACACGTTGGCGAGCAGCGGTGAAGCAACTGCTCCTTGCGGTGTGCCGACCGTTGTCTCCGACCACTGACCATCTTCCGAAACTCCCGCCCTCAACCATTTCTGGATCAGGCGAAGTATCCGGCGATCGGCCACGCGATGCTCGATGAACTTCATGGTCCACTCGTGGCTCATGTTGTCGAAGAAACCGCGAATGTCCGCATCGAGCACCCAGTTCACTCGCTTCCATTGGATGCCCGCCGTCAGCGCGTCCAGCGCTTGATGCGGGCTGCGACCGGAACGAAACCCATACGAAAAGCCTTTGAAGTCGACCTCGTAGATCCGGTTGAGAATCGCCACCACGGCCTGTTGGACGATTTTGTCCTCCAGGGCCGCGATGCCCAACGGACGTTGTTGCCCGTCAGCCTTCGGAATGTAGACTCGTCGTGAGGGTTGTGCTCGATACGCTCCATGGTGCACCCGGCTGTGCAGATCGACGAGCCGATCTTCCAATCCGGTTTCATACTCCTGCCACGTCATGCCATCTACTCCGGGAGAAGCCTGACGCTTGAGTGCGTAAAAGCTCTCGCGGAGTAGTCCGACGTTCAGATGGTGGAGCAAAGCGGTGAACCGTTCCTGCTCCTTGCTCTTGCTGCTTGCCGCACACCATCCAATCCCTGGGACATACGTTTCCCGCTCTGTGTCGGGCGCATGCGTGATTGAATGATGTTCTCCTCAGTCTGTGCCCTTCCCTCCCCAGTCTCCGTGGGAGGTTGCCCTCCCTTGTTCGGCTGGTTCACAGGTAGTACGGCACAGTCCGACTTCTCCAGCACATGCATATCCGCCGTTCGGTTTATGGCCTTCGCGGACCGGCCTCGATCTTGCGACCGAGGCGTACTGGAGATCTCCCGGTTCTCGTGCATGTTGTTTCTCAGCGTGCGCAGGTTCTCAGACTACGCAGGACCGAAACAACCACTCGCGATTTAGCGTGGTTGCCGTGTTGCCTTCCTCCACAAGAACGGAGTCGGCATCCTGTTCCTTCGGCTTTTCGAAGCTCGATAGCCCGGCCCACCGATACCTCTGTCTACGCTTCAAGCGTGATCTCGCGATACCGCCTGCAAGACTCGAGGCCAGGATGGATTCGCTGTTTCCTTTCCTGTAGGGCTCTTTCATCCCCTACAACATGCCGGTTTAGCCCGGCGCTCTCCTGTTTGCCGACTTGGAGTAATTGCCTCTTCTCCCGAATCGCAATGCCGGGAGGGGCCACTCAGCAGCTAGCCCTCTACGACACAGGTGCTCTGGGCTCTACACGCATGGGTCAGGGTCGCCAGTCGTTGACGAGCGGATGTCGCCTCCGGATAGAGCGACCCAAGAACCAGGCATCTCCCGAATGATCGACCGGGCATCTCGCATTACCGCCTAGTCGAGAAACTCGGCGGCAGGGCATCGGCGTGGTTCTACAAGGCCGAAGAAACACGCTCTTACCGTTCTTGACCCTGAAGTTCGCGCCAGACGATGTGTAACAAGATGCCGATACGCAGGACGCGGAATACGATTTGGATTCTCGAAACAGTATTCCAACAAACTTGTGGGCGCTATTTCGAGTCAATTCTGGCGAAGAACTGCCAAGCCATGTCTGTAAAATCAAGTGTGTCGGCATGCTGGCCGTTCCGGTTCGCGGGGGAATCGGGGCTACCCGCCCACTCGTGGCCGAAGTTCGCAACGAAGTCGGCGACTACAGACACACCGTCTTTGCAGTTCTGCCAGAAAAACTGCACGCCCCAATCCATTTTCTTAGCCGTCTGAAGCTTACAGCCGTTGAGGTATCCCCACGTTACCCAATTCCCATGGGGCGTAGTCGCAAAATTTGGACTATTAGCTTCAAAACCGGAAAACTGCTCGTCGCTATCGCCGTGAATGTAGAGGATGGACACGGAGCGGGCTAGCTTCTTCGGTGGATCCATGAGGGGCGTCGCTACCGCAACGATTCCACTGATATCTTTTGAATGACGCGATGCGAGCAATTGGACCATTCCTGATCCGCTCGAAAAACCGGCGAGAAAAACGCGTTTCCGGTCGGCGTGTTCGTGTTGAAGGACTTCATGAAGGACCGCCATCAAATACCCCTCATCATCGACGGGAAGCGCGCCGTTCGCGAGATGATGGGTACGGGAGCCTTTCATTTCCCAGAAGGTGATGTTTGTGTGCCTGTCGGCCGGTTGATCGGGCTGCGTTGCTACAGGCTCAGGGAAAACAACCAGAAATCCGTTGCGATCCGCTTCGCTCACCCAGTTGTAGTTTTCCGACGTAAATCTTGCCGTACTTCGAATGCCACCGAGCATAAACACTACCGCAGGATGGGCTGCAAGATGAGCCGGTCGATGAATGAGGTAGGGACGGCTATATCCGTTATGAACGAATGGCCTCGTTTCTGTCTGCGCCGCAGTTTGCCGCGCAACGGACATCAGCAGCATGGCGAAGAGAAGGAATAATAGGTTTCGGCGGATCATGGGTTCAGTGTCCAATCTTACGAATATGCTCGGACGCGGCTCGTCATGAATCTAAAGCCTCGATTCTTGACCAGCCGCAAATAATCATGTTCAAAATACCACGCTGGACTTTAAGTTTGAAACGTTTTAATCTGACCGCAATTTTGGCATCAGGATGACTTGGAGCTTTATGAAATCGCCATACCGATTGACCGTCCTTATTTGTGGTCTTATAGCAGTGACAGTTGCCACTGCTTACGCTCAGGATACGAAGTATCCTCCCCAGGGGCCCTACATTCCCACTCCCGAATGCCGTGCAGGTGACCTCTCATTTCTGCCGTTGCGCCCCTGCCCCCAAGATCAGATTGAAGCTTGGCGGAAGGACATCCAGCACTGGCGATTTGAAAGATTGCTGCGCGTCGGTTATGACGGATCACAATATGAACGGCCAGAGCTCAAGTGGACTCAGAGCAGTTATATCCAGCCACAGATGATGGTTGAGGACCGCTATTTCTACGATCCTTTGCTCCACAAATACACCGTGGATCGTTACCTCGACGATTTGGAAAAGCGCTACGGTGGAATCGATGCCGTGCTGATCTGGCAGATTTATCCGAACATCGGCATCGATAATCGAAACCAATATGACATGCTGCGAGCGATGCCGGGAGGAGTGGCCGGCGTGAAACAATTGGTCGCGGATTTTCACCGGCGTGGCGTGCGCGTCCTTTTTCCTGTGATCATGTGGGATCAGGGCACCCGCGATGAAGGAAAGCTGAATTGGGTGGCGACCGCCGAGTTGATGGCTGAAGTGGGAGCCGACGGCATTAATGGAGATACGCTGGCTGGCGTTCCCCGCACCTTCCGCAGGGCATCGGATGACATCGGACATCCTCTGGTTCTGGAACCGGAAAGTGCCCCCAGTTCGGATGAGGGTTTGATGTGGAACAACATGACATGGAGCAACCTCAAGATTCCGTTCACGCCTTATATCAGCCACATGAAGTGGCTTGAAACCCGCCACATGGTGAACATCTCCGACCGGTGGAACCACGATAAGACCGACGATTTGCAATATGCATGGTTCAACGGAGTCGGCTACGAAAGCTGGGAGAACATCTGGAGTATTTGGAATGGCATCACGCCTCGGGATGCGGAGGCCTTAAGACGAGTGGCCACCATGGAACGCGCTCTCTCGCGTTTTCTGGTGAGCAACGACTGGGAGCCTCTTACGCCAACTCTTCGGTTTGGAGTGTTCGCCAGTAAGTGGCCTTTGGGCGCAGAAACGCTGTGGACCGTGGTGAATCGGAACGAAGCCGACATCAATGGGCGTCAGATTGAACTGCCATATCAAGCTGGCGTGCGTTATTACGATCTGTATCACGGAGTCGAACTGCAACCGGACCACGAAGGCGGCAGTGTCGTCCTGAACTTCGATCTTGAAGCCCATGGATACGGGGCAGTGCTGTCAACACAGAACGCGCTCGATGCAACGGTCCAGGCACTGATGGCGAAGATGAAGGAGCTCACAAGACAACCGCTCGCCAGTTATCCTCATGACTGGGTTTTTCTGCCGCAGCAGATCGTGCCCATAGCGGCGAGCAAGGCTACATCACAAGCTCCCTCGGGAATGGTGAGGATTTCGGCTGCGGATTATGTTTTCCGGGTGCACGGGATCGAGCTTGAGGGAGGCGATGGGCTCGGCGTGGACGTGCAGTATCCCTGGGAAGCCGCGCCTGTCCGGTACCACGAAGAGAAACTGAATCTCAAATCGTTTTGGCTGGACATGTATCCCGTGACCAATGGCGAGTTCCAGAAGTTTCTGTTGGCAGCGCACTACCATCCGGAGGATAACGGCAATTTTCTGAAGGATTGGAAAAATGGAACCTTTCCGACTGGCTGGGACAATAAGCCCGTCACGTGGGTTGCACTGGAGGATGCTCGGGCTTATTGCGCCTGGGCAGCGAAACGGCTGCCCCACGAATGGGAATGGCAGTATGCCCTCCAAGGAACGGATGGGCGCGTTTATCCGTGGGGAAATGAGTGGGATGCAACTGCCGTCCCAGAGCCGGACAAAGGACGCGATCTGCGCGGACCGGATGATGTATCTGCTCATCCGAAGGGAGCGAGTCCCTTCGGGGTAATGGACATGGTTGGAAATATTTGGCAATGGACTGATGAATTCCGAGATGAGCATTCGCGTGCTGCGATTCTTCGCGGCGGAAGCTACTATCAGCCGCAGGGCTCGATGTGGTACTTCCCCCAGGCGTACAGGGCTGAGGAACATGGCAAACTCCTGCTCGTGGCGCCAAGCAAGGATCGTGCGGGTACCTTGGGATTTCGCTGCGCGAGCGATGCTCAGTGACCGGGCCGCGTACCTGGCGCAATAGCCGGGTTGAATTTTTTGAATTTTGTTTGGAGACGGTCGAGGTTCCCGCGATGCTAAAAAGAAATCGTAAATGTTTCGTCTTATCGCACCTCCTGACTTGGATATTGTTTGCAGCCGGTGCGACGGCGCAGACTACTCATTACCCTCCCGAAGGGGATCAGATTCCTGGGCCCGAATGCCTCAATCCCGTGAAGCCCTCGGCGGGACAACAGAAGATATGTTCCCCCGAAGATTACAAAGCCTGGCTGGAGGACATTACGCACTGGCGGATGGAGGCGCGCGTTCGGGCAGGTTATTCGGGGCAGGAATACGAGCGGCCGGAACTGAAGTGGACGCAGTCCAGCTTCATCCAGCCGCAGATGATGGTCGAGGACCGCTACTTTTACGACCCTGAGGCGGGGCACTACACCGTCGATAAATACCTTGACGACCTCAGTAAGCGCTATGGCGGTATTGACTCCGTGCTCATCTGGCCGGTGTATCCCAACATTGGCATTGACAACCGCAACCAGTACGACATGGTTCGCGCCATGCCTGGGGGTATCGACGGGGTCAAGCAGATGGTCGCGGATTTTCACCGCCGTGGAGTCAAAGTTTTCTTTCCTTTTATGGCCTGGGACCAGGGCGCGCACGACCCCGGCATGGCCGACTGGGAAGCGACTGCGAAACTAATGGCAGAAGTGGGAGCGGACGGCATCAATGGTGATACGCTTCGGGGCATCCCTCGCGCATTCCGAACGGCTTCGGACACCGTCGGACATTCGTTGGCGCTCGAGCCTGAGCACGCTTTCCCATCTCCTTTTGAAGCTCTGGCGTGGAACAACATGTCTTGGGGTTATTGGCAATATCCAAATGCGCCCATGGTAAGTGTGTTCAAGTGGCTTGAGCCCAGACACATGATGAATGTTTGCGATCGCTGGAACCACAGCAAGGCCGACAATTTGCAGTCCGCCTTCTTCAACGGAGTAGGGTACGAAAGTTGGGAGAACATATGGGGCATCTGGAACCAGATAACTCCGCGCGATGCGGAGGCGCTACGACGAGTAGCCACAATTGAGCGCGCGATGGCAGATTTCCTGATAAGTCCGGAGTGGCAGCCCTACGCCGAAACTGTGCAGGCGGGCGTTTATGCTAGTCGCTGGCCGCAGGGCAAGAGCACGCTCTGGACCATGGTGAATCGCAATCAATATGACATCGACGGCCGTCAGTTGCGTCAGCCCGCGCTGGCGGGGATGCGCTACTTTGACTTGTGGCATGGAGTTGAAATCACTCCCGAGGCGGCTGCGGGTGGTCAGGTGATTCTGACTTTTGCAATCGAGGCGCGCGGTTTCGGCGCGATTCTGGCAACTGCGGACGAACCCGACGGCAGGCTACAAAAGCTATTGGCGCAGATGAAGCAGCTATCGAGCCGCCCCCTGAGCGACTATTCAGCAGATTGGAAGTTTGCGCCCCAACAAATGGTGCTCACTGAGAAGACGAAGCCTGCGTCAACAGCGCCCGATGGAATGGTTCGAGTTCCGGAAGGCGAGTTCACTTTTAAAGTCGACGGTATCGAGCTTGAGGGATTTAACGATGTCGGAGTGGATGTGCAATATCCATGGGAAGACTCGCCGCGCCGGCACCATCTTCACTCGTTGCACATGGACTCTTTCTGGATCGACCGCTATCCGGTGACCAACGCGCAGTTCAAGAAGTTCCTGGACGCCGCGCACTATCACCCCAAGGATGATTTGAACTTTCTTCGCGACTGGCAAAACGGTATCTATCCGGAGGGGTGGGACAATAAGCCAGTGACCTGGGTCTCACTGGAAGATGCCCGCGCTTACGCAGCTTGGGCAGGAAAGCGGCTTCCGCATGAGTGGGAATGGCAGTATGCCGCTCAAGGCGGCGATGGAAGGTTGTACCCCTGGGGTAATGCCTGGGATGCTACAGTTGTGCCGGTACCCGAGAAGGATCGTGCATTAAGGGGGCCCGACCCAGTGGACGCTCATCCCAGAGGAGCGAGTCCGTTCCGCGTCGAGGATCTGGTCGGTAACGTTTGGCAATGGACCGATGAATTCCGGGACGAGCACACCCGCGCAGACACCTTGCGCGGCGGGAGTTATTACCAGCCGCAAGGGGCGGTGTGGTATTTTCCGCAGGCGTACCGCCTAGACCAGCACGGTAAGCTGCTGCTGATGGCACCGAGCAAGGATCGTGCCGGCACACTAGGGTTTCGCTGTGTAAAGGATGTGGAGTAATTTTTAGGGCGGATCGAGTCTCATTCGTCTCGCCTCTTCCGCAGTCGCGTCATCTGGCGCTAGCAACGAAAGGACACCACAACCCTAGCCACTAGCCATGCCGAACATGAAGCAAATCGCGGCCAAGGCCAGAGTCTCCCTCGGCACGGTTTCGCATGTCCTGAATAACACGGCGAATGTGCGTGATCCTTTGCGGCAGCGGGTGCTGGACGCGGTGGCCGAACTCGGGTATCAGCCCAGCGAACTGGCTCGCGGCTTGCGCCGGGAAAAAACCAGTATGATCGGGATGGTAATTCCCGATATCACCAACCCCTTTTTCCCGGCAGTCGTGCGCGGTGCGGAAGATGTTGCTTTTAGCAATGGATACCGACTGGTGCTCTGCAACACCGACAACGATCACAGCAAGGAGACCGTTCATCTCAATGAATTGCGCACCTACCGGCCCGCGGGCCTGATCGTGATTCCGTCGAATTTCAGCGATCTGACGGTGCAGGCGGAGTCCTATCGCAAGGCTGGAACTTCGGTCGTGTGTGTGGATCGCATGCCGCTTCATTGGAAGGGCGACACCGTCACAGTGGCCAATGAAGAGGGGGCTTTCCGGGCCACGCGCCACCTGATTCAACTGGGACATCGGCGGCTGGCGATGATTACCGGCCCCCTGCACCTGACTAACGCGCAGCAGCGCCTGGCAGGCTTCAAGCGCGCCGTGCATCAGGCGGGATTGACGGTCACGCCGGAGTACATCCAGGAGACCACTTTCAATAAACTGGGCGGGCACGCCAAAGCCAGTGTCCTGTTGCGCCTGCTGCCCCAACCCACCGCGATCTTCACGGGGAACGACCTGATCGCTCTCGGCGTGCTGCTGGCTCTGCGAGAATCGGGTTTGCGCTGCCCGCAAGACGTGTCCCTGATCGGTTTCGATGATCTCGATATCGCGGAGCTGACGAACCCGCAACTCTCCTCGGTTTACCAACCGGGTTATCAGTTAGGCACAACCGCCACGCGCCTCTTGCTAGAGCGTGTGGCGGGCAGTACGAGTCCAGCAAAGCACTTGGTGCTCGAGACCGAATTAAAGATCCGGCAATCCGTGGCGCCTCCGCCCGAATCTACTCGACCCATAGCGGCGATCCGAGCGGCCCGGAAGCGGCGACCCGGAACATCTCGGCGGGTGCGCGGGTGAGCGCAAAGATTCCGGCCGACGAAATTGCTTGACAAGAGTCCAAAGAGCGTAGTATTTGTTTGTTTTCATTTTGAAAGCTTTCAAACTTTCTCTTGGACGCTTTCATGCCGGGCACGTTGCCAGGAGGCACCCTATGAATTCGTACCGCAAATCCAATCTCCTCCCCCTGCTAGTTCTTGTTTTCATCACAGCCTCTGCCGCATTCGGGCAGTTCGCCCAGCGCGGCGCCATCGGCGGTACCGTCCTCGATAGCAGTGGTGCGGCCATTCCCAATGCGCAGATAACGGTGATCAGCGTGGATCGTAACGACACCCGCACCGTGCCTACCGACGCACAGGGGAATTATGAATTTGCGGGCCTGGTGGCGGGCCAGTATCGGCTGACTGCCAGCGGCCCAGGATTCCAAACGACTAAGTCGGACGTGCTCGACGTCAACATCGGAACGACGATCCGATACGACTTCTCTCTTAAGCTCGGGTCTGCTAGCGAGTCTGTGACGGTTACCAGTGCCGCGCCGCTTCTCAATACCGAGACTGCCAACGTTGGCGTGGAGATCACGACGCAGCAGTTCGAGGAACTGCCCCTGAATGGGCTGAACTTTACTTCGCTGGCGGCCCTCGTGCCCGGCGGTGCCACATCGCCCGAACTCAACATCAATCCGGGTGGGTCGTTCGCCGTTGGGGGCCAGTTCGCTAACGGTGGTGTCGCCTTCACGTCCGGCGGTGTCGTACAGGGGTCGCGAGACAGCGGTTTTTACCTCAATGGCGTCAACATCAATGACAATTATGAAAGCGGCGTCAGCTATGCCGCATCTTCCAATGCTCTGCAGAACGCCAAACTCGATGTATTTGAATTTTCCGCGGCCAATGGCCGCGACATGTCCACCTTCAGCATTCAGACCAAGAGTGGCACCACCAAGTTTCACGGTGCGGCGTACGAACATCTTGAGAATGACTACTTAAATGCAACCAACCCGTATGACAAAGCCTATGATCCCTCAATCGGGGCGCCAGTGGTAAAACCAACCCTGCGGCGGAATCAATTTGGCGGCGGTTTCGGCGGTCCCATCCCCACCCCCGGTGTAGATGCCCTGAAGGGCAAGCTATTCTTTTTCGCCAATTACGAAGAGAAGCTTGACCGTTATGGATCCAAGCAAGACTCTGGGGTCGTACCATCGGCAAAGGAACGCACGGGCGATTTCTCGGAGTTGTGTCAAACCGGCTTTGATGCCAATGGTCTATGCATCCCCGCCCCTCCCAACTCGAGCCTTAGCGCTGTCCAAATCTACAATCCATTTACCACGACGTACGACGCGGGCGGCAACAGCACGAGACTGCCTGTTCTTAACAATCGCCTTGATCAGGCAACCAAGCCCGATGGAACTCCAGTCATCGATCCAACGTCCGCGCCCTTGCTCAAGATATATCCTCTGCCGACTCTGACCAACAACCCCAGCAATATGACCAACCTGATTGCCTACGAAAATGACGGATCCAACAACTATCATTTCGACAGCAGGTTTGATGCGAACTTTACAAAGAAAGACAGCATATTTGTAACCTGGTCGCGTCAGCACGGAACAGACCACAACACCGGCGGAATTTTTCCGGAATTCCCCTTCAACAATGACGATAAGAGCTACCTGGTGACGGCCAACGAAGTCCATATATTTTCACCGTCCCTGACCAATGAGTTTATTTTTGGAATCGGCCACGGCTCGCTGACCATCGTCAGCCCCAGTACGGTAGCGTACGCAAACTCTTCGGCGAACCCGTTGAACAGCATTTTCCAGAACACCGGTCTCGGGATAACGCATGGACTGCTGGCGGTTTATACCAATAACTATTCGACCCCAGGGATTGGACAGGACTTCCTGGCCTCAAACAGAACCTTCCAGATTTCCGATAACGTGAACTGGCTCCGCGGACGCCACGCCATGACTTTCGGGATGAACTATTACAGGAAGGGCGAGTACGACTGGGACTTCGGCCGCAACGTATACTACGGCAGCTTTAGTTCAGGTGGATTCGACCAGAACTACGCCGGTGGAGATTCAGCAGCAGATATGATTATGGGTTTACCGTCTTATATCCATCAACTTAACAATGTTGTCGGTGGCGATGCGACGGCGCCTGAGCTCAATGTCGTATTTCCCCAGTGGGGAATGTATGCCAACGATAAGATTAAGATCAACCAGAAACTGACGGTGAACTTGGGCCTCCGCTACGACCTAAACATCCCCGTGTATGACCCCAATAAATATTGCTGCGCCGTTTATGAGCCCGACGCCAACGGCGGTGTCATGGCGGTGCCTGGGATCGCGCCTGGTCTTCCGCAACACTATCTGTCCGCGCCCAAGCGAGATTTTGCGCCGCGAATCAGCATCGCCTACGCATTGCGACCAAAACAATTAATTCATGCGGGTTATGGGATTTTCTACAATATGGGCGGCTCGCAGATCTCCACTGCTGTGGGATTTGCAAACAACGGTAGCCCGGCAAGCAACGGAAGTAACCTTTTCTGCGTAACGGATACTCCGTGTCTCGCTCAATCCAACGTGTTTCAGCCTGAGCCATCCATACCGCAAGGGCAGTATCCGGTCAGTACTGGGACAGGCCAGGGATACTTTGGTGATGGCGCGCTCCAGAGTGTGATTTACTCCGACAAGAAATCCACGTCCGTGCCGTACTATCAACGATATGTTTTGGATTTCCAGCAGGAACTGAATCCCTCCACCTCGTTTACCTTAAGTTACGTCGGCGCTCAGGGTAGGAAGGGAATGAATCTTGTGAACATCAATCTTCCGCCCTATCAAACGAATTGGAGCTCAAGTGATGCTTTCAATGCGGCGCGCCCCAATAACTCGGGGAGATTCAGCGATATCTATGTCCAACGGCCAAACCTGAATTCGTTCTACAACGCGGGCATTGTCAGCTTTAAACATCGCTTCAGCAATAGTTGGCAGGCAACCAGTAGTTACACCTTCGCGAAAACCGTGTCGGATTATCCCTGGATCAATAATCTAGCTTACAACGGCGCCGCCGGCGGTGGCGCCAATTACCTTGCCTTCGCCAGTGGCTTTCAGTATCCCAACATCTACAATCGTGGCGAGTCGTCGCTGTCGCACCGGCACCGGTTTGTATTCAGCGGCATATGGAGTCCGGTGTATGGAGCGGGTTGGTCACCCTGGCTAAAAACCCCGTTCACCGGTTGGCGATTGTCAGGGATTGCGACGTTAGAGTCTGGCAATGCTTTAACGGTGACGGATGGGGGAACAAGCGTCGGGGGCACATCCGCACTTGATTTTGCGGGCCCGGACGAGCTGTTTGTGTCAGGAAATCCAAATGTGAGCCACGGAAGCAAGAGTTTCTCCAGCCTGTTCAACACCGCTGCATTCACGGCTCCCCCAGAGGGTGTGAGGGGTAACTCCGGGTTGGGCACGGTTCGCGGTCCCGGACTTAATAATTTGGATTTGTCTTTGGCTAAGGACTTCAAGGTCCGTGAGACAGTTACGGCAAACTTGCGGATGGATGCGTTCAATGCCCTCAACCACACCCAATGGAACGGGGCGCAAACTATATTCCCGAATGACTCAAACGGTATCCCCTTCGGTCAGGCCACCGGGGCGCGGGAGGCGCGCATCTGTCAAGTTTCGTTCAAGTTGTCGTTCTAGCCCGGCGAATTCATTCTGGTTGAGGACACAAGAGGCCTTCTGTTGCCCCTAACGATGCGACCTGCGGTGCGGTAAATAAAAGGTTTCAGTAAAGGAGGGCCGCATGTATCAGCCGGAAGCTTACGGAATCGCGCTCCTGTTCATGCTCACCAGCATGGTGTGCTGGGGATCATGGGCCAACACCATGAAGTTGACACCGGGCTGGCCCTTCCAGCTCTTCTATTGGGACTACGTCGCCGGTGTCGTTCTCGGTAGTCTCGCCTGGGGACTCACACTCGGAAGCATGCATGGAGGAAGCGGCGGCTTCGTCAGTAATCTTCTGCAAGCGGATGAACGCCATATTCTTTTCGGCCTAGCCGGGGGAGTGGTTTTCAACATCGCGAACCTCTTGCTGGTTGCGGCCATTGAGATTTCCGGGCTGGCCGTCGCATTTCCTCTCGGGATCGGACTTGCATTGCTGGTGGGCGTTTTGCTCAACTACCTGGTCGCCCCAAAAGGAAACCCCTTGATTCTGTTTAGCGGCGTGCTGTTGGTGATGATTGCAATTGTCGTAGATGCTCGCGCTTACTGGTTGCGGGAACGGGAGGCGCGTGCCATCAGCGCTCGTGGCATTCGCTTGAGCATCGCCTGTGGCGTGCTGATGGGCAGCTTCTATCCGCTTGTGACCAAGGCTGTGGTCGGGCCCGGAGGGCTAGGACCCTATGCGGTGGCCTTTGTTTTTGCGATTGGCGTGGCCCTGTGCGCGGTTCCGCTCAACGCATTGTTCATGCGCAGATCTTTAACCGGCGCCGCACCCGTCGACTTCGGAACCTACTTCCGGGGGAAAACCGCGTGGCATGTATGGGGAGTGGTTGGAGGGATGATCTGGTGCACCGGAATGGTCTTGAACCTCGTCGCCTCTCATGCGCAGATTGTGGGGCCAGCCGTGTCGTATGCCATCGGGCAGGGCGCTACCATGATCTCTGCCGTCTGGGGGGTCTTTGTGTGGAAGGAGTTTGCCGCGGCGCCCCGGGAATCGCGACGTCTGATTCCCTGGATGTTCCTGTGCTTTACCGTGGGACTCGCAATCATCGCGATAACCCCAGTGTTGTCGCGATAATCACACTTGGCAGTGACGGAGGTAAGTGGCGAAAAAGGCTGACCGCTAACTGTTGCGCAGCACTTAATTCAGGATGGGATGGGTTGCGATGCCAAAGAGCGTAGTAGTCGTGGGCAGCGTGAACGTGGATCTTGTGGTTTCCGCCGATCGCATTCCACACGTGGGAGAGACTGTTCCAGGCTCGGATTTCCGGGTTTTCTCCGGCGGGAAGGGCGCGAATCAGGCGGTGGCAGCGGCCCGACTCGGCGTTCCCGTCAGCATGATCGCTAAGCTGGGGAATGACGCTTTCAGTATTGAACTGCGGCAGGGGTTGAATCGGGACGGGATTGACACTGCGGCCGTCAAAGCCGCCCCTGGCCCCTCCGGGGTCGCGGTCATCGCGACCGGCCCGGTCGGCGAAAACACGATCATCGTTGTGCCCGGGGCCAATGGGAAGCTTACTCCCGCTGATCTGGAAGACAATATCGATCTCCTCCGCAGCGCTGGGATTCTACTGTGCCAACTCGAGATTCCCATGGAAACCGTGAAATATCTGGCTGTGGTCGGCGAAAGATATGGCATTCCCTTAATGCTTGATCCGGCACCAGCACAGATTTTGCCAACGGACCTGCTCAGTAGGATGGAGTGGGTGACGCCCAACGAAACCGAAGCCTGCCGGATACTCGGCGTAGCCGAAAAAGAGATCGAGGGATCTGCGCTGCCGGAAACCGCTGAACAACTACTACGGCTGGGGGCGCGTAACGTTATCATCAAGCTTGGCGGCCGAGGATGCTACCTCGCGTTTGCAGATGGCCGCCGAGAGTTGCTACCCGCGTTTCGCGTCCAGCCGCTGGATACAACCGCGGCGGGTGACGCTTTCAACGGCGCGTTTGCGGCTTGTCTGATCGAGGGGAGAGATCCAATATTCAGCGCCGTATTTGCCTGTGCCGCCGCTGCAATTTCTGTCACACGGCACGGCGCACAGCCGTCGATGCCTACCCGGCAGGAAGTGCTGAGCCTCTTGGCGGAGCAATCTCCCGCGACTCTTGCAAACATAACCGCATGAATGACGCTGAAGACTTGAGCCGTTCCGCGCACGACGTGGAGAGTCCGGGATGGCCGTATGCCGTTAGTTCCGGAATTCTGGGGTGGGTTCTTGATGCTTTTGATTTCTTCGTCGTAATTTTCTTGGTAGATACACTCGCAGCCAACTTTCACGTCGACAAGAAAGCAATCGTGTGGACCATCTCGATTGCTTTGGCGATGCGGCCAGTTGGGGCGCTGATTTTCGGAACGCTTGCCGATCGCTTCGGACGCCGCCGACCGCTGATAGCGTGCGTTTTGTATTTCTCCACCGTAACCATGCTAAGTGCGTTCGCGCCAAATTACGCCACATTTGTGGTTCTTAGAGCGCTCTACGGCATCGGCATGGGTGGTTACTGGGGCGTGGGCGCCTCATTGGCCATAGAGAGCGCGCCACTCCGGCGGCGCGGTTTGATTTCCGGGTTGATGCAAAGTGGCTACCCAATCGGATACCTGCTGGCCGCTGTAGCTATGGAAACGGTGCTACCCCACCTCGGCTGGCGGGCTATGTTCTGTATTGGTTTCGCGATCGCGATTCTGATCTCAATGCTTGCGCTCCAAGCTCCGGAATCAAGCGCTTGGCAACAACACCATCGAGGATCCGTCAGCGCGATGTTTCGCGTCCTCTGGGAACACAGGACTGGCTTTGCTTACTTGCTGCTGGTCATGACAGTCATGTCCTGCCTGTCACACGGCACACAGGACCTGTATCCGGATTTCTTGAAGTCTGCCCACGGATTTGCGCGATCTACCGTTTCCAACATCGCAATCTTCTACAACATTTGCGCGATAGCCGCTTCACCTTTTTGGGGGCAGCTCTCAGAATCATTCGGAAGGCGGCACACCATTATGCTTGCGCTCGGTACCGCTTCCCTTGCTCTTTGTCCCTGGGCATTCGGTGTTGCACCCACTACTCTCTTGGTCGGCGCATGCTTGATGCAGACCGGGGTGCAGGGCGCATTTTCAATAATTCCTGCCCACCTGAACGAACTCGCGCCCAATGCAGTGCGTAGCCTGTTTCCGGGATTCGTGTACCAACTGGGAGTTCTGCTTGCTTCCCCGGCAGTGTCGATCCAGTACGCTCTGCAAAAACGTCTGGGTTATCCTTGGGCGCTGACACTTTTCGAAGCCATTGTGATCGGCTCGCTCCTCGTCATCTTTGGCTTCGGCCCTGAACGCAAGGGACGAGACTTTCATGAGGCAGACCAATCCGCGTGAGGTCTGCGGCAGCGATGCTTCGTGCGCGGGGTGTGGGCGATGTGTCCGAATGGGCAAACCGGCAGTAATCCGCCCCGGACGAAGGATCGAAGACTGACCGCCTGAGAATTTGCTGATCAAGTGGCGAAATCACGCTGGCTGCGGATCAATGTGTCAACCATGTGTTTGCTCTTACGCTTACAGACAACTACGACCTGTGGCTCGATCCGGGGATGAAGAACGTGGCTGCGACGTCCGAACTGCTGAAACCTTTCGATGCTCGGCTCATGCGGTGCTATCCCGTGAGCACTCGAATCAATCACGTGGCGAACGATGATGAGGAATGCTCCGCGCCCGCTGGCACGCAATCGCCTTAGAAAGCGTCGTTACCTAGACAGGGGTAACGTTCTCCGCTTGCCAGCCCTTGGGGCCCTTGGTCACGTCGAACTGCACCTTTTGGCCTTCTTGCAGGCTCTTAAAGCCGCCAGCTTGAATCGCGGAGAAATGCACGAAAACGTC
>Ga0181536_10003331_pt1 | contig 17589 bp, 22 predicted proteins | sample PEATcosm2014_Bin_41_FD_121105 | JGI IMG/M metagenome (GOLD analysis project Ga0181536, IMG submission 121105) | Peatland microbial communities from MTU Mesocosm Facility, Houghton, MI, USA - PEATcosm2014_Bin17_60_metaG | ecosystem: Environmental > Terrestrial > Soil > Wetlands > Peat | place... | reverse complement strand
AGTGGAATGGTTTTTAGCAGATCCCCGCGGCGCACGGCGGTTCCTCCTGGTTATCCCAGCCCGTGATCGCGCGGCTCGACCGCTTGCTATTGTCATTGCGAGGCGCAGAGCGACGAAGCAATCTGTGTGTCCCCCTCGGTCGGAGATTGCTTCGCTTCGCTCGCAACGACAATTGGCTTTGCATGCGATGACGCCGGCTGTCGGTATCAGTCCCGCAACTTCGGCCGCACTTCCTGGCACATCAGATTGAGCGAATTGACCACCTGCTGGTGCGGGATCCGCATCCCGCAGTTCAGCTCCGCCAGAATGCCGCTCAAACCGAGTTCTTCCCTCAACTGGCCCAACCGGTCCACCACCATCGCGGGCGTGCCGACAATGATCTTGCTGCGCATGACTTCATCGTAGTCGATGTGTTGCAACCGGGCGCCGCGCTCGGCCCGGTTCTCGATCGCGCGGGCGCCTTCCATGCCGGCCGAGGCCTCGATCCGCTCGCCGAGGTAACGATAGAAGAACATGACGCTTTCCATCGGCTCCTCGCGCGCCTGTTTTTCGGTTTGGGCGATATAGACTGGCACGCGCAGAAAGACCTTGCCGTTGCCCGGATGCCCGGCGGCCTGCCAGGCGGCGCGGTAAACGCGCAGGTTGGGGACCAACTCGTTGAGGTCGCCCAGACGGGTGGCGACGAAGATCGGGTTGCCGAGATCGCCTTGCTCCTGGAACGTATCGGGGCTGTTCACCGCGACGCGGATTTCCGGATAGGGCGGTTTGTACGGCTTCGGCACGCAGCACACGTTGTCGAAATTGTAGAACTTGCCGTGGAACGAGAAGGTTTCCCGCGTCCAGGCGCGTTTGATGATTTCCAGCACTTCCGCGAAGCGTTCGCGGCTTTCGGCGTAGGAGATGCCATACGCCTGATACGTGCGCGGAAAGCCGCTGCGGCCGACGCCCATGATCAAGCGGCCATGGCTGATGTGATCGACCGTGGTGGCTTCCTCGGCGACGCGCAGCGGGTGGCACAGCGGCAGCACCTGGACGGCGATGCCGATCTTCATGCGCTGCGTGCGCATGGCGATCGCGCTGGCGATGGTCATGGGGGCGGCGAGCACGGAGCGTTCCGGCGCGGAGTGCAACTCCGCCAGCCACATGACGTCGAGGCCGGCGCGCTCGGCCTCGTCGACCTGTTCGAATGACTCGGTGAAGGCTTCGGCTTCGGTCTGGCCTGGCCGGCGCTGAAATTCGTGAAACATGCCGAATTCCATGGTCGTGTCTCCCTGTTATGGGCGAAAAACTGACAGGTTTGGGGTGGGTTGCAAGTCCCCCTTGATGGGGTGGGACGGTCTTGGGGTAGGATGGGCCGATCACCGTTCGAGCCCCCCATGACGCGCACCAACATCCCTGGCACCGGAGGCGGGCGAAACAGCCGGCCGCCCGCCACGGTTGCTGTTCCCTCGCCGATTGGCGGAATCACGGTCCCCGGCGATGGCTCACGTCGAGAGACCGTGTCCTCGGAGTCGATCTGGGACGATTTTTTCGCGTCTCCGGGCATTGACCTGGGGGAACGGGATCAACCGCTGGTGCGGTCCAAGGAAACGCTCTGACGCATCGCGTTGGGATGGATTCGCCCGCGAAGCGACCACCGCGCGTCGCTGCCATAAGCCGCACCCCGCCGCGGTTTGGCGCGCGATAAAATCCGTGTTGCGTTAGCCATTCGCCAAGGACGGCCAGAGCAAGGTGCCGTCATGGCACCGCCACGTCCGTTTCGTCATGTCTGGCGAGAATTCGACCGGATCGGTTACGATCCGAACAAGAGCGAAGCGGTCTTCGCCGAACGTGGCTTCGATCTCGCGTTCATCGCCTGGTAACGCCGCACAGGGGTTCTGACCGCTTGCTTCTGGCTTGAGTCCAGGACCGGGAACCCTTGCGCGTCTGGTGTATCGCGGGCGTGTTAACACTTCCGTAACTTTTCGTCGGCAACTTCGCAAAGTAAGGTTTTAAACGCAGATGCAAGAAGATTCACGCCAATGCACGCAGATAGCGCCAGGTTGAATGATCTCTCGGGACGCGTGATCGGCTGCGCGTTCACCGTGCTCAACACGCTTGGGGCCGGCTTCATGGAAAAAGTCTATGAGAATGCGCTGGCAAATGAAATACGTGCTGCCGGCCTCGCGGTTGTGCGGCAATATGGCGTCAGAGTGCACTACAATGACGTGGTGGTCGGCGAGTACTTCGCGGACCTTTTGGTCGAGGACGTGCTGCTGGTTGAGTTGAAGACCGTCAAAGCGCTGGACGACGCGCATCGGATGCAATGCACCAATTATCTCAAAGCGACCGGCCTCCGGCTCTGCCTGTTAGTTAATTTCGGCAAGCCGCGTCTGGAGATCAAACGCGTGGTCCACGGCCTGTGAACCACGCCGAACCATCTGCGTGTTCAGCGTGCATCTGCTTTCATCTGCGTTTAAACCTTTCTTATCCCGCGGCACGACGCCCACCGGAACGCGACCCCCTCCAGCAGACGATCGGCGCGCACGCCGCCGGCGCGCCGCCCGCCAGATCCGTGGCCCATGCCCGCCTACCCGATCCGGATCACCACTTTCCCGACGTGCTGCTGCCCCTTCATGTAATGATACGCCTCCCGCGCCTGCTCGAACGCGAACACCCGGTCGATCACCGGATGGATCCGGTGCAGGCTGATCGCCGCGTTCATCGCCGCGAACATCTGCCGTGAGCCGACATAAATCCCGCGCAACAGAATGTTCCGCCGCAGGATCGGTGTCGGATTGATCTCGCCGCCGGTCAGCGCGCCGATCAGATGCACCTGACCGCCCACCCGCGTCGCCTCCACCGAGCGGCCCAACGTCCCCGCGCCGCCGACCTCCACCACATGATCGACGCCGCGGCCGCCGGTCAGCGCCAGCACCGCTTCGTGCCACTCCGGATGCTGCTGGTAATTGATCCCGTCACTGGCCCCGAGCGCCTTCGCCCGCCCCAGTTTCGCGTCCGAGGATGAGGTCGCGATCACCCGCGCCCCCGCCGCGTGCGCGAACTGCAGCGCGAAGATCGACACGCCGCCGGTGCCCAGTACCAACACCGTCTCCCCGCTGCGCAACGGCCTGCCGGCGTACAGCGCGTTCCACGCGGTGACGCCGGCGCACGGCAAGGTGGCGCCTTCCTCGAACGACAAATGATCCGGCAGCGCGACGACGCCGTCCTGATCGAACAGCGCATACTCGGCCAGCACGCCGTCGATCGCGCCGCCGCGCGAGGACTCGACAAACGCCGGTTCGATCTCGCCGCCCAACCAGGTCTGCATGAACAGGCCGGCGACCCGGTCGCCCACTTTGACCCGCGCGACATCGGGGCCGATTTGCACCACCTTGCCGGCGCCGTCCGACAGCGGCACCAGATTCTCCGGCAACGTCCCGCGCGCCGCCCGGCCCGCGGCGACATTCAGATCGCGGTAATTGAGCGAGGCGGCCCGCATGCGCACGACGATCTGGCCCCGTCCGGCGACCGGTATGGGACTGTCGAGCAGCTCCAGCGTGTCGATGCCGTTGGCGCGAGGAAAACGGTAGATTTTCATTTCCGGTGACTCCGTGGTTCAATAACCGCGCGCGATATCGTAGCGGTTCGGCAACGGCTGCCCGTCCCGCCACGCGCGCAGGTTCTCGAGGAAAAGATCCAGACTGATCGGGTTATACGTCGCCGGATCGTCGGCGGCGGTATGCGGACTAATGATCAGGTTCCGCGTGCGCCACAGCCGGTGGCCCGGCGGGATCGGCTCCGGGTCGAACACGTCCAGCACGGCGCCGGACAGCGCGCCCAGGTCGAGCCGGTCGCACAGCGCGTCCTGCTCGATCAGTTCGCCGCGGCCGATATTCACCACGCCGGCGCCTTCGGGCAGCAGCTCCAACCGCCGCCGGTCGAGCAGGCCGCGTGTCGCATCGGTCAGCGGGCAGGCCAGGACCAGGAACCGCGTCCCCGCCAGCACCAAATCCAACTCCTCAACGCCCACCACCTGGGCGCAATGCGGATGCGGCGAGGGGTGCGCCCGCACACCGGTCACCGCCATGCCGAACCCGGCGGCGTGCCGCGCGACGGCGCCGCCCAGAGTCCCCAGACCGACGATGGTGACCGGTTGGCCGGTGACCACGGCGCCCCACAATTTATGCCAGTGCCCGGCGCGTTGATGCGTCACCATCTCCGGCACGCGGTTGGCGAGCATCAGCACCCATGATCCCGAACTCGCCCGATTTCACCGCGTGGGTGCCGCGGTTGTTCATCAGGATCACCTCAGGCGGCAGCCAGTCGAACGGGGCGACCCGGTCGAGCCCCGCGTTGGTCACGAACAGCAGCCGCAGCCGCGGTGCCGGGCAGGGGAACCGCGCCTTGATGACGCTGACGTCGCAGATCAGCGCTTCGGCCTCCGTCATCGCCGCGGCGAAATCGGCGGCGGTGCGGCCAATGCTGACGGTGTGACCGCCGCCGGCCTCCGGCGCGCGCGCGACCGCCGCGTCCCACATGCCGCGGGAGAAATCGAACAGCGGATCGTCAACCGGGTTCTGCAGGTGGATGCGCATCCCGCGACGGTGCCACGCGGCGGGACGCCGAACCAGAGGCACCGAAACGCTTGCGCGCCGCGTGCCAGGCCGCGAGGCCGATCAACCCGATCGCCAGCCACTTGTGCACCGGCCGGATCACCTCGAACACGGTTTGGTCCGGCGCGATCGCGTGCGGCACGCGCAGCAGCAGGAAGAACAGCGTCGGCACCGCGGTGGGCGAGGCGGCCGCGGCCAAATACCCCAGCAGCGGCACCAGCAGCAGCAGCCCATATAGCCCCGCTGGCACGCCGCGCGGCCGGTCGCCGGCGCGCCATGCCAGCACGAGGCGAAGCGCCGCCAGCCCGGCGACGCACAAGCCGAGACTTTTGTGCAGCTGATACAGCAGGAATTTCACCAGCAGCATGGCGTCCGGCAACGCGGTCATGAGCCACGCGATCGCGAACCCGAGCGTCACCAGCGCCGCGGTCCACCAGTGCAGATGCCGGCGGATGCGCGCGAGACGGCGGGTCACGGCAGAAGACCTCGCCCACCCGGCTCATCAAAGGTCATGGATCGGCCCGTTGCTGCCAGCGCGGAACGAGTTTCTCCCTCTGTCATTGCGAGGGCGGCGAAGCAATCTCCCTGTTCACCGCGCTCGCAATGACACCGGAGAGTCGCATGTAGGCGACGGGAAACGCCCCTAATACCCGGCGGCGCGGTCGACGGTTTCGCGCAGCGGCCTGTGGTCCAGGAACCGGCCCAGATTGTCGACGAACAAGCGGGCGACGACCTGGTCTCGTTTCGGATGACCGCCGCCGATATGCGGCAGCACGATGATGCCCTCGGCGGTCCAGAACGGATGCGTTGTCGGCAGCGGCTCGTGACGGAACACGTCCAGGATGGCGCCGGCGATGCGTTTCGCGCCCGTGGCGGCGATCAGATCGGCGTCGTCGATCAGCGCGCCGCGGCCGAAGTTCAGCAGCCAGGCGGTGGGTTTCATTTGATACAGCCGCTCGGCGTTGATGAAGTTCTCGGTCCGCGGCGTCGCGGGCAGCAGCAGCAAGACGAAATCCGCCTGCGCCAGTACCGTGTCAGTTCGTTCCGGTGGCAAAACCTGGGCGATCCCTTCGATCGGCGTGGGATTTCGTTTCGTACCGACAACCCTCATGCCGAGCGCGGTGGCGAGGCGCGCGACGTCCTGGCCGACGGCGCCCAGACCGAGAATTCCGAGAGTCTGGCCGGCCAGGGGGGTGGCGACGCGGCGGACCCATTTCGATTGTTTCTGGTCCGCGACGCAGGCGGCATAGGGTTTGGTCAAATAGAACAGCGCGCCCAGGATGTTTTCCGGCATGGACTCGCGGTGGGTGCCGCGGGCGCAGGTCAGGGTCAGATTGGGCGGCAGATCGGGCAGCGCCAGCCACCCCTCCACCCCCGCCGTCAGCGCCTGGGCCCATTTCAGGTTGGGCATGCGGGGCAGCAAGCCGGGCGGCGCACCCCAGGCCACCAGGGCCTCGGTCTGGGCGCGCTGCGCCTCCGACGGTTGGTCCTTGCGGGGGAGGATATCGACGGTGACGCGCGACGCGAGGCCGGCGGCGGCGATGGCGTCGATGTAAGGGGTGGCGCCGTCAGTCCAGAGCAGGAGATGGGTGTTGGGCATGCTGGGTCCCGTGGCTGTGTTCGGCGATTGGTGGCATGCGGGACAATGCGGCGATGCCGCGAGCCAAGGCAGCGGGTTGTTGCCGCGGCGCCTGGTTTATCCCGCCCGCAGTATGTAGCTCGTGGGGGCGTAATCGGGAATCTGACTCCCGGCGATGGCTCTCGGGTGAAGCACCGTCTCCTGGTTGTCGGCGATCAAAGGATTCGCCTGATTGTCCGTGTCGACGATCAGGTAAATGTGATGGGTTTTCTCATCCACCATGACGACACCGACATCGCCGGGTTGCAGCTCGGAATCGACGGGTAACCTGACCCACCCGCGACGTTGCTCGAGATCGTACGCGAGGGACGGGACCCAAGGTTCCAGGTCACCGCTTCCGGTGCCGCCGCCGTTCGGAAAAATGCCGGCGAACACCAGGAGCGAGCTCAGTGTCGCGGCGCAATGGAATCTCGGGCCGGGGACGATCGCCGTCGCGACGTTCTGGGCGTAGCGCAGCACGTCCGGGTTCGCCCGCAACGCCTTAACCAGGGTCTGTATGTCTTGTAGTTGGCTCAAGGCGGCCTCCATAGGGACCGAGGTATCGATCGGCTGAGTCAACCCTAAACCACATTCCGCCGCGCGAGGGAACCCGTCTGACGCCGATTGTCAGGATGATCGAATGGCGGGATTTTCGCCTCGGAGCGGCGCCACCACGGGTGGAACCTATGACTTCTCCTTGGGTCGTCCGGCCCGCGAGGCACCGGAACGAGACATCTCGCCGGTGATCGTTTCGACCAGCTCTTCGGTCGTCACCAGCCGGCGCGGCCGCGATACTGATCCGACACCCCCATGGGCACAAGCTGCTGGCGCATCCGCGGCAACGGATCTGGCGAACAACGAAAGTCGCCAGTTGCGTTTCGTGTGCGATTTGCCTGATTGCTCCGAATGATACCAGCGCACTTAAATATTGACCCACGGCGTCGTCTCTTGCGCGTCAGGCCGGGTCATGACGTGACGGGCAATCGTCAGGCATTAAACGCGCCGGTATAATGCCCCAGGATACTGGCATCGCATGGTCAAAATGTTCTCGCTATACGGATCGCGATCGACGCCTGTACGGTGTGGAGAGCTACGCGGTGGAGACGCCGATCGAAATGATCGACGAGTTGCTGATCATCGCGCAATGCCTGCCGCATGACTGTGGCGACCAGAACGTCATGATCGTGATCGATCCAAAACAACCGCGAATCTGGGCCGGCTTCTTCTCACGGGCTCAATCGTTGGTATCGACCCGTTGGTATGGCCCGACGGACTATCGCGAGCTTCCGGACGCAGTGCTCAAACTGTTCGATTCGCGACACACTCCGTAATCCGCTGACCGTCCCGGTCCGGCGGCACGACAAATGTCTCACGCCGCCCGCGACACCGTCCGCCGCGCCCTTAACCGCCGGATCCGCCGCGCGTCCGCCTCCAGGATCCGGAACTCCAGCCCCGATGGATGCGAGATAACCTCCCCCTTCGCCGGCACCCGTCCCGCCAGCGTGAACACCAACCCGCCGACCGTATCGATATCCGCGTCCCGCTCGTCCTCGCTCAATATCGGCCCCATGCGTTTCTCGAAGTCCTCCACCGGCAGCCGCGCGTTCAGGTCGATCGCGCCGTCGGGACGCTCGGTCACCATCGGCGCCTCCAGGTCGTCATGCTCGTCGGCGATGTCGCCGGTGATCGTTTCGACCAGGTCCTCGATCGTCACCAGCCCGTCGATCCCGCCGTACTCGTCCACCACCAGCGCCATGTGCACCCGCTGCTGGCGCATCTGCAGCATCAGGTCCAGCACCCGCACCCGCGGCGCCACCATCAGCGGCATGCGCAGGATCGCCTCCAGCGAGAACGCCTCCGGCCGGCCGACATAGGCGAACACGTCCTTGACGTGGATCATGCCGATGATGTCGTCGAGCTGCTCGCGATACACCGGCAGCCGCGAGTGCCCGTCGCCGCGGATTTGCTCGATCGTCTGCTCCAGCGTCAGGTCGGCGCGCATCGCCACGATATCGGCGCGTGGGACCATGACGTCGTCGGCGGTGGTCTCCCGCAGCCGCAGGATATTCTGGATCAGCAGCCGCTCGTGCCGGTTGAGTTCGGACGGCGCGGCGGCGGCTTCCGGCGCTTCCGCCGCCTCCTGCATCAGTTCGGCGATGGACTCGCGCAAGGTGGGCTCGGTCGCCGGCCGGCCGAGCATGCTCCGGATGCGGTTCAGCAGGGACGCGCGGCTGCCGCTCATGGCCGGTGCCCCGGGGCGTGCCGCGCGGACGCCGTTTTCCACGGGTTGGGCACGCCGATTCGGTGCAACAGGCGGGATTCGGCCATCTCCATGCGGCGGGCATCGCCGGGATGGTCGTGGTCGTGGCCGCGCAGATGCAGCGCGCCGTGCACCACCAGATGCGCCAAATGGTGCGGCACGCGCCGGCCCGCCGCCGCCGCCTCCCGCCGGATGACGCCCAGAGCCAGCACCAGCTCCGGCGCCGGGTGCTCATAGGTCAGCACGTTGGTGGGTTTGTTCCGGCCGCGGTGCCGCGCGTTCAGCCCGCGCACCAGCCGGTCGTCCGCCAGCACCACGCTGCCCGCGACGCCGGCCGCCCGCGCCGCCCGCGACACGAGCGCGACCACGCGCGGCACGAAGCGGCGCCAGGCCGGGTCCATCACGATGACCCTGAGTTGTGTTTCGGCCTCCTGATGAGAGGAGGCCCGCCGACTATGCGGTTCCATTATCCTTGTCGCGGGACTTGCCCGGTGACTGTCTTCAGCACCGCAGTATGCCGCAATGCACACGGAAAGGCCAGCCCGCTGTTGGTCAGCCCGGTTTCGGTCGCCGGGGAGTCATAATTCGTCGCGTGGCGACGGGTTTCCGAGCTCGATGGCCGCCCCCAGGGCGTCCTGTGGCGCCGCCGCCAGCTTGCACTGACAGGCGGAGGGCCACAGTCAAACCTGATAGAGCGCTTTCGGCACCGTGGTTCGCGCGGACTCCACGAGCGCGGCGAGACGGCGCGGGTCCGGCCGGACATGCTCCACGGGATCGAGAACATCCTGGCAAGGCTGGATGTGCCAAGCGCCCCGGAAGAGATGGACCTCCCCGGTTTCCGTCGCCACCCGCTGAAAGGCGATTTGCACGGCATCCGGGCCGTCACCGTTCGCGCCAACTGGCGGATTATCCGGCGCTTCGCGGGCACCGATGCCGTGGACGTGGACCTGATTGATGACCATTGAGAGGAATGCGCGATGCCCATGCGGAACCCGCCCCATCCTGGCCGGCTTGTCCGCCAGGAATGTCTTGCACCGCTCGGTTTGAGCGTGACGGACGCCGCGAAGGTACTGGGCGTGTCGCGCAACGCTTTGTCTGAACTGGTAAATGAGCGCCGAGGGATTTCCCCGGCAATGGCGATCCGCCTGGACAAGGCGTTCGGCGGCGGCGCCGACACCTGGCACCGGATGCAGGCCGCCTATGAGATGGCACAGGCCATGCGGCATGCCGACCAGATCAAGGTGCGGCGTGTGCCGCAGCCGGCTTTAGCCGCGGAATGAACTGTCTTTCCTGGACGGGGATCATCCGGGTCAGCAGAACCAGCAACCGTGCTTCCGGGGATATTTCCGCGAGGAAGGTCCTCTATGCTATGATGCGATCATGGTGCGGCCGGGGACAGCGATGACCGTCAAGGCGATGCTCGGTCGGGCCGCGGCCTAGCTGTTTTGCCGCGCGAGGACAGCATGACGAAGGTGACCGAACCTGTATTCATTGAAAGCACCGCCGGACAGGTGGCGGCTGAACTCGCGCGCCGGGGCATCGCACCAGACCAGCACGTGACGATCACGATTAAGCCAGCCGAACCGGATGACTGGATCACCAAGGCACGGCGGTTCGCGCGTCCAAAAGTAATCGCTGAAGGATGGACGGACGAAGATATCGATCGCATCATCGAAGAAGAGCGCAAAGCAGTGCAACCTCTGCTGAAATGAGGCTTGTCGTTGACACCAATGTTTTTGTCAGTGCTGCTCTGAAAGAGTCATCGTGGCCCGGTGAAGCCGTTCGTTGGATTTCGAAATATGGCGGCTTGCTCAAAACCACCGTCACGGAACAGGAGGTTCTGACAGTCTTACAGAGACCTCGCATTGCTCCCAAGATCGCGCCCTTCTTTTTGGATGATCTGCGCCTGGTGTTCGCCGCCGCCGAGGTGGTGATAATCCTGGAACCGGTGACAGGGTGCCGTGACCCGGACGACGATAAGTTTCTGGAGCTTGCCGTGAATGACCGTGCCGACGTGATCATCTCCGGTGACAACGATCTTCTGGTGCTTGATATACCCAATCGCCGTGGCAATCTGTGATGAGAGGCAAGCAAAAGAAAAGCCTCACCACAAAGACACAGAGACGGAAAGATTGAGTAGTGGACTGATCTTAATCTCTGTGCCTTAGTGTCTTTGTGGTGAAGCTTTTTCTTTCGAATAGATAACGAAACCATGGGTTGTGACGGACAAGAGGTATACCTTTCGAGGAATCCCGATCATCACCCCAGCGGCCTTCGGGGTTGCCGGGCCATGTGAGGGCCAGCCCCTCCCGTTCCCCGAGATGTTGCCGCGAGAAAATGGGGGCTGCCGGGAGATAACTCGGCAGCCCCTGTCGTCAGTGCCAACCCACGCTGACATCTGTTCCGAGCTAAGCGGTTAGCCGCTCCGGGTGTCCCGCCTCAGTCCCCGCCAACCGCCCGCGCCCCGGCCTCCCGCCGCGTATCGCCCTCCGCCGTCGCCCGCTGGCCGTAGGCTTCGACGATCCGGCCGACCAACGGGTGCCGCACCACGTCGCGGTTTTCGAACCGCACCACCTTGATCCCCTGCACGCCCTCCAGCGTCTCCAGCGCGTCGGTCAGCCCCGACCGCATCCCCACCGGCAGATCGACCTGGGTCAGGTCGCCGGTGATCACCATGTGCGAGCCCTCACCCATCCGGGTAAGGAACATTTTCATCTGCACGGCGGTGGTATTCTGCGCCTCGTCCAGGATGGCGAACGAGTGCGCCAGCGTGCGCCCGCGCATGAACGCCAGCGGCGCCACCTCGATCTCGCCGTTGGTCATCCGCCGGATCACCTGATCGGCCGGCATCATGTCGTGCAGCGCGTCGTACAGCGGCCGCAGATACGGATCGACCTTCTCCTTCATGTCCCCCGGCAGGAAGCCGAGCCGTTCGCCCGCCTCCACCGCCGGCCGCGACAGCACGATCCGGTCGACCCGGCCCGCCTGCAGCATCGCCACGGCCTGCGCCACCGCGAGATAGGTCTTGCCGGTCCCGGCCGGGCCCACCCCGAACACCATCTCGTGCGAGGCCAGCGCGTCCATATACGCCACCTGGCCCGGGCTGCGCGGCCCCACGGCGCCTTTGCGAGTGCGGATGGCGGGCAGGTCGGACAGCGGCAGCCGGGGGTCGGTCTCGAGTTCGACCATGCGGATCGCCGCCTCCACATCCGGCTTGCCGACGCTTTCGCCGCGTTCCAGCCGCCGCCACAGCCCTTGCAGCGCGCTCTGCGCCGCCTCCACCCGCGCCGCGTCGCCGGAGATCGCGACCCGGTTGCCCCGGCAGGCCAGCCGGACCCCGAGCGCCTGCTCGATTCGCACCAAATGCCGGTCGTGATCCCCCAGCAACAGGGGCAACAGCATATTGTCGTTGAACTGAACGGTGATGGCCTTACCGCCATTGGTCGGAGCGGCCGTGGGTGCGAGCGAAGCGGCGATCTGGGTCAAGCGCTGAGTCTCTCCTGGACAAGGGTTCCCGACAACGAGTTTGGATGAACGTCACGGATTCGCACCGCCCGTTCCTCGCCGATCAGGCTGCCAGAACCGGTGAGGTGAATGGGTTGAAGATATTGTGACCGTCCAACAATTTGACCAGGGTGACGGCCCGCCCCGGTGAACAGCACGTCCATCGTGGTGCCGACACAGGCCGCGTTGAACCGGCTTTGCTGCTCCCGCAGCAGCGCCTGCAATGCCTGCAACCGGCGGTCTTGCTCCGCCTCCGGAATTTGACCGGGCGCCCCCGCCGCCGGCGTCCCCGGCCGCGGCGAATACTTGAAACTATACGCCTGGGCGAACCCGACCGAGCGCACCAGCGCCAGCGTCGCGTCGAAGTCCGCCTCGGTCTCGCCGGGATGGCCGACGATGAAGTCGGACGACAGCGCCAAATCGGGCCGCGCCGCGCGCAGCCGGTCGACCAGCCTTCGGTAATCGTCCGCCGTGTGCTTGCGGTTCATCGCCGCCAGGATGCGGTCGGAGCCGGACTGCACCGGCAGATGCAGGAACGGCATCAGCACCGGCAGGTCGCGATGCGCCTCGATCAGCGCGTCGTCCATGTCGCGCGGATGCGAGGTCGCGTAACGCAGCCGCGCCAATCCCGGCAACGCCGCCAGCGCGCGCAGCAACCGGCCGAGACCCCAACTGCCGCCGTCCGGCGCCGCGCCATGCCAGGCATTCACGTTTTGCCCAAGCAACGTGATCTCCCGCGATCCCTGGGCGATCAGCCGGCGCGCCTCGGCGAGGATGGCGGCGGCGGAACGGCTTTGCTCGGCGCCGCGGGTATAGGGCACGACGCAGAAGCTGCAGAACTTGTCGCAACCCTCCTGCACCGTCAGGAACGCGGTGACGCCCTGGGGCGCGGCTTGCTCGGGCAGGTGGTCGAACTTGTCCTCCGTCGGAAAATCCGTCTCGATCACCGCGCCCGCGGCGCGCGCCGCCTGGGCCACCATCTCCGGCAGCCGGTGGTAGGTCTGCGGCCCCAGCACGATATCGACATAAGGCGCGCGGGTAAGAATTTCCTTGCCCTCGGCCTGCGCCACGCAGCCGGCGACCGCCAGGATCATGCGGCCGCCCGTCGCCTCCTTCAGCCGGCGCAGGCGGCCGAGTTCGGAGAACACCTTCTCCGCCGCCTTGTCGCGGATGTGGCAGGTGTTGAGGATCACCATGTCGGCGCCCTCGGGCGAGTCCGCGGGGGCGTAGCCAAGCGGCGCCAGCACGTCGGCCATCCGGCCGCTGTCGTACACGTTCATCTGGCAGCCCCAGGTGATCACGTGCAGACGCTTGCGCGCCCCCAAGGGGGTCTTTGGCTGGGGAAGCATCCCGAGGTTCGTGCCGGTCATTGACCAAACTCCGCCGTACCCAATCGGAGCAGCCCGTTGGGAAAGGCGGGAGACATCGTCGGGGCCGGGCCCCTGGTCAAGTCGGTTGGTGCAATATGAACTCCGGATGGCATCCGGAGTGTGCCAGGAACAGTGGGCGGGTTGTCAATGATTTCCCGAGGGGGGATTTCCCGAGGGGGCCGGTCTCGATTGAGGACTCATATCGAACCCCGCCTCAGGCGAATGCCGGAGCCTGCTCCGCCAGGTCGCCGGGCGCCGCCGGCTCCACCGACAACGGCCGCGCCGGCCGGTTCTGCCGCAACATCGAGGCACCGTCCGCCACCGTCCGCCACACCGCCTGCGACAGGCTCTTGCGATCCGGAAACGTCGCCGGGTCGAGCGGGGCGTGCAGCAACACCGTCACCCGCATGTCCAGATGCTGCGTCATCCGCCAGAAATGCGAGGCGATGTCCATGTCGCCATACCAGGCGAAGACCGGCCGGCTCGACCGCCCGGCGGGCAGCCCGTTGAGCCGGTCATACACCACCGACACCGGCTGGATCAGCGGCCGGCGGTTGGGGTCGCCGGTGGCGTCCCCCTCGGCCAGGGCGAAAAACGACGAGCGGAACGGCAGCACCCGGGATCCGTCGGAGCTGGTCCCTTCCGGGAACAAAATCAGGTTGTCGCCGCGCGCCAGCACCGCCTGCATCGCGTCCCGCTCCCGTGCCGTGGAGCCGCGCTGGCGGCTGACGAACACGGTGCGGCCGAGCCGCGCGATGGTGCGGACCACCGGCCAGCCCGCGATATCGCCCTTGGCGACGAACGAGCCGGGCACCACGGCGCCGACCACCGGAACATCGACCCAGGACGAGTGGTTGGAGATGAAGATCACCGGCCGGCCGGAGGTTTTCGACGCCAACTCGCCGACCACCCGGACGTCCAGGCCGAGCCCGGCGGCGAAACGGCCCCAGAAGAACCGCGGGAACGCCACTTTCGCGCGGCCGGGCAACGCCAGACAGGCCGCCTGGATCGCCATGCTCGGCAGGGTGAGGGCGACGATCATCACCCCGCGGCGCGCGGCCCGGAACCGCCGCGCGACCAGCCAGCCATCGCGGCCGGGCGGCAGCGACAGGAAATACCCCGGCTCCGGCGACGGTTCGAACACCATCCTGGGCCGGTGCAACAAAGCTCCGGTTTGGGCGGCGTCCTGGCGTGACTCCGTGGCTGCGCGCGGTCTGAGCATCCCGCTCAGATAGTGGGTGCCCAGGGCGGCGACAACGGTGGATTGATGAATGTTCGGAGACGGCAGCGGACCGCCCCGCCGTCGGGCCGCTGACGAACGGCGCCCGGCCGGCGGTGGTGGGTCCCCCGGGAAGCGACCGCCGGCTGACCGGCGCACTCCCACGAACGCGATAGCCGCCTGACCGGCGCGCCGTCAGGGACGGGATCGAGGCGCGATCAATGCGCCGGATACGTCACGAAGCACTTATCCGACATGAAGATGTGCGTCTCGGCGTAGTCGTGCACCTCCGGCTTCTGGCCCAGAGCCTCCATCGCGCCGATCAGCGCCATCCAGTTGAGCATCTCGTGCTGGCCCGCCTGCTCCATTTGCTCGCGCGTCCGCCGCCGCCAGAAATCGTGGTCGGTGCGCGACAGGGCGTCGAACATCGCCCGGTCCGCCTGATGGTCGGGCCACAGGTAGCCGTTGGTCGGCGACAGGAAGCAATGCGACCAGCTCGACGAGGCGACGACGGCGACGCGATACGGCGACTCCGCGAGGATTTCGGCGATCGCCTTGCCGACCTCCATGCAGCGCCACGGCTGCGGCGCCGGCGGATCGGGCGCGTCGGTCTGCGGCGGCACGAACAGCGCGGCCGAGCCGCCCTTGGCGTGGATCAGGTTGCTGCCGTAACAGTTCACCGCGAACGGCAGCACCGGCCAGGGGAAACCGCGGCGATCCCAGTCCAGATACAGCAACGTGTTGGTGAACGCGTGCGCCAGTCCCTCCTGATGCAACGGCTTGTAGGCGTACGACATGTCGATGCCGCGATCGATCAGCGCGCGGGCGAGGAACTTCGCCACGTCGCGCTGGCCGTGCAGCTTCATTTCCCAGTCCGCCGGTTCATCCCATCGGTTCGCCCGCCCGCCGGCCCAGGGCTTCAGGGAGAAATCCTGGTCGAGGCCCATGACGCAGAAGGCCGGAATGATGTCCTCGCGGAAATTCTCGTACTGATCGTCGCCGAAGATCAGCACGAAATCCGGATCGAACGCATCGAGCGACGCCCGCACCGCGCGGAACCCGTCCGCCATGCGCGCGCCATAGCGGCGGCCGGCGGCGACGCCCCGGTCGTTGCCGAGTTCGGCCAGCAGCGGATCCGGCCAGTTGGCGCGGTCTTTGGCGGCTTCGGGCACGTTGGGCGCGGTCAGCAAATGATGGAAGCCGTTCGGCAACCGTTCATCCGGCAGCAGCAGGCCGGGATAATGCGTGCAGCCCAGACCGAGGATTTCGCCCATCGAAGCCTCCCTTGTTTGTGTGGCCGGACAAGCCGGCGCCTTGTTGGTTACGGCGGAGCCGGAGCAAAGCAGAGGATCACCGCCGGAGTCAAAGCAAGTTCAAGGATCCGGCGGGTTATCCGCCCGCTTTGACCGATCCGCGACGGCGGCACGGCCCGCCGTTGGCATCCCCGTGCCGCCCGGCCGTCGCGCGGGGCCGCCGAATGGGACAGATTTGTTGCGGAGTTGCTGTCTGGGGTGTTAACGTTTCGCGCCCGGCACACGGCTTCGAGCGCGCGGAACAGGCTGAAAAAGGGGGACAAATGCGGCGGATACTTTGCGCGGTGCTGTTCTTCTGCGCGATGACGGCGTCCGCCGCCGCGCAAGAAATCCTCGGCTCCGGCTCAACCTTCTGCTATCCGTTCATTACGAAACTGGCCGCCGCTTACGAGAAGGTCAACGGCGCGCGCATCCGCTATCAGCCGATCGGCTCGGCCGCCGGAGTCAAGGAAATCCAGCTTCAGGTCGTCGATTTCGCGGTCTCCGAAGCGCCGCTGGAGAGCGAGCAGTTGCTGCGCGACGGGCTCGGCCAGTTTCCCTTGGTGATGGGCGGCATCGTGCCGGTGGTGAACCTCGATGGGATCGCCGCCGGGCAGCTGCGGTTCACCGGCGCTCTGCTGGCCGACATCTTTCTCGGCAAGGTGACCAACTGGAACGATCCGGCCATCGCGGCGCTGAACCCGGAACTCAAACTGCCCAATCGGCCGATCCTGGTCGTCTATCGCTCCGACGGATCCGGCACCACCTTCAACTGGGCCGATTACCTCTCCAAGGTCAGCGACGAGTGGAAGGTCAGGGTCGGCGCCAACACCTCGGTCGCGTGGCCGACGGGGGTTGGCGGCAAGGGCAATGGCGGCGTCGCCGAGAAAATTGCCCGGGTGCGCGGTGCGATCGGCTACATCGACCACAGCTACGCGGCGCGCGAGCAGCTGGCCTATGGGCTGGTCCAGAACCACGCCGGCAACTTCGTGACCCCGGATACCGCGAGCTTCCAGGCCGCGACCGCGCGGGTCGATTGGCTGAAGGAGCGGGACTTCTATGTCTTGCTGACCGATGCCCCGGAAGCGAACGCCTATCCGATCATGGCGACCTCCTTCGTGATGTTCCGCAAATACCCCCGCGATCCCGGCCATACGCGCGAAATGCTGGCATTCTTCCGGTGGGCGCTGGGAAGCGGGCAGGACCTGGCGACCTCGCTCGGATATTTACCCTTGCCGCCGCCGCTCGTGCGGCAGATCGAAGGCTATTGGGCGGCGGAGAACCACTGACCGCGCAACGGATCGATTGATCCGCCGTTCAGGGGACCAGGCGGGATACGGCGGCGGGCCGAAACGGTCGGGCAACGCCAGAAATTCCCGATAACCGGCAACGCCGTTCATCGCGCCGCGCGTATGGCGGTCAGTTTCGTGACCGAAACGGGCGTTGTGCGCGGATACCGACATCGGTCACATGCGCGTCTTTTTTTACGGTCTGTCGAGTTATATACCCAATCGCCGTGGCAATCTGTGATGAGATGCAAGCAAAAGAAAAGCTTCACCACAAAGACACGGAGACACAGAGACGGAAGGATTGAGTAGTTTACTGACCTTAATCTCTGTGCCTTAGGTGCGCCCCGAACGGCGCGATCACCTCGTGGGTGCGAGTCCCACCCGGGCAATGGTCGGTTGGCCCGGTAGCTATCAGGCGGCTTGGATGGGTAACCGTCCGGGT
>Ga0181536_10003326_pt1 | contig 17601 bp, 13 predicted proteins | sample PEATcosm2014_Bin_41_FD_121105 | JGI IMG/M metagenome (GOLD analysis project Ga0181536, IMG submission 121105) | Peatland microbial communities from MTU Mesocosm Facility, Houghton, MI, USA - PEATcosm2014_Bin17_60_metaG | ecosystem: Environmental > Terrestrial > Soil > Wetlands > Peat | place... | reverse complement strand
CCGCGCCCCAGAACTGGGGCATACCCAACGCCGACCATGTCATGAGCGGCGTCGTCAACTGGCTTTGGCCGATCTGCAGTTGCCACGGGCCGGGGATGGCGGCGACCGTGGCCTGTCCCGCCGGCACGGGCAGCGCTGGGACGAGGTTCGCCGGCGATGCCCCGATCACCACGAAGCGGGTTCCGTAGGGGTCGAGGCGCAGGGTCACCGGGTCCGCCGTGTTGTCCGGCGCGAGCTCCCGGATGGCGCCGGTCTCGGCATCCCAGTCCTGCACTTTCCCGGCGCCGGCGAGGACCGCGTCTACCTGCTGCGCGCTGTCGCTCTCATTGAAGAAAAAGTAGAGGTCGGCGTCCTGCCAGCGGCGGTGCAGATATTTGATAGCCGGGGCCGGAGCGGAAAACTGCACGTCCGAAGCGGGGAGCGCACCCAGCGTGATATTCGGATCGACCATGCCCCAGTCGATCTGCGGGACGTACGCGTTACGGAATATCTGGCCGTACGTCAATTGCGGCCTGCTTCCGGCGAAGATCACCGTTCCGCCGGCGTTGTTGAACTGCTCGAGCGTATTGAGCGCCGCGCTCGAGAGCACGCTGCCCGGCGGGACCACCACCGCGCGGTATACCTGGCCGCTGAGGTTGCGCAGGCCGGCCGCTTCTACCGTGGCCGTTTCCGTCAGCGCCTGCTCGTCGATGAAATCGAAGTCCTGCTGCGATTCCAGCAACTGGCGCGCGATGGTGAGCGAAGCGCTTTCGGCCGTGGTGTCGCCCAGCCAGAGATTCGCCGTGGGCTCAAACAGCGCGATGCTCGCGGCCGGGGTGCCGATCGAGAGCAGGTAGCTGGCACGGTTGGCATATTGGGCCAGCATGGGGAATTGATCCCACTGCGGGCTCGTCCGCCAGTCGGGCGGACAAAAGTACTCGCGGTAGTCGCTCGTGTCGGAGAAGTAGCTCATGTTCTCGAACAGGTTGATGCCACGGACGAATTGGAAGTCCATCACCCACTTGGCTTGCTCTAGCGTGAGGCCGCGGCCGTAGACGGCGTAACTCTCGCTGAAGGCGCGCGGGCGGCCGTTGAGGTGCGTGGCGGACGAAGGCCGCTTGGGGAAATCGGCGATCGTGCCCGGCCATATCTGGCGCCAGATGGCGTCCACCCCCGGCACCTGCACGTAGCGCATGGCGCGGAAGAAATCGCCGGTGGTCGGCACCAGCAGCGGAATATCGTTGTCGTTATCCAGGTGGACGATGTACTCCATGCCGTTCGCGGCGCACCAATCCGCCTGAATTTTGAAGAAGTTGTCGCGGAACAGCGCCGACCACACGTCCCAGTAGTCGGCCTGCACGCGGTGCGCGTCAACGGTAGGATTGGACACCAGCAGGTCCGGCAGCAGCGCGGTCAGGTCGTACCCCTTGCTGCTTTGGAAATCGGCCAGCGACTGGTCGGTCCAGGGGACGGCGTAGCACTCAGGCTCGTCGCCCCTGAACCCCATCACCGTCTTGCCGAACTCGTCGCCGATGGCGTCCTGGTACTTCTGGTGTACGATGCTCAGGAAGAGGCGGGTGTCATCGGCGTTGAGGAAGTCGAACATCGAGTACTGGGTATTCTTGGGGAAGCCGGGGTTGTTCACATAGCGGGTCGGCATGGTGCGATACTGCCACTCGACGAGCGTGATCTGCCAGGTGCCGGCCGGTGGCGTCCAGTTGAGCTCGCCGTTGACGATCTGAAGCGTGACGACAGCGCCGGAGCCGGTCTGCGTCGCCCACGCGGCCAGGTCCTGCGCGGAGACATTCACCGACACCGTTTTGCCCCCTGAGGCAGTGACGCTGGAGACGGCCACCAGTGCCTTCATGCGGTCCAGGGGATACTGGTTGGTGAATACGCCGCCGGCGAATCCACTGGGGTAGCTGCCCTCGTCCTCTATCCACACGCGAATACCCCGGTCGCGGGCGGCGTCGACGGCAAATTGGATGCGCGCAAACCAGGTGTCGGAAAGGTAATCGATTTCCAGGCCGTAGTAAGCCCAGATGACGACTTGAGTGACGCCGTGGGCCTGGATCTCATCCAGGTCGCTGAGGATGTCGCTTTCCGCCATCTCCCCGTTCCAGTACCACCACAGCACCATGCCGTATTCGGCGGGGGGAGTGAAGAAGTTGGCCGCCGCTTGGCGCGCGGTCGGCACGGTTATTTGCTGCCAGGGGCTCTCGGCGGCAACGGCGGAGAACGCCAGCAGAACGGTCGCCAACAGGAGCCGCATGGCGTATCTAAAGATAGCATTCGGCAATCACGCTCCTTGGAAGCTGGGCTGTTTGGCTACTCATGTTCCTAGGCTATCTATTTCCGCGCCCGCCGGCAAACGCTCCCTAACGGCCGCGGCTCTGCAAAGTAGCGTGTTGCAAACCTACTGCAAATGCACCGGCTGCGTGAACGCTCCGTTGCCCGCGGAATCCCACGCCGCGAAACGGATCCATTTCTTGCCGGTGGCATCGAACGGCAGGCGGTAGCGATGCGTCGAGAACGGCGCCAGCGCAGTCGCGGAAATGGTTTCGCGGCCGGTGGTTTGGCCATCGCCCCAGACCAGCTCGACGAATTCGCCGGGCCAGGTCCAATCCACGTCCACCACGAAGGTGCGCCTGGCGCCGGCGCCCTGGATGGAGTAATCGTGCAGCAGAACTTCGCCCGAGGTCACAAAGAAGTTGCCCGCGCGCAGGGCATCCAGCACCGGCATCCAGCCGTCGGAGAACTTGGGAAGCCGGTCGAGCTTGACGTAGTTCACGTCCAGTTGCGGGTAGGTCTCGTCTTCCGGAGATTTGGTGTACGTGTCGCCCTCGGCGATCAGGTACTTGGGGCCGTCCCAGTTGTTCATGTCGTCGAGCAGGTCGAGGCAGCGCACCTCGCACAGGCGCTTCTGGGATTGATCGACGGGCAGCGACTGGAAGGAGGCGCCGGCGAAGCGGTCGCTGAGGAAGTGCGGTTGGTCCTTGACGGCGTCCGGGTAGCCATCCGAGCTCTTGGTGCGGGGGTGGGTCTGCCACATGAGGGCGTGCTCGTCGTTGAGCAACCGCATCTCGGTTTCGGGGGATGACGTGTGATAGACCTTGCCGTAGGGCGCGATCTCTTCCGAGTAGGGTTGCTCCGGCGGCGCTTGCGTCGAGCCCGGACGGCGGTTCGGAGCATGTGTGTAGTAGACCGGCTTGGGGAAGATGAACATATAGTGGCCGCCCAGAGTGGCATCGGGCTCTTCGCCGGGAATGATCAGAAAATCGCGATCGGAGAAGCGGGCGCTGCCTTCGAAGTAGACCCGCTGCTCCTCCAGACGGATCTTGCCGGTATCGCTGGGATGCGAATCGGAATGGAAGTCGCACAGCGCCGCGATATTGATGCCGAGCGACTTAAAGGTGGGAATCCATGCCGGCAACCAATCGATGGTGCCGGCGTCGGTCAGTTCCTCATTGAGATGGAAATGGAAGTGGCTGACCATCACCTGGTAGCCGGGCATCGGTTTGTAGAAGTCGTCGTGGGTGAAGGCCGCCACTGCCTGTTGGGTGGCCTGCGCGTTGCCGGAATCCAGATAAAAGTAGACCGCCATCCGTTGCAGGGTGCCCGGGGGAGCGTTATAGAGGGCGAAATTCTCTTCGAACCCGCGCGCTTCGGAGACGCGGCGCTGCCAGACGGCGTCGGTTACGCCGTAAGGTTTGAAGGATTCCTCGCGATCGGCCTGGCGCACTCCGGCGGCGAAACTGGTCTCGCTGTCCTTGCGGTAATAGTTGTAGCCGAGGTTGGATTCCACTTCGCGCGAGAAGAAGAATTTGTGGGATGCGGGGAAGACGGCCACCGTGCCGGCGCCGCTTTCGACGATGGCCACGCGGCTGCGCGCCTTCAGCGCCACGGGGTCGGTGTTGACGTGGCCGCCGAACAGGTAGTGCTGCCAGCCGCGGGCGACATCGCGCCATACCAGGCGAGTATCGGCGCCAATCGTGAAACCCTTCAGGCCGGCGGCGAACTTGTAGGCCACCGAGGGTGCGTCGGTCTTGGCAATCACCTCCTGGCGAAGCAGGTTGGTGCCGCGGTAAACGGTGTAGCGCAAGCCGCCGGTGAAGATGCCCAGCGTGACGCCCGGGAAGTTGGCTTCCAGGCGGGCGCCATCGGTATCCACCTGGCAGCCGGTGATTTGAAACTGGGCCCAGGCGCGCTGGACCTCTTCGGGTTTGCGCGGCAGATCGATGGCCGCATTGCCACCGGGACGCCCGGGAATGTTCAGCGGGGCGTCCCAGAACGCGTACCATTTCTGACGTTCGATGACGTCGGGTGTGAACATGCCCAGGGCGCGCAGTGGCGCCTCCTGCTGGGCGGAAATGCGCCGCCGTCCGGTGGTCACCTGGTATTCGGGAGTGAGGTTGTGTCCCAGTACGGACCACTTGCCGTTCTTCTCCACCGCCAGTTCCCGCACCACGGGCTGGCTAGCGTCGACCCCCAGCGTGGCGCGCAGCGTCTGGCCGCGCTCGCCCTGCCAGGTCAGTTCCAAAGAACCCGAGCGCATTTCGGCTTTCAGCCCGTCGAGCGCTTTATAACCTTGAAAATCACAGTTGAGGGTTTGCGCGCCGGCCAATGCCGAGAAGAGCAAACCGGAAAACGCGATTCTACGCCAGCCCATATGTTGTCACCGCCTTGAGTCTATGGTAGCGCCGGCGCTACTTCACCAGCCGTTGCCATTCTTCCATGCGCTCTCGCAGGGACCGGGCCGTGGCCGCCTGGGGGAGCAATCCGGCGATGACGGCCACGGAATCGGCGCCGGCGCGGAGGACATCGAGGGCATTTTCGAGCGTGATGCCGCCGATGGCAACCAGCGGTTTCCCGACCAGCGCGCGGCAGCGCCGTATCTCTACCACGCCGGCCACGGGATCCGGATGGCGCTTGGACGTGGTGGGAAATACCGGGCCGAAGGCGGCGTAATCCACCGGCTCGCCGCCGGCGGCCGCGAGTTGATCGGCATTGTGGCTGGAAAAGCCGATCACGGCGCCGGGACCGAGGAGCCGGCGTGCGTCGCCGGGCGCGAGATCGTCCTGCCCCACGTGCAGGCCGGCTTCGAGCAGCATGGCGAAATCGGCGCGGTCGTTGACGATGAGCGGCGCGCCGGCTTCGCGGCACAGGCGGGCCACTTGCCTGGCGGATTCGAAGACGTCGCGGTTCCAGTGTCCCTTGTGGCGGATTTGCAGGATGCCGGCGCCGCCTTCCAGGAACGCGGCGGCGGCATCCTGGATGGAGACGCCGCGCCCGGCCAGCGATTCCGTGTCGAGGATGGGATAGAGGCGCGGCAGGTTCATGAGGCCCGATGGCCCATGATAGCAATCGAGGAGCGGCGATCGAGCGGCAGACTCGCCCGTTTACGACGCCCTGGCGCGAAAATGCCAACCCGATGTCCTTCCCGGGCCGGGGCCTCCCGCAACCGGCCCCGGAGCGGCGCTTTAGTTTCGGAGATACTTATCCTATAATCAAGCGGAGCGGCTCCCCCGCGGAGCCGCCCGGCGGGAAGGAGGCTGGGATGTCCGTCAAGGTGCTCCTGATCGACGACGACCAAGATTTTCGGGTCTCGGTGAGATCTCTTCTCGAGACTCGCGGCTACGAGGTGCTCGAAGCCGGCTCCGGACACGAGGGCTTGCGGCAGGTGCTCGAACACAAACCCGACGTCATCCTCCTCGACGTCATGATGGAGACCTCCGTGGAGGGATACGGGGTGACCCACGCGCTCAAATATCGGGACGAGTATGCGGAACACAGCCATGTTCCGATTTTTATGCTTTCCTCGATCGAGGAAAGCCCCGATGAGCGTTTTCCAATGTCGGGGGAAGTCGAGATGATCCGGCCCGACGCGTACCTCACCAAGCCGCTCGACATTCCCAGGTTCCTGGCGCTTCTGGAGAAGGCCGTGGGGGGCGCGGGGAGGGTGCCATGAGTGAGGCGGCGGCGCCGGAAATGATCGTGGTGATCGACGACGACTTTGCGATGCGGCTGTCATGCAGCAAGATCTTGTCGAAGATGGGTCTCCGCGTGGAGGTCTTCGAAAATGGGGCCCGGGGCCTCGAAGGTGTTGCGGAGCACAAGCCGGGCTTGGTGGTGGTGGACCTCAAGATGCCGGGAATCAGCGGCCTGGAGGTCATTTCCCGCGTCCATGAAATCGACCCCCAAATCATCATGGTGGTCATTACGGGCTACGCCACCATCGATACCGCGGTGGAGGCGATGAAATCCGGCGCATACGATTTCCTGCCCAAACCATTTTCGCCGGATGAGCTGCGGATGATCATAAACCGCGGGCTGGACCGCCGCCGGCTGGCGCTCCAGTCGCAGCGCGGTGAAGTGGAGCGCGCGCTCCTCAAGCGGCAATTTGTCACGTTCGTGTCGCATCAACTGCGGACGCCCCTGGTCGCCATCCACCAGTACCTGGACGTGCTCAAGCACCTCGACCAGACGAAAGACGACCCAGTCCGGAGACAGGAATGGATCGACCGCTGCCTCAAGCGGACCGAGGAACTGCAGAACCTGATTTCGGACTGGCTCACCCTGGCCAGAGTCGAGGGGGGCACGCTCGTCAAGGAAAGGGTCGAAGTGGACCTCAAACCCATCGTCTCGGGCATCCTGACCACCTACGAGGAGATGGCGGCGGCGGAGCAGGTTTCGCTCGAAACCGTTTGGCCGGAAGAACCGTTGTGCGTCTGCGGCGACCGGAACTGCCTGAATGTTCTGTTCGACAACCTGATCACCAATGCCATCAAGTACAACAAGCCCGGCGGCAAGGCTACGGTTACCGGCTGCCTCTCCGGCGGCGAGGTGGTGATTGCCGTCGCCGATACGGGCGTTGGTATCCCGGAACAGTACCGGCCGTTTCTGTTCGACGAGTTCTTTCGCGTCAAGGGGGAAGGCGTCAAAAGGACGGAGGGCACGGGCCTGGGACTGCATATTTCGAAGAGAATCGTTTCGGAAATGGGTGGGAGTATCGAGGTCGAGAGCCAAGCCGGAATCGGCTCGACTTTTCGGGTGCGCTTGCCGGCGTGGCGCGCCCCGGCGGAAGACACGGAATTGGGGAGTTGGGAATGACCATGGAAGAAAAACGAATACTGATAGTGGACGACGACAGGGATTTCGCCGAAGCCGTCGCCTGTTTCCTCGAGGCGAACGGCTTCACCGTTTTCCAGGCGCATGACGGCAAGGAAGGCGTGAAGATGGCGAAATTGGAGCGGCCCGACCTGATCCTCATGGACATCATGATGACCGAGAGGACCGAAGGGTTCTTCACGATCCAGGAAATGCGCCGCGATGCGGACTTGAAGGGTGTCCCGATATTTGTGATCAGCTCATTTTGCACACACCTTCCGGATTTCGAGATCCCGGAGAGCGGCGGCTGGATGGCGCACGACATGTTCTTCTCCAAGCCGGTGGACCTGGTTCAGTTGCTGGGGAAGATCCGCCAACGCCTTGGAAAGGCGGCGTGAAGGCGCCGAACGCCATGCGCTTGAGCCTCGGTTCCCGCAGGCTGTCGCTCAAGGCGCGGCTGATCCTGAGCTACCTGGTGATTCTGGGCATCGGAGGATTAGCCACGTCGCTGGTGGGAACGTGGATCGTCAGCACCACCATCATGACGCAGGCGCGCCGGGCCGTGGATCACGATTTCGCCACCGCCAGGACGGTCTACGAACAGCACCTTCAGGCGCTCAAGCTCTCGGTGCAGATTGTCGCGTCCGGCACCACCGTCCAACAGTACCTCGCTAGCGGCGACCGGCGTTCTCTGGCCGCCTATCTGGAACGGATTCGCCAGGACGCGGGCTTCGATTTCCTGACCCTCGCGGATGCCCGCGGAGGCGTGGTGCTGCGGGTGTCTCAGCCCGGCCACGCCATGGACGACGCCTCTTCCATCGGCATTGTCAAAGCGGCGCTGTCCGGCAAAGTGGCCGCGGGCACCGAGATTCTCCCCGCCGGCATGACGCTCATGGCGGCCGCTCCCGTGGAGGCCGCTGGCGGCGAGACGCTGGGCGCTCTATATGGAGGCGTCCTTCTGACCGGCAACTTCGCCATTGTGGACCGCGTCCGGGAACTGCTGTTTCGCGGCGACCCGTTCCGGGACGTGGATAGCGGCGCCGTCACCATATTCCAGAACGATCTCCGAATCTCCACCAGCGTCCGAACCGCGGCCGGCGATCGGGCAGTCGGCTCGCGTGCGCCGGCTGACGTCTGCGATGCCGTCCTGAAACGAGGACAGGCCTGGCGAGGGCGGTCGTTTGTGGTGAAGGACTGGCTCATCAGCGAGTACGATCCGATTCGCGATTATGCCGGAAACGTCGTCGGTATGCTCTCCGTCGGAATTCTGGAGAACACCTATACGGCCATCCGCAACCGGGTGGTGCTCTCCTTCTTCGGCATTGCCACCGGCGGCTTTCTCCTGATCATCGGCATCACTTATTACATGATTCGCAACATCACCCGCCCCATCGGCGAGATGGTGGCCGCCACTCACAACATCATCGCGGGCCGGTTCGACCAGGAGGTCCAATCGGATTCTCCCACCGAGATCGCGTTACTGGCGGAATCTTTCAACGCCATGCTCCAGAGCCTCCGGCAGATGCGGGGCGACCTCGAGGAATGGGGCCGGACGCTCGAGGAAAAGGTAAGGCAGCGCACCGAGGAGCTGGTGGCCATGCAGGCCAGGGTGGCGCAATCCGAGAGGCTGGCTTCGCTCGGTATGCTGGCCGCCGGCGTGGCGCATGAAGTCAATAATCCGCTGGGCGGCATCCTGGCTCTGACGACCCTCACCGTCGAAGACCTGCGGGATGACGACCCCAACCGGGAAAACCTCGAGGAGGTTATCCGGCAGACCGAGCGCTGCCGCGACATTGTGAAGGGCCTGCTCGAATTCTCGCGACAGTCGAAGAGCCACACGGAGCTGGTGGACCTCAACAAGGTTCTCGATGACACGCTGTCTCTGGTAACCAAACAAGCGCTGTTTTTCAACATCAACCTGGTCCAGGACCTGGCTCCGGACCTGCCTCGCGTAATGGCCGACGGTTCTCAGTTCCAGCAGGTGTTCATGAACATTCTCATGAATGCGGTTCAGGCCATGGACGAACGAGGCACCATCACCATCGTGACCCGTCACCTCAGATCCGAAAAACGCGTTGAGGTGGCGATTTCGGACACGGGGCACGGTATCCCTCCGGAGCAAATCGATCGCATTTTCGATCCCTTCTTCACCACCAAGGCCAGCGGCAAGGGCACCGGACTCGGCTTGTCGATCGCTTACGGGATTGTGACCACGCACCGCGGCACTATTTCCGTCCGGAGCGAGGTGGGCAAAGGGAGCACATTCACGATTCGCATGCCCATCGCCGACGAGTAGCGCCGGCGATCTTGTCGCCGGTGTTTTTTGGGCGGGCCTCACCCCACCGGCGGCAAAAATCGACCGCCGGCGCTACGCTGCCGGAACGCCCCGCTTTTCGATGGGGACGAAATCCCTCACCACGTAGCCGGTATAGATCTGGCGTGGGCGCGCGATCTTCTGCTCGCTGTCTTCCAGCAGTTCCTGCCACTGGGCCAGCCAGCCCGCCGTGCGCGGAATGGCGAACAGCACCGTAAAGATCTCCGGTTTGAAACCCATGGCCTGGTAGATGATGCCGGAGTAGAAATCCACGTTGGGGTAGAGCTTGCGCTTGACGAAGTATTCGTCTTCCAGGGCGATGCGCTCCAGTTCCAGCGCGATCTCGAGCTTGGCATTCCTGCCGGTGACCTCGAACACGTTGTCCGCGGCCCACTTGATGATTTTGGCGCGCGGATCGTAGTTCTTGTAAACCCGGTGTCCGAATCCCATCAGCTTGAACTGGCCCGCCTTGACCTTCTCGATATAGGCCGGAACCTTGTCCTTGGAGCCGATCACATCCAGCATTTTGAGGACTTCTTCGTTAGCCCCGCCGTGCAGGGGGCCGGACAGGGCGGCAGCCGCGGCAGCGGTGGAGAGGTACGGATCGGCGAAAGAACTGCCCACCGCGCGCATGGCGTTGGCGCTGCAATTCTGCTCGTGATCGGCGTGCAGGATGAACAGGATGTCGAGCGCGTGCGCCAGGACCGGATTGGCCTGGTACTTGGGCTCCACCATCTTCCACAGCATGTTCATAAAGTTCTCGGCGTAGCCGAGGTCGTTGTCCGGGTAGACGTATGGGTAGCCCAAGCCGTGCCGGTAGGTGTAGGCCGCAATGGTGGGCATTTTGCCGATCAGGCGCATGATCTGCAGCTTCCGGTTCTGCGGATCGTGGACATTCCGGGCCTCGGGGTAAACCGTGGAGAGCGCCGCTATCGTGCTGACCAGCATCCCCATGGGATGAGCGTCATAGCGGAACCCCTCCATAAATGTCTTGGTGCTCTCGTGAAGCATGGTGTGGTGAGTGATCCCGCTCACCCACTCTTTCAGTTGGGATTCGGTGGGCAGCTCCCCGTACAGAACCAGGTAGGCTACCTCCAGGAAAGTGCACTTCTCCGCCAGTTGGTCGATGGGGTAGCCGCGGTAACGCAGGATGCCCTTGTCCCCGTCGATGAAGGTGATCGCGCTTTGGCATGAAGCTGTATTCATGAAAGCGGGATCGTAGGTCATGAGCCCGAAATCGTCGGGCCCGGTTTTGATCTTGCGCAAGTCCATGGCCCGAATGGTCCCCTTGTCGATGGGGATTTCATACGTGGTCTGGGTGCGCTTATCGAGAATACTTAATGCTTCGTTTCCCATAATGTTCTCCCAAAAACCCCGACGTTCGGAACGCCGCGCCCGCTCATCCCGGCGGGGATCGGCGGCGTCCGCCGCCATCCGACCAATGTGCACTCCGGCACAATGGCGCCGCTCGTCGTGGAAACCCCACGAGGGCGGCTCAAACCCCAATCAATACCGTGTGGGCGGCCCCGTAAACACCGGCGCCGCGTCACCGATGAAAGCTCCTTGGCGCATGCGCCATCCCGTGGGAGTGGCATACGCCAAGTACATCATAGTGCAAATACCGTAGCGCTGGCGATCTTCTTGTCGCCGGCGGGGTTGGCCGGACTGGGAAGAACACCGGCGCTACTCAAGGCAGCCTGTCTACCAACTGGGCGAACTGGTCGATGGTGAAGGCCCGAAGTGTGGTTGTTTTGACGTGCTCGCGGGCACACACCGCCAGGCTGGCGGCGACGGCAGCTTCATCGCTGGGGCTCTCGGTGATGGCGATGTAATCGTATTCCCCCATGACGAAGTACGCGCCGAGCAGCTTGCCACCCATCAATTCCCAGGCTTTGGCGGCCGATTCGATGCGGCGGGGCGCGCCTTTCAGGTCCTTGGCCCCCTGTTCCGTGAACTTCATGAGCGTAATGTAGGTCGACATTGAGGCACCCTCGTTTCCGAGGCTAGTTTACTCCCAAATCGCGCGAAACGCACAAACATTTCGCGGGATAACCGGGACATTGCTCCCCCCTGGTCCAAACTGCTATAGTTGATGCCAAATCATAATAGTTTGGAGTCCGATGAGCGATATGGCGCCGGGCGCCGTCCCGCCGTGAATCGAGGGCTCCGGAGGCGGTATGGAAAGTTACAACGAGGTTCCGATCCCCGTGGATGGAGAGGCCATCCAGGTTCGAGATCACAAGCTTTCGGTCCCCGATAGCCCCATCATCCCCTTCATCGAAGGCGATGGCGTCGGGCCGGATATCTGGCGGGCTGCCCGCACGGTGTTCGACGCCGCCGTTCTGGAGGCATACGGCGGCCGGCGCCGCGTGGCCTGGTACGAGGTTTTCGCCGGCGAGAAGGCCTACCAGAAGTTCAACGATTGGCTGCCTCAGGGCACGCTCGATGCCATCCGGCAGTTCCATGTCGCCATCAAGGGGCCGCTCACCACTCCCATCGGCGGCGGGATTCGCAGTTTGAACGTTACCTTGCGGCTGCTGCTCGATCTGTACGTGTGCATGCGGCCGGTCCGCTACTTTCCGGGTGTGCCTTCGCCCATGAAGCACCCCGAACTGCTGAACGTGGTGATCTTCCGCGAAAACACCGAGGACGTCTATGCCGGCATCGAGTGGCGCGAGGGAACGCCCGAGGCGCACAAGGTCATCGAGTTCCTGAACCGCGAGATGGGCAAGAAGATCCGCCTGGATTCCGGCGTCGGGATCAAGCCCATGAGCGTGTTCGGTTCCAAGAGGCTGATCCGGCGCGCCATTCAATACGCCATCGAAAACGGGCGCCGCAGCGTGACGCTGGTGCACAAGGGCAACATCATGAAGTTCACCGAGGGCGCCTTCCGCGACTGGGGATATGAACTGGTCAAAGCGGAGTTTTCGGATGTCTGCGTCACCGAGGCGGAAGTGGGCGCCAACGTCCCGCCGGGCAAAGTCCTGGTCAAGGACCGCATCGCCGACTCCATGTTCCAGCAGGCGCTGTTGCGGCCCGATGAATACGACGTGCTGGCTACCCCCAACCTCAATGGCGACTACCTGTCGGACGCCTGCGCGGCCCAGGTGGGCGGGCTGGGAATGGCGGCGGGCGGCAATATCGGCGACGATTACGCGTGCTTCGAAGCCACCCATGGCACGGCCCCCAAATACGCCGGCAAGGATGTCATCAATCCATCGAGCGTCATCCTATCCGGCTCCATGATGTTCCACCACATGGGCTGGAAAGAGGTTTCCCATCTCATCGAGAGGGGCATCACCGAAACCATGAGGCAAAAGCGCGTCACCTACGATCTGCATCGCCAGATGGAAGGCGCCGTGAAACTGAAAACCAGTGAGTTTGCCGCCGCCATCGTCGGCAACATGAGGGAGCCAAGATGAGAAAGAAGGTTACGGTTGTAGGGTCCGGAAATGTCGGCGCCAGTTGCGCGGTCCGCCTGGCCGGGAAGGCTCTGGCCGACATTGTCGTGGTGGATATTCTCGAAGGTATCCCGCAGGGCAAGGCCTTGGACATTCTCCAGGCCTGCCCGGTGGAGGGAATCGACGTTCAACTGACCGGCGCCAACGACTACGCGCCCACGGCCAACTCCGACATCGTCGTGCTCACCGCCGGCTTCCCCCGCAAGCCCGGCATGAGCCGCGACGACCTGTTGTGGGCCAACTACGACATCGTCAAGGCCAGCACGGAGCAGGCGGTGAAGTATTCTCCCGATTGCATCCTGATCGTGGTCACCAACCCGCTGGATGCCATGTGCCACGTGGCCCACCGCATCAGCGGCTTCCCCAAGCACCGCGTGGTGGGCATGGCCGGCATCCTCGATACGGCCCGCTTCCGCGCCTTCGTGGCGCAAGCGCTGAATGTCTCCGCATCCGACGTGGTGGCCTTTGTGATGGGCGGCCACGGCGACACCATGGTGCCTTTGGTGCGCTACAGCAGCGTGGCGGGCATGCCGCTGGCCGACCTGATGGACGCCGACACCCTCCAGCAGATCGTGAAACGCACGCAGAATGGCGGCGCCGAGATCGTCAAGTATCTCAAAAGCGGCAGCGCCTACTATGCGCCCTCGGCGGCCGCGGTCGAGATGGTGGAAGCCATACTCCTGGACCGCAAGCGGGTGCTGCCTTGCTCGGCCTACTTGGACGGCGAGTACGGCATCCACAACCTGTTCGTGGGCGTGCCCGTCAAGCTCGGCGCACAGGGCATCGAGAAGATCTTCGAAGCCAGGCTGACCGAAGAGGAACTCGCCGCCCTGCACAAGAGCGCGGCTGCCGTTAAAGAACTCGTGGACGTGATGGCCCCCAAGCTCGGCTGACCTGACCTCGGTTGGCAGGCGGCGTACCCTCTTGGTCCGCCTGCCCCAAGGTGGGAGAGACGCTTTCGTCTGTCAACGTTGCGGTCTACCGCCGCGAAATCCTCAGATTGTTGCGAATCGCGTCACGCCTGTCCCGCCGCCGTGCGCGTCAAATTCATTGAGTAAAAGACAACAAGGTGTTATTCTCCTGGATGGGACACTGTGAGCGAGAAATGCCGAACACGAGTGCTCACCGCTTCATTAATACCCAATAGTCCCTTCGCACTCTTAATACGACAACGGAACACCTGTTTTCGGAGCGGCCCTGGAGGCCGGCTCGAACCAATTAGACCCGCCAGACGGGCGCGTCCCTATGAGCGCGGACCAGCGGCTGCTGGATTCGCTCCCCGATGCGGCGCGCGCCGTTTAGATGCAGTTTGGAGATGAACGATGGCCACCTGTCCAGCGACCTTGGAGGAGCTACCCCGGTATCCGGAGGGAAAGGAAATCCTCACCTGCCTTCAGTGCGGCATGTGCTCGGGCACGTGCCCGTACGGCGATGTAATGGATTATCCGCCGCGCCGCATCATCGCCATGATGCGCGCGGGAATGCTGGAGAAGGTTTTCACCAGCGACAGCCTGCTTTCCTGCGTGGCCTGCTATGCGTGCATGGCCAAGTGCCCGCGAGGCATCCAGCTCACCGACGTTCTGCTGCCTCTGGTGAAAGAGCAGACCCTCACGCACTTGCCGGAGCTGCCGAGCGAGCTGCAAAAAGCCTTGCAGAATGCGCTGCGCTACGGCAACCCCATGGGCGAGCCGGCTCGCAAACGGGCGGCCTGGGTCAAGTCTGCCAGCGTTCCCATCCGAATCTTCGCCGAGGACCCCAGACCGGCGGACGTGCTCTGGTTCGTGGAATGTTACACCGCTTTCTATCCGCGCGGGCAGGACAATTGCCGGGCGACCGCCAGGCTGTTTCACCGGCTGGGAATCGACTATGCCATTTTGGGCAATGAAGAGAAGTGCGCCGGCGAGTGCGGCCGCCTCACCTGGGAACCCGGCCTGTCGGAAACCCTGATGGACTACAACATGGCGGTGTTCCAAAAGTACCAGTTCAACCGTATCGTGACTTCCTGCCCCCACGCTCACAACGCTTTCAAGAACCGCTATCCGGCCCTCGGCTTCCACTGGGGGCTGGAGCACACAACGCCGTTCCTGGGGAAGCACCTGGCGCAGCTCAAGCCGTTGCTGACGCGGAAATTGAACTACACCGTGACCTACCACGACTCCTGCTGCCTGGGGCGGCAGAGCGAGTTCTTCGAGGCGCCCCGGCAACTGTTAAAGGCGATCCCCGGAGTGAAATTGGTCGAGATGGTCCATAACCGCATCAATTCCATCTGCTGCGGCGGCGGAGGCGGGGGCATGTGGCTGGACACGTACTTCAAGGCCAAAGGCCACGAACGGCTGTCGGAAAGGCGCGCCAAAGAGGCTGCGGCCACCGGCGCGGACGTGCTGGCGGTTTCCTGTCCCTATGAGGTTTCCCGGTTTGAAGACGCACTAAAGGTGCTGGGCTACGACAAACGCCTCATTGTCCGGGACGTGACGGAACTCCTGGCTGAGGCGATGGAGGAATAAGACATGCACATTCTTGTTCTTTTGAAAATGGTGCCCGATGTTGTGGAGGATCTTGAGATCGCTCCCGACGGAAAGGCCCTGGATTTGGAATATCTTCGCATGATCTTGAGTGAATCCGACGTCCATGCGTTGGAACAGGCGCTGCTGTTGAAGGAGCGCCACGGCGGTAAGCTGACGGTGCTGGCCCTGGATGCGCCGGAAGTGGACGATGCCCTGTTCACGGCCGCGGCCAAAGGGGCGGACCGGGTGGTGAAGGTGGTGGGCATGGACGCAGGGCTGACCACCCGGCAAGCGGCCAGCGTCTTCGCACAGGTGATCCGGAGAGAGACCGGTTTGTTGCCGGCCGACCTGGTGCTCACCGGGGTTCAGGCCATCGACGACCTGGACGGGCTGATTGCGCCCCTGGTGGCTCACGAACTCGGATTGCCGTACCTGGGGATCCTCACACGGGTGAGTTTCGACGCTCCGGGCCAGTTGGTTCAGGCGATCAAGGAGTACCCGGGCGGGGTTCGCGGCGAATTCGAAGTGACGCTGCCCGCGGTCCTGGGCATGCAGGCGGCGGAGAAGCCGCCGCGCTATGTCCCAGTGGCCAAGGTGCGCGCGGCCATGAAGTCGCAGAAGATCGACTGCACACCGGTGCCCACCCTCGCGGATGGGGGCCGGCCGGCGATCGAGGTGGTGGAGATGAAGCGGAACGAGCCGGCCGGGCACGCCGAAATGCTGGAAGGAGATCCCGCGCAGGCGTCCGGCGAGCTTTGTGGGATTTTGGCCGAGCGGGGGCTGTTCTAGGAGGCGATCATCATGACCGGAAACGTTTGGGTAGTGGCCGAGCAATGGAGAGGACACATCTCCGAAATCACTTATGAAACGCTGGCGCTGGGAAGGGAAGTCGCGGATGGGCTGGGCGTTCCGCTGACGGCGGTCCTGGCCGGTTGCGGCATCAAGGATCTGGCGCAAACTCTGGGCTGCGCGGACTCCGTCCTCTACGTGGACCACCCCTTGCTCGCGGAACCCATCCCCGAGCTTTGCGCGGAAGCGCTGGCGCAACTGATGCAGGCGAGGAAGCCGTGCGCCCTGCTGGTCCCTCTCACGAATGTAAGCCTGGGCATCGGCGCGCTGGTGTCGATTCGCCTGGGCAACACAGCCGTGAACTCCTGCCATGACATCAAGATCGTGGACGGCAAGTTGCAGGCGATCTGCGTCATGTATGGCGGGAAGATTGAGGTTGTGGTCGAACCCGCCGGCGAGCTGGCGATTCTGGGCGTTGGGCCCGGCGCGAGACCGGCCGATAAAGGCCGGTCGGAACGTTCCCCTTCCATCGAGGAAGCCACGGTCACGCTGGAAGATTCGCGCGTGCGCCTGAAGAGATACATTGACCCCGAGGCTGGCGACGTGGATCTTACCAAGCAGGACGTGCTGGTGGCGGTGGGGCGCGGCATCCAGAGCCGGGACAATATCACCCTGGCGGAAGAACTGGCCAAGGCGCTGGGCGGCGCGGTGGCCGGCTCGAGACCGGTGATCGATCAGGGATGGCTTCCGCTCTCGCGCCAGGTCGGCAAGTCCGGCCTGGCCGTCAAACCCAAGCTCTACGTAGCGCTCGGAATCAGCGGAGCGCCGGAGCACATCGAGGGCATGAAAGACGCGAAACTGATTGTCGCGGTGAACAGCGACGCGCGGGCGCCGATTTTCAACGTGGCGCACTACGGGATCGTGGGCGACGTCCTGGAAACGCTGCCCCTACTGACTGAGGCCATCGAGGCCCGAAAGACGGCGAGCCACCATGCCTAATCTGGCGCTGCTCTACCTCTGGATCCTGACGCTGGCCGCCTTTGGACTGTTCGGGCACCGGGTATACCGTTATGTGAAAATCCTGCTCGGCGCCCACCCGGAAAAGCGTTGGGACCACATCGGACAACGGTTGAAACTGGTTCTGGTGAACGTGTTGGGGCAGCGCAGGTTGTTGGAGGAGCCGGTCGCCGGCGTGGCCCATTTGCTGATCTTCTGGGCCTTCGTTTTTTATGCCTCGAGTTTCTTCTGGAACCTGGTTTGCGGGCTGTTCCCGATGCTGCCGATCCCATCCGCCGACCAGGTGGGGTGGATGCGCGCGGCGCTGGCCGTGTTCGGCGTGCTCGGCCTGGTGGCGCTGGCGGTGGCGGCCGTGCGCCGCTACTTCTTTACGCCTCCCCGGCTGGAGCGATCCAGCGACGCCTCCCTCATTCTGGTGCTCATCGCGGTG
>Ga0181536_10003324_pt1 | contig 17606 bp, 14 predicted proteins | sample PEATcosm2014_Bin_41_FD_121105 | JGI IMG/M metagenome (GOLD analysis project Ga0181536, IMG submission 121105) | Peatland microbial communities from MTU Mesocosm Facility, Houghton, MI, USA - PEATcosm2014_Bin17_60_metaG | ecosystem: Environmental > Terrestrial > Soil > Wetlands > Peat | place... | reverse complement strand
GCGGCCCATGGGAGCCCCAGGATCGAATCCAGAAGCGCAGATCCAAAAATATGCTGATCTAAGCGCGCACCCAGGGATGGAAAGTGGTCTTTGGGGGCGACATCGCGTTCTTACACGGCCTGGGTCCGAAGCGTCACTTGCCGCAATGCAGCGCGGGCTACGTGCTAGAGGGACGAATGGCCGTTCGCATGGATGATGGTTCGGAGGTTGAATACGGTCCTGGTGATGCTTTTTATATGCCGCCCGGACATGATGCCTGGATCGTCGGAAACCAGCGTTGTGTTCTGATTGACTTCACGGGCGTTGCTAAGTACGCCCAACCAGCAAAGAAATAATCGGTGATCGGAGGCCGCTTTGGTTGACGGCCTCATCATTTTTCAATCGCGCCTTGCCGATGTGCGCGGAACGGAAACTATGGAATATCGAGCGCGGCTTTCCAGGATCACCCCGGCTTAATGCCCGCAAATTTGATCACCTTGGCCCACTTCTCGGTTTCATCGGCGATGAATTTTCCGAATTCAGCGGGTGCCATCGACATCGGCTCACCGCCTAAGCCGGCAAGCCGCGCCTTCATATTGGGATCAGAGAGAACGGCGTTGATCTCTTTGTTGAGCTTGTCGATGATCTCTGTCGGCGTATTCGTGGGTACACCGATCCCGTGCCATAGGTAGGCCTCGAAGCCCGGCACAAATTCTCCCACTGTGGGGATGTCCGGCAGAGCGTCCGAGCGCGTCGTCGTGGTCACCGCGAGGGCGCGCAGCTGGCCCGCTCTGATGTACGTGATCGACGTAGCTATCGAGCTAAAAGCGGCCTGCACCTGTCCGCTGAGCAGATCGGGCAGGTAACTGCCGCGATACGGGACGTGAACCAGGTCGACGCCTGCCATCACCTTGAATAGCTCGCAGACCACGTGGGGCGCGCTGCCGTTGCCATCTGACGCGTAATTGATTTTCCCGGGATTGGCCTTGGCATAGGCGATGAATTCGGCAAGCGTCTTGGCCGGAACCGAGGGATTCACCGCCAAGACCTGAGGCGACCGGAAGGTCCCTGCAACCGGCGCAATGTCGCGAATAAGGTTGAAGCTAAGGTTGTCGTAGAGGGTCGCGTTGACCGTATTGGTCACAGTCACCGCGAGGAGCGTGTAGCCATCGGGGGCCGCCCTAACGACCACCTCGGCAGCAATGTTGCTGCCCGCCCCCGGCCGGTTGTCGACGATGACTTGCTGCCCGAGCCGCTCCGACAACGATTGAGCAATCAGGCGCGCGGTAACATCGGGTGCGATGCCGGCGGGGTAGCCGACGACGATGCGCACCGGCCGCGATGGATAGGTTTGCGCCCATGCGAGCCGCGATACGGCCGGGAAGGTGGCGGCGCCCGCTGCCCGATGCAGAAATCGACGGCGGACAAGTTTCATTCGATCACCTCATCGGCGCGCACAATGAAAGTACGATATCACGCCTCAATCGGCAGGTCTGTGACCGACTTCACTATTCGGACACCCTGTTCAGACATTGTGGCCACGCTAGAGGCATTCGACAGCCAGTGCGCTGAGCTGTGCTGCGGCCCGCTTTTGCGGTAATTTGGGCTCGGTAATCGACGACGGCATCGGCTTCGTTTGGGCGATCACCCAACCAAGCGGACGCTGCCGCCTATGGCACTGCGCTGCACTGGCCAAGTTACGCTACCTCGACGCCGTTTCATCTCGAGATGATCTTGGAGCCTGTCATGGAAACGCGTGAACTCGGACGTCGTTCTGGTCTGTTTGTTTCAGCCCTCGGCCTTGGCTGCATGGGTATGTCGGACTTTTACGCCGGCCGTGATCAGAACGAGGCGATTGCCACCATCCATCACGCAATCGAACGCGGCGTCACGCTGCTCGATACCGCAGATATGTACGGGTTCGGCCGCAATGAAGAATTGGTCGGACAGGCGATACGCGGTCGACGTGACAAAGTCATCCTCGCCACAAAATTTGCCGCCGTGTGGAGCCCTGAAGGAGCGTTCCTTGGCGTCAGGGGGGATCCCCCCTATGTCCGCCAAGCCTGCGAGGCAAGCCTGAAGCGGCTCGGGGTCGATGTGATCGACCTCTACTATCAGCATCGAGTCGATCCCAAAACGCCGATTGAAGACACGGTTGGCGCCATGGCCGATCTTGTGCGCCAGGGCAAAGTCCGCCATCTGGGTTTATCCGAAGCAGCAGCACAGACGATCAGGCGCGCCCACGCCGTTCACCCGATCGCGGCACTACAGACCGAGTATTCTTTGTGGACCCGCGATCCCGAAGTCGAGCTCCTGGCAACCGTGCGCGAGCTGGGCATAGGATTCGTAGCCTACAGCCCACTCGGACGCGGCTTCCTGACCGGCCAGTTCAAAAAGCCTGACGATGTGCCGAGCGGTGATTTGCGCCGCTCGATGCCGCGTTTCCAGGCAGAGCACTTTCAGCACAATCTCGAACTCGTCGAAAAGGTTGGACAGATTGCGCTTGCCAAGGGCTGCACGTCGGCGCAACTGGCTCTTGCTTGGGTCCTATCTAAGGGCGAAGACGTTGTGGCTATTCCCGGTACAAAACGCCGCCGCTATCTCGACGAGAATTTGGGCGCCGTTGAGATCCACCTGACGGCAGCGGATCAGGTGGCGCTCGACGGCGCGATGCCCGCCGGTGTAGCCGCGGGTCCGCGGTACCCCGATTTTGTGATGCGGACGGTCAATCTGTAGAAAGGTTAGAGCGGTCCTCTCCGCGGCGAAACAAACCCGCCTGAGCTGACTTCGGGGAAGCTAGGGCAGCTGCTTTCAAGTCCGGTTGCGACCGTCCTGTCTTATGTCCGCGTAACCCCAATCGCACTTTCGAATTCTTGATGCTTATTTTATTTCGTGATCAAGGCGCCCTGCGACCGCGCTGATGTGCCCATGCCCAGCGGCGTGTTCGGCGCGTTGCCGTCGTCGCTCTTGCCGGGCACCGGGAATGCGTAACCGAGAATAGCCTTGAGCACGAAGCGGTCCGATCCAGTGGTGAAGCCGTAGCCGGCGCCAAGCTCCACGTCGACCGTACTGACTTTGAAATCGGTGACGGCAAACAATTGCTGGCTCTGTTGCTCCACGGGCAGGAAATCGCCGATCTTGCCGAAGTCGGCATAATATTCGACGCCGATGTAGCGATCCTCCCCAAGATTGCGGGCAAGCCGCAATGCCGGGGCAAAATCCGCTTCGCCGCCAGAGCCGAAGCTAAGATCCACAATCGGATTGACGATGAACTCCCACTCGGTGTTGCGGATACCAATGATGGGCCGTATTTCCAGCCCCCATGGCGTCGCTGAGAACCGCGGCATCTCGTCGCCGAGCTCGAAATTGACGCCATAGAAGAAGCTGCGCTTGCCGGCGTCCGGGCTTACGAACAGGCTGCGGATCTTAGCGCCGTCGGAAAGGAATTGGCCCGAGTCGGTGACTGCGAAGGGTATATAGAAGCCACCCTCCCACCAGTCAGTTATCCCATAAGCAAACTCCGGAGTTCCCTGCAGGCTATGATTTGATGTGAAGCCGCCCGGGACTTCCGGCTGCGTTTGTCCCGTCGCGGCATAGTTCAAGTGTTGCTCCAACGTCCATTGCCCGACGTCGGCGATCTCGGCGTTGTAGACCTCGATCTCGTCGTGGACCTGGTCGGCGGCCAAAGCGGGCGTGCTCGTGACCATGAAGACCAAGGCGGCGGCGGCGCCGACAACAAGCATGACGGCATACAGCCGCAGTTTCAAAACTCGGTCCATTTGCATTTGATACACAAGAAACCAGCTGGCGCGCGCATTGATCTGCGTCAATGTTCACCGTGACGTATCATTGCATTTGAAAACGATGAACGTCACGCATGATTTCGGCAACCTGCGGCGAGCGTTGACGCGTGCCGGCGTAGCGTTTCTGTTCAGCGCCGTGGCAGGGAGCATGACCGCGGTTTATGCGGCGGATTCTGACCTCGCCGTTCCGCCCGGTTATTCCGCACTGCCGCCCGGGGCTGCCGACGAGATCCGCGCGGTGCAACAGGAGATTGATCGGACCGAGGCCGCCGCGCTGGTTTTGGTCGGCAATGCAGGGCTCGATGCCTATGAGAAGATCACCACGCTCGGCAAATTGCTGCTGTTCGATAAGACGCTATCGGTCAACCGCAACGAGGCCTGCGTCTTCTGTCACATGCCGGAAACCGGGTGGACCGGCCCGGTCTCGGCATTGAACGCGACGACCTCCGCCTATCCGGGATCGGTGCGCACCCGGTTCAGCCAGCGGAAGCCGCAAGCCTACGGCTATGCTACCTTCGCGCCGAGCCTCTATTTCGACCAGAACAAGCAGGATTTTGTCGGCGGCAATTTCTGGGACATGCGCGCTTCGGGAATTCGCCTTGGCAGCCCGGCGGCGGAGCAGGCGGAGGGACCGCCTGTTAACCCGGCGGAGATGGGGTTCGCAGACCCGGCCTGTGCCGTCGAGCGACTGTCGTCCAGTCCGTATCGGCCACTCTTCGAGGCCGTCTGGGGGGCCGCCGCCTTCGACATCCAGTGGCCCCCGGATGTCGAGCAGATTTGCAGCCGGCCCGGCCCGCCGAGCCCGGGCGATCCCCTCCCGGTCCATCTTTCGGCCGGTGATCGCGGCCGGGCGAGTGCGGACTTCGACCAGATCGGCATGGCGATGAGAGCCTATGAAGCGTCTCCGTACATCAACGCCTTCAGCTCGAAATACGATGCCGTTCGCGCCGGCAGCGCGAAGTTCTCTTCGCTCGAGCGCCGCGGCTACGCGCTGTTCCGCGGCAAGGCCCGCTGCAATGAATGCCACCGTGATTCCGGAGAATCGCCGCTCTTCACCGATTTCACCGCGGATAATCTCGGCGTCCCGCGGAATTCAGCCGTGCCGTTTTATGCCGAGGACCAACCGGATGCGGCCGGCTATGCGGTCAACCGGCTGGGCGCCCGCTATGTCGATGACGGCGTCGGCGCCTTCATCGCGGGCCCAGACAACCCGAACAGGAAATGGGCCGAATTTGCCGAGTCATACCGCGGCAAGTTCCAGGCATCGTCGCTGCGCAATGTCGATCAGCGGCCGCGTCCGGATTTCATCAAAGCATACATGCATAACGGTTATTTCAAAAGCCTGAAGGAGGTCGTGCATTTCTACAACACCAGGGATGTGCTGCCACGGTGCAAGCAGAACGATCCCGGCGAGAAGGTGACATGCTGGCCGGCACCGGAACAGCCAGCCAATGTCAACAACACGCAGATGGGTCATCTCGGCCTTAGCAATGCCGAGGAAGATGCCATCGTCGCTTTTCTCAAGACGCTGACCGATGGTTACGAGCCGCCAGCACCCTCGATCGCTTGCCCGACCACGGCGACTGACGCGAAGGTTTTTCGAGCTGCCTGTAAAATGGCGAAGGTGGCCGATCGTATGAGGGACACTCCCTCCGTCACTTCGCAGAATTTCGCTCAGACGCGTGCCGTTTTGCTCCGACAAGACTATCGACGTCCGCCGCGAAGCCTCCATCCATAACGTTGGCAGCAGGCGTTGGAAGGTATTTTCAGTGCCGCATTGATCTAGATCAAATGCCATCAGGAATTGAGGGAGCTGATGGGCGTCTATGCCGGCAATTAGATTCGGATGCTCGCGATCTCCAAGAAAGGATTTTGCGCGACAGAATAATTTCGCCTTACGAGCGGACTTGCTTGCCCAACCTTAGTCGCGGGCCTATGCTTCATTAGAAACATAGGGGAGGTGGACATCATGGTCCAACGCTGCATCCGGCTTTCGCTGCACGCAATTCTGGCTGGGTTGTGCGTTTTTGGCGCGATGATTGTCGCGACGACGGCGCGGGCTGCCGAGACGATCAGCATCGGGACTATTCGTGGCATTCCGACCGTCGCTTGGCCGCTGTACATCGCGGATGCGAAAGGGATGTTTGCAGCGGAAGGTTTGCAAATCGAAGTCAATCAAGTCGTTTTCGCGAATAATATCGCCCAGCAAGTCACGGCAGGCTCCGTGAATATGGGTACACTCGGCTTGATCGAGCCGATTCGTGTGATCGCCAAGGGTGGGAGCGTGGCGATCCTGCGCGAGGAGGGCGCGCTGCCTCCGTTCATGCTCATCGCCAAGCCTGACATCAAAACGATCGCCGATCTCAAAGGCAAGACAATCTCGCTCGGCGGTATCGCCGACAGCACGCGCATTTATGTCGAACGGATGCTGGCTTCTGCAAATCTGATATTGGATCAGGTCGACAAAATTTACGCAGGCTCGGCCGCCGATCGGTTCTCTCAGCTCCGGTCGGGCGCGGTTGATGCGGCGCTGCTGCTGCCGCCCTTCGACTCCCTTGCGGAAGCCGCCGGCTACAACAATCTTGGAAATACAAAGGATTACGTAACCGACCTGCCGTGGACCGGCTACATGGTCAATATCGCCTGGGCTACAGAACACAAGGATGCCGTCAAGAAATTCCTCATTGCTTATCAGAAGGCCGTCGACTGGTTTTATGAGGACGAGAATCGAGCCGAAGCGGTCAAGATTGCCGCCGATTTGTCGAAGGGCGATCCTGAAGTCATTGGTAAGACCTACGATACGTTCCGCAAATTGGAGTTCTTCGCCAAAACGGATGTCGTGTCAAAGCGGCGCCTTGACAATCTGCTCGATGTCGTGAATGCGCTTGGACCGCTTGACCGGCCAGTCAAGCCGGAGGATTTGGTGCTCGCCGGCGTGACTCACTACGTGGCTGAATAACTACTTTCCTGGTTGAAGGCTGCCAGGGGTGACCAAGTCAAGCTAGAGCTTCAACTGTCCTGCGCTGTCTGCCGGGTATGTTTGTGTTCATCACTCACCGCCGGATCGTACAGCTCCTTTCGATTGTGGGCGGGTTTCTGCTGTGGGAGGGTCTCAGCCGCTTTGTGGTTGGCAATGGCCTGTTTCTGGCAGCGCCGTCCCAGATTGCACGTGAGATCGTGAAGCTTACCATCAGTGGACGGCTTGGCCACGATGTGGCGGTCAGCGCGCTCGAGTTTGCTGTCGGCTTCGCTATTTCCAGCGTGCTCGGCATCGCGCTCGGCTTCGTGATGGCGAGCAACGAGACCGCCAAGGAGGCGAGCGAGCCCTGGGTACAGGCGTTCAACGCGACGCCGACCGTTGCCCTCGCGCCGCTCTTCATTCTCTGGGCCGGCATCGGAATTTGGTCGAAAGTAATGATGGTTGTGATCGTCGTCATTTTCACGATCGCCATCAACACCGAGGCCGGTATTCGTATGACTAGTCCGCGGCTAATCGAGACATTTCGAAGCTTCGGAGCGACACGCGCGCAAATCTTCCTCAAGCTGTCGTTGCCATCGGCCCTGCCGTTCATTCTCGCTGGGCTCAAACTGGGCGTTGGCCGTGGCTTGATCGGAGTCGTGGTGGCGGAGCTGTTCGGGGCGCGAGCCGGCCTTGGTAATCTTATCAGCGAATCCGCAGCCAATTTCGACATGGCCGGTTTATTCGCCGGCGTGGTGGTGCTCGCCGCTGCGGGCGTCGGGCTGACGGCGGTGTTCCGCTGGCTCGAACACCATATAGTCCCCTGGCATGGAGATTGACTCGCGTGCCCCAGGCGAAGCTACTGGTCTCCAAAATTTCCAAGCGGTTCGGCACGCTGCTTGCGCTCGATCGGATCGATCTGTCCGTTGCCGACGGCCAATTCACGGCGTTCGTCGGTCCGAGCGGTTGCGGCAAGACCACCTTCTTACGGATTGTCGCCGGACTGGAGCAGGCAAGCGATGGCGAAGTTCGGATTGATGGACAAATCATCGACCGACCGAGCTCGGACCGGGGCTTCGTCTTCCAAAGCGATAATTTGCTGCCATGGCGCACCGTCCTCGCGAACGCCCGGCTCGGCCATGAACTGAGCGGAACCACAAGTCGAAACGAGCGCGAGCGCACTCTTGCACTGCTCAAGCTCGTCGGCTTGGCAGGCGTCGAATCCCGCTATCCCGCCCAGCTTTCCGGAGGGATGCGCCAGCGGGTCAATCTCGCTCGCGCTCTTGCGATTGATCCGAAGCTGCTGCTGATGGACGAGCCGTTCTCGGCTCTCGATGCGCAGACCCGCGAGATCATGCAGACGGAACTGCTGCGTATCTGGGAGCAGGGTCGCAAAACAGTGCTTTTTGTGACCCATCAGATCGACGAAGCGATCTTTCTGGCCGATCAGGTTGTCGTCTTCGCGCGCCACCCTGGCCGCATCAAGGAAATCATCGATATCGATCTGCCTAGACCACGTGCGCTGCCGGTGAAGCGCACACCTGCTTTCGCTCGATATGTTGACCACATCTGGTCGCTCATCGAGCACGATGTCCGCGAGTCCGCCTTGACGACCTGAACAGCAGTATAGGGAGAATTTTAATGGCACGCCGACCTAGCCTCAAGCCTGCAACCAAGTTTCGCTCGAACCGCGCATCGCGCCGCGCAACCGCGCCGCAGTTTTGGCCGGGCAGTGCACGCCTCGTGGTGTCGCTGTCGCTTATGGTCGAATCTCCAGCGGAGCCACAGCAGATGTTCCTTGCGCCAGACGGCAAGCGCTATCCGGACCTGCCGGCGGAGACCGGCATCCAGTACGGCTATCGCGAGGGGATTCCACGGTTGCTTGATTTATTCGACCGCTACAAGATCAAATGCTCAGCATTCATCAGTGGAAATTGTGTCGATCTCATCCCGGAAATTGGCACCGAGATCGCACAGCGTGGGCACGAATGTGCCGCGCACGGCAAGATGCACGATTGGCAAATGCAGATGTCGCGCGAGGAGGAATATGCCTTCATCAAGGCGGGCATGGATAGCGTGATTCGCGTCACGGGTCAGATCCCGCTCGGTTACAATTGCAAGGCACTGCGCCGTAGCCCGCAGACGCTTTCAATCTTGCAGGAACTGGGATTCCTATACCATATCGATGACGTCAGCCGCGACGAACCCTTCATCATTCCGGTGAATGGCAAGCCATTTGTGGTCGTGCCCTATACGCGGCACCTGAATGACTTCGAACATTTCGTGTTGTACCAACAGGACGTTAACGGCTACGAAAGCGCGCTGCGGGATGAATTCGACACGCTTTATGAAGAGGCCGAGCACAAGCGGCGGATGATGGTGATCAGTTGGCATGACCGAGTTGCGCGCCCAGCGCGGGTCCGTGCTCTCAGGCGCTTTATCGAATATGCGCAAAAGAAGAAGGGCGTCTGGTTCGCACGCAAGGACGCCATTGCAAAATGGGCTCTCGAAAGCGATCTGACTATCAGGGAAAAGGAAGCGACCTAACGGCAGGCCAGATTCAGCGCGCTCGCCGCATGGCGCGGCAGCGCCGTTGATAGTTTGTCGCAATGGCACGAGCCGGGTGCTGCAACAACTGGTCAGGCGGTACGGATAAGCATGGCACCGCACGGTGCTGAATTGGACTTGCAAAAGGAGAACCCTGAATGTCAAGAGCAGATGAACGCACCTGCACCCCCGTTTCGAGAGCCGAGCTCGAGCGGCGCTGGGCCGCGGTTCGAGCGCAAATGCCCGCTGCGGGGGTCGATGCGCTTCTCGTTCAGGGTGCAAACAATCTTGCCGGAACCGGTGGCTATTTTCGATGGCTTACCGGCATTACCTCGGCGCAAAACTCCAAACCGCAGACGGTCATCTTTCCACGTGAGGGGCTCATGACCCTGGTTTGTCACGGGCGCTTCAACGAAGACACGAAGCTTGATGGAACCGATCCGGCCCTGCCTGGCATTGGGCGCCGCTTCGGTACCCCGAGCTTTGTGGCGGCGAATTACACGGACGGCTATGACGCGGAGATCGTCGCGCGAGAGATCAAGAAGGGCGGTTTCCGGAACGTCGGCTTCGTCGGTGCCAACACCATGTATTTCGGGTTCGGCACGAGGCTAAAGGAACTGCTTGCCGGGGTTCAATTGATCGATGCGACCGACGTGGTTGATCCCGTCAAGGCGGTGAAGAGTCCTGAGGAAATCGACCTTATCCGCCGCGCCGCAGCCATGCAGGACGCGGCCCTGGCGAAGGTCTGCGACCATATCCGCCCTGGCATGAGGGATTTCGAGGTGATGGCGTATGGTCAGTACGTCAGCCAGTTGATGGGCAGTGAAACGGGCTATTTGCTCGGCTCCTCCGGGGCTTTGGGGGCGCCGACGCGGCTTCGCCGCCTGCCCGAACAGGGCAGGGAAATTCGACGAGGTGATATCCTCCTGTTTCAACTGGAAAATAGCGGCCCCGGCGGGCTGTTCGTGCATCTTGCGCGCATCTTCGTAGTGGGCGGCAAGATACCGCAGGAGATCGACGACGCGTTCGGTCAGATGGTTGAAGCGCAAGATTATACCGTCGCGCTGCTGAAACCCGGCATGCCGTGCCGCGACGTGTTCCGCGACTACAACAGCTATATGCGCGCGCACGGCCTTCCCGAAGAAAGCAGGTTGCATTGCCACGGCCAAGGCTATGACTACGTGGAGCGGCCCCTCATCCGCAGCGACGAGACAATGACATTGGCCGCAAACATGAACATCGGCGTCCATCCCAACATTGCCAACGAACGAATGTTCGTAACCGTGTGCGATAATTTTCTCATTGGTGCCGATGGGACCGTGGAGCGCCTCCACAAGACACCGAGAACGATCATCGAGGTATGATGTCGCGCGATGTTCCGGGGCGAGGTTCAAAGGTTCCGCGTTTTAGAGCATGATCCGGAAAAGTGGAAACCGGTTTTCCGAAAAGATCATGCTCTAAGTGAGGAGTGCCGGACGAAAACCTAGAAGCTGTTCAAAACGCTCACTGAAGAGGGGCCACGCTTGCGGGTTTACTAGGCGCGGCGGCACGCGCCCCTCAAAAATATCGATCCATTGCTCGGCGGCTGATTTTGACATCTGATAGCACGCTTCGAATGTTATTCCCGCATTGTGAGGAGTGACAAACACGTTGTCGAAGGACAGCAGCGGATGATCCAAGGCGGGAGGCTCCTTCAGCCACACATCCAGTCCCGCGCCCGCTAAGCGCCCCTCTTGCAGGGCCTCCACCAAGTCATCCTCCTTGTGAATGCCGCCGCGCGCGGTCGTGATAAAGAAGGCCGTTGGCTTCATCTTTCTGAACTGCTCGCGGCCGAGCATGCCAAACGTCTCATCAGTTCGAGGGCAATGCACCGAAAGAAAATCGGACCTTCGCAAAACCTCGTCAAATTCTAACTTGAGCGCGCCGCGCGCTGCAATCTGCTCCGCTGTCAGATATGGGTCATAGGCAAGCACGATCATCTGAAAGAGACCTCGGCACAGTTCCGCAACTCGTGTCCCGATATGCCCAATTCCAATTATACCGACAGTCTTTCCCATGATATCGTTTCCAGTGTACGCGTAACGATCGAGCTTCTGCTGAATACGCATCGCCTTGTCGCTTAGCCCCATCTTTTTCGACAGCAAGATCATCATGCCCAGCGCATGCTCTGCGACAGGTTCTTTGTTAGTCCCGGATTGATTGCAGACGATCACGCCCCGCTTCGTGCACGCATTGACATCAACCATATCGTAACCAGCTCCCGTTGAGCATATGGCTACTAGGTTTGGGCAGTCCTTCAGCAATTCGTCATCACCGAACCACGGCGGCCGCAGCTCGCCACGCGACCTGGTCTGGTAGCCATGCGCAAGTCGCATCTCCACCCAATTCTCATCCTCTGGCGCTGTAAACTTTAGTCGCACCAAGTCGATATCCGGCCGACCCGAGAGTATCTTTACAGCAATCGGATCCACCCACTTTTCGAAATAGACAAGCTTCTTTATATTGGCCGTCACTTCAGACTATCCTTTCCGCTTCAACCTCGCGCCCATCTCCCTCCGCCATTGCCAGGCGAGGGAGACCGAAACCCAACATTCTCCGCCTTTCTTTACGCGGTCATCGGTGTGGTTCGATTTTCCTGGGTTTGTTTGACCGGTGTTCATCCCGGTTTGCAGACGCGTTTTTTACGAGCGCTCGACCTGCTATTGTAGCAACCGCACGATAGGCGTGATCGAAAGATCGGTGGCCGCGGTCTGGATTGCAATAAGCTGCGCCAACAAGCCGAAGATCCGCTTGGTGGTCGCGGCCTGCTCGGGCGACGCAATAGTCGCCGTCGTCGAACCAGGTATGCACAAAGCATTCTCCGCCGATAGTCTGCAACTGTCATCAGACGAACGCAGGGGCTATCTATTGCAGCACCCGCACGCTGGGCGCCCTATTGAGTGACATGAAAAATCGGCTGTATCGAAAGATCGGCGGCCGTGGTCTGTATCGCAATGAGCTGCGCCAATAAGCTAAAGAGGCGCTTGGTGGTCTCTGCCTCTTCGGGTACGCAATAGTCGCCATCTTCGAACCAAGTGTGTACGAAGCATTCCCCACCCATGTTCCGCACCACGTCGATCAAAGTTCGATCCTTCGGAACGGTCTCAAGTGTCGGCGGATTCACAGCATATCGTCGACTGAGCGGGATGTAGGCGTATTGGGAAGGTAATATATGTTCTTGTCGAAGTTTTATGAGCGTTCCGAGAAATTCGAAGACACCGTACGCTGAACGGGGAACGATTTTGATGTTGATCGTGCCGGACGGACCAAGCGTAAGGGGCAGTATGTCAGGTTGCGCCTGGTCGGACTTCGCCATCGGATTCCAGCTATCGGATCCGCAGACATAATCGGAGCTGTAAATCAGCGACGTTTGTATGTCCAAATCGTTCTTGCTCGCCGCCAACTGTTCGCGGGACACCATCGCTGCCGCTTGCTGACCCAACACTTCATTGAAACAGAAGCGCGCGTAAGTCGTCTTTGATTTCGCCTCGGTCGAATTGGGGCTTTTTTCTTCCACAGTCAGGCCGGTGAAAGCGGCGTTGTGAACCCAATCGACAAAGCATCGATGCTTTGGATCGAGTCGGGAACATCCATAATCGTCAGGTGGGCTGTAATGGTAGCCGTAATGGCCCGTTGGCAAGGTCATTTCGAACGAATCGGTGAACAGCCAGAACAACAACTCTCGCGGATAGCCCTGGCGAATGAAATAATTCAATGTCTGCAAATCGATCGGTCTCAGAAAGCCCTGATAGAAGGCGCCCGTCTCCAGGGTGGTCACTTGAAATAATGTTTGGACGGCCGTCGTGTTGCCGGCGGTGGTATTGCCGAAAATGACGTCACGCCCAGGGGAGAACAAGGGAATGGTGACGGAGGTGGTGCCAGGAGGATATGTCGGAATATGTGGGCCGAACATAAAATTTGGCAGAGCGAGCGACGTCGTATTCGTGATCTGCGGTGAAACGCTGCCAATGGCCGCAAAACTGAGCGGATAATCGTGGCTGGCGCGGATGAGGTTCAGAAAAATGGCTTCGTTGCGGGCCTTCGCCAGGCTCCGGGTAACTGTGTCGTACCGGCTATCGACCGGGTCAACGAGTGCGCACGCGCCCAACGCAACGGAAAAGCCGACGGCGATAACCAACATACGAAACCACATGGACGACCCCCAACTCGCTCTATTTGTCTCTTTTCGACGTTTCCGGACTAGAATCTAAGATTCACGCCGCCACGCACGACGGCGAAATACACCGGCGCAAAGGTCGCCGTGAATGATGCTGGCGTCGCTACACCTGTGGCAACCGCGGTCGCGCTCGGGGCTTCGAGATACACATACAAAAGCTCGGTCTTGAAAGTGAGATTGCTCGTAATCGCATACTCCGCTCCGGCTCCCGCCGACCATCCCCACAGTGTTTTGGATGATGAGCCGGCAAAGCAAGTGGTGCCAGCGACACAGGAATAGGAGAAGCTGCCCGAGGTCAGTGCGCCGGTCGCCGCGGCAGGCATGCTGAGGTTCTCACGCACCTGTCCAAAAGCGAGCCCACCGGTGCCGTACAGCAGCAGCGAGTTCATGATGATCGCTCCCATTCGCGCCCGGACGGTTCCAAACGACGAAACGGTCTGGTTTGCGCTAATGGTGCTGAGCGTGGCGGCGGAGCCGATGTTGGTGAGATGAGACGACGATTGGCCTGTTCCGTCGAAATCGGACCACTGAAAGTCGGCCTCGACACCGGCCAGCCAATGCGAATTGAACTGCCAGTTAAATCCAATCTGGCCGCCCGCAATTGCGCCGTCTCTGTAGAAGTCCGTCGAAGGAATAGCGTTCGTATGTGCCGCGGGATCGTTGGGCGAATATGAAACGGATGAATTACCCCATCCGTATCCGCCGTTTATGCCGGCGTAAAAGCCCAACCACGTGAGGTACGGTTCCGTTGTGGTGATGAATTGCGATGGCGGAGTCGCCATTTCTTCCGCCGTTGCGCTGGCGGTGCCGAGCGCAAGCAAAGCGGTGACACACAGAATACTTCTTTTCACAGCCGCCCCGCCGATACAACGATGAACCTATGTATCGGATACGCGAAACCAGAAAGCCGGATCCCCGCAGCCTAAAATAAGCGTACCATGGACGACAGGAAGGGAAAGCCATTCGGCCGCAGAATCCCAAATCCTGTGATAACTTTGCCACGCCAACTCAAGTTATGTGATTTGGCCTCACGATCAAGCGGCTAGCGGTGCAGGCCTTGCGGCCTAGACTTTGATGTACTGCGCCAATTTCGAGGCCGTAGTACAAGCGCGGCGCGGTGCACGCGCTCGCCGCGCCGTCAGCCGATGAAGTGCTCGATTTTGATCTGCTTCTCGGCAGCCATTTGGCCGATCTCGTAGAGTTGGTGAACAAGGCTGGGATCATCCATGCCGCGCAGGCGCTCGACGAATTCATCGCTTGCTTGATAATCGAGCTCGCGCGCAAGCCAGTCTTTCTCGAGCCGCACATCGTAGCGCAGGAAGCGAAACATCTTGCCGCCTGGCGGGGCTACGTCGGCAAGTGTCCCGATCTCCGAATTGATTGGCCATGGCGCCGGACACTCTCCCATCCATTGCATCAGCATCAGCACCAGCGTCTCCGCATCGGTCATCATCGACATGAGCGCATGATAGGTAATCTTGGTGTAGCGCATGATGCCCAGGGCCTCGTACGAGAGCCGCGGCCGATAGGTGCCGGTGCCGAGCGAAACCACGGTGAGGCGATCCGGCCCGGTCGGCCAATTGATGCCAAAGGGCTTCAGCGTCGCCATGTGGAACAGCGCCAGCGAAGGATTGTTATGGGGCGTCACGCCGCCGTCCACGAAGAGTCCGTAAACATTTGGATCGATCTTGACCCGCTTACGCAGGCCGATGTGCTGCAGCAGCGCGTGGAAAACGCGCGCCAGCCATGGCACGTTGAGCGGCTTTGCCATGGAGTCCGGCAGCATCACTTCGTTCTGACTGATCGGCAACAGCTCTGGATCGAAAAAATGTGGTGCCGCGGTGCTTGCGCGCACCAGGTTTACCAGCGGATAGCGCTTGTTGCCGATATGACCCGCGCCGTCCTCCCAATAGGGCGCGCGCGGGTTGTTCGATATGATCCAGGGGCTGCCAGTATCCATGCGCTTGGTGATGACGCAGAACCCCGTGATGAGATCGGTGCTCTGCAGTTCGCGGTTGCCGACCACCTCCTCGATCCGGCTGCGCAAGCCGCTGGCGTCGAACTTCGCCTGGAGGACCGGGATGGCCCAGCGCTGGCGTTTGAAGGCGAAGGGCGCGAGCCTGAGATAGAAGTCCTTGACTTGCGCCGTTTGGAAGCCGAGCGCCAGTGCCCCGGCAATGACGGCGCCGGTCGAGGTTCCGCCGACCAGATCGAAATAATCGCCTAAGCGGACGTCCTTGCCATGATGCTCCATGAGCAGCGCCTCGATGCGCTCCAGGAAAGCTATCGTGAGTGCGCCGCGTACGCCGCCGCCGTCGAGCGCGAGCAGCCGCTTGGGGCCGGGTCCGAACAAATGGCGGTCGCGGGAATTATCAAGGGTTGCGGCGGTTCCTTCAGTCATACGTACTGTGCCTCTCGTAGCTGTTGTTGCAGATGACCGCATCGGCAGAGTGAGAATTTTTTTGATCGCTCGCGCGACGGTTGCCGCGTCCGCCGAGCGAAAGCTGTCTTTCGGTCGCGCATTGGCATCGGCAGGCTGTGCGTCGTCGGCACCGGGCCACGCAACTTTTATCGCGTTCGGGGCTGTCGGCTTGATCCACACGACGAAAATGCCATCGGCAATCGCGCGACTTACAATCTGCGCAGTGCCGCCGATCCCGGCCGCCACCTGGCCGTCCCAGATGGCGACCAGGAGATCGATCTTCGCCAGCATGAAGAGACCCGCCGCCTCGTAGGCGCGCGGACGTTCATCGGCGGCGCCATCCAGTTCGACTACCGCGGACGCCCGGGCGAGCAGCTGTTCGAATTCCGCGCGGGAGGCTTGAGTCTCGAAATCGCGCTCGTATTCGGTTCGGCTGAACGGCAGAACGACTTCCAATTTGAAGCCGGCGGCGAGCCCCGCTTCGGCGACGATGCGATCTGATCCTTCCGCCAGCGAGGAGACGATGACGAATTCGCTCACGCGATCCCCGTCATTTTCCGGCGCACGTGCAATGTGATCTTGCTCGACGTTGCGTGCCGTATCAACGATCGCTGCGAGGATGCGATCAATGACAGTGCGCAACGGCGCTTCGGACTCCTCCGGCAATTTTGGCGGCACCCGATGGCCGCTGACACCGATGCGCAGGCGGTTGCGGGGAGGTACCGGGTGGAGGGCAGCGCTCACGGTGGTCAATCACCCACTTTTAACGGCGTAGCCCCCAGCTCGGGCCTGCCCAAGCATATATCAGAACTTCCGTCCGAGTGCGGGGCACATTCGGCTCGGACAACACAAGAGCATGTCACACGCCGGCACGGCCGGTGATGATGCCGCTGCTGCAAAGCGGCGTTATTGACCGTCGGGTGTACGCAGTCCGAACCAGGAGTCGCGCACCTGATGGTAATGCACCGCCGGATCGTAGATCGAGACCGGCAGGCCGAGCACCTGAGCCGATAGCCGGCCGACGGCCGATAGCAGGCTGTACGAGGCGACGACGCGATCGTGCTGCGCGATGATCAGACTGACGCGCGCATTGACCAGAGCCTGCTGCGCATTGAGCACATCGAGCGTGGTGCGTTGGCCGGCGAGCGCCTCGTTGCGAACACCGGTCAGTGCCCGTTCCGAGGCATCGCCCTGGCGCTCCGCGGCTTCGACTTGTGCCTTGGCCGCTTGTAACTGCCCCCAGGCCTGCACGATGTTCGCCTGCGCCTGGTCGCGAACTTGATCGACGTTCAAGCGTTGCTGCCCGACCGCCTCCTTGTTCAGCCGGATGGCCGAATATTCGGCCCCGCCCTGGTAGATCGGAACCGATAAATTCAACATCACCGAGTCGGTAAACAGCTTGGGAGTCGTTATGTTGGAGTCGAATTGCTGCTGGATGTTGCCCTGCACCGCGAGCGTCGGCCATAGCGCACCTTCCGCGATTTTCACCTGTAGCTGCGCAACATCGACGCCGTATATCGCAGCGGTCACGGACGGATTTTGCGCGGAGCCAAGCGTGATCGCGGAGTTCAACGTCGACGGCGCAAGCCGCTCCACTGGAGACGCCGGAGCGAGGTTGGCCGGATCGTTTCCGATGATGCGCCGATAGTTGGCCCTTGTCGTGGCGAGCGTGGACTCCGC
>Ga0181536_10003319_pt1 | contig 17614 bp, 15 predicted proteins | sample PEATcosm2014_Bin_41_FD_121105 | JGI IMG/M metagenome (GOLD analysis project Ga0181536, IMG submission 121105) | Peatland microbial communities from MTU Mesocosm Facility, Houghton, MI, USA - PEATcosm2014_Bin17_60_metaG | ecosystem: Environmental > Terrestrial > Soil > Wetlands > Peat | place... | reverse complement strand
GGTCCCGACAGTTTCCTTCATTTTCTGCGGCCCGCGAACGCTAAACCAAACTGGTTCGTATAAAAGAGTTACTTACTAAATCGAGCCTTCAACAAAGAGTTAATGTGAAGTAAAACGTTAGGAGGGAGGAACGGAGTGGGCCAAAAAATTGTCAGTGCTAGATGAGGAACTCATTAAGATTGCAAACTTATTCGGGGGCGAAGAGGCGGTTACGATCGTTAAGAGCCTCAAGAAACTCGGCGAAGGAACCGACGAGATCATCGCCAATGATTGCGCCATAAGATTAAACACTGTCCGAAAGGTGCTCTACAAACTCTACGACCACGGCCTTGTCTCCTGCACCAGAGTCAGAGACGAGAAGACAGGCTGGTTTATTTTCTATTGGAGACTCCAACCCGATCAACTCGACGCATTCATTCGTAGCCGCAAGAAACGCGCCTTAGATAAGATGAAACAAAGGCTTGACTTCGAGCGAAACCACACCTTCTTCGTATGCAAGACCGACGTCGAAATTCGAGTAACATTCGAGGAGGCAATGGAAAGCTCATTCAAGTGCGGCAAGTGCGGAAACCAACTCGACAGTTCCGAAAATGCAGACATGGTTTCCATACTAGAATCTAAAATCGAGAAACTGGAGGCCGAACTCAGCCGTTGAGAAAGGCCGAGCGGAATGAAGATAACCATACTTGAAAGGCCAAGTGAAATCACTGCCAGTTCCTTCAAGCAAAGGTTAGAGAAAGCGCTCGACGAACTGAAGACTGAACTTAACGCAACTACCAACCTAGACGGATTCACTTCGAACCGATGGGCTCGCATTGAAATTGGAGGGGAAGACAGCGAGATTCTAGCAGAGCTAGTCATCAACCAGTACGGCCTAGCTCATACAGACATCCGAGATATTGAGGTTCCAGGCGTTTACGAGTCGATAATTACTAGGTCAACGGCCCAAGGCTTGGAAATTGACGTCGGTTTAGAAAAACCCGTCCATGTCAATTGCTCGGTCCCAGCTATGAACTTGATCGCTCAATTAGCCGATGGCAAGAACATCCAATGCCGAGAGATAATCGAGGATTACTGCCTCTTTCCCGGCGTCCCGCTCTCAGCGCGAATCACAAGAAAAACCGATAACGAGATTGAGGCCTGGTTATCGGACTTACAAATCGAACGACTGTCGAGATGGATTACATCCGGGTTGGATCGGATAGAAGTCTTCGATTGTTATATGCAGGAAGTTGAGGCAGCGATTGTTAAGGCAAATTTGTCGCGAGACATCATTTCCGCTTACCCGATCACTTTGACAGTGCAGTCATTGGTGTGCAAACTCGGAACCGACGCGGTAGGGCTTATTCCGAAACTGGGGTTGGTTCTCAAGAGACAAAAACTCAGGCCGTTCATTCCAAGAAAAATCGTAGCTCGATGCCGACCTTGGTGACGAGACGAGTTAGCGTTTCAAGTTGGAGGCTGCTGAGCCTAAGTTATGATTCCCCTTTCATGAACCTCGCCCTTGAAGAAGCACTCGCCCGAAGGACCTGCCCGGAGGGCTCACAATACCTGCCAACAGTAAGGTTCTGGAGGAACTCAAAATCCGTGGTTATCGGACGGTTTCAAGAAGCTGCGTGCGAGGTTGACCTTGCAGGATGCAACCTAAGTCAGGTCCAAATGGTGCGAAGGTTCACTGGGGGAGGGACTGTATTTCATGACGAAGGGACCTTAAACCTCACCGTGGTGACAAAACCTGCGAACAACCCATCCATACTCAGGTTTCAAGAGCAAAACCTGCGAGTCGTTTTAGAAGCACTGGGTAATCTCGGGTTGGATTGTTCCCTCTCAGCGCCGAATTCGATTTTTGCTCACGGTAAGAAGTTATGCGGCGCTGCAGCTGCGTTGGGGAAAACATTCGCTTTCTGGCATTGCTCAATAATGGTGACAACAGATACGCACCTCCTAGAACGAGTTCTGGGCCCTAGCAAGGCAAGAAGCCTGACACGCTTCGTTCACAGCAAATGGGCCCCGGTCACAACCATAGCCAATGCACTATCCAAGCCTATCAGCATTGACGAGGTGACGCGTACCTTGATCACCGCCATCCAAAACCAATTCAGGGTGGAATTGGAAGCCGCCCCCTTGTCGGTCGAAGAAGAAGTATGCTCAAAGGCGTTGATGGCTCAGAAGTATTCATCTAACGAATGGAACCTTTACGGAAACCGGCAGGTCCGGTACGGTAGAAAAAGCGTTGAGTGAATCACACAACGATTGCTGTGTGAGTTCGCTCGACGCCTTTAACGGATTGAATCTTTTTGATTACGAGCTCCGATAGTGTGGTCATATCGTGCATTTCTAGGTAAGCTATGACATCGTACACTCCCGTTACTGCGAACACCATTTTCACGCCCTTGACTTTCTCAATGGCCCTTGCTACCGAACGAGATCGTCCGAGCTGTGCTTGAACCAATACGAACGCTTTTACCACCATAGAAGTCACCTAGGTACGTAATTTTGGTGGGAAGGGGTACTTAAAAGGAATTGAACCACAGCTGCTGTGATGCGTTCCATCCAGTCGGCCTTTCAACTAGAGTAAAGGAAAAATAGGCATCTGTTCCACTTGTCAGTTGATTACGATGGCGAGAGAGTATTTACCGAAACTTACAATCGCTATACTCGCGCTTAGCCTTGCATTAGTTTTCGTATCTGCGCAACCGGGCATCGTGGCGGCCACGTACGGCACTCCGCATTCATCTCCGCCGTATCCGTCGTCGTACACAACGCCTACGAGCTATTACCATCATCACTGGGGTAGTGGCTACTATTGGGGCAGCTATTACAATTATTACCCATACTATTCCTACTACTATTATCCGTCCTCTTGCAGCTATTACTACTATGGATACTCGTCCTACTGCTCTAGCTACTATTCCAGCTACTACTCCACTCCCTCAAGCTACTACTCCACTCCGTCAAGCTACACGCTTACCGTAGCAACAGACCCTTCTAACCTCGGAACGACGACAGGTGGCGGGACATACACGCAGGGAAGCTCAGCCTCCTTCTCCGTAACCCAGACTACCATTCAAGTATCACCGACTTCACAGTACGTATTCTCGCATTGGTCGGGCGATTATACGGGTGTAGGCAGTAGTGGGACGGTAACTGTGAATGGACCGATGACGATCACAGCAGTGTACCAGCCTCAATACTACCTCAGCGTCCAATCACAACCTCAGACTGCACCCACACCTCAAGGTCAGGGCTGGTTCAACGCTGGCGACACCGCTTCACTCCAGAGCCCAGCCCAAACGGTTGGAGGGGATGGCGAAAGTAGGTTGATCTTTCAAGGCTGGTCAGTTGACGGACAAGCGCCACAATCTGGCCCTTCGCTGAACATCGTAATGAATTCGGCACACACTGTAACCGCAGTCTATGGACAACAATACTACCTGAACGTTCAGACAGACCAAGGAGTAGCTTCCGGGTCTGGTTGGTATGACGCCGGTAGCACCGCCCAAATTTACGTATCAACACCAATCAGTACAAGCTACGGTGTAAGCATTGTTTTCAACGGCTGGCAAGGTAGCATTCAATCAAGCAACCAGTCGACTAACGTGGTTATGAACGGTCCGATGAACGTTGTCGCGACATGGCGGACAGACTCGGCGGTACTTTACTTAACGATTGCTGCCGTGATTGTTGCAGCCCTCCTGATAGTGGGCGGAGTGATCGCATTCCTAGCTGGAGGGCTGGGCAGGACGCAATCGACTAAGCAAACGACTGTGCATAAGAACACGACCGACACGACAACGCACGACCAATCGAACACGACTCACAGGCCTGAACACCACCATAAGAAAACCGAGGACACGGAAGAAAGCCGGACGTCTACTTCGTAGAATTCAATTTCTCTCCCTTCCTTTTTCTTTTCTTGCTACCGCACTTACTTTGCCCAACTCGTAACACGCACTGCCCGGAAGGGTTAGAGTTGAAGGTAAACGAAATCAGAGAACTCATTCCGCTTGCCGCTAGAAATCCATAGCGCGCACTTCAGGCCCACCCCCTTGGTGGGCATAGTTTTCCATGGCGTTATGTTAGCGTCTAAGGATTTCTTGAAATTGGAAGAACGGCGCCTTTTTGATTACGAATGTGTTGGCGTGTTTACACAATCAACCGGGAACCTGTGAATACCCGCTGGATTGGGTCACACGCTAAAAGGCACAGCCTAGTTGCCCTCTGGTTAGTCGGAGTTCATTTTCTCCATGAATTTCTCCGGCACACCCGGCCGATGCCTTTCACAGTAGTACTCTACCCTGCCGAACATCTCAACCCTCCATTCTCCTTCTCTGCCGCAGAGCGGTATATTGCACACGGGCTTAGCTTCGGAATTTTGCTCGACGACAGCGGCCAAGAACGATTCACTGGTTGGCCGTCAGGTTTTCATGCCCGTTCTAAGCTCTTTCGGTTCCACGCCCAGGAAAGTAGACAGGAGTAAGAGTGTTTGGAAGCGCTTCGCGTTGACAATGTAGTGAAGAGCTTCGGCGGCCTCATGGCGGTCAAGGGCGTTAGTTTTTCAGTCGAGAAAAATCAAATCCTCGGCTTGCTTGGCCCCAACGGTTCCGGAAAATCCACTATCATGAAAACCATCGTCGGCATCGTCAAACCCGACGCAGGCAGCATCACCGTTCAGGGCATAAACGTTGCCGCTGACCCGATCGGCGTTAAGAGGATAGTTGGCTTTGTGCCGGAAAGCCCTAGACTATATGAGTTCCTCTCCGGCATCGAATACCTCGACTTTGTAGCAACCGTACACGGACTTAGCCCCGACACGAAACGTGAACGAATCATGGAATTTCTGAAGGCCCTGGATTTGGAGGGTAGAGAGAACGAGCTAATACATGGCTACTCGCAGGGAATGAAGCAGAAGCTCGCAATAATAGCAGGCCTACTCCACCGCCCACAAATCCTCATCCTCGACGAACCCCTCAACGCCCTAGATCCACGCAGCGCACGCATTGTGAAGGATCTCATTCACCGCCTAAGCGACGACGGCGTACCAACCGTCTTCAGCACCCATGTGCTCGAGATTGCCGATGCGATTTGCGACCGAATAGTGATCATGTACGACGGGCGAGTGCTCGCGGAAGGAAACGCAGAAGAATTGCGATCGAAGGCTGGGACGGCGGGTTCAAGCCTCGAAGAGGTTTTCCTGAAGCTAACTGGCACATCGGACACGAGGGAGATCGTAGAGGCATTGACCCGTTGAACCTAAGGTCCGTCTACTCCCTAGCCGTCGTCCTCACAAGATCACAGATCCGAGGAACACAACGCAACAAGTTCCTCGCCCGGATCTTCGGCGAACCCCGAATCATTCTGCCAGTGGACATCGCCCTACTATTCGGTTTAGGGGGCCTAGGCTACGCCATCCTTTCAGCAAGCGGCATGGGAGGCTTGTTGGACTTGTTGAAGCCAATTGAACCTGAGCTCCTAGCCGGCATACCATCAGCGATCATGTTCATGGCCATACTTTTCGGAGTCCTTTACGAGATAAGTCAACCCATCCAATCTATGAACACCGACCTCGTGAACTGGTTGCCGATTACACCAATGGAGTATGTTGGTGCCTCCACGATTTCTGAGTCGTACATCTACTCGTTCATGGTATGCCTCTTTCTTGGCGTCGTGCTGGGACCAGCACTTGCGCTGAGCATGTCTTCGGTCTGGCTCGCGGCTGCATTCATGGCGGTAGTAGCCCTATTTGCTGGAGCCACAGTAGTTGAAGTTCTCGACGCTACAACCAACAGAATCTCCTCAAGCTTCTACAAGAAGAGCGGCCGATCTGGCATAATCTTTCGCCTCATTGCCACGGTGATCTTGCTTGTCTTCATTCAACTGCTCTTCAGCGGTTACGTGGTCGGTTACCTGCTTCAGAGCGTGATGCAAGCAGCGATTTCGGCGTGGTTCATTCCCGTCGTCTGGCCAACACTCGCGGTACTAGGCGTAGCCCAAGCAAACCTGTCCAACTTCCTCCTCTTTGCTAGCTTCTCCGTCGTTTTCGCGGTGGCCTTGTTTGGACTGGCGGCTAGATTTCGAGCACGCTTCTGGGTCCCTGTCCCAGTGTCCATCAAACTTAGCACCCGCGCGTACCAGCCGAGACAAATCCACATCCCATTAATCGGGGCAACCGAATCCGCGATGATTCAGAAAGATTTTCGGTCGTTGACTAGGAGGCGGGAGATGGCGAGGTTCCTAGCTATACCATTCGTACTCGCCATCTCAATGGGCATCTCACTACTACCCCTAAGCACGCAGCAAACAGCCGAAGCCCCGAATTTCATGTTCATCGCATTCCTGTTTATCATGCCAGTCGCGATCTTTGTCGGAGCACTATCAATGACCAGCATAGGCCAGGAGGGTTATGCGGTCTGGAATCTGTATGCGGCACCAATCACGCCAACCCAACTACTACGAGCAAAGCTCCTCTTCGCCGCCATCCTCGGAGTACCGTTCGCAATAGCACTGCTCTCGATATTCGCCGTTTTGTTGAAAACGATCGGAACCTACTACGGAATCCTACTGCCAGTAAGTTTCCTCGTTGTGTTGGAAGTATCTGCGTTGGGAGTTTACTTTGCGGCATTGTTCCCCGATTTTCGTGAAATGGTTAGAAGTCGTTACGTAAGCGTCTGGGGTTCACTTCTGGGAATAGGGATGGCGCTGTGCGTTTCTCTTCTCACAGTTGCACCGTTGGCTCTTTCAATTTTCCTGTACGATTCGATAATCCCCCAACTTGCGATCGTAAGCTTCTGTATCGGTCTAGCAGTTTTCATCGTCGCCTTGAAAATGGCGCACCGCCAAATCCAACGCTTGTTCCGGAACATCCGAACCTGACAATCACCTCAAGTAGACAATGAGATTTGACCTAACGATCACATTCTGTGTTGAAAGACAGGTCTGCTGCATCTGCCTTTTTAGACGTCTTCGCTTTTGGTGTAGCTATTTCCGGTTTCTCATCTTTCGCCCCGTAAACATATCTCTTCCCGCGGAGCACCGACGCGGCGGCAGCCACAACAGCCAATGCCACGTTAAAGTACAGAGCAACTCCTAGAGATGACATGAATGCGTTAGCGATCGCTGTCGGGAACCAGACTCTTCCGGTAAGCACATCGACAGTCTGCGGGCTCAACGAGTTCGTAAGGCTCGAAGGAAGCTGCTTCAGTACCGTGCCCATTGGGTTGTAGCCTAGAAAAGCCGCGAATATTGCGGCGGTCGGAGGAATCTGGGTTAGGACGGAGGATAACTGTGGAGCGCCAGCCTGTGAGGCAGCTGCTGCAAGGGAAAAGGGCAGGTCTCTGGATAAGACAAAGAGAACTAACGTAAACAATATGCTGAGGCCTATGACCGAACCCGTGTTGTTGAATGTGCTTCGCATCCCTGAAGCGGAGCCCCTGTCCTCCGGTGGCACCGAGTTCATTACGGATGCTGTGTTCGGGGAAGCAAACATACCCATACCGAACCCCATCAAGAAAATGACTGCGGCGAAGTGAAGGTAAGCAAAGTTGTAGGGAAATGTTGAGAGCAGATAGTACCCAACCGCCGTTATGAGCATGCCCGCGGTCGAGAATCCCCTTGCACCATACCTGTCGGAGAGGTAGCCGCTGAGTGGACCCATAACCAAGAACCCGGCGGTAAACGGGAGCATGTAGATCCCGGCCCAAAGAGGTGTATCCTGATAATTGATACCATGCAGCGGCAGCCAAATCGCTTGCAGCATTATAATCAGAAGAAGTGACACCCCACCTCTCGAGATAGACGCAAGGAAAGCGGCGAAGTTACCCGCAGCAAAGGCTCTATTCTTGAAAAGGTGCAACCGGAACATTGGGTCTTGAACACGTGTCTCGATGAACGGAAATGCAACTAGCAACGCACCTGAACAGAGAAGACCAGCTACTACCCAGGGGTTCCCCCATCCCATCGTTGAGGTGCCGTAGGGCAGTAGCGCATATGTTATCGCTATGAGGAAAACCGTCAAGCCCACGCCAAACGTAATGTTCCCCCACACGTCGATCCTCTGCCCCTTTCGTAGGATTGCTAGCTCCTTCAATTTCCAATACGACCACGCTGTCCCGAAAGCCCCGAATGGCACACTGATTAGGAACACGTATCGCCAATCAAAGACCGCCAGCACACCGCCAAGCACCAACCCGACAAACGAGCCTGCGAGGTAAGATAACATGTTGAGTCCCAATGCCTTGCCCCTCTCCTCTAACGGAAAAGCATCGGTAATGATCGCCGCACTGTTCGAGAATAGGAAAGCACCCCCAATTCCTTGGACGATTCTGAAGAAGATTAGTTCAATGGCACCCAAGTCCCCAGTGTTAGGCGTCAGATAGAGCAGCAAGGAGCCAACAGTATACACCAAGAATCCTAGGTTGTAGAGCTTCACTCTGCCGAAGATGTCGGATATTCGACCGAAAGTGACGAGGAGTGTTGCAGTTACTATACTGTAGCCGAAGAGTATCCAGAGCAAGTATTGGAAGGACGTGAAGGGGTCAATCGCGATACCTCTGAAGATGGCTGGAAGCGCAATCTCCACTATCGTGATGTCTATTGAAGCCATGAACGTGCAGAGCGTAGTGTTCGAAAGAACAACCCACTTGTACTGGACCATTGAACTTCTCCCCCCGCCTCATGATTCTTGTCAGTTAAAGCATGCGTCCAATTCTATGGAAATCCAGATCAGGAATATGAAGTTCGGATAAAGCTGAATGTTTACAGTAGAACGGTGGAGTCTAGGGCAAACGGATATCAATATTAAGTCGTCGACCCGAGCGAAACCGAATTTGTTCGGTTAAGAGATGGTGACATCTGTGAATCGCGTAGCCATAGTCGGTGTCGGTCACTCTAAGTTTGGTGATAGACGAGATGTGACGCTTCCAGAACTAGGATTTGAAGCAACAAAACCGGCGTTTGAAGACGCTGGCCTGACTCCCAGAGATATTGATTTCGTGAGCGTCGGGATCTCAGGAGTCTGGTACGAAGACTTCCTGCCTGCTGTTGTAGTCTCGGAATACTCGGGTTTGGCCGGAAAGGGTTTGATGAGGTGTGAAGCGGCCTGTGCTTCCGGAAGCGCGGCCGTTACGTCCGCGTACAATATGGTTAGGACGGGTGCGAGCAAAGCGACTGTGGCAATTGGGATCGAGAAGATGATCGGAGTTGAACCATTGACAATGATGGAGGTAATCGGTCGTGCAGGATACTATCTTTGGGAATTCCACAATTTTGGCATGACATTCCCCGGGTATTACGCGATGCATGCGACCCAACACTTCCATAGATTCGGGACTACCGATAAGCAGCTTGCGGCGGTCGCGGTCAAGAGCCACAAGTACGGCTCGATGAACTCCAACGCTCACTTTCAAAAACCAATAACCATCAACGACCACTTAACATCTCGAGTCGTAGCATGGCCCCTGAAGCTATACGATTGCTGCCCCGTGAGCGACGGAGCTGCAGCCGTGATCCTCGCATCGGAGGATCTCGCAAGATCCCTAACCGACAGCCCAGTTTGGATCGATGGCATTGGAATCTCATCAGACACAGCAAACATGAGCAAGCGCCCCGACTACATTGGACTCCAGGCCTCGGTGACAGCAGCTCAGCAAGCCTATAGAATGTCGAACATCACGCCAAATCAACTTGACATCGCAAACGTACATGATTGTTTCACAATCGCCGAAATAATGGCATATGAGGATTTAGGATTCTGCGAGAAAGGCAAGGGCGGTCCATTCGTTGAAGACGGACAAACCGAAATGGGCGGAAAAATTCCAGTCAACCTAGACGGAGGACTCAAGTCGAAAGGACATCCCCTCGGTGCAACCGGAGTATCGATGATGGTTGAACTGACGCGCCAACTCCGAAAACAAGCAGGTAAACGCCAAGCCGCAGTCAAGAACGGACTCGCACTTGCACACAACGTCGGAGGGACAGGCCACTACTGCTATGTGACCGTCCTAAGGAGCTGAGAAATTGACGACCCCCACGCAGAAAACAACAACCAATGCAAAACCAATCACCTTCAACCCTGAAATGGCCACCCGAAAACTCTCAGAGTTCTGGAGAGGACTAGAAAACGGAAAAATCTACGCTTCAAAGTGTCGCAAGTGCGGCACCCTGTCTTTTCCACCCGTCGCTGACTGTTCAAGATGCATGAGCTCTGATCCGGAGTGGATCGAGATTGAAGGAGAAGGAGAAATCGAAACCTTCACGAAAATAATGATTCGACCGAAAAACTTCGCGGATCATTCACCGTATACTGTCGCCGTTGCCAAGATGAAAGAAGGAGTGAAAGTCTTGGCATCAATAACAGTCCCTGACGAAGGCAAGCTGAAGATCGGCGCAAAAATCAAACTTATCACGAAGAAGGCTGAAGCTGGATCGACATACGAGTTCACTCTGCAATGATCAAAGAACGCATCTAGAGATGTAGGTCAGGATATTGTCGGCGCCTGAGTCAGTTTCACGGAGTGGAAGAGTTGAATATCCTCCTGAATTGAAGTTGATGCTCAGGCGTGCCCTTGAAGATCCGGATGGATTTTGGGGCGAAGCAGCGAAGGATTTACACTGGTTCAGACGCTGGGACCGCGTGTTTGAATGGAATTTTCCGAATTTCTCTTGGTTCAAAGGAGCAACTACAAACCTAGCCTACAACTGTCTAGAACGCAACATCGATAATGGAAGGCGCAACCACCCCGCCATAATATGGGAGAACGGTGAGGGTTTCCCTTCGCGCTCTTTAACGTACGGTCAACTGTTGGATGAAGTCAAACGATTTGCCGATGGACTGAAGGCGCTTGGAGTCAACCGAGGCGACAGAGTAACCATCTACATGCCCATGGTGCCTGAGGCTGCGATCGCAATGCTGGCGACAGCACGGATCGGCGCCATACACTCAGTTGTCTTTGGAGGCTTCGGCTACGGAGCATTGTCTGACAGATTAGTCGACGCAGGTTCCACCGTTATCGTTACAGCGGACTTTGGCTACAGACGGGGAATCCCAATTAAACTCAAGGAGGTTGTCGATGAGAGCCTCAGAACTAGCGAGACCAAGGTACGAAGAGTGGTAGTGCTTAAGCGAGCTGAGGATGACCTTCCAATGGTTTCGGGGAGAGACATGCTATGGAACGAGGCTTTGGAACAGGGAAAAGGAGTTGATGCTCAAGTCGAGAAAGTGAGTGCTGAAGAACCAGCCTTCATCCTCTACACATCTGGAACCATGGCTAAACCGAAAGGCACCGTTCAGCCCCACGGCAGCTACCAAGTCTACATCCACGCCATGGGCAAATGGGTCTACAACATGGATGAAACCGACATGTGGTGGTCCACTTCGGACGTAGGCTGGATCGTAGGCCACAGCTACGTCGTGTACGCACCATTATTGTTCGGTTGCACGACGATAATGTACGAGGGACTCCCCGACCACCCGACACCCGACATATGGTGGCGCATAATCGAAAAGAACAAGGTATCGAGGTTCTGGATCTCACCCACCGGCGTTCGCGCCCTAATGAAATACGGCGACGACTACCCCAAGAAACACGACCTAAACTCACTCAAACTCGTCGCGTGCGCCGGCGAAGTTCTCAACCCCCCCGCATGGGAATGGCTCCAGAAGAAAGTTCTCGGGGACAGAATACCCGTAATCGATCACATGTGGCAGACGGAAACAAGCGGCCCACTAGTCGGAAACCCGACTGGGATCGCACTACTCCCGATAAAACCCGGTTCAGCAGCAATCCCACTACCAGGGGTAGATGCAGAAATTGTCGACGACGAAGGAAAACCAGTTGCACCCGGAATCGAAGGAACCTTCGTTCTGAAGAGACCCTTCCCAGGGTTAACCCCAACGTTATGGCGCGACCACGAACGATACGTGGAAAGCTACTGGAACAGATTCCCAGGCCTCTACTCGACAGGCGACGCCGCCATGAAAGACGAGGACGGATACATTTGGTTCCTAGGCCGAGTTGACGAGGTCATCAAAATCTCCGCACACAGAATCGGAACAATCGAAATTGAAAGCGCCCTGCTTCAAGACCCGAACGTGGCTGAAACAGCAGTCGTGGGACGCCCCGACCCGCTAAGAGGGGAAACTGCATGCGCATTCGTAGTTCTGAAAGGAAACGCAAGGGCAACGGACGACCTGAAACAGACGTTGAGAAACCTCGTTAGAAAGACACTAGGGCCCATAGTCGTCATCAGCGACATCCACTTCGTCAACAAACTACCCAAGACGCGAAGCGGTAAGATCATGCGACGCCTGATCAAAGCCATCATCTCGAACAAACCCCTCGGAGACTACTCAACGATCGAAGATGAATCCTCAATAGAGGAACTCAAAAAAGCCACTACGAATCCCCAAAACCAGCCATAATTCGTCAAACGAGGCTCCTTTGGCCCGCGAACATCTTGCCATTTCACGGTTCGCGATGTTGTGTCATACGTGAATAGAGGCCGCCGTACAGCCTATCTTTACCTAGCGGATTTGCGAAGAAGGAGTGTGGAAAACCCAAATCAATTTTGCTTGCCTCATCTAGTCGGTGAAGACATTCTTCCGGAAGTGTAACGTCGAGGCAACTCAAGTTGTCACGTATCTGATCCAATCGGCGAGCTCCAAGTATCGGGACAACGGAACCCGGACGCGTACGCAGCCACGCTAGTGCGACTTGCGATGGGCTGCAGCCAATCTGCTTGGCAACTTCTACTACTACGCGTGCTATTGCGAGATTTCGTTCGTTCGCTTTCTGACTATTGGTTGCATCTAGCCGCCTCTCAACGTGCCCTCCACTTGTCCCGCCGTTCTTCGTGGCAGGTGGGGTTTTGTTGTACTTTCCAGTGAGCACCCCTGCTCCGAGCACCGCCCAAGGAGTCACCGTCATTCCAAGGCTGCGAGCCATAGGCAGTAGATCTCGTTCAGGAGTCCGTTCAATGAGACTATACTCGATCTGAAGTGTTACGAAGGGTGACCATCCGCGTAACTCTGCCAACATGTTAGCTCGACTCACAATCCACGCGGGCGTATCCGAAACACCTACGTACAGCACTTTTCCTGATCGCACCAGATCGTCAAGGGCCCGCATGACCTCCTCAATCGACGTCGAGAAATCCCAAGCATGCAACCAGAAGAGATCAACGTAATCCGTGCCAAGCCGCTTCAGACTTCCCTCCAGCGAACGAGTCATGCTTTTGCGGTGGTTACCTCCGCTGTTTGGGTCGCCTCTTACGGTCGGGAACGAGTATTTTGTAGCGAGAACAAATTTGTCGCGATCAGAGCTAATCAGTTCCCCAACGATTCGTTCGCTAGTGCCATTAGTGTAGCCGTTGGCTGTATCGATGAAATTACCACCGCGATCCACATACGAGTTGAAAATAGCTTGGCATTCTTCCTTCGAAGCACCCCAACCCCAATCCTCACCAAACGTCATCGTACCGAGGCATAATTCGGAAACACGAAGCCCACTTGGGCCGAGGAAATGAAACTTCATAGTATTGGACATGCCATTCACTTTCTTGTATTCTGACATATGATTTTCGGTTGAGCCGTGTACACCGTTTAACTACGTTGCCTGCCATGGGATACGACCCAAACCAGCTAGTAAGAGATGTGTCAACGAAAGTTTTGATCCCAATACGACCTATGAACGCCACTTAGTGATGTGGGTTAATTCTGTGGCTCCGGGTTTTGCTGGTTGCCGATTGTTCAATTTCGATACGTGCACAGAACATGTACTCATAATATTCGAGGCGAGAATCATGAGTTCTGGTTAAATGGTTAAGAGAGTAAGGAAATCTGGAGATGTGCTATGACACTGGTAATACGCGGTTCTGGGTTGACCATTGAAGATGTTGTGCGCGTTGCACGTCATGGCGAAAGAGTGGAACTGCATCCTGATTCCATTAAAAAGATCAATTCATGCCGCGCTATGCTTGAGAAGAAAGTTGAAGCCCACGAGGTCATGTACGGTGTCAATACCGGTATAGGCGAGTTATCGGAGATCGTGCTCAACGATGATCAAGTGAGAGATTTTCAGAAATATTTGATTTACAATCATGCTGCGGGTATGGGCGATCCCATGCCCGTTGACTGGGTTCGTGGTGCGATGCTCGGGCGCATCAATGTGCACGCACACGGGAATTCTGGTTGCCGCTTGGCGATTACTCAGGCTTTGGTGGATATGCTGAACAAAGGCGTTACGCCTTACGTGTGCACGAAAGGATCGGTAGGTGCTAGCGGCGATTTGGCACCTATGGCACAGATTGCCCTACTCATGATGGGGCAAGGCCATGCCTACTACAAAGGTGAATTTCTCGAAGGCCATGAAGCGATGAGTCGCGCAAGCATCCCCGTTCCTGGACTCGAGGCGCGTGACGGTCTTGCCGTTATCAATGGTTCCAATGTATTTACAGCCATGTCAGCCCTGATGATTTATGATACCAACAATTGGCTCAAGCAGGCTGAAATAGCCTGCGCCATGTCGCTGGAGGCGCTGAAGGCCAACCTTAGACCGTATCAGGAATTAATTCTCGAAGTTCGCGGCTTCCCCGGTGGCGTCCGCAGCGCGAAATCAATCCGTAAGATAGTAGCTGACGGTGACCTTTCTGAAGGTCGTTTGAAGGTGAAGGTGCAGGATGCCTATTCGATGCGTTCTACACCGCAGGTGATTGGAGCAGCACACGACGCAGTTGCCTTTGCCCGAGCGCAGGTAGAGACCGAACTGAATGGCGTAGGAGATAACCCTCTTTTCTTCGCGGACAAAAACCTCGTACTCTCGGGCGCCAATTTCCAGGGCTCGCCCGTCTCCTTACCTATGGACATGGTAGGCGTTGCTGTAACGATGGTATGCGTGCTTTCTGAACGCCGTATGAACCGGCTGAATAACCCGGCACTGAGCGTAGGGCTTCCACCCTTCCTGAGTAAAGGCGCTGGCATGTTCTCGGGGCTAATGCTAAGCCAGTATACGGCTGATATGGAGATCGTAGAACAGCGAATCCTCTGCATGCCCGCTTCCATACAATCAATCCCAGCCGCTGCCGACCAAGAAGACTTTGTTTCCATGGGTATGAACACCGCCCTGAAGAACTTCCAGATCCTCGACAACGCCTATGGTATTTTGGGAATTGAATTCATGGCTGCTGCTCAAGCCCTAGACTTACGCAGAAAATATGAAACACCATACGAATTCGGAAAAGGAACACAAATCGCCCATAACGTGATCCGTAAACACATCGAGTATCTTGACGCCGACCGCCCGCTATATCCCGATCACAACAAGATGAAGGAACTCGTTAAATCATGCGAAATCCTTGACGAAGTGGAGAAAGCTATAGGTTCTCTTGATGCCTAGCATGGGAGCCACGCTCATATCGCTAATCGGAGATACACCGATAATTGCAAACAGCGGACGTACACCCTAAAGTCAATCTGCACTACGATTAACCTACCGTCGTGGTGTAGCATTCCCGGCTTCCACTCAGTAGAAATAGAGTGCTATTACTCTTTCTGACTTTTTCTCCAAGCCCTCTTAATACTAACCCAACGCCCACTATGCGTGTGGACTAGGTGAGAGGTGTGTATAGTGAGGAGAAAACGGAAGACGAAAATGGTAAGATCAAATGACATACAACCGATTCCGCCCTCGAGCGAACTAGTAGCCTAAACTGAAGACGCCCAATTGAAGCTCAAAATGCGGCTGCCCTGAATTCCGGGTTTCAGTCGCGTAAACATTAGAATCCTGATTGTGGTTGCTGAGAAGATGGGGGTCGTCCGACTATTGCGCGATATATAATCAATCTCTGATTATTTTCCGTTACTTCATTCCCTAGCCATCACATGTCCACCTTGTTAAGGAAAATTGGAAAATCTAAGGGGGGACGGAAGACCCCTTGTTAACCTAGTTCCATCCGGGGTTAACACTAGAAGAAATAGTTTCAATAGAAATTATCGGGCCTGCGGCCCAACGACCTTAACGCAGGTAGTTTCGGCTTCATAGGTTGTTAATCCTCACCGTGTCTGACGTGCAGTTTCATGTTCCTATGCAGCTGGGGCTTAAACACATTAGCCGTCTCACGGTGCCCGGGCCAATAGGGGTTGCTGAGAGAGTGACGTTGGCTGCTGTTACGGAAATTATACCCGAAACGGAATGGTAGCTGTAATTCACAAGCAAAACGGCGTATCCGCCCGTCGACGGAGCAGCCCAATTCGCCGTTCCAAAAGCGCCGTCATTCCAATACAAGTACCCGGGTCCAGAATCACAAAACCAGCGTTGATTAGTCGAAGCCAGCCTGACAATGTAGAAATCCAGTGAAACGGGGCCAACGCCCGTCGTATTCTCGCTCCATTGAACCGTAAGCTGCTGCCCCTGCGTCGCACTGAAACTCACTCCATAAAACCAGCACAAGGCCAGCGAGCTTCCTTGAAGCGTGAAAGAGAAAGCAGAAGGCGTCTGAGCCGACGCAGGAAGCGAGGTGATGGTTCCGAGAGCGACAAATACCAATACGAAACCAAACGCAGTCGATTTGAGTCTCATGAGAAGAGCCTCGAGAAATTACCGTGATTCATGCGTATCCTTAAACATTAATCCTTTACCCTGCGAGGACGTCCTCTGCGGCTATCCGTGAATGTGTTTAGAAAGTTCTCAACCCTCAACATAACTTCGAACTGACGTCTTTGAGCTTGGCCCCGCATTTAACACAATTCGCACATTCCGGCTGTAGTTTCAGGTTTAACTTCAGCCTTAGCCTCGGGTTGAGGCTTGACACTCTCCTCTACCGTTGGCTCTTGCAAGACAGTTTTCTGTCCTCCCGGCCCTTTCCCTCGCTTCATGAACACTAAAATCGAGGCAATCAGAGCCACCGCGACGATCGCCCCGACGAGTCCGAACGTTCCCAAAGACGGACCCGTGGATTCTACGGTCGACGCAGCCGTCAAGCTCGTGCTTGGGGTTGTTGCTATAACAATGCTCAAGGAACTCGTGGTGGTCGAAGAGGTTCCAGACGTGATGAAAGTCGTGGAAGCAGGAAAGGTTAGCTGAACGGTCGCGTAATTACTCACAAGCTGACTAGGCCCACTATTACTGAGAACGAAAACGAAATAATAAGTTCCGTCCGTGGGGAAAGGTATGGATCGGTAGTTGTTATCAAAGCCGGATTCTGGCCAATACTACTTCATCTTCTGGAATACTGGGGCAGCGGCGGCACTAGTTTCGTTCAGTTATTGGACGTAGTAAATCGTAAGCAGTTAGGTTAAATTGGATATTTTTGGTGGGCCTTCGGCCCAACGGGTTTAGGTGTAGTCGTATCGGGTTTTGCGTCTTATCACGCCGTATGCGATTATCATGAAGATTACCAGTATTGGTAGACCTAATGGGTATTCAGGTATTGGAGTTCCGACAGTGAAAGGGTCGCAAGCAGTGTCTACTACACCTGAGTACGAGTCGTCTCGGACTCGGACACTGTACGAACCAGCAGAAAATCCGCCTGGAACGATAATGCTGTAGCCCCCTGCGCTATTAGCTGTTCCCGGGAAAGTTTGGGCTGTAATGGTTGATGGAGCTAAGTTCACTGTTAACGG
>Ga0181536_10003318_pt1 | contig 17615 bp, 15 predicted proteins | sample PEATcosm2014_Bin_41_FD_121105 | JGI IMG/M metagenome (GOLD analysis project Ga0181536, IMG submission 121105) | Peatland microbial communities from MTU Mesocosm Facility, Houghton, MI, USA - PEATcosm2014_Bin17_60_metaG | ecosystem: Environmental > Terrestrial > Soil > Wetlands > Peat | place... | reverse complement strand
GCTGCGTATGCCATCTGTTGATTGGCAATTATCATTTTGCACGCGATTACGGGTGTGTGCACCCCGGCATGCCTCTTGGCCGCAAGCATCTCCGTCGAAGCCGTGACGCCCCCACTGGTGGGATTGGCCTTGAAAGAACTACTTCTATTCTGGTTGGGAAGCGACGGGAAGTCAAATGCCGGCTGGCACGGTCACGGCTCGCATGACTGCCCAGGGGGACCACTTGTTATCGTGATTGGGGCCGACGTGATGGACTTCGTGGGATCGGTTACCGAGGTTGCGGTTACGGTCACGGTACCACCGGTGGGAGCCGTACCAGGAGCCTGGTAACAGGTCGGATCAGTGGAGGCTGCCGACGGTGGGTTGAAAGTTCCGCAGTTCCCGGCGGGCGCGCACGAGAACATCACGCCGGCGTTCTTGGTGTCGTTGGCCACATCGGCCGCTAAGCCCTGATCCCAATAGGCGCCGGCGTTGATCGACGTTGGAGGCGGAAAATTAGGGTCAAAAGTCACCACAATCGCAGGAGGCTGGTACTTGGGATCGCCGCAGGCGACGAGTGCGGCGACCATGGCCAAGGCAACTATGGACCTTACCGCCAGTCGGAGAGTCGGTTGGGGAAAGCTCATTGGTCGGTTCGATGCTGGCCGCAACACTGGAGTCTAGCATGGACCAACGCAGCGGGTACGCGGATGGGCCGGATTCCGTGACGGAGATTCAGTTGCTCATTCTGTGCAACCACTGACGATGTAAGCAGAGAGATTATGAAAAAAAGTACTAAGAACGGTGTTTTGATCATGGTGTCACTCCCATTCGAACCAATTGCATAGCTTATCTAACGATCCGTCATGTAAGCCGCCTCTCTTGCTCCTCGCATTTGTCAACAAATTGTCAAATTCATGTCACTTTCTAGCCCGAAATGCGTCATTAACCTGAGATCAGGCTACAGTTTAGGGGTATGATTCATGCCGGTTACGGGTGGGGGACGATTGTGAACAGGAGCATATCTTTGGGAGCAGCGGCGGCCACGATGACGATGGAAACGGTTCCGGCCAGTTCGGAGAGGATCTTGGTGATCGAGGATGACCGCGCCGTGCAAAAAGCGCTCAAGCGATTGTTTGAGGCCGAAGGCTTTGCGGTGGATCTTGCGGGGAACGGGGCGGCGGGTCTGGAGATGTTTCGAGCGGCGGCGCCTTCCGTACTGGTGCTTGACTTGAGCTTGCCGGGGACGCCAGGGCAGGACGTGTGCCGGGAAATCAGTCAGGCAGCGCCTTCGTTGCCGATCATCATTCTCAGCGCGCGGACGGAAGTGATGGACAAGGTGCTCCTGCTAGAGTTGGGCGCGCATGACTACGTGACGAAGCCGTTCAGTCCGCGGGAACTTCTGGCGCGAGTGCGTACGGCGATGCGGCGCTCGACGCGGACGCCGTTGACCGAGACTTTTAAGTTTGGCGACGTGAAAGTTGATTTCACAAAGATGGAATTGTGGCGAGAAGGGGAACTGGTGCAATTGACTTCGCAAGAGTTTAAGGTGTTGAAGTTCATGATCCAGAACGCGGAGCGCGTGCTGTCGCGCGAGGAGTTGCTGAACCACGTTTGGGGATACCGGAATTATCCGAGCACGCGGACGGTGGATAATCACATTCTGCGGCTGCGGCAGAAACTGGAGAAGGATCCGGCGAATCCCTTGCATTTCCGGACGGTGCACAGTTCCGGCTACAAGTTTGTGCCGTAAGCAAGTCCCAACATCGTAGACGTACGATGGAGCGACGGGCGTTCTCGCCCGTCATCGATGACGAGGCCAGGCAGGACGCCCGGCTCTCCACGAGCAAGCTTGGATTCAGCAGGGGAGATTGAGGTTTGACCATGGGCGGAATTCGGTTGCGGACCAAGTTCCTGCTTTCCATGGTGGCGGTATCCGCGGCATTAACGTTCACGACGCTGCTGGTGGTTCGGCGCACCGTGCAGCAGGAAGTGCGCCTCGGAATCCAGCGCGACCTCGAGAATTCCGTTTCCGCCTTCCACAATTTTCAGGAGCAGCGGGAAGTGACGCTCGAGCGCTCGGCGGCGCTGCTCGCCGATCTGCCCACTGTGCGGGCACTGATGACCACGCACGACCCGGCCACCATCCAGGACGCATCCAGAGATCTGTGGCAACATGCGGGCAGCGACTTGCTGCTGCTGGCCGATTCCTCCGGCAAGGTGATGGCGCTGCAGGCGACGCCGCCGGAGATCACGGTCCGTGCGGGGCAGGATTTCTTCCCGACCGTGGTGACGCGCGAAGAGACGCGGCACTGGTGGTACGTCGAAGGACATCTCTACGAAGTCTTCCTCCAGGATATTTACTTTGGCCCGGCGAGTGGCCGCCAGGTTCTGGGATATCTGCTTCTCGGTTATGAAATCGACGACCGCGTTGCCCGCAACCTGAGCCGCGTGGCCGCAAGCGAAGTTGCGTTCCGCTACGGAGACTCGATTGTGCGCAGCACTCTGAAGCCTGCCCAGGAATCAGAGTTGCTGCGAGTACCGCCAAGAACGGCTGTTGGAGGCCCACCCCAAGGGGATGAGATCCGGCTGGGCGGAGAGCGTTTTTTGGCCACGTCGGTGGATTTGCCTACGCCCGGCACGCCGGCATTGAGTCTGTGGGTATTGAAATCGTTCGATCAGGCAACCGCGTTTTTGAGCAGCCTGAACGAGTTGCTGCTGGCGCTAGGGCTGATTGCGGTGCTGGCGGGGAGCCTGCTGGTTTTCCTGATCTCGCATACCTTCACGCGTCCGCTGGAGAATCTGGTGGCCGGGGTGCGCGCGCTGGAGCAGGGGGATTATGCGTACCCCCTGCATGCGCACGGCGGAGACGAAGTTGCCGAGGTCACCGGAACGTTCGACCGGATGAGGAAGAATCTGCAAAAAACACACAGGGAGTTGCTGGACGCAGAACGGCTGGCGACGATTGGGCGGATGGCGAGCTCGATCTCGCACGATTTGCGTCATTCGCTGGCGGCGGTCGTGGCGAATGCGGAATTTCTTTGTGAAAGCAACCTGACGCCGGGGCAGCGCGAAGATCTTTACGCCGAGATACGGATTGCAGTCAACCAGATGACGGAATTGATCGAGTCGTTGCTGGAATTCTCGCGCACACGAGAGTCGCTGCGTCCTACCTACGGCGACGTTCGGTCGGCAGTGGAACGAGCGGTGCAAGGGGTGAAGGCGCATCCGGAATTCCAGCGCATACGGATCCGGATTTCGGGGGAAGGGTCGTCGGAGGGCTGGTTCGACTTCAAGAAGCTGGAGCGCGCCTTGCTGAACTTGTTGCTGAATGCGTGCGAGGTGGTGCCGGCGGAATCCGGAAAAATCGATATCGAGCTGAGACGCAAGGGGGAAAGTCTGGAAATTCGCATCGAGGATAACGGACCCGGAATCGCGGAGGCAGTGCGCGACCGGTTGTTCGAGCCCTTTGTGAGCCATGGCAAGGAAAATGGCACCGGGATGGGATTGACCGTGGTGCAGAAGATTCTGCAGGACCATGGCGGCGACGTCGTGGTGGAGGCGACTTCGGCGTCGGGAACGACCTTCCGCGTGAATATTCCGCTCAATCCCTCGGCGGAAAATGCTTTGGCAGTCCGGCATGCTACGTAAGCGGCATGGTCTCTGTCGCGCACTCCTTGCATGCCGATCCGGAATGCAGACTTGAAGTGCACAATCTACCGAAATGAATTGCGGAGAATGGCAGGAGGCGAAATGAGTACGAGCAAAACGCGCTGCATCGAATGGTTGCGATGCGGGATGCTGGTGGGTGTGATGGCGTGGACCTCAGCCGGTGTCGCGCAGGAGGTTACGAATCGGGCAGAGAAGCCTTCGCCGGTGGCCCATCCTGAGGCCCGGAGGGAGCCAACGGGTGACTCCGTGAATGATTCGGTCCGCGAGCTGCGCGAGCAGGTTCGCGAGTTGCAGGCGGCGGTTTCCGGGATGCGCTCCGACTGGCAGCAAGCTCGCGCGGAAACGGCGGAACTGCGCCGCGAGCTCGAGGAGGTGCGCGCAGGAACGGCACCGCGAAATGCAGTGTTAACGGATGCAGTTGCGAAGTCCACGATGATCAACTCCGAAGCGACCGGAGGTTTACAGAGCGGCGGGCCGCAAGATGAGAAACAAGATCAGAAAGAAGATCAGAAAAAGGGCGAGCATGCGGCCAGCCTGGAAGAGGAGTATCAACTGCTGAGTGGAAAAGTGGACGATCAGTATCAGACGAAGGTGGAAAGCGCATCGAAGTACCGGTTGCGGCTGTCGGGCATTGTTTTGATGAACTTGGTAAGCAATCAAGGGACGGTGGATAGCATTGATCTTCCCACGCTCGCTTATGCCAGACCAGCGTACGGCACGGAAGGAAGCTTCGGCGCCACGCTGCGGCAATCGGAGATCGGGTTCGAGGCATTCGGGCCGACCGTGGCGGGTGCGAAGACAAGGGCAGACCTGCAACTCGATCTGGCGGGCGGATTCCCGTCGGTTCCGAACGGGGTCAACTCTGGACTCGTGCGTTTGCGGACCGCCACGATGCGAATGGATTGGGCAAACACGTCAGTGGTGGTCGGGCAAGATACGATTTTCTTCTCCCCGAACTCGCCGACATCGTTTGCTTCGCTGGCGATTCCAGCGCTCACCAACGCAGGGAACTTGTGGAGCTGGGTGCCGCAGATACGGGTGGAGCACAAAGTCGATTTGGGGGAAGAGTCGAGTTTGATATTTCAGGGCGGAATTCTCGACCCCCTGAGCGGGGAAGTGCCGGGCACCGGACCAAACGCGGTGCCGGGCACAGGTTATTACCGGCAGGCGGGGCCTGGGGAAGAATCGCGTCAACCAGCGTATGGCACACGGGTCGCGTGGACGCGGAATGTTTTTGGACAACCGTTGCGGGTGGGTGTGGGAGGGTACTACAGCCGGCAGAATTATGGTTTCAGCCGAACCGTGGATGGCTGGGCGGGGATGACGGACATTGACTTGCCGCTCAGTCATCAGTTTTCGTTGAGCGGAAAGTTTTATCGCGGAAGGGCCGTTGGCGGACTCTACGGCGCATTCGGACAAAGTGTGTTGTTCAGTGGCGATCCGACATTGCCCAGCACGCAGGTGCAAGCGTTGAATTCGGTTGGCGGCTGGACGCAATTAAAATATCGGCCAGCGAATAAATGGGAGTTCAATGCGGCGTTTGGCATGGACAATCCGTATGCCCGCGACCTGGAATATTTCTTCCCCTATACGCAGTCCTATGGGGATCCGACTCTGGCGAGAAATCAGGGGAGCTTTGTGAACATGATTTACCGTCCACGATCGGACTTGTTATTTTCCGCTGAGTATCGGCATCTGACGACGTATTCGATTACTAACGGCGGGAACAGCGCCGGGCATCTCAACCTGATGATGGGAGTTCTTTTTTGAGCCGATGGATGGAAGCGGCACGGTAAGAAACCGTGGTTAAAAAATTAGGATAAGTCATCAACCATGAGCCACCGAAGGGTCCTGATCTTTGTCGCGATGTTGTGGGCCGGCGCAGCCGGATCGCGCGCGCAGGCAACGACGCCTGCCACGACAACGGTGGTGCGCGGCCGTGTCGAGGTCATCGGTGCGAGAGGTGACGGCAAGACGCGGCATGGGAAGATTCCCGCGACTGTGGTTTGGCTGACGCCAATAGCAACGACGGGAGCGGGAGGCGAAGGAACTACGGCGGCGCCAAATTCCTCGGCTAGCTCGCCGGCAAGTCCGGCACAAAACCCGCGGCTGGTGCAGAAGAACAAGAGTTTCGAGCCGCACATCCTGGTGGTTCCGGCGGGGTCGATGGTCGAGTTTCCCAATCGCGATCCTTTTTTCCATAATGTCTTTTCGCTTTTTGAAGGAAAGCGGTTTGATCTCGGCCTCTACGAGGCGGGTACATCGCGGATGGTGCGATTCGACCGGCCAGGAATCAGCTACATTTTCTGCAATATTCATCCGGAAATGAGCGCGGTTGTTATTACGATAGCGACGCCACTTTATGCGGTGTCAAGCAGCGACGGGCAACTTAGCCTGGCGAGCGTTCCCTATGGGCGTTACCTATTGCACGTTTGGAGCGAGGGCATGGGTCCGGAAAATGCGCAGCCGCTTACGCGGGAGATCACCATCGCGGAGAATGCTTCGTCCTTGGGAGTCATTCGAGTCCCGGAAGCGAACGGGCAGCGCATGGCGCACAAGAACAAGTATGGCCGCGAGTACGAGGAACCTACCCCGAACAACTCCGCCTATGAGCAGCAACGCTAGCGGTGTAAAACGAAGTTTTGGGGCGTCTGTTTAATTTCTTGATAGCCAAAACTTTTTTCATCTCCGGTTGTTTGAAATCATCGAGTTATATCAGTTCCGACCTGCTGCCCCGCCAATTTTTCCGATTTTATTTTCGTAGGCAGTTCATCAACTTACGCGGAAAATCGTCGAAATGGGGGCTTGACAAGGATGCCGAGAACAGAGAAATAGGCAATTGGTTTCCTCCGATAAGCGTTGGGTTTTCCTATGGTTAGATTATCTCCCCAAATGCTCCACCATCCTCGAATCACTCTCTCTCAAAAACGATCGACGATTTGAAGGCCGAAGAACTGACAACTTAGTGTCGCTAGATTAGTAACGAGAAGTCGGCTTTGCTCCATTCAACTTCCGTTTGCTCGTCACTCGGACACAATCGCCGAGGCTGCCCCTGACCCTCTCGTCCTTGCTTGTTTGTATTAACTGTGGTTAACTACCTACGATAATCGTCGGTTAATAGATCAAAGCAGAAAGACATTGCCAGTCTTGGGGCAAATGAGTGGGGGCATTCATGGCGCGGGCGTTTCACGTTGCTCTTTTCGTATTGACCGTGGTGTGCTTTCTCCCGGTGAAAGCGCTGGCACAAGGCGAAACCACCAGCGCGATCATTGGCGAAGTTAGAGACGCATCAAGCGCGGTTGTGGCGAGCGCTACCGTGACGATCACAAATCACGAGACCGGTCTGAAGCGTAGTGCCAAGACCGATGACGCAGGCCGGTTCAACTTTCCACAGTTAAAGCCGGGTACCTACTCCGTCAGAGTGGAAGCGCGAGGCTTCGAGCCGCGCCAAAACGATAACGTCATTTCGGGGCTGGGCCAGAAGCAAACCGTGGACTTCACGCTTAAGGTGGCGCAATCCAATGAGGTGGTTGAGGTGAGCAGCGAGGCTCCACTCATCAACCTGGAAAACGCAAACACATCCACCACTCTGAATGCGCCGGTGCTGGAGGACCTGCCGAATCCGGGCGGTGACCTAACCTACCCTTTGCAGTTTGCGCCTGGGGCCCTGATCAATACGGCGGGTAGCAGTAACGATTTTGTCGGCGGCAGCAACGGATATGGCAACGTGGAATTCAACGGACTGCCCGCCCTCTCCAATGGCTACATCGTGGACGGACTGGAAACGAACGACCCGCTCACCAATCTAAACAGCGGCCTTTCCACCAACCTCGTCCTGGGACTGAATTCGATTTCAGAAGTCACCGTCAACACCCTTTCTTATTCCGTGGATCAGGGACGGTATGGAGCGTCCCAAATCGACTACGTTACCAAGTCTGGCACGAACCAGTTTCACGGGAATCTATATGAACTGTGGAATGGTTCGCTGCTGAATGCGGCGGACTACTTCACCAATGCGACGCCGGGCAACCACAAGCCGAGGGCAACCGTGAATCACTTTGGGGGCAGCGTGGGAGGGCCGATTGCGAGCAACAAGCTGTTTTTCTTTTTCGACAGCGAATGGGTGCGGATCGCACTACCCATCGTCACGCCGACGATCGTTCCCAGTGCGGCATTCCAACAATACGTCTTGAACCAGCTTTCCATGGGTCAACCAGTCGGCTGCGGGTCCAGCGGGACGAATGAGAATTGTTTGTTCTATCAACACATGTTTTCCCTCTACGGAAATACCAGCGGCACAGCCACCCAGGTGCTCTGGTGTCCTTTCAACTCGGACGGCACTGCGGCATCGGGCAATCCACCGAATGGAAACGGTTGCGCCAACCGGCAGAGCATTTCGCACTCCAGCGACGACCACGAGCAGGTGCAGACGGCCCGAATCGACTACAACATCAACGAGAAAGACACGACTTGGTTCCGTTTTCAGGCGGACACCGGCCTGCAAGCCGCGTGGACGGACCCAATCAACTCGGTGTTCGACGCGCTTTCACCGCAGCCCCTCTACTCGCTTGCCGCGGGATACACGCGCGTCTTCTCGCAGAACCTGGTGAACTACTTCAATCCTGCGTTCTCCTGGTACGAGAGCCTGTTTGGGCCAACCGACCTTCAGAAAACGCTTTCGGCGTTCCCGATCGTCTTGCAGGGCAGCGGCGCGAATGCCTTCACGCCCATGGGAGGGCTGGACAATACCTGGATACAAGGCAGGCGGGCATCCCGCTTTTTCATCAACGACAATCTAGCCTGGAGCCATGGCGCTCACGAACTGCGATTTGGAACCAATACCCGTGTCTTCCGCTTGAACGACTACGACTTCGGAGAAGGAACGGTTCCCACCGTGACCTACGCGAACTTGCAGCAATTCATTGATGGAGTGGCGAATACCGCGTCGGAGACTTTCCCTTCGAACGCAAATGAGCCCTTCAACTTTCTCAATCTTGATGTCTACGCGCAAGACACTTGGAAAGTAACTCGCAAACTGACCTGGACGTTCGGTCTGCGCGACACCTTCAACTCCAATCCGCTGAATCCGCACGATCAAGTCGCCCGCCTTCGCGGCTCTTTCAGTTCCACCGTGCATAGCGATCAACCGCTGAACACCGTTATTCAAACTCATCTCGGCAAGCTGTTCTCGTCCACGCCGGTGGCCATTCTACAGCCGAGAATGGCGATTGCGTGGCAGTTCGAGCCGAAATCCGTGCTCCGCACCGGCTTTGGGATTTTCAGCGACATCTTGCCGGGCACGGTGGCCGACCTGATCGGCACGAATCCTCCCTACGATAAGGCGTTCCAGGGAGGAGTGCTTGGCAGCGTGGGCGGCACAGCCGTCGCGCCGGGAGCCCCCAGCAGCGCAGTCGGCGCACTCGTTGCCGCGAATCAGACTTTTACTTCGGGATTTCCCCAGGGCCAGCCCTCGCTTCCACCGGTTGCGATCACGGCCATTCCAGATGGCAAACTTCACGCGCCGTACTTCATGGAGTGGAGCCTGGGCATGGAACATCAAATTGGAACGACGGCCAGCCTGAAAGCGCAATACGTGGGCACGCGCGCTGTGAACCAGCCGTACTCAACCCAAGTCAACGGCTACCAGACCGTGTGCCAGGGTTGTTTTGCGCCGTTTCCCTATATGCAGCCAACCGACCAACGATTCGGCGCGGTGACGCAGTTCTCCACCGGCGCGAACAGCCTCTACAACGGCCTTCAACTGACCGCGATGAAGCGGCTCGGCCATGGCTTGCAAGGACAGGTCAACTACACCTGGAGCCGTTGCATGGATACGGTCTCGAACGGCGGATTCCTTTCGTTTTCCGCCGGAGGGATTCTTTCGCCTCTGCCGGGAGAACTGGCCCGCGACTACGGTCCTTGCGATTACGATATCCGGCACAATCTCAACGGGCAGTATGTGTATCAGTTGCCGGTTCGAGTGCGAAATCATTCTCTGGGCTACGCGTTGAACGGGTGGCAGATTTCTGGAACAGCGTTTTGGCACAGCGGAGTTCCGTTCTCGGTGCTGAGCGCGCCCTACTCAGCGATCAATCCAATCACCATGCAGGAAGAGGGGATTGTGCAGGGCAGTGGGCCGGAGTTTGCCAGTCTTGTGCCGGGAGTGAACCCCTATTGCCGCCATTGCAATCTTCCCGCTACCGCACTCGGCACAATTCAGTGGCTCAATCCGGCCGCATTTGTATCGGCGGTCGATCCGAGCACAGGGCAATGCAATGGCGGCGACAGCCCGCAGAATTGCCAGTTCGGAAATCTCGGACGCAATGCCCTGCGCGGTCCCGATTTCCTCTGGAGCGACTTCTACCTGACAAAATGGTTTTCCTTAACCGAGCATGTGAAGCTGCGGTTTGAGGGTCAGTTCTTTAATGTCTTCAACCATCCGAATTTCGCGCTGCCCAGCATGGTGCAGGCCGGCATTCCAGGAAATCTTTCCACGCAGAGTGGTTTTGGAGCGCTCACGTCCACAACTTCTCCGCCGACCGGCTTGCTGGGAGTCGGTTTGGGTGGCGATAGCAGTCCACGCATGATCGCCTTTCAGGCGCGGTTGGAGTTCTGATATGCCCCGGCGGTTCTGGACGAATAGTCGGCAATCCGGAAGCAGTCCGGTCCCGCCCTCACGAGATTTGTACTGGGAAGTCGGCTTTTGGGAAGTGGAATAAACTGGCAGCATGAACATCGACAAACTGCTCAAGCGCTACCGCATCGAAAACGGGAAACATTTCGGCCTCAAGGATTACGACCCAGCGGATACGCATGGGCTGGAGTCAGAACTGAAACCGCAGGCCAAGGAACTGTTGGCGGACGGCGTCAAAGAATTGAGCAGCCTGCAGGACGTTCTCGCGGCGCAGGACCGTTGGGGCCTGTTGCTGATTTTTCAGGCCATGGACGCAGCCGGCAAAGACGGAACCATCAAACATGTCATGTCGGGCGTAAATCCCCAGGGCGTGGACGTGTGGTCGTTCAAAGCCCCGTCAGCGGAAGAATTGCACCACGGTTATCTCTGGCGGACGATGAAAGCAATGCCTGAGAGAGGCCACATTGGCATTTTTAACCGGTCATATTACGAGGAGGTGCTGGTGGTGCGCGTCCATCCGCAGATTCTGGAAAACCAGAAACTGCCGAAGGCGTTGGTCACCAAACATATCTGGCAGGAGCGTTTTGAAGATATCAATAACTTCGAGCGCTACGTTACCCGGAACGGTGTCGCGGTGGTGAAGTTCTTTTTGCATCTTTCAAAGAAAGAACAGAAGAACCGGTTCATGGAACGGCTCGACAATCCGGAGAAGAACTGGAAGTTTTCTTCGGCCGATGTAAAGGAACGCGAATTCTGGGATGCGTATCAGGATGCCTACGAGGATATGATTCAACACACGGCGAGTGAGCACGCTCCCTGGTACGTCGTGCCGGCGGATAACAAGTGGTTTACGCGACTGGTAGTCTCGCACGCCGTGGTGGATGCATTGAATGGGATGAACTTGAAGTATCCGAAAATAAGCGGCACCGAGAAGGCTGCGTTAGCGCAAGCGCGTAAACGACTCGAGAACGAGTGAGAGTAGGTCCAGTGCCTGCGGCTGGAGAGCCGGGCGCCCACGCCCGGCCGCACTGGATGGCCAAGACGCCAGTCGCTCCATCGTGCATCATTCGTGCATCATTTCAAAACGATGGGCAACACCTGGTCATAGGGTTGAATCGTGACGATCAGGGATTTGCGCTGATCGAATGCTTCCTTCGTAACCTTAAAACCGACAATGATGGTTCCTCTCTTCTCGGTTCCAGCCGACAGCTTGGTTTCGGGCGAAAGCGGCGGCTCGGAACTTTCTTTCAACGCCGGGAATGCCTGGAAGTAGCGGTCGAGGTCGACGGCTGAGGCGGCGTCATCGTCGAAGGTTGTGTTATCGGCGGTGGTGAGCTGCGCAGTGAGTGTGTGAATCCACAGCGGCTTGTCGGTCGTATTGCGCAGGGTCAAGGTGATGGCGGCCAGGATCATGTTCTGTCCCGGCACCTCGGCCGCCGCGACAAAATCGATGGAACCCGCACCCTGCGGTTTCGGCCGCTCCTTGAAAGCGAAGATTCCCACCACCACCGCGACAGCGGCGATGCAGATCAGGACAACGCCAGCAGGGGGGAGATTACGCTTGGCGGTTCCGAATTCTTCGCCGATGTGAAACTCGGTAATCGGCGCCGGCGGGGATGGGGGCGGTGGAGGCGCTGGATCGGGCGTTTGATCGGACGTTGGATCTGAGACTGGATCGGGCATGAAGCGATTTTAGATGACTTAAGCCTTCCGCTGGTGCCCTTCTGCGCATTTGGCTTGGGCCGTGGGTACGCTCCCGGACATGGCTTACGTCCGCAAAGTGAAGTGACTTTGGTTACCTTGTCTGGTGTGACGGATGCTGCGACGATGCGGAAGATTTTCTTTTGGAGGTACTCGGCAGTGAATCGTCAAACTCTCTTTGCCGCGTTGGCTTGCGCATTGCTGGTATTCAGCATGCTAGGCTGCGGAACTACTCGCGAGTTGCAGTCCATCCAGCTTTCGTCCTCGAACACGTCCGAGACCCCGCCGGGCACGGTCGACCTGGATGGCGAGGGCGCGACGCAACAGTTGTATACGTGGGGGAACTACAGTAACGGGAAGAATCAGCTTCTGAGCGGTCAGGGGATTCAGTATCAGATCTCGATCACCCCGAATAGCGTTGATCAATTCAACGATCCTCTCCCCACTCCGCCGCAAACTGTCCAGTTGAGCCCGACGGGCCTGCTCACCGCCGTGTCGCCCTTCATCTGCACCTGGCAAAATAGCGCGGTGCCTCCCGCGACCTCCCCAGCTTGGGGACTGAGCGGTTCGTATTCGGTCACGGCTACCACTCAGGGGATGACCTCGCCGCCTGTATTTGTTGCGGTCGCTTCTCAGGCCGGCATCGACTTCGATGGCACCAATCCGACCGGAGAATGTGGTCCGCCACCGGGGACTCCGTAATCCGGCATTTTGATTCTCGATCCGCGGGGACGGCGGCATAGCTACCGTCCCCGTCTCCGTTTAGAGCTGCTCAGATCTTCCGAAGCTGACCCCTTGGTAGCGGGTCAGTTTAAAAAGGAAACTGGCCCACTACCGACCCCTTCCACCGTTGAGCGTCCTGCTCTAACCCTATATAATCCGAGGCTTGCCTGTGCCTAGGAAAGCAATCATCGCCTATGCTTGTCATTCCTGTAAGTGAAGTCGTGCCCGGATGAAGGTTCGCGCTGGAATTGAAGTATCGAGCCAATCCGATATCGGTTGCCTGCGCCAGAACAACGAAGATTCCTTTGGCTATTGGGAGCCGGACGACGACCAGGAGTTCCTGCGCAAGGGGCGGTTGGCGGTGGTGGCGGACGGCATGGGCGGATACGAAGGCGGCCAGGAAGCCAGCCGCCTGGCAGTGGAAACGCTCGTGGCTGTCTATCGCGACTTTGGCGGCGACGACCCGCAGCAAGCGCTGGTCGAGGCTTTGCAGGCGGCCCACGAGCAGATCCGGCAATACAGCTTTGCGCATCCGGAACTGCGGGGTATGGGAACGACCTGCACAGCGGCGGCGATCGTCAGGGTTGCGGACGGGCGCGCACAACATGACGCGCTCTATTACGTGCATGTTGGCGACACCCGGCTTTACCTGATCCGCGACGGCCAGATCACCCGGGTAACGCGCGACCACTCCTATGTCGGACGGCTGGTGGAAGCGGGAATGATCAGCGCGGAACAAGCGGAACATCATCCGCAACGAAACATCTTGACCGCAGCTTTAGGCACCAACCCCGACCTCATCATGGACTCGCCGGGACAGCCGGAGCCGCTGCGCCCGGACGACGTGCTCGTGATCTGCAGCGACGGGTTGTGGGGACAAGTGCACGACGCCGAAATTCTCGCCCTTGTCGAAGACAGAAGCGCGGAACAAGCGGGCCGCGAGCTGATCGGATTAGCTCGCGAACGTGGCGGGCCGGATAACATCACCGTCGAGATTCTGCGCTTGCGCTAACGCGGTTGCCATCGTGGAAAAGCGACAGATGCATAGTTGGCTGTGCGTGGTCACCGACAACTGAGGCTTTCCTGACAGAGACCTGACACCAGACACCCGCCGTCGTAAGATGCCCTGTGCTCGTCTTCTGGATTCTCTTCAACCTGTTCGTGCTGGCGATGCTGACGCTCGACCTGGGCGTACTAAATCGCCCGTCCCAGCGCGTCAGTTTTCGCCAGGCGCTGGCCTGGTCGGGCGTCTGGATTGCGCTGGCGGCCGCGTTTGCGGTGTTGGAGTTGTTCTGGCACGGGCGGGCCCAGGCGCTCCAGTTCGTAACCGGCTATGTAATTGAACTGTCGCTCAGCGCCGACAACCTGTTCATATTTCTGGTCATCTTCCGCTATTTCAAAGTGCCCGACGAGCACCAGCACAAAGTTCTGTTCTGGGGAATTCTCGGAGCGTTGCTCATGCGGGGTGTATTCATCCTAACGGGCGTGGGCCTGATCCACCGCTTCAGTTGGATCACCTATGCATTCGGCGCCTTGCTCGTCTATTCGGGACTTAAGCTGTTGCGGCAGGGTGAATCGAAAATCCACCCCGAAAAGAACTTTGTGCTGCGCTTGTTTCACCGGATTTTCCCGGTGACGAGAGAATATGTGGGTGGACAGTTCTTTACACGTAGGGAGGGACTGTACGCGACGCCGCTGCTGGTGGCGCTGTTGGTGGTTGAGACCAGCGACATTCTTCTTGCCGTCGATTCGATCCCGGCGGTACTCGCCATCACGCTGAACGCTTTCATTGTCTACACGTCGAATGTGTTTGCCATTCTCGGCCTGCGCTCGATGTACTTTGCGCTGTCGGGAATGATGGACCTGTTTCACTACCTTCATTACGGACTGTCGGTAGTGCTGATTTTGATCGGACTCAAAATGCTGGGGTCGCACTACGTGCATATTCCAACGGAATGGGCGCTGGCTATTGTGCTTGCTGTTTTGGGAGCTTCGATTCTCGCGTCGCTCTTGAATCCGCATGAGAAATCAACCGGGTAACTCGCTACCAACGGCCCAAGGTCGAGACCTTCAACCACAGGGGACACAGGGAACGCGGAGTTCGCATACGCTATGATGAATGTCGATGATCAGCGTTCCAGTCACGACGCCGTCGCGCTCCTATGAAGTGCTCATCGGAAGCGGGTTGCTTGCGCGTGCCGGAGAATGTCTCGGCAAGATTCTTGAAAACAGGCGAGCGTTCGTGGTCACCGTCCCGGCAGTGCGGCGGCGCTGGGCAAAGGTCCTGCTGAAATCGCTCGTGGCCTCTGGAATCGAAGCAACACTTCTCGAAATGCCCGATGGCGAGCGCTCGAAACGCCTTGCGACACTGGAGAAGTTAGCCGAGAAGCTCGTAAAACAGGGCGCAGATCGCGGGGCAACCCTGATTGCGCTTGGCGGTGGCGTAGTTGGAGACGTGACCGGGTTCCTGGCCTCGATCTACATGCGAGGAGTGGATGTTATCCAGGTTCCGACCACTGTGCTGGCACAGGTGGATGCCGCGATTGGTGGAAAGACAGGCGTCAACCTAGTCTCCGGAAAGAATCTCCTGGGGACCTTTCATCAGCCGCGCGCCGTACTGGTCGATCCGACTGTTCTGGAGACGTTGCCCTCGCGCGAGTATCACGCCGGCCTGTACGAATCGCTGAAATGCGGCATCATCGGAGATCCAGGACTGTTCAAGCTGTTCGAAGAGCGCTGCCGGGAAATTCTGGATCGCGACCAGGTCGTGATTGAGAAAGTGATTGCCGATTCGGTGCGATTGAAGGCATCGGTGGTGAGTGCCGACGAGCGCGAAGGTGGTTTGCGGCAAGTGCTCAACCTCGGGCACACGATCGGACACGCGCTCGAAGCCGAGACTCGCTACACACAGTTGCTCCATGGAGAAGCCGTGGCGTGGGGCATGATCGCGGCGACCCACATCGCGCTGTCAACGGGCAAGCTGGATAGTGTGACGGCGGGGCGCATTTCGAACTCGATTCTTGGCTTTGGCCGGCTGCCGCGCATGGAGTTGAAGACCACGAACATCCTGAGGCGCTTGCGTTCCGACAAAAAGACGCGTCACGGCGTGGTGCACTTTATTCTTCCGCGGGAGATCGGCAAGGTTGAGATCACGAGCGACGTTCCGGAAGCGATCGTCCGCGCCGCGGTCGACGAGATTCGGAAGCTGGCGCGAAATTAGTACCGGCAACGATCATATGGATCAAGAGATAAATCAGCGCATCGTAGGCGCTACTCCCGCCGGTGCACGCGACCGCGAGTCGTCTGCGCGGGCGATCCGGGAGATGTTTACCTCGATTGCGCCGCGCTACGATCTGCTGAATCATGTTCTCTCGTTCAACATTGACCGCTTGTGGTGGTGGCGCACGGCGCGCAGGTTCGACGCGATTTTGAAGCGTCCCGAGGCGCGCGTGCTGGATCTTTGTTGCGGCACCGGAGATATGGCGTTCGCTTTGCGCCGGCGCGCTAGTTCGGCAACCCCTCAGATTCTGGGTGCGGATTTTTCTCACGCCATGTTGCAGCGCGCAGCGGCGAAGACGGAGAAGGGAAGCGGATCGACGCTCCGCTGGATCGAAGCGGACGCGCTGCGGCTGCCGTTCCCCGATGGATATTTCAATCTGGTGACCTCGGCCTTCGGTTTTCGAAACCTAGCTGACTACGATGCGGGCTTGCGCGAAATTGCGCGCGTGCTCGCTCCCGGCGGAGAATGCGGCATCCTTGATTTCGGAGAGCCGGGCGGCTTACTCGGGCAGTGCTACCGCGTCTATTTCAAGAAAGTTCTGCCTGCAGTTGGGACGGTGATCTCAGGAGTGAGAGGTCCGTACGCGTATTTGCCGGCATCCGTCGAGCGCTTTCCTTCGCCCGATGAAATGATCGGGCGCATGCGTCAGGCAGGATTCCGCGAGACCACCTGGACTCCATACACGTTCGGGATTGCGGGTTTGTACCGGGGAGTGAAAGAGAGCGCTTAACCGGCTAGAAGCCGAGAACGCCGGGAAATACTCACGAGGGAGTATGGCGATGCTTGAAACAGTTCTGAAGCGCTTTGAAGAGCCGGACGAGATACGAGTATTCGAAAAAGGGAGATTCGAACTCGTTCGCATCGGGGGCATGACCATCGGCCGCGCCACTTATGAGCCGGGATGGAAGTGGTCCGTTCACGTCGGGCCCGGCGTGGGCGCGTCGCGCTGCAACGTCGAGCATGTGGGGCTGGTGCTCTCCGGCTGTGCCACGGCGGCGATGGAAGACGGCACGGGCACCATTCATGAACTCCGCGCCGGCACGCTCTTTTACATTCCACCCGGACCTCCGGGTCACGATAGTTGGGTGGTCGGCGACGAGCCGTACGTCTCGCTGCATTTTCTCGGGGCTGACCACTACGCAAGCAAATAGTGTGCGTCGAGCAGGTGCCGAATCGGAGGGAAAGCTCAGCTCTGCGGTCTGGCCATGGAGGTAAAATCCAAGTCAGAATCCCAAGCGCGACGCGATCAGGAATCCCACCCTTTCGCAAAAAGCGCGAAAGGATGGGCCACCAGCCGCCTCAGCGGCCCACCAACTTCTGCAGTTCTTCGGGGTAACGAGCACCTTGCACTGAGATCTTTGAGGCTGCGGTTTCCAGCTGCCGGAGATCTTCGCGCGTAAGTTCGACGGCAGCGGCTCCGATGTTCTCTTCGAGTCGATGAAGCTTCGTCGTACCCGGGATTGGAACGATCCACGGTTTTTGTGCAAGCAGCCAGGCGAGCGCGATCTGAGCAGGCGTCGCCTTTTTCTGTTGCGCGAACTTGCCAATGAGATCAACCAACGCCTGATTCGTTTTACGGTTCTCCGGCGTAAAGCGAGGAACAATGTTGCGGAAGTCAGTCTTGTC
>Ga0181536_10003317_pt1 | contig 17618 bp, 16 predicted proteins | sample PEATcosm2014_Bin_41_FD_121105 | JGI IMG/M metagenome (GOLD analysis project Ga0181536, IMG submission 121105) | Peatland microbial communities from MTU Mesocosm Facility, Houghton, MI, USA - PEATcosm2014_Bin17_60_metaG | ecosystem: Environmental > Terrestrial > Soil > Wetlands > Peat | place... | reverse complement strand
GCCGTCAACGTCGTCTTGCCGTGATCGATGTGCCCGATCGTCCCCACGTTCACGTGCGGCTTTGAACGATCAAACTTTTCCTTCGCCATAAAACTCCCACATCCCTTTCATCGCTCTTACTGCCCGTTGCTTCTCGGAGCGCCCGCCGCTGCGGGCTCCAGCCCCAAAACCTTACTTGCCCTGCGCGCGGCCGATGATTTCGTCGGCAATCATGCGCGGCGCCTCTTCGTAGCGCGCAAACTGCATCGAATACGACGCCCGGCCCTGTGTGGACGAGCGAATTTCGTTCACGTAGCCGAACATCTCCTTGAGCGGCACCATCGCCCTGATCACCTGCGAACCCGCGGCATGCTCCATGCCCTCGATTCGCCCGCGACGCGAGTTGATGTCGCCAATAATTACGCCCATGAACTCCTCAGGCACCGTCACTTCCACGGCCATCACCGGCTCCAGCAGCACCGGCGACGCCTTCCTGGCCGCTTCCTTGAACGCGATCGAGCCGGCAAACTTAAAGGCCATCTCGTTCGAGTCCACTTCGTGATAGCTGCCGTCGAACAGCGTTACCTTGATGTCGACCATCGGGAAGCCGGCCAGAATGCCCAGCTCCATGGCGCCCCGCACTCCCTGGTCGATGGGCTTGATGTACTCCCTCGGAACGGAGCCGCCCTTGATCTCATTGACGAACTCATAGCCCTTGCCCGGCTCGTTCGGCTCGACGCGCAGCCAGCAGTCGCCGTAGTTGCCCGAGCCGCCGGTCTGCCGGATGTACTTGCCCTCGGCCTCGGCCTTCTTCCGGATGGTCTCGCGGAAGGCAACCTTGGGCTCGCCCACATTGGCCTCCACCTTGTGTTCGCGCTTCATGCGGTCGACAAGAATCTCGAGGTGCAGCTCGCCCATGCCGCTGATGATTGTTTGGCCGCTATCTTCATCGGTGCGAACCTTGAAGGTGGGATCCTCGTCGGCCAGCCGCGCCAGCGCCACGGCCATCTTTTCCTGATCGGCCTTCGTCTTGGGCTCAATGGCTACCGAAATCACGGTGTCGGGGAAGGTGATCGCGCCGAGGGCGATGGGATGATGCGGATCGCAAAGCGTGTCGCCGGTCTTCAGATCCTTGACACCCAGACAGGCGCAGATATCGCCGGCCAGAATCTCGGTCACGTCCTCGCGCTTGTTGGCGTGCATCTTCACCAGGCGCCCGATGCGGTCGGTCTTGCCAGTGCGCGGGTTCAGCACCGTGTCGCCGGTCTTCAGCGAACCCGAGTAGACGCGCACGAAGCAGAGCTTGCCGTAAGGATCGTTGATGATCTTGAAGGCCAGCGCCGACAGCGGCTCGTTGTCGTCGGGCTTGCGCGTTTCAATTTTGGAGTGATGGTTGGGGTCGATGCCCTCAACCGGAGGCTTGTCGAGCGGGCTGGGAAGGTAATCGACAACGGCGTCGAGAAGCGTCTGAATGCCCTTGTTCTTGAAGGCGCTTCCACAAATCACCGGAAAAACCTTCAGATCGATGGTGGCCTGTCGAATGCCGGCCTTCAACTCTTCCACGGATGGCGTTTCGCCTTCAAGGAACTTTTCCAGCAGAACGTCATCGGTCTCGGCGATGACTTCAATCAACTGCAGCCGGAAGGCCTCGGCCTTCTTTTGCAACCCGGCGGGAATCGGCTCGATGGAAAACTCGGCGCCCAGAGTTTCGTCGTGCCAGAGAATGGCTTTCATCTCAATCAGGTCCACGACGCCCTTGAAGTTCGCCTCGGCGCCGACGGGAATCTGCAGCGCCACGGGCCGCGCGCCCAGCCGCTTGCGAATGGTCTCAAGCACATGCTCGAAGTCCGCGCCGTTCTTGTCCATCTTGTTGACGAAGCAAATTCGGGGAACCTTGTATTTATCGCCCTGCCGCCAGACAGTCTCGGTCTGCGGCTGCACGCCGCTCACGGAGTCAAACAACGCCACCGCGCCGTCGAGCACGCGCAAGCTGCGCTCCACTTCGGCGGTAAAGTCCACGTGGCCGGGGGTATCAATAATATTGATGCGAACGTCGCGCCATGTGCAGGTGGTCGCCGCCGAGGTAATCGTGATTCCGCGCTCCTGCTCCTGCTCCATGTAATCCATGGTCGCCGTGCCTTCATGCACCTCTCCCAGCCGGTGCGTGATGCCGGTGTAGAACAGGATGCGTTCTGTCGCTGTCGTCTTTCCGGCGTCGATGTGCGCCATGATCCCGATGTTCCGGCAGCGATTTAGAGGTACGGTGCGAGCCACGATTTCAATTCCTTGCGGGACGCCTTTCCCCGCGGTTACAACTAGCTGCTAGCCTTTAACTCCCAGCCTCTAGCCCACTATGTCCGAGACCGCCCTGTGCGGTCCCAATTCTTGCTCCGCTACCGGCAGCTAAAAGCTAGAAGCTAGCAGCCAGCGGCTGAATTCCCTACCACCGGTAGTGCGCGAAGGCCTTGTTGGCCTCGGCCATGCGGTGAACGTCTTCCTTCTTCTTCATCGCCGCGCCGCGCCCGTTGGCCGCATCCAGCAACTCGTTCGACAGCTTGTCGGTCATGCCCTTCTCGCCACGGCTGCGCCCGTATGTGATGAGCCAGCGGATGGCCAGCGAGGTTCTGCGGTCGGCATTCACCTCGATCGGCACCTGGTAGTTGGCGCCGCCCACGCGCCGCGTCTTCACCTCAAGCAGCGGTTTGCAGTTTTCCACCGCTTTCTTGAAGAGCTTGAGCGCGTCGTCCCCGCCGCCCTTCTCCTCCAGGTTCTTCATCGCCTGGTAGAAGATGGATTGAGCGGTCGACTTCTTGCCGCCCCACATCATTGAGTTCACAAACTTGGTCACCAGCGTCGATCCATACACCGGATCCGGCGCCACTTCCCGCTTCGCTATGTGCCCTTTTCTCGGCATAAATCCTCAATTTCAGCTACTAGCCTCTAGCCGCTAGCTTCAAGCTCCCTCTTGCCGGAAGCCGCATTCCCGGCTCCCGAAAAATCAGCTAGGAGCTGTCTTTCACTACTTCGCCGCGCCACCCTTGGCGCGCTTGGTCCCGTACTTCGACCGGCTCTGCGAGCGGCCGGCCACGCCCACTGAATCCAGCGTTCCCCGCACCACGTGATAACGCACGCCCGGCAGATCCTTCACGCGGCCTCCGCGGATGAGCACAATCGAGTGCTCCTGCAGGTTGTGGCCGATGCCGGGAATGTAGGTGGTCACCTCAATCCCGTTGGTCAGCCGCACGCGGGCCACTTTGCGCAGCGCCGAATTCGGCTTCTTGGGCGTCTGCGTATACACGCGCGTGCACACGCCGCGCCGCTGCGGCGAAGCCTGCAATGCGGGCGACGCCGTCTTGTAACGGGGGGCCGTACGCCCCTTGCGAACTAGCTGATTAAAAGTTGGCAAACCGCAGCTCCTTACTTCAAACAACCATTCAAACAACGTTCCACAGCCGCACACGCCCTTCGAGCCATTCTGGGTTTGAATGGCATTTCAGCCAGCCAAACACACAGAGAAGCCCCAGGTTGCTGCTTCGCGTCTGTCTTCGTTCCACTCTCAGACGAGAACCGGGACGGTGATCGGTCGTCCACCCAGAAAACTAATCCTGATGCGGAGCCAACTCCGTTTCCCGCTTCCGGCCCGCATAGCCCCTCCAAGGTGGGGAACGCGCGGGCTCCGATGCGAGTGTTCCCTGCCCTCCGCAAGAAGAGAGCGATTCCGGGAACTTGTCTGGCCGGCTGACTTCACCTGGCCTTGGAAATCTCTCCGTCTGTTCGAGCCTGCCCGGAGAATTTCCCTACTCCACCCGAGTTGACACACACCTCAGGCGGTGTTCTTGCGAACCTTTCAAAGATAGCAAGAAAAGCCTGCCGAGTCAACGCTCGAATCCGGGTCAGGAGGGGGTGCCGGAAGGGGGCTGCTGAAGCGCCGCCGGCCCCGATCCGGCCTCTTCCTTCACAATCTGCCCGTCGCGCATGTGCAGGATCCGACCGGCGATAGCCGCTGCCTCCGGATTGTGCGTAATCATCAGCGTGGTCTGGCCCAGCTCCCGGTTCGACCGGAGCAGCATCTCGAGCACGGCGTCGGAGCTCTTCGTGTCCAGGTTGCCGGTCGGCTCATCGGCCAGCAGAATGGCTGGCCGCGTAATGAGCGCTCGGGCGATGGCCACACGCTGCTGTTCACCGCCGCTCAGCTCGGCCGGCCTGTGATCGAGCCTTCCCTTGATGGCCAGCATGTCGCTCAGCTGATCCAGATATTTCCGGTCCATAGGCTCTTTGTGCCCGCTCACTTCATAAGCAATCTCGATATTGCCCATCGCCGAAAGCGTCGGAAGCAGGTTGAACTTCTGGAAAACAAATCCGATACGGTGTTTGCGCAACCGGGTGCGCTCGGCGTCGTTCAGGGCGGCAAAATCCACGCCATCAATCACCACGCGTCCCTCGGTGGCTCGCGTCAGCCCGCCCAGCAAATAGAAAAGGGTCGACTTGCCCGAGCCCGAAGGCCCCACTATGGCCACAAACTCCCCTGGCTTAACAGCCAGCGAAACCCCACGCACCGCAACCACCTGGATGCGGCCCGCTGAGTAAATCTTGGTCAGATTTTCCGCGAGAATGATGTATTTCGAGAATTCGGAGGGCACGACTGCCATTGTAACCGGGGCGTTTCGGACGCGCTTTGTGCGCCTGTTGCGTCCACTCTCGCTCTTCGAGGAACCAAAATCGTCAGTTCACCCGCGCGCCAGCTGAAAGCCAGCGGCTAGCGGCCAGAAGCTACAATGGTTCTGCATCGATCTCCGACCCAGGAATCCCCGTTCATGACCTCAGATCTCAAAACCTCGCTCGTTGCATCGCTTACATCAGCCGCAGAAAAGGCTGGCCTGGTTCTCGTTTCTGTCAAACAGGGCACCGATTTTCACGGCCAGCCTACCGCCATCTTCGAGCTCGGACTTCCGGGCGCGGAGGCTGGCGGCCGCTCCCTCAAGCTCGAGCTGAGCGATGCCTTCGACTTCGATCAGCCAAATCTGCTGCCCGAGATGACCGCGCACCTCGCCGGCGAAGCCAAGCGGCTGCGCAATCCGCGGCCCGATTGCTACGTCACCCTCGGCGGGCTGCCCCTGGCCTTCGGGCAATTCGAGTGGCCCTTTCATCAATCGACCTCCGGTGCGGACACCCACATCGTCCACGGCGAAATCCACATCGCCGACGGCGGAACGCACAATCTGCACGCCAAAATCTCCGCATCCGTCACGCTTACCTTTGCCGAGATCGTGCCCGCCATGGAGCAGCCCTACGCGGAAACATTCGTCTATAACGCCATCCGCAAGACAGTCGACATGGGCCAGCTCGAATTCGTGAAGTCCGGCAACCGCCAGCCCGTCCCTGTCACCACGCGCTACTACAGCCGCTGGCAAAAGAGGTTCATCTTCACCGAGACCGACGACAACGAGCGGCTCCGCTACCTGCTCAGCAAGGTCTACTGGCTCTCCGGTGTACTTGGCGAGGGCAAGCCGGTATGGATCGCCGACCCGCGCGATGCGCAGTACCTGAACACGACCGAGGCCGACCTGCTGCGCATGGCCGGCGATGAAGCGGGCCACGGACTGATGTTGCTCGCGGGCGAGTTTGCCGCGGCCACTCCCGCGCTCATGGAGCGCGCTGCCGACTACCAGGCCATGCTTGAAGCCGCGCTCGACTTCACCAAGCCCAAGTTCAACGAGAGCATGCGTTCCGGCCACGCGAATATGTAGCACTGATTGCGCTGAATTAAGCGAGCGCTTGTCCGCACCCGGAGCAGAACCGTGCGCCCGGCGCATTCGTACGCTGGCAGTTCGCGCATGTCGCCGCTGAAGTCACAGTCGTCGGGTACGTTGCGACCGCAGTCTGAATCGGAGGCGGCGCCGTTGCCGCGCCGACTACCGGCCCCGGCACTGCGCCCTGCGGCGGCATATTCACCGTCACGTTCACTTCCTGGCCCCATCCCGGCACTGCGATTCCCAGTGACGCCGCAATCGCCGCCGCTTGAATAGCGTTGAACTCGCGCACGCGCCCCGGCATGAAGAAACATTCGATGAAGCCGAGAATCGCCGGAATGCCGGTCCAGAAAAAACAGAGATAGAGAATCCCCAGCCCCGTGCGGCGCATGTAAAAATGATGCGCGCCAAAGTCGCCGAGGAACAGCGCCAGCAAAATGCCCACGACCTCGTCGCGGCGCGCCGCGTTGTATTGCTGGTAAAAAATGGCTTGCGGGTTGGGGTATGCGTAGGTGCTCATCTTCCTGAGTCTCCTTGCCTGCCGTGATCTTAGGTACGTAGCCCGCGCCTGTCCGGTTCCGGATTTCCCAGACGCGAGGCCAAACCCACACATTGTCCCATGTCGCCGCGCGAGCATACCATCGAAATCGAATGACTGACCCGTCCAAGCTCTCCGCATCTCCCAGCGGCACGTTCCTCATCGGCGGCGACCTGCCCGTCCACCGCCTGGGCTACGGAACCATGCGCCTCGTTGGCGAGGGAGCGTGGGGCGAGCCGGCCGATGAAGCCGAGGCCCGCCGCGTGTTGCGCCGCGCCGTCGAGCTCGGCGTCACGCTCATCGATACCGCCGACGCCTACGGCCCCGAGATCGCCGAACGGCTCATCGGCGAGACGCTCGCTCCATACCCTCCAGGCGTGGTCATCGCCACCAAGGGCGGCATTACGCGCCAGGGCCCCGCCAAAACCGAGTACGTGGGCCGCGCCGGCTACCTCATCCAATGTGTCGAAATGAGCCTGCGCCGGCTCCGCCTCGAGCGCATCGACCTCTACCAATTACATAGAATCGATCCTCGCACCCCGCTCGAGGAATCTCTCGGCGCGCTCCGCCGCATGCAGGAGGCTGGAAAGATTCGCCACATCGGATTGAGCGAGGTCACTCCGGCCGAAATCGATGACGCCGAAAAAATCGTCCCCATCGTCTCCATTCAGAATCGCTACTCGCTCGCCGATCGCCGTCACGAGGAAACGCTCGCCTGGTGCGAGCGCCGCGGCATCGCCTTCCTGCCCTGGTATCCCTACGCCGGAGGAAAGCTGCTCAAAGTCGACCACCCCGCCGCGCAAGCCCTCGGCCGCATCGCGGCGCGCCATGGATTCACGATTCCCCAGCTTTCGCTGGCTTGGCTTCTGCAGCGCTCGCCGGTCCTGCTACCCATTCCGGGCACATCGAAAGTCGCGCACCTCGAAGAGAACGTCGCCGCAGCCGAAATCAAGCTCTCGCAAGAAGAGTGGCGCGAAGTAGAAGCCGCAGCCTCCGCAAATCGCTAGAACCGGTTGCGTAAATCCAGGCTTCAAAGGGCACAGCTTTAAGTCTAGAGTTTCATGACGTTGCTTACCTTGCCGTGGTTTTGAAGGGGCACTTCTTCAGCCGTGCCGATAAGCCCAGAAAGAGGAGCGGGCTTTAGCCCCCGAGGGATGCCTTTAATGGTGTCTTCCGTGCGGCGTCACAAACACCAGCATTCGCAACAACAGAATCACCACGAAGAGGACTGCTGCGAAAGCCAGCAGCAAAGCCCCACCGCCCGGCTTCCCCGCGCCATGTTTTGCTTTGCCCTTCATCGCTGCTCCGCCACGAATAGGCTTTCACGCACCGCCCAACTCTCGATGGCCCAAAATGCGGAGGCCCTCCGATGGCTATCGAAGGGCCGCATCAAGCTAAAGGCTAATAGCTAAGAGCTAATCGCTGTTTCTCTTGGCTTCGATCCCCACAGCCCGTACCACGCGATGTAGAGATAGCAGATGAGCGGAATCACGAACGCGTGCTGGATGCCGTACTTGTCGGCCGCCCAACCCAGCAGCGCCGGAATCACTGCTCCTCCGACGATCGCGGTCATGATCAGCCCCGAACCCTTGCTCGTCATCGGTCCCAACCCGGCGATGCCCAGCGTAAAGATGTTCGGGAACATGATGGAGTTGAAGAATCCGCACAGCACCACTGCCGCAATGGCCACATGGCCTGAGCCGAGCATGGCGATCAACACCAGCGCAACCGCGGCAAACCCGAAGATGCCGAGCAGCTTGCCTGACTTCACCCTGGTCAGGATCCATGACCCGAGCAAGCGGCCCACCAGCGCGCCAAACCAGTAGAGCGCCGCCACGTCCGACGCCGTCTCGAACGAGCTCATGCCCTGCGTCTTGAAGAAGTTCACTGCAATCGACGCCAGGCCAACTTCTACGCCGACATAAAAGAAAATTCCCAGCGCGCCCAGCACCGTGTGCCGGTAGCTCCAAACGCTGCGGCTCGCCTCTGCCTCGCCCTCCTTCGCCGGGTGGGACGATGGCGGTTGGTCAATGTGGGGCAAGTGAGAAAACGCCACGGCGATCCCGAGCAGCAGCAGCGCACCCGCGATGGCGAGGTAGGGCCCGCGAACCGTGTTCGCTATGGCAGCCGGCGTGGCAAACTTCGTCGGATCCGTCAGGATGAATGCGCCCGCAAAGATCGGCGCCACCGTTGTGCCAATGGAGTTGAATGCCTGCGCCAGCGTCAGCCGCACTGGAGCGCTCGCCTCCGGGCCCAGAATCGCGGCATACGGGTTCACCGAAGTCTGCAGCGCCGTTACGCCCGCGCCTACAACAAAACAGGCGGTGAGGAAGAGCGGAAAATTCACCAGCCTGGCCGCCGGAATGAAGAGCAGGCAGCCTACCACCTGAATGAAGAGCGAAACCACCATCGTCTTCTTGTAGCCAATCCACTCGATTAGCCTTGAAGTCGGTGCGGAGAAGACGAAGTAGGCGAGGAAAAACGCCGACTCCGCCAGCATCGCCGACTTGTAGCCAACGTTGAAGATCGATCGCAGGTGCGGCACCAGCGCCATGTTCAGCGTGGTGATAAAGCCGAACGTCAGAAACAGCGCCGTAACCGTGACGAACGGGACAAAGTAGCCCGGCGACGTGAGCGGCGCCGAGGCTTTCGAAGCTGACTGTTTCGAACCGGATGGTCTCGAGTTATCTGCCATAAAAAGTGCTTCCTGCTTTCCCTGGATCAGAGCTTCTGATCGGTCCTTCCGTCGTTCGTGGGCCGCTTTCAAGGGCGGCTTGTTGTCTCCGCCAGCCGTGGTCGTATTCGGCGGCCGCTCCCCAAACTCTGGAATTAGCCTTCCCCAGCCCACACAACACTATACGGGAGAGGGCAGCAGGCTGGCCGAGCGAGTCAATGCGCTCCGGGATGTTTCTCCGCCTCAAGGCCGCGCGATCCGGTATTCTCGTTTCTAAGTGAGGTACGCCCCATGCCCATTCCTATTTTGAGCGGCGCCAGAAACAAGAAGATCCTTGCCGCCCTTGAGGGCAACTGGCAAGCCGAGATGGAGGGCTACCACACTTACAACACCCTGGCCGATCGCGACTCTGACCCGGTGCGCGCGCAGGTTCTGCGCCATCTGGCCCAGGCCGAGATCGAACACGCCACGCTGTGGGGGGGCCGCATCAAGGAGCTCGGCGGACCTGAGCCGGTCTATTCCGGTGGCCCCGGCGGCCAGGCCGACTCGCTTGCCAATCGCGCCGGCGGCATGCGCATGGCCCTGCGCCGGCTTGAAATCGAGGAGAGCCGTGACATTGCCCGCTACGGCGAGCAGCTTAAAGCCCTTGGCGACGAGGGATCGGTCGCCATCCTCGAGCACGTCATCCAGGACGAGAGGGACCATTACCGCGAGCTGGGTTCGCTCATCCGCGGCCACTACACCGCCCCTGCCGGCACGCCCAAAATTGACGCCAAAGCCGTGCTCGAAGAGATGCTGGCCAAGCGCAACCAGGGGCGCAGACAACCCGGCGCGTGGATCGGCGACGCCATCTATGGCGTCAACGACGGCCTGGGCGCTATCTTCGGCATCGTCTCCGGCGTCTCCGGCGCAACTTCCGGCGACTCCAAATACGTTCTCCTCGCCGGCCTCTCCGGCATGATCGCTTCCGCTCTCTCCATGGGCTCCGGCGCATACCTCGCCGCCAAGAGCGAACGCGAGATCTACCACGCTGAAATCGCCCGCGAGCGCGAGGCTATCCAGATGAACGGCCCCGAAGCCCGCGAGTTGCTCTCCCTCTACTACCAGGTGAAGGGCCTGCCCGAGGAAGACGCCATTCACATGGTCAACCACATCGCCAGCGACCCCGAGCAGTTGCTGCGCGCGCTTTCGGCCGAGCGCCTCGGCTCCAGCGAAGAGGCCCTGGCCAACCCTCTTGTCTCGGCCAGCTCCGGCGCGCTTTCCACGGCCGTCGGCGCCATCATCCCGGTCATCCCCTTTTTCTTCATGCAGGGAATTCCCGCCGTCATCGCTGCCGCCGTCGTCTCGCTGGCCGCGCACTTCGCTGTCGGCGCCGCCAAGTCCCTCATCACCGTCCGCTCCTGGTGGTCTTCGGGCCTCGAAATGACCGTCGTTGGCGCTGTCGAAGGCGCAGTCACCTACGGCATCGGCATTCTGCTGGGTAAGGGTGGCGTGTAGACTCATTCGTTTGGGTCCGTTTCGCGCTAGAATAAGAACGGTAATGACCCTCCGCGAGCCCATTCCGGCCCTCCTCTAGCGGCTCTCGCCGCATACACTCCTGCTGCAACCTTTCACTTATTCACTTCTTCACTCTTTCACTGGTTCACTGATTCGCCCCGAAGCCCGGAACCGCGGAAGGATTCAAAATGATTGATCGCCTGGAACAGATGGAGCAGCGCTACAACGACCTGCAATCGCAATTCGCCCTGCCCGAAGTCCTGAACGACCACGAAAAGTATTCGAAGACCGCCAAAGCGCTGCGTGAAATCGAAGCTCCGGTGGAGAAGTACCGCGAGCTGAAGCAAGTCCGGCAGGGCCTCGCCGACGCGCGCGCCATGCTGGCCGAGAGCGACGCCGATCTGCGCGCCATGGCGCAGGAGGAAATCGCCGCGCTCGAGCCGCGCGCCCTGGCCCTCGAAGAAGAGCTCAAAGTTCTGCTGTTGCCCAAGGACCCCAACGACGAGAAGAACGTCATCCTCGAAATCCGCGCCGGCACCGGCGGCGACGAGGCCTCGCTCTTTGCCGCCGAAATCTTCCGCATGTACACGCGCTTTGCCGAGCAGAAGCACTGGAAGGTCGAAGTGATGTCGATCTCGGAATCCGGCATCGGCGGCTACAAGGAAGTCATCGCCATCATCGAGGGCGACCGGGTCTACTCGCAGCTCAAATGGGAGTCGGGCGTCCACCGCGTGCAGCGCGTGCCCGAAACCGAGCAGCAGGGCCGCGTCCACACCTCCGCCGTCACGGTGGCCGTTTTGCCCGAGGCCGAGGAAGTCGACATCAAGATCGAGGCCAAGGATCTCCGCATCGACACGTTCTGCTCCTCCGGTCCCGGCGGCCAGTCTGTGAACACCACCTACTCCGCCGTGCGCATCACCCACCTGCCCACCAACACCGTGGTCAGTTGCCAGGACGAGAAATCGCAGATCAAGAACCGCGAAAAAGGCATGCGCGTCCTCCGCTCGCGTTTGTACGAAATGGAAATGGAAAAGCAGAACGCCGAGCTCGCCCAGGCTCGCAAGCAGCAGGTCGGCTCAGGCGATCGCAGCGAAAAAATCCGCACCTACAACTTCCCGCAGAACCGCGTCACCGACCACCGCATCGGCCTCACGCTGCACCAGCTCGATCTGGTGATGCAGGGCCGCCTGCAGCCCATCGTTGACGCGCTCATCGCCCACTATCAGGCCGAGCAGTTAAAAGGCGAGACGCAAGCCGCGTAATTCAGACAAACAGTATCCGCATCGGCGCTTCCGCTGCGACACTACTCCTGACCTCATTGGCTAGCTCGCCCGTGACGGGATCGCGCGCAAAGACGCTGATCAGATTCGAATCCTGATTCGCCACGAGCATCCACCGCTCCGTGGGATCGAGCGTGAAATTGCGCGGCGTCTTACCCCCGCAATTCGACCGCTTCATCGGTGTCAGCTTTCCGGTCTTTGCGTCCGCGCGGAAGGCATACAGAAAATTGTCGTCGCGATTGGCGAAGTAAACGAACTGCCCGTCGCGGCTGATCACCGTGTCGCAGCCGCGCGTCGGACCGTGGTAATCGGCAGGCAGCAATTCAATGCGATCGGCCAGCTTCAGGTTTCCGTCGGCCCTGTGCCATTCGAGCACGTCGACCGTCGAAACCAGCTCATTCATCGAATAGGCCGTGCGCCCATTCGGATGGAAGTGCAGCGTCCTCGCGCCGGAGCCGGGCGCGCCGTGATAGGTTCCCGCCGCCGCCATCTGCGCCGTTGCCGGATCGGCCTTGTAAATATGAATGCAATCTCCGCCCAGGTCGTTGATGTAGGCGAATCGATTATCGGGCGAGAACGAAGCGAAGTGCGCATGCGCTGTCTGCTGCCGGTCCGTATTTGGCCCGTGCTCGGTGTAGTGCTCGGACCAAACTGGCTCGCTCAGTTTGCCGTCTTCTATGCGGAAGCTGGCTGCGCTCGCGCCCGTATAGTCGGCGGCCAGCAACATGCGGCCCGTTGCGTCAACGGCCACGTGGCACGTTCCCGTCCCCGCCGAGTTGCGCGACGAAAGCGGCTGCAACTCCCCGCCTACCGCGCGAAAGCTCGCCACCTCGCCGGTCGGCTTGCCTTCAAACGAATCCAACTCCGAGGCCGAGTAAATGAATTCGTTCCCGTGCGACGAGGCGAGCCACGCTACATTCGGAGCTTTGGCAGCCACGCCCGCCGGCGTCAGCGTCGCGCTCGCGGGATCCCATTCGAACGCCATAATTCCGTCAGGCGCGTGCGAGCCGACGAGTACGCGCACACGGGGAATTGGCTTGGGCGAGAGCCCAACAGCTCGGAGCAAACCCGGTGCGGCAGTTGTTCCAACTGCGGCGGCGGATGCGGTGCTTAAGAACTCGCGGCGAGTGTGTCTCATGGCAGCAGCCATTGTCGCCGACGACACTCGGCCCGCGCCAGCCCGTCGATATTCAATCCAGTGTGAAGTTCACTTCGACCGCCGTTTCCACCTCTACCGGCTGGCCGTTGAGCATATACGGCCGGTAGCGCCACTGCTTCACCGCATCGAGCGCCGCCTGCCGCAACAGCGCAGGCCCGCTCACCACGCGCAAATTCTCAATGGTCCCTGTCCGCGAAATGGTCGCCTGCAAGACTACGGTGCCCGAAGTGCGCGTCGCCTGCGCCACCGCCGGGTACGCCGGAATCACTTTGTAGATCAGCATTCCCTGCATCACGCCCGAGGAGACGTGCTGCGTTGCAGCCGGCGCCGCCGGCCGCACAACCGGCCGCACGTCGCTGCAGTTGAACGGATCGCATCCGGTGCCTGGAAGGGCCGCGGGTCCGGGGCCGCCGAGGGCGATCGCTGTGCCTGGCAAGGGCTCCTCCGGTTTGCCGGGAATATAGGGCTGCCTGGGAATCCTCGACGGCGCTTCCAAAACCCCGGCTCGGATCTCCGAAGGCGCACTCGGCACTTGTTCCGTCCGCACCACCGGCTTCGGCTCCTCGACCGGCGCCGGCGCGTCCATCCGGATTGCGTTCGTAATCTGCGGCAACATCTCCGGGTGCATGATCGGGATGATCACCAGCGCCAGCAGAATGGACGAGTTGAAGGCAAACGTCGCCATCATCCATCCCCGGCTCCGGGTTTGGATTCTGCCCATGGTTTCAAACGTGGAGTCTTCGAACATGGCCGCCTCCCTCAACTTCAATTCAGCCGCGCCGGCCGGGAGACGGAAGCTTGCCGCAGAGCGTAGCGGGGCAGCCCGCTCTGCGCGCCCGAGGGCGTGGAGCGGGGATTCACGGGCTTCCGATCATCCCATTCGGTACCACTGTGCCTGTGTAGACACCACGTCACGGCAAACTGTTCCCGCATTACGCGAGAAAAATTCCTGCACACGTTTGCTGATTGAATTCTCTGCGTCTATTCGCTTCGCCGGTCTCTGGTTTGCCCTTCCAGGCGCGCTTCAACCGGGTGGTTGAAGTGGATCAGCGCAATCCACATCCCGTCGTCGTCGCGCTTCCACACCAGATCTCCGCCCAACTGGCGGGCGATCACCTCCGGTGGCAGGTCGTGGTGCAGTCCGAAGTAACGTTGGTCCAATGCCTCGCCGCTCAGCCTCTCGAGCGGTGAGCCGGGATCGTATTTCGTTGAGAAGACCAGCGCGGCGGAGTACGCCTGCGGCTCCTGGGCGGCGCGGGCGATCTGCCCGGCGGAAAAATCGTCGATCGCGACCACATCCCACGGATGCTTCACGTAGCCGAGCTCGGGGTGCGTCAACTCATCGGTCGCGGGCCAGGCGCTCAACACCGTGGCGCCTGGATACAGCTTCGTGAGCTCCGTAATCGCCGATTCATGCATCCGCACTACGCGCGCATAGGCCAGGTTGTCTTCCGGGGCAAATCCGTACGGCGGATTGATGAACAGACCCACGAAAAACGCAGCGGCGGAAATCAGCGCCAGGCCTTGCCAATACGGCACGCGCCGGTAAAAGGTCGTCACCGCCGCCATCAGCACCAGCGGATACATCGGCAGCAGGTAGCGCGTCAGCAGAGCGCCGCCCAGCACGCTGAAGAGCACCGCGTTGGCCAGGAGCAGGAAGAAGATCCGCATCTGCACCGCCGGCGCAAGCGCCGCGCGGTCGTGGCCCTCGGCGTCTGGCCGAGGGCTCAGCAGTAGCGCAGCAAAGGCCATCCCCACCGGCACAAACAAGTTCATGTGCGCGGTCAGGTGCAGGATGCGATGTCCAAACGCAGCCAAAATGCGCACGGGCGTAAGCGTAGCCTCTGCGTTGTAGCGCAGGTACTCGGGATTACCGAGCAAAAATCCCGTCTTCGCGTAGTGATAGGCATACCACCCGGCCAAAGGAAGAACACAGCTCGAGAACCACGCCGCTTCCCGCCACAGCTTGCCGCGCGCCGTGCCGCCAAGCTTGAAACCTTCCGCAACGTTCACCGCTGCCAGCGTTAGCGGAATCACGACAGCCGTCTCCTTGCAAAGCGCCGCGCCGGAGAACCACAGCGCTGCGGCCCAGGGCACGCGGTCCCGGCTGGGCAGTGCATACACCAGTCCCCACAACGAGCACGCGGCGGCAAAAATGTCCGCCTGGGCCAGCGAGCTCTGCGCGAACCAGATCGGATAAAGCCCCGTCAGCAGCGCTGTCCAAAACGCGACCGAACCCGCGCCCACCAGCCGCATCGCCAGCCGCCACACAGCGAGGAGCCCCAGCGAGGCCACCATGAGCACGGCCTCGCGTGTGACCTCGGGAAAATAGCCGCACGTCTTCCACCACAGCGCCAGGTAAATGCTCGGCAGCGGAGGATGAGCGTTGCTCAGCGTCGTCGTCGGAATCAGCGAGCCGGTGCGGAAAAAATCCCATGCCGCGGGAATGTAGTACCCCGCCTCGTCCCAGTAATAAGGAACGCGCAGCAGCGTAAAGTGGCTGGCGTACAGCGCCATGAAGATGACCGGAAAAATCATCCAGATGGGCAGCGGTGCGTCCAGCCGCGGGTTCAGAATTCCTTTCAGGCGCAAGGGCTCGCTCCCTGGCCGGCCGCAATCCATTGGCCACGGTCTCCGACCCAGCCGAAGGCGATCACTTGTCCCTCGCTCTGCATCTTTTCCTCGCTCCAGACTTTGACTTGAGGAAACACGTTAAAGTTCCGAAATGCGCGTCTCGACCGCGACCGGAACTGACAACTGATCACTGACCACTGACCACTATTCAGTTCACCGGCCCGCGCGGAAAGTTCTGCGTCTGCGGCTCCAGGTTGAGTGTGCCAAATGCCTGTTCGTATTGCGCGATGTTCTGGCCCAGCACGTTAAACAAGGCCTTGGCCTGCTGCGGGCTCAAAAAGATTGCCTGGTGGTTGCGGATGGTCACCTGATCCGGGCTTTCGCTGGAGGCAAGGCCGAAGACCAGTTGGAAATCCCACACGCTCACGCGCACTTGCACGCTGTTGGCGTAGGACTCGCGGTAGTCCGCGGTCTGGGCGAGGTTCAGTTGGGGCTGCTGCGGAGTTGGGCTCATGATGCAACCAGATTACAGCTTTCAGCTACCAGCCCTCAGCCGTCAGCTTCTCGCAATTAGTTCCCGGTCTCGGGCATTCATGTTTCTTGTGTTTCTATGCAAAAGTTGATGAGCCTCGCCCCCAGCTCGACGAGCTAGAGGCCGGAAGCGAGCAGCTAGAAGCTGTCTCTCAGATCCCCAGCCAGCGGGCAGCCCTCGCACCGCGCAATTCGCCCGCAGTGCGCCTTGCCCACCGCCACCGTCAGCGCGTGGAACTCGTTGAAGAGCCGCGCACGGCTCTCCTCCACGTCGCCCGCGAATGCCCGCCGTGTCAGGTCCGAGAGGGCATCGTACGGAATTCGTCGACGGCCTTCCGGCGGCGCCAGAAGCCCGTGGCGCTCCGCAATCCGCCGCAAATACTCGTCAGCCACTGGAACCGCGTGGCCAAGCGCATAGAGCAGGATCGCATCCGCCGTCTCATCGCCCACGCCGGGCAAATCGAGCAACCGCTGGCGCAGCGCAGAGGTCGGCACAGCGGCCATCGCCTCCAGCGAGCCGCCAAACTCCTTGTCGAACATCGCCACAAATGCCTTCAGCGCCGGCGCCTTCCGCATGATGAATCCCGAAGGCCGGATGAGCCGCCGCAATTTGGCCAGCGGAATCGCGCGCAAACCCTCAGGCGTGAGCGCCCCAGCCTCGCGAAGATTCTCGAGGGACCGCTCTACAGCCTTCCACGCGGTGTTTTGCGTCAGGTACGCGCCCAGAATCACCTCGAACGCCGTCTTTGCCGGCCACCAATGCTGCGGTCCATACGCGCGCAGCAAATCCATATGCATCTTGCGCAGGCGTTTGGCTCCATCGGGTTGGCGGCGCTGGTCCACGGCTCCTTTAGGATAAGGGCGAGAGCGTCGCAGCATTTTCGCCGCTCTCCGGCAATTCGAGGGAGCATTCCATGAAAAGTCACACCGAATATATGGTCTTTGAGACGCGCAAACGCCGCGAGATGGTGCACATCACCGATGAGGTGGAGAAAATCGTCGCGCGCAGCGGCGTCAGGGATGGCCTCTGCTTTGTCTCGCCCATGCACATCACCGCAGCCGTCTACGTCAACGACCTCGAGAGCGGCCTTATCGAGGACATCGCCAAGTGGCTCGAAGAGCTTGCCCCCGCGCGCCCCGACTACAGGCATCACCGCACCGGCGAGGATAACGGCGACGCGCATCTCAAATCATTGCTGCTCCATCACGAAACCACACTGCCCGTCACCAACGGCAAGCTCGACCTGGGCACGTGGCAGCGCGTCTTCTACGCGGAGTTTGACGGCCAGCGCCGCAAGCGCGTCATCGTGAAGGTGCTCGGCGTGGAGTGAAGGAAAGCCCATTCAGCGGGATTCGCCTCGCTTCACTCGTGCTGGCGGAGCTGGGGTCTCTGTCGTTTCTAGAGCATTTTAGGAAATGCTGTAGACTGCATTGCAGAGCCTGAACCACGCCCTGGCGTTGTCCGGTGTGATCCTTTTGAGGGCATCGGCAATGGCTTGTTCGAGAGTTTCCTGGGTTCGGGCCTGGGCGGCGCGAAGCAGTTCCTTGAGTTTTGCCCAAGCCTTCTCGATGGGATTCATGTCCGGCGAATAGGGCGGCAGGTAAAGCAATTCCGCACCGGCTTTCCCGATGCTGG
>Ga0181536_10003315_pt1 | contig 17622 bp, 12 predicted proteins | sample PEATcosm2014_Bin_41_FD_121105 | JGI IMG/M metagenome (GOLD analysis project Ga0181536, IMG submission 121105) | Peatland microbial communities from MTU Mesocosm Facility, Houghton, MI, USA - PEATcosm2014_Bin17_60_metaG | ecosystem: Environmental > Terrestrial > Soil > Wetlands > Peat | place... | reverse complement strand
CTTGATGAGCGTGCTCTTGCCCGCCCCGTTGTGCCCGACCAGGGCTACGACCTTCTGTTTGGGGATCTCCAGGTCGAAATCGTCGAGAGCGCGATGCGCTCCGCCTGGATAGGAGAAGCTCACGCGCTCGAAGCGAATGGCGTGCCGCACAGGAAGCCCGGGTTCTTCGGATCGGCCGGAGCGGATGGCCGGTTCGATCTTGAGAAAATCGTCGAGATTCTGCACGAAGAGCAGGCTCCTGTAAATCTTGCCTGCACCGTCGAGCAGGGAGCGAAGCAGAGCCTGGCCTTGCTGGAAGGCGGTAAAGCAGAGGAGCAGATCGCCCAGCCTGACTCGTCCGGCAAGCGTCTGGTGGAGCATCCAGCCCAGGCCAAACAGGCTCCCGGACCAGGCCAGCAGGCCGGCGCCCAGCTCGGCCATGGCGCCCTGCCGCACGAGGCGCAATTTTCCTTTCCACAAGTTGTCACGAATGCGCTCGAAAGCCTGGCGGTGATAAGCGCCCAATTCGAAGAGGCGCAACTCAGCAGCAGCGCTCTGATCTACAATCACCCAGTCCAAGTACCGGGCACGACGTTCCTCGATGGTGTGCTCCAGATGCCAGCGGTGTTCTTTCAGAATGTGCCGCGCCACCAAAAGCAGGCCCGGAACCGCCGTGAAAATCAGAAGCAGGGGCAACCATCCGGCATAGGTCCAGAGAATCCCGGCCAGTACAAGAAAGCCCAACCCGTTTTGCACCACCGTACCGAGGTTCTCAAGCAGCGCCAGCGGCTGAGAAGCGGCGTCGACCTGCGCCCGGTACAACAGGTCGTAGGATTCAGGATGGTCATAGAAAGCCAGATCGAGGTGCAAAGCCTGGATGTGGATGAGCCGGTGGACCTCACGTTGCACTCGCTCAGCTTGTACCTCGCGAACCCATGTGAGGGCGCTGGATAAAAGCTGCGCCACGACCCACAGCGCCGCAATGCCGAGCGCCGGGGGCAGGATGGAGGCCCATCCCGGTGAAGCGAGGAACCGGTTCACCAGCGTCCTGAGCAGCAACGCCAAGCCGGCGGGAATCAGCCCTTGGCAAACGAGTAAGGCCCCCCAAACCAAGGTCCACCACCCCGCTGCTTCCCAAACCAAAGCTAGCGCGCGACGGCCGGCCGGCAACTGCCGAAAAAATAGTTCTAATTGACGAAGCAGCATGGACTCTCAGAGCCTCATCATGCAGATTAAGCCAGGCGGAGAAGGAAGAGGCCAACACCCAATCCCCGGGTCAAAATCGTGACCGCCTGTGCAGTAGTTTCGGGGTCAACCTTTGCGGCCAGATCCTGCACACAACGTTTGAGGAGCGGCAGATCGAGAAACTCATTCGCCGCAGGGAGGGAAGAGAGAGAGTCAAGACATTGCTCGAATGCAGGCAATTCTTTGAGAATTCTGTGACCTAGATCCGCGCCTTGGAGTCCTTTCTCACGTCCTTCAAGCACTGCCTCAGGCAGGCGGCCGCGAAATGATCTTCTGAACAATGAGTGACACTGCCCCTTCCGTCGGAGCTGATTGTCGGGAATTCGGAGTGTGAATTCCACGAGGGACCTATTCGCGGTTGGGTCCAGAAAAGAAACCGAGTACCTGGCGCTCATCTCTGACCAGAGACCAATCCCAACACAAAAGTTCGGCCCAAACATATCAAGCCGCCCATCATGCAGAGGAGAATTTGTGAACGTTGGATCATGCCCCGACCGCCTCATCCGGCCCTCCAGATCCAAATTCGAGGCCATCCGCAGGTTGATGGCCGAATAGTCTTGCCAAGGTTTCCTGCCTTGAGACCGGTACCGCTTCAACCAACGCCGGCCCGGCGTGAGCAACGGCTTTAACACCTGCCGTTTCAAGGTCTGCCAGGGATCCGGCTCCGCGTGAAGGAACAACTGGAAAGCAATGGCCGGGTAGCCCCGGAGCAACGCCAGCAGAGCCGATCCATTTCCTTCCCAGGAGACGGTGGCGTTTCCTAATTGCCCAGTCAATACCGCTCCGGCGCCACCCCACGCTGCCGCCTCCGATACAGCCTGCAGCCAATAATGATTACAGGCTGCGTGGCTGGGGCCATCATGCACATCCAGGAAATGGTCGATGCCCTGCAGGACTCCGTACTCTGCGGCATCGATCCCAATATGCCGCACATTTGCGCCTGCCATGGTTGCCGTAGCATGGGCAAGATCCCATTCGTTGCCCATTCTTTCATCTCCGGCTCCGTCCGGAGGAAACAAAGGCACCGAGGTATAGGCCGTTAGGCTGCGGCCCTGGCGGGCAAGCAGCGGGGCTGCCAGGGCAACAACAGAGCCCGAGTCGCGGCCTCCAGATAGCATTGCAGCGATGGGCTTTTGTGTCCGGAGGCAACTCTGCACCGCCCGGTTGTAGTGCTCCAGAAAAGCCTCTTCATAATCCTCATCGCGGCGATACCTCAGTGGCTCGTGGCCCTCTGGAGACCAATGGCGCCAGCAACGACTTTGGCCATCGGAGCCGACCGTCAGTGCGTGAGCCCACACCAGGCGCCTGAAGCCTTTGTAAGAGGTGAGCTCTGCCCCGTGCTGCCAACTGACAAGCACCAGGGCAAGACGCAGTGGGTCGGGTTCCCTGGCCACACCGGGAAGGGCAAGCAGGGCCTTGAGACCGGACGCAAAAGCGATAAAGCCCTTGCCCTCGTAGTAATAGAGCGTTGCATTGCCGGTGGCGTTCATGGCCAACAAGAGCCTACGCTCATGGCGATCCCAACCAGCCAGCGCCCAATCTCCCTGAAGGTGCGTGCAAACTTCGTCGCCCCAGCGGTCAAAGGCCAAACTGGCCAAATGGCCATCGCTCAGTTGGGGAGCCTCCGATCCGCGAATGCCAAAGGTCTCCAGAAGCGCATCCCGGTTATCCAACCGCGCAGTGCAGACCACCAGGCCGCGCTCTCCCCGTATCGGTTGCCTCTCAAAGGCGTCTTCAGGGTTCACTTCCAGCAGAAGATGTCCCATTCCCGCCGGCCCCTCGATCCTGCAGCCATTGCCGTCCGGACCGTAGTAAGCCATGGCCTGTTTCATCCGTTCCAACCATTGCGGATCCACGGGTGCGCCATCGTACCGGTAAATGCCATAGATTCCGCTCATGATCTTCCCCTCGTAAAGGTCGTAAAGGCCTTGAAGCGTTCATGGCCGGCACCGCCGGTAACGATACGCGCGCCTACGCGCAACCATGCGTGCGCTTCAAATCCAGCGGGCGTCCCTTCACACACTCCGAAGCTCACAGTTCCATCCACGCCGCGGCGCCGTAACATAGCCGTGGCAGCCAGCGCCTGGGCAAAGCATCGCCCATCCCAAGGTACACGCCGGGCCAGAGCGGATACCGCCCATCCCACTGCTTCTGCTGCTTGAGCTTGCTCCGGTGGCACCGAAGCCGGGCTCTCAGCGCCTGCCGTCCCCAGCCACGCTGCGATGCGCGAGAAAGGAAGACACGCCAAGGCAATCCTTGCGATCGCCAGAGCGGCCAGGGCTTCCCAGAGAAGGCTCCTTTGCGCCGGAGTAATCCGCCCATAGCGCTTCAGGTCATTCCACACGCAAGAGACCTTCGCGTTCCATTTCGGCCAGGAATCCCTGCAGATCCGCGGCACAGGTTTCGTGCGGGATCTCATACTCCCGAACCAGATCATCCACAAGAGCCGAAAAGGTGATGGGGGTCGCTAATCTCTCCCAGATGCTCCGCGCAGTCCCCCCCATGCCATAGTAAGCTCCCGCATCGATGCTCATCAGAACCGTCTCCTGATCGAGTTCCGTGGAAAGAATCCCCTGGGCTCGGACCAGCTTGTCTTCAGGATTGAAGTGGCGCATCTAGTTTTTCTCTTCCGTTGGATTTGGAACAAAATGTTTCGCCCACGCCGATTCCAGGAAGTCAATCAGCCGGTCAATCATCTCCGGATCGCGTTTGCGGGAAACCCTGACAATCGGCGTCTTTTGCGCAATCTGCCCGGCCAGCCGCATCAGATCGCTTTGCGTTTCCTGGCCTTTCAGATATTGCGGGCGATACAGGTTTTCCAGGAGGCGCTGCACACGGTCGAAACCGCGCAGCACCTCGAATTGCGGGTCGCCGTCTTCCTGATCGGCAAGAACATGAATCGCCTTCAGCGGCATGGGGTCAGGACAGTAACCGTCGTTCATCGGAATCACAAATTTGTCGACGTTGAAGCGCGCATCCCGGGGAGGGTCGAGACGCTGGTAAGCGTCGGTGCAAAGCCGGAACTGCGCCAGTGCGGGAAGAACCTGCAGCTTCCCATCGGCTGCTGTCACGGCGCAGACATCATCGGAAAGAAGGCGGTATCCCCGCCGATGAAACTGGGCTGCCAGCGTGGATTTGCCAACACCCTGCGCTCCCACAAAGATCATGGCCCCCCATCGCGTCTCCACGGCGCTTCCATGCAAGGGAAACAATCCTCGTTGATAGAGAAGCGCGCCGATCACCGACCCCAGCAGGAAGAGTCGAACCTCCTCCGTAGAAGACCCCGCCATGGGCTCGATGGAGATGCGGCTCCCGTCCTCGACCAGGTACCGGCCAACGCCCTTGATGACCAAACGGAAGACTCCGGGGCGCACCTCATAATAGCCATCTTCAAGCGATTCCGAAGAGGCCGGCACGGGCGGCAGCAAACGGATGGTCACATCTGGATTTTCATCTGGCTGCGGATCGAACGGGAGTTCAGGACACGCAATGTCCGCACGTATGCGGAGGCCATACACACTATATGCATTGTTGGACATCGTCAACTCTGCAATGAGCTCTCATATTCTACTGTCCAGTATTCATCCCGCAATAGAAACAGACTGGAACCGAGGTTGATTCAAGGATACTGCACATGGGTTCCTGTTGGTTGGTCATGGGAAGCGTCGCACCACTGCTTCCTCTTTGTCCTTGGCAGAAATGGGACGCGAAAATCCTGCCCCGGAGCTTGCATGCCCGGTTCGCTGCAAAGCCTGCAACGAATGAGTGGATACCATCGTGCCCACGCGGCAGTTGTTGAAGAGGCCGTGTCAAAAAATGGGACGGAGCACAAAAAGAATCGCGCCCAGCGCGGCATGGATCCTTGTGATTTGGAAGATGGATCTGCGAAGAGTCTCGTGATCGATCAAGCTGCGAAACGATGAGGCCGGCCTTGGAGTGCCGGCCGGCCCCGGATTTCTGCTGGAGGACATACGATTGACCGAGTCCTGCGAACCCTTCCCGGATCCGGGAAGAGTTCGCAGAACCATCGGGTGGTTGATGCGGGCACGCGGATTACATCGCCGCGGGCTTCTTCTTCATCGGGTGCCTCTCCGCCAGCGGCTTGCGCTCCTGCGGTTTCACCGCAGTCTCGTCCACCGGCGTAGTTCCCGTCACGTCGTTGGAGAACGTCGCGCCCGAAGGCACCAGGTAGTTCTCCACCGTCTGGCCGTCGGCCGTTCCCGTGGTCACGCTGATGCGCGAAGCGTCGATGCCCTGCTCCGTCACCAGGTAGTCCTTGGCATTCACGGCGCGTTGCGCTGCAAACAGATCCACCGTGGTGTGCTTGTGCTTGAGCGCCTTCTTCTGCTCCTTGGCCGTGATGGCCGCTTCGTCCGTGGTCTGCTCGCCGACCACAACCGCCTTGGCGTCAGACTGCTGCTTCAGATCCAGAGCCACCTGATCCAGGCAGGCCTTGGCCTCGTTGTCGACGCGCATCGGCCGCTTCTTGTCGGTCGCGAAGCTGATGGTGCAGAGCGCCTGCGTCTTCGGTGGCGGCGGAATGATCGGAGCCACGATGGTCAGGCTGGTGTTGGAGCTCGCCGAGTGGCCCTTGTTATCCGACACGTTGCAGGTAATGCCTACGGCTCCGGTTGGCGCACCCGCCGACGAGTACTCCGCCGTGGTTCCGCTTCCCGTCACCGTGCCCGCCGTGGCCGTGTAGCTGTAGGTCAGCGGCAGGTTCTGCGGGCTCACGCCCACTGAGGTCACGGTCGCCGAGCCTCCCGGAGCAATGGTGTTGGGGCTGACCGAGCAGCTGATGGTCGGCGGCTCGAATGCCTTCACGGTAAGACCCGCGGTGCAGGTCGCCGTCTCCCAGGGCTTCAAGCCTTCCTTGCCCGGCTTGCCTTCCTTCACCGTGCCCGTCACTGTGTACTGGCCCGGCGCCAGAGCGCTGGTATCAATCTTGGTCGATGTATCGCCGCCCATGGCCCCCGCGCCCGACCAGCTGTAGATCACGTGATCCTTCGGATCCAGACCGCCCGCCGCCCCTTGCACCGTAACCGGGTCGCCTGGGAAGACCGACTCAGGACTCGCCGAGCAGGCCATCGTGATCGGCGCCGGAGGCGCGATCGTGCCCACATGAAGCACGATGCCCGCGCTCAAACGCGCCGCGTTGATGTTAGCGCGGCCGCCATAGGGCACCAGGCCCCAGTCGGCGTGCATGTACTCGTAATCGGCCTGGAACAGGCGGATTCCCAGATGATGATTGAACCACGGCGTGTTATAGTCCATGCCGCCGCCCACGGTCATACCAGGGCCCCACTTGTTGGGCTCAAAATACGGTCCGCCGATCATGTCCACATTGACCAGCGCATGAGCGAAGGCGGTGAAGTCTTCTGCAGGATAGCGGAAGATTACGCCACCACCGAGCGTCGTGAATCCATCATCATTGCCGTGGGTGCCGACATTCATATTGGGGGTGCTGCTCTGCGTGCCCCATTGATGAATGCCAAACTCGACTTGCACGCCCGCGTATTTATTGAAGTAATACGCACCGCTCACGATTCCGCCCACGTTGACCGCATCGTACGATGCCGTCACCGGGGTGCCGTTGGGCTGAGTTGTCGACACTGTTCCCTTGGGCGCCAGATAACTGTAGCCCATGAAAATGTCCCACCTGGATGGGGATGTATTGTCGGAACCTTTCCCTGATGGTGCCGACTGAGCCGTCATGGCTACCGGCAAGGTAGCCATGGTAACCAAAGCAAGAATCCGGCCCACAGATTTCAAAACACGAATTTGCATGCGTTTATCCTCCGCAGATTGGCTAATGTAACCCGATGAAAACACTGTTTGTGAGCACCCTTCCGGGGCTCGAACGCAGCCGGACTGGCACCAATTACCACGATGCGTCGCGGCATTCGTCCAGCACCAATAAACGTACCACAGGAGCACCTCCTAGGGCACGTTTTTCTCAATAAGTTGCCTGATTAGAAAGCAGTCCGCCGATGCGTTACCAGTTATGGTTACTTTGGTAATGAAATTTGGAACGCCCCGTCATCCCTGCCTCCCGGTGAACTTTTTGCACCTGAGTATTCATACATGATTGCGCCCTTGATGATTGTGCAATTTGGGACATCTGCAACGGTGGTGACCGATCGGCCGCGCAAACGTATCCCGCTACCATTAGATTCTCTCCAGGTAGTCAGACGCAGACGTCAAGACGGGTATTGCCCGCCCTCCGAAGCCGCTCAAAGTGGCACTTGTGTAAACCGGGATGTTTAGTATTTGCTTCATATACCGTCCCCTTTTGATGTAGACTAGGCCGAGCCAAAGTAGCACTGGGCCCCTCCCGGGAACCTGAGGCTGTGCTTCGGGTATCAAAGTGAAAAACTGCCTCGAGCGCAGGGGCGTAGGTTTTTCTCTAATCACTGAGCCGTGCTGCACTTCGATATGAATAACCACACAGAATTCCGCCCAGAATTCTCTTCTCTGCCTTGTTGGTTTGTTTTTTGCGTTTCGCTCGATCGTTAGCAATCTGCCAAACGGGCGAAGGTACAGACATGTAAAGGAGATACGGAATGCACTTCAGACTGTTGGCTTTCCCCGTCTTAGCAGCAAGCATTTTGTCGGTCACGATTCCAGCACTCTCCCAGGTCGCTCCGGAATACAAGCAGAAAGCATGGCCCATCAGCGTTGGGATCGGAGCCTCCAGTTATGACGTGGACTGGGGCCATGGCCGCATGTACGGAGGCACGGTATGGGCCGACTGGTATCCCATCAAGTTACCCACTTTCCTGAGCACCTTGGGCCTAGAGTTCGAGGCACGCGACATCAGCTTTGGCCGGCATCTTCCGCCGCAGGCGAATATCCGCCAGGATACGGCCGGAGGCGGACCCATTTACACCTGGCGCCACTTTCGCAATTTCCATCCCTACGGTAAGTTCCTGTTCGCGTGGGGCAGCTACGATTTCACTACGTCGAGCCCCACCTACTCGCACGATACGCGATCCCTATGGGCTTCCGGTGGTGGTTTCGAGTACCGCATCTACCGGCAATTATGGGCGCGCGGGGACTATGAATACCAGACATGGCAAAAACTACTTGGGAAGACGCCCAATCCTCAGGGCTTCACGGCCGGCATTGCCTACGATTTCGGGCATCCCGTCCCACCCAAACACTGATCGCGCGTCCGGCTCAAAGAGTATTGGTATCGGCCCCGGAAGGTTCGCGGACGCATGCAGCGCTCGGCGGCTTCGCTCGCAGGGCTTTGTGCGCGAAGTGTTAGTCTAGCCAGTGTATGGATCGCCTGAGGCTCTTGAACTTTGCTTGCGTTCTAGCGGCAGCGGCAAGTTTTGCGTCCCTTTGCGGAGCTCAATCCAGCCCGGTGCCACCTAGTTCGCCTTATCCGGTACATCCTGTTCCATCAGTCTCCTCCTCGATGCCCTACCCGGCGCGGCCTGTACCCCAGGTCAAGAATCTCATGCCGTTCTCTGACAACGGCTCGTCCGCTGCGATCGGGCACTTCATTGCGTACCGGCCTGAAGAGCAGATGAGCGAGGCCGATCACGATCTGGCCGCGAAAATGCAGCCCGCAATCCGGGACGCGGCTGCGCTTGCCGGGATCGAATTCGACAAGGAAAAATGGAGCTACCAGCAGCTCGAGTGCCAGGCCGTTCCGGACCACCTTTTTCTGCTCTTTCAGGGCCATGGCGGCGCGGGGGATGTGAGCCTCTTTTCCGCCGCGATTCCACGCGCCGGCAATGGCCATGTGCGCATCATTCCCGTGGAGCGGCGTGGCTTCGCTCTCTTCTCACCCGCCCCTGTCAACGCACTCGCCATGGCTACGTTCAATCGCATTCGCGCGGAGGAGCCGAAAGGCCAGTCTCCCGACTGGCTTGCCACGAGCTTGTGCTATGCCGCACTGACTGAGCCGCGCTTCGAGATCTCTCTTTCGCTGCATCAAGTGCCGGATGCGAACCTCGCTCTCTCCTTCCCACCGACGCTGGAAGTCGGACAAGAAGGCGAGTCGATGGTCCGCTTCGTGGACGTCGCAACTCCGCAACAGCCGATGCAATGGGTCTTGACGTTCGACGCCAGGGAGCAGCTCATCAAGGTCGAGCACTTCCCCGCGCCGGCCTACGCGACAAGAATCGTGCCCTAGGGCCTCGCCACACTCCCTAGAAACTGACCTTGCGCTGGGGATACCACGTGAGCTGAATACTGGTGGTGGTCACGGTCTGTTCGCCCGGCTGATAGATCGGCGCCTTATAGTGCTCCACGGCAAAGTTGCCGTTGATCTCGAAATCCTTGCCAATGCGCTTCACGGCCTGCACCGCGAAGTCGTTCAACGTGGTGCCGCCGGGGATGAAGTTCCTGACCGCTTTCTGGTTGCGCACGCTCACCCGCAGCCACTCGTTGCCGCTCAGGTGATAGGTGATCCAGGCCTGGCCGCCTTTGTCCTCGCGGCCGATCCAGTCACCGAAGAGCTGCCCCTGATTGGTATAGCCCTGCTTCTCAATCGTTTCCCAGTACATAAAACGACCGCCGAAGCTGGTGTTTATGGGAGGATCGGTGGAAGCTCCTTCTACGCGCAGGTCGAGCTTGGGGATGCCGGGAACATGCGAGAGATAAATTCCGGGACGCACGGCGGCGCGGCGGGGAGCATCGATCGGAGAAAGGTCATCGTGCACTTCCGAGTCGCTGTAGAGCGTAAGCCAATTGCGCACAAAGGGCAGCCGCCAGGAAAAGTCGAAGGCTCCAAAACGCGCGCCGGGGTCAGTCGTATTGCCCTTCTGGGTGCTGTTTCCTGCGGCGAGACTGAAGAAGCTGCGCAGAAACGAGTGCAGGCTGACAGGCTCGTGGCCCTCTCCGCCGAACATGGCGGTTCGCTCAAAACCGAATTCCAGATCCCTGTAAGGCCGAAAGCTGACCTTTTCCACGTGCACCCAGGGGTCGCCGGGATTGATGACATTGGCAATGGCTGACGATGGGTTTGCTTCGTATGCCGTATTCGGCATTTCCGTGTGGCCGCGCAGTGCGCCCACCAGAAACTCATAGCGGAAGGGCCCGGTAAGGACCGAGAGCCCGGGAACATGCAGGGGCTCGATGCGATTGATCTCGAAGGCGTAGAAGTTTTGCGCGTTGTTGGAATACGCCATGCTGGCGCCTTGCCCTGGTCCCAGCCACTGGTCCTGTTTGCCAAAGGAAACCACGTGGTTCAGGATTTGATAGGAGAGATAGGCCTCCAGAAAACGTCCCTGGGTCGCGGTGGCGATGGGCCCCTGGGGAATAGTGGTTTGGTTGTACACCGCCGTAGTGGGGCCGTAAGGCGCCGTCTTCGACGGAATGTAGTAGAGTGTGTTGTCGACATTCACGCTCAGGTTCTGTGCCAGCGCTGCCGAGTAGCCCGTAGCCGAAGGCGCGCCCTGGAATTCCGCACGCAGATAGACCGTGAATCGTCCCGCGGTCGCGTAGCCGCTGATGCCGGAGTAATTGTTGAAGCCATTCTCATAAGGGCGGCCGTAGTCGTTCACGATAGTTTGTCCGAGATGGAAGCTGTCATCGAGCGGCGTGCCGCTGATGCCGCGCATCACGCTGTACACCGATTCAATGCGCGTGCCTCCCTGGTGCGACCCGCAGGGGCCTTCCATGTCGGTTTGCAGTTCGTGGTTGAGTGCGTCGTAGATCGCGCGCGCCTCGTCGGCGGCGGGATCGCCCAGGCCTTCGCTCTCCTCGATCAGGTTCCCGGCATTCTCGAGCATGTGCATCACGCTCGCGCGGGTCCACGGCCGCAGCCCGATGTACACGGTATCCACGTATCCCAGGGAGTACAGCCGCAGCATGGCCGGGTACACCCAGCTATCGACAGGGATATACGGAGAGCCCATCCTGGAGGGCTCGCAGGGACTGGCCGGAACGCTTGCGCCGCCCTTCTGTGCGGCGCCATCCGGCCCACCGGGCTGCTCTGCCGGCAGTTGAAAGGCCCCGGCATACGTCAGGAGCGCCATTCCGAACATGCATGGCATGAAGGCACTCAAAAACCATGACTTGTTCTTCTTCATGAATTCCCTCACTTGATTGCCCAGTTGATTGTCCCGGAATGCGCTCATTGCAACCAGCAGCCGGAATCGCGTCGGTTTCTTCTATTGTCCTCGTGATGCTTCATTTCAGTGTTAACCGCCCAGATACTGTCCTTCGTGAAATCCGTGCCCGTCTTCACCTTCACATCGTCTTCCAGTCTCCGAATATAACCTGCCTCAAACTATCGTCTCTTCGCTCAATCTTGACAGGCTCAGGCAGCTATTCCCGTGCATTCGCAATCTAAAGAGGCATCGGAACGGCGCCGAAGCCGGTGAACGGTATGACGGTTCTGTTTTGACCAGTTTTTTCTAAAGTACGACTGCTACTGTTGCTCTGGGAGTACACACGCGAAAGCCTGCGCTGGTTTGCCTGTTTTCACCCGCCTTTGCCAATGGAGGAACTAAGCGTGGAATGCTTATTCTGTCGTTCCAGTAATCTGCGGCTTGCTCACTTTCGCTTGTTCGATCTTCCACAGCTTCTGTCTCTGAAGATACCCGTGCGTTGCCGCTCCTGTCGTGAACGGGATTATGCGAAGCTGTCCCTGGCATGGCGTCTGATTTTTGGCGGAAAGGCGCCTCGTCGCCGGCAGAATGACGGGAGAACCGGCGTCGAATCTGCCAGATAACTCCGCGAAGCGCACGCTTTGTCGCGTTTTCGGGGTTGCGCAGGGTTGAAATCCGGCCGCGACGATGCCCCGGAGATCAGGCTCGTTTCTCGCCAGCGCGCACGTTTCGTACGCGTATCTTCACCGCCACCGCCGGCACTCCGCTGTACACGGTCCACGGCTCCAGGTCGCGGTTGGCCACCGATCCCAGCCCCAATACGGCTCCCTCTCCCACGTTCACGCCCGGCGACACCGATGCCCGCGCGCAGATCCATGAATACGCGCCCAGTCGCATGCTGTAGGAGATCATGGGGAAGTCAGGATGGTTGTAATCGTGGGTCGCCCCGCAGATGTAGGCATCCTGCGAGACGATGCAGTGGGACTCTAAATAGATCGGGGAAGGATTGTAAATCTCAGCACGATCGGCCAGCGTGCAGCAGTCTTCGCAGGTCAGATTCCAGGGCGCCCATACTCTTCCACTGGGATAAAAGTGGCAACCTGGGCCCATCTTGGCACCGAAGAGCCGCAGCAGCATCGACCGCCAGGCATGCATCGGGGGTGGCGATGTGCGATAGAAGAGAGCATGCACCATCCGCCACAATTGACGCTTCAGCCGGTACTTCAAACTGAAGGACGGACGGAGATAGGGATTCTCCTCAGCGCTGCCAGCAATGTGGTGCACCCTGCGCTCGCGTTCCGGAGTTGTTGAGTTCATACTTGTTCAACATTATTTCGCACAGCCCCCGCCGAGACAAATACCCCGCGCGAAGTAGAGATGGTGGGACCCAACCGCGATGCGCCTACGCTGCGCGCTCCGCGACGTTCGAGACATACCAGTCGTAGGCCTGTTTGATCCCCTCGTCGAAGGTCGTGTGCGCGCTCCACCCCAGGGCTTGCAAGCGGCTCACATCCATCACCTTGCGAGGCATGCCGTCGGGCTTCGAGCGGTCGAAGGTAAACGTGCCCTTCCAGCCGGCTACCCGCGCGATGCTTTCCGCCAATTCCAGGATGGTCATGTCGCGCCCGGTGCCGACATTCAGGAAAAGCTCATCGGAATAGTTCTTCATGACGAAGACGCAGGCGTCGGCCAGGTCCTCGGTGAACAGGAACTCGCGTTTCGGGGTTCCGCTTCCCCACAGCTCGACCGCGGCGCTGTTCGACCTCCGGGCGGCGTGAATCTTCATGATCAGCGCGGCCACGACGTGACCGTTCTGCGCATCGTAACGGTCTCCCGGGCCAAACAGATTCGTCGGCATCACGGAAACGAAATCGCATCCATATTGCCGGCGGAACGCCGCGCACAGCTTGATTCCGGCAATTTTGGCGATGGCATACCACTCGTTGGTGGGCTCCAGAGCGCCGGTCAGCAGCGCCTCTTCGCGCATCGGCTGTTCCGCCATGCGCGGATAAATGCACGACGATCCCAGAAACAAAAGCTTCTTGACGCCGGCGCTTTTTGCTGCGTGGATCACATTGGTTTCGATGACCAGGTTTTCGTAGAGAAACTCCGCGGGGCGCGTGGCATTGGCCATGATGCCGCCCACGGTTGCGGCGGCAAGAAAAACCGCGTCAATCTTCTTGTCGCCCATCCAGGCATGAACGTCCGCCTGGCGCAGAAGATCAAGTTCGCTGCGGTCCGCGGTGACGATTTCGCAGTTCTCGCGCATGAGCCGCCGCACCATCGCCGCGCCTGCCATGCCGCGATGACCGGCCACCCAGACGCGTTTTCCGGTCAGATCAAAACTACTCATGGCCATGCTCTCTGTGCGATTCCTGGGCAATGACCTTCAGATCCGACTCCACCATGTCTGCGACCAGTTCCGGGAAGCTGACCTTGTGCCGCCAGCCCAGAACACGGCGCGCTTTGGAAGGATCGCCCAGAAGCAGGTCCACCTCTGTCGGCCTGAAGTACCGGCTGTCGATCTTCACCAGCGTCTCTCCCGTGGCGGTGTCGATTCCCATCTCGTCAACGCCCTTGCCGCGCCACTCGATCTTGCGCCCCACCTTGGAAAAAGCCAGTTCCACGAACTCGCGCACGCTGTGCGCTTCGCCCGTCGCCAAAACGAAATCGTCCGGCTCCGGCTGCTGCACGATCCTCCACATGCCTTCCACGTAGTCCCGCGCATGACCCCAGTCGCGCTTGGCATCCAGATTGCCGATGTACAGCGTCTTTTGTACGCCCAGGTGAATGGCGGCCACGGCGCGCGTGATCTTGCGGGTCACAAACGTCTCGCCGCGAATCGGGCTCTCGTGGTTGAACAGGATCCCGTTCGACGCGTGGATGCCGTACGCCTCGCGGTAGTTCACGGTGATCCAGTAGGCGTACAGTTTGGCCACTCCGTAGGGGCTCCGTGGATAAAAGGGCGTGGTTTCCTTTTGCGGAACTTCCTGCACCTTGCCGTACAGCTCCGAGGTCGACGCCTGATAGAACCGCGTCTTTTTCGTGAGGCCAAGAATCCGGATGGCCTCCAGAATGCGCAACGCGCCGGTGGCATCGGCATTCGCCGTGTATTCGGGCGTCTCAAAACTCACCTGCACGTGGCTTTGCGCGGCAAGATTGTAAACCTCGTCCGGCTGCACCGACTGAATGATGCGTATCAGGTTCGTGGAGTCCGTCATATCTCCGTAGTGAATCTGAAAATGCGCGCCGGGAGTGTGCGGGTCCTGGTACATATGGTCGATGCGCGCCGAGTTAAACGAAGACGATCGGCGCTTGATGCCGTGCACAACGTAGCCCTTGCTCAACAGGAGTTCAGACAAATAGGCGCCGTCCTGCCCGGTAACACCTGTCACTAAAGCAACTTTCGGCATAAATCTTTCCTTCATCAAATAGGGATTGCCTGCCTGGATGGGTAGCGGCAGGTGCTAGTTTATCGCGACAGACAAGGTCATTGCGACGTTACTAACGTTTGCCATCTTTGCAGGGATTCACTTGCGACAACCGGGGCGATGGGGGCGCGATTACGCCTACCGCTACGCCGGGCTTGGCACTTTGCCGTCCTTCCAATGCAGAATGCGTCATTCCAGGCCGTACCATAGCCCGTAAGCAACTGCAAAAGCGAACTTCCACTTAAGGAAAAAGCAAGAACTGTCCGAACTACCGGGGCCACCTCAAATGGAATTCGACTGAAAAGCGCCCGCTTCGACCTGAAACCCGCCCACCTTCAGCCGGCGGAACTTTCGTCTTCTTCGGACACTTTGGCAAGCGTCTTTTGCCTCAATGCAAGGGATTTTCGCGATCCCCAATCGCGATACGAATCGCCGCGCTGTCTTCTTATCGCCACATAATTCGTATCATATGAGTTATAAACATCGTAACCGAGCCCCCGCAGCAGCGCTTGAGACTCCTCTTTCGCGGTATTGCTTAAATGCAGTTGCTCGTATATGACAACGCTGGGACGGAAACGTTGAAAATCGATTTGTTTCAACACCTCGAAATCGTATCCCTCCGTATCGATGACAATCACATCAATTTTTTCAATGCCAAACTGACGCGCAAGCGTGTCGAAGCGAACGGTTTTCACTTCCACATCAACGATACGCTCCTCGATGGCCGGAAATAGTGGCTTGTGCGATACGATGACGTCTCGGGAGAACGAGCCCAGCTGATCGCATATCTCCGGTACGTCTTCACCTGGCTGCACGCGATAAAACATTAACGCGCCGTCTCGTTCCGCCAACGCCGCACAGAGCGGAATGACATTCTTGTCGTTTTGATAGGTGCGCTGCAACTTTGCGAAGATATCCGGAACCGGCTCAAGAGCGATGCCGCGCCACTTGTACTTCTTGACAAAATAGTAGAGAAAATCGCCGCTGCAGCCGTCGTTCGCGCCGATTTCCACAAAGAATACGTCCTTTTGTTTCTTGGCCAGCGCAAAAAGAAAGTCCCTGTCGGTTCTGGTCGCAAGTCCAACCGCACAACATACACGCCGCACCCAGCCCAATAGTTCAGGATTGAACGAAAGTGCTGCCCGTATCCTGCTCTTGATCGATTGGCCCGCGTTCATGAATTTGCTCTCCTCATATCGCCCGATGCTTCCTCCGCCGGGAAAAACCAAACCCTCAATTTGACATTTCTCTGAGGAATGCCGCAGTGGCGCGGCGCAACTTGCGCAGGCGCGTTCGCAACGAACGCTGTTGCCTGCCGATGCGGCCCACGACACTCTGAACATACGCATCCCACTCCAGACGCTCTGTCGGTGAAAGATACTGGTAGATCAGTTCATTGATCGCCCGTGGCTTGTCCATTAAAACGCCGGCCCAGTGAATCAGATAGGGAGTCTCCTGCTCCGATTTCCAGTAGCTCCTGTAATCCTCTCCGTAGTCGCCGGCCCAGGCTGACTGCAAGCGGAAGGGCGGCAGCGTCAGGTTACGGATGGGAACGCCTGTTGAATTGACCAACAGATTGAGTGCCGGCTGATCCGATATCCTGGAGAACTCCAGGCAGGCCGATCGGAAGCGGGGCTCCTCCGTGCGTCTCTCGAGTTGCTCAAAATCAAACAACTGCCGGTCGCAGGCCCATTGTCCGGCGTTAAACACCTCTTTTTGCCAGGTGGTTGACTGTTCCCCAAGAAACGCGCGCGACTCGGGGGTAATTGTCTCGGAAGGATCGTGCCAATGACAGCAACAAGTGACGAAGCCATCCACATCTTGCAAAACCTTCTCAGGATTGCGCAGGAACACTATGTCGGAATCGACATATTGATATGCTGAGGTCAAGAAACATTGGCACTTGCGCATCATGGGATGGATACGCCGTGCGTTGACCCAGTCGATAACTTCAGGTACCTCCCACCAGTGGGCGCCTTTGGGGAGTTCGAAGCGGTTGTCATCGTAAGGAATGACCCAGAGCGGGAGATCGCAGCCGACGGCGCGCAGGGACCTCTCCATTGCGATAAAGCGCAAGCGCACGCCCTCGCTTGCCAGCGTGATGATCTTCTCGAGACGCACAAGGACCTCTCAAACTTGGTTCAGACTGCAGAAAAATACAAGCGGCAGAGTGTAGGTGTTTTTTCAATATTCTCCACGAAAGATGGTGGCCGGGACAAGGCTTCGGCTAAGCAGAATAGCCTGCGACACGGCGCGTCGCAGCTTATGGCTGCGGACCAACGCTTACGCAAGGATTCGCCGCGGGAATTCTTCCTGCTAGGGTCCTTCAGCCATGAGGCTCGCGTGTATGGAACGGCAGCCGGCACAACATGCAGGAAAGAGCTTCTTCGCCAGATAGGGATGGAACCTCCAGAAGAGCGTGATCGTCAGGATCAGAGTGTTCGCCCAGATCGTCAACAAAAAATGCGAAAAATCCTTGGTCAGTTTCCGCTGCAGGTAGTTCGAGAAACCGCGCCTGACCGTGCCGACCAGCGAGAAGGCAAAAAAACCGGGACCCTGCTGCGATTCCTTCAGCCCATGCAAGTGAATATAGAGAATGACCGAAAGCGAATGGTGCTTGAGATGCTTCCACCCTGCGCGCCTCTCCACATCATGAAACACCCTGGCCTCGGGAAGAAATCGAATCGGCGATTTGCCTTCAACGCGAAAATTCAAGTCCACGTCTTCCATCGCGGGAAACGGAAAGCGCTCGTCAAATCCCCCGATACGCAAATAGAGGTCGCGGCGGATGGCAAAATTGCACGACCACAGAAAGCCGCCCGACTCATTTACGGGAGCCGTATCGGCAAAGCCGGTCCAGGCGCCCTCGGCGGATATCCTGCCTTCAAAGACGCTACACT
>Ga0181536_10003311_pt1 | contig 17627 bp, 25 predicted proteins | sample PEATcosm2014_Bin_41_FD_121105 | JGI IMG/M metagenome (GOLD analysis project Ga0181536, IMG submission 121105) | Peatland microbial communities from MTU Mesocosm Facility, Houghton, MI, USA - PEATcosm2014_Bin17_60_metaG | ecosystem: Environmental > Terrestrial > Soil > Wetlands > Peat | place... | reverse complement strand
TATCCAATCTGTCATCCGAGTGTGGTTACGACGACTACCCCGAGGTTCTGCAGCGTTCAACGGTGGAGGTCCTGAAGGAGATCAAGAAACGAAACGGTTGGCAACCGGGGGACACCGTTCGCGTGGTCGTGCATTCCTTCAAGCCGCTCAGGAAGCTGGAACTAGCGTGCATCATGAAGGACTGCGTGGCGACCGTTGGAGGGGAGCAGAACGTGGAGTTCGCTTTCCTGACTGCCACGCAGGATCATCCGTTCAGGCTGTTTGATCGAGATCAGAAAGGTGTCCCGGTGAGAACCCAGGCCGATGTGCTGAAGGCTGTGTTCGTACCGCAGCGAGGTGTCGTTGCGCAGCTTGGGGCTTTTACCCGATTGCTCTGCACCAACGGCCCTGAGCTGATCAAACGCCGAGTGTCACCGTTGCCGCTGCCCTTGTTGGTCCATATTCATCCAGAATCCACATACCGCGATCTGGCTTCGTTGGCTGAGCAGGTGTTGAAGTTCACCTCTCTGTCATGGCGTTCGACTCTGCCGGCGAAGCTGCCCGTCACCATCTACTACTCCGAGTTGATCGCCGGCCTGTTGAGCCGCATGCGAACTGTGCCTGATTGGTCATCAGCGATGCTGAACATCAAGCTTCGCGCAAGCAAATGGTTCCTATGAGCGACGCCCTGAACCGAAGCCTGGCAACCGAGTTGGCCCGCCTCGATGAATTCCAGAGGTCCAACGTGGGATCTTTCTCGCCGGCAATGGCCTTCGCGGGCTTCGTCCTCAAACGGGGTGGTGCCGACGTGCCTGAATACCTGGAGGGGGGAAAGGTTGCGTTGGATTTGAAGCGTCTCGATGAAGCTCCGATGCTCGCTGCTGCTGGTTGTGCGATCGCTGCTGGGCTGTGGCGGTCAATTCTTCCGGATGAGGTCACGTGGTTGAAGGCGTTGCAGCGGCTCCAGAAACGAGAACTGTTTCCGGTGGACCGTTCGTCGTTCGCCTACCGGCCATTGGAAGTTGTTGGAATCGCCCTCGGCCTGTCCTCCTGCAAGTCCCGGGAAGACAGTAAAGTGGAGTGGCTGAAGGGAGCTTTGGTGGAACTGGGCAAGTCGAACAACACGAGCTTTTGGGCTTCTGTACTGTATCGGTTCGCGGGAGCAGTCCTTGGGCTGGAAGGGACGGTCTCTGCGCCCGCAAACTGGTCAAGTCTGCTTCCACACGAGCTTGCCCTCGCACGGTGGGCCGGAAGCGTATCAGATGTGTTTGCAGCTTTTGGAAAGGAGCAATGTGCTTCCTTGGATGAGGCGTTGCTCCGGGCCTGCTTGGGATCGGAGATCGAGGTCCGCGACCTGGCTGAGGCAACAGTCCTCGCTTTCTCACTTCGTCGTGCCATCGAGGCAAGACTGCAGTCTGCTACTGGTGAAAACTGGCTTTCGCCCCGAAATACTCAGGACGCAGCCACACTTGTCGAAACACTGTGCAGGAGGTTTCCGCTGTTCGTCAGGCAATTGCACAAACGACACGATGAACGTCCGGGATTCGAGGTCGCCGACGAGTATGACGTGCAAGACTTGATTCACGCCTTGGTTCAACTGCACTTCGACGACGTCCGCCCTGAGGAAACGACTCCCAGTCACGGCGGCAGTTCAGCCCGCATGGATTTCTTGTTGATGCCTGAAGAGGTCGTTGTCGAAGTGAAGATGACCCGCAAGAACCTCGGGCAGCGAGATCTCACCTCACAGTTGGCTGAAGACAAAGAACGCTACAAGTCACACCCTCACTGCCGGACTTTGATCTGCTTTGTTTATGATCCTGATGCGCATTGCGATCAGCCCACGGCATTGGAGAAGGATTTGTCTGAAACAACTCCGCAGATGAAGGTCATCGTGATCGTAGCTCCGAAAGGACTCTGAGAATGAAAAGGTCGTATCCCTGCAGCTAGTATTGAATGATCGACTGGGAGCTAAAAAAGAGGAATCCATTGCGAACAATCGATTCCCCTTTCAAGCTCCACACCCCTAACCAAACCCAACCCCTAAATCCCAATCTTCCTCAACCCCCTCTTCTCCTGTTCAAAAGATGTCGCCAACCGAGCCCTCCCCTTCGCCCAATTCCTCAGGCTCGTGATCTGCTCGGCCATCAACTTGGACAATGGCACGAACTCCGTCAACACCCCGGCAACATCCAGGTCCGTCGGCTCCTTCCCCTGACCTTCGGCACCAGAGTCAAAGGCCAGGTAAAGGGCCTCGACAAACGCATTCTCGATTTCACTCCCGGTCAACCCCTCCGTCACCTTCGCCAGTTGAACGATGTCGAAGTCCCCAGGCTGACGACCATACTTCCCGATTTGAATTTCCCAGATGTCCTCCCTCTCCTGTTGATTGGGCAGGTCCACAAAGAACAGATCGTCGAAGCGGCCTTTGCGGAGCATCTCGGGCGGCAGTTGGGATACGTCATTGGCAGTTGCGACCACGAATACAGGCGCCTTTTTCTCCTGCATCCACGAAATGAAGCTGCCAAAGACCCTGCTTGAAGTGCCGCCGTCAGTTGCATTGGAGCTTTTGGTGCCGCTGAATCCCTTCTCCACCTCGTCAATCCAGAGGCAACAGGGCGCGATGGCTTCTGCGGTTTGGATGACGGCGCGGAGGTTGGACTCTGATTGACCGACCAGACCGGCGAATATTCTGCCGGCGTCGAGTTTCAGGAGGGGGACGCCGAAGACCCTGGCTGTGGCTTTGGCCGTCAGGGATTTGCCAGTGCCGGGGATGCCGATGATGAGCAGGCCCTTGGGTGTGGGCAGGCCGTAATCGATCGCCTTCTGACCGAAGGCGTGACGACGTTTCAGCAGCCATTCCTCGAGCACGTCCAGGCCGCCGATGGATTCCAGGGATTCTTTGGTTTCAACGATCTCCAGGATTCCATTCTTCTTCACCGCCTGGGCTTTCTCCCTGGCCACAATGGCGGGCTCGATGCTCTTGTTCTCGGCCGCGGAGAGAGCAAAGGCGTTCTCAGCCTCGATGGTGGTCAGTCCGGAAGCTGCGTCGATCACCTTCTCCCTGGCCTCGTTCTCCATGCTCTTGATGACGGCCGATTCCATGATGCCGCCCAGAACAACCCTCAACTCCTCTTTCCCAGGCAGCGCGAACTCGATGACGGTCAGTTCACGTTCGAGTTCGGGAGGCAGGCACAATCGGCGGCCCAGGATGATGAGGGTCTTGGATTTGGTCTTGGCCTCCTGCAGCACGTCCTTGATCTGGCGGATGAGGATGGGGTTGGGGTCTTGCAGGAACAGGTGGAAGTCGAGCAGGAGGATGATGGTCTTTTCACTCATGTCCTTGATGGCGACCAGGGCTTCCAGAGGATCGTTGGCGGCGGTGGTGGTGTGCTTTTTGGTGTCGACCAGGCCATCCACCACCGACCAGACGTGGAGGCTGTACTTGAGGTCCTGGGCGATGGTTTTCATTTCCGCATCCACCCTTTGTTCTTCTGGGGAGACGAGGTACAGGCCAGGATAACCGGCTCTGATGTAGTTGATGATTTTCCCCTTCATTTCAGACGGCGAACTTGTGCTGGCCGAGTTTGGGGAGTTGGAGGAGGTGATTTTTGCCATGATGTATTTGGGGTTAGGGTTGTTGATGTTGTGGTTCGTAACTGTGTGTGGCCTTGCATTGACGATCCGCCGTGCCCATGTCCACGAGACGGACATGCTTGCACGACCGGCTGCCATCTGGGGCCACTCTCCGGGTCCAACCTTTACAGTTACAGGAGGTTGGCCAGGTGTCGAAGCTCAAGCGTTCGAAGTCAACGTGCGCGAGCGATTCTGTTGGAGTGAATGCGATGAGAAGGTCCCATCGAGTACGGGACTGTCGTCGAGATGGCGGCGCTCACCTAGTGCCTCGCGCCATCGGCCCCCCTGCCGTAAAAGGCGTCCCGTGCCGCGGGCCTTAAACATGACGTCACGGCCGATCTGGGTGGAGCGCGCACTTTTCCCGAGAGGAAAGGTGCAGATGCTGATCGACTCACCCTGTCGTAAACACCTTAAACACTTTGAATTGTCTTGCCTTTCGGGGCTAAACGCGTCAAAGTACTTTCCAAGATCAGATTGGCTATCCGTTGAAGGCACGGCGGCCAGCTTGGCTGGCTGGCAGGGTCCCAACCGGTCCTGGGATCAATCGGTTTCAGCGGGGGTCAGGAAATCGTGGCTGCTTGTGGGCCAAAGTGGCTGGTCCCTTCCGTGACGCAGGCGAGACCATGAGCGACATCAGATTCAACTGCTCTCATTGCGGCACCCGACTCGCAGTTGATGCGGCTGCGGTTGGGATGACCGTGGCCTGCCCCAACTGTTTGAAGTCCGTTCTCATCCCCGCAAGCGCAGGCGACGAGCGAGCTGTGCAGCCTGTGCCGGCAGAGAGCTCGACACCAAGGCCGATGAGGTCACGAAGGAACCGCTGGCTCCTGGCGCTCGGAGCGGTGGGCATATTGATGCTGGGGTTGGCCAGCGGGGTCCTGCTCACTCGCCTGACAGGAGGGCGGGCACGGCTTGGGGCAAACGGCAGATTCGGAAAACCTGCTGGTTCTCCTCCCGTAGGAGTGACATCACCGGGCTCGAAAGTGATGGCACAGTCCAAGGGCAAGGAGCAAGCCGCAGAGACACAAGAGCTAGTCGAGCTGGTTCGGGCCGAGACGAACATCCCACCCGCCGATGCCACACTGGTAAGCTCGTCTTCCCATCCGACAATCTCGACCATGACCAACCTCTTTCAAACCACATTCGAGAATGGGGATGTGAGCGACTGGCGTTTGTCAGTAGCCCCGGGGCAGCTCGCATCGACTGCTGGCTGGGAGGCGACACGCGAGGCCGATGAAAGCTGGGTGTTGAACGGCAAGGGGCATACGTGGGCCAATCTGGCCGCTCGCCACAACTGGGGTGACTTCATCTTGCGAGTGCGTCTGCGTGTGCTCCAGGGCGGGGTGCATCTGAATTACCGCATTAATAATGGGGGCCGATACTTCATTGGTTTCAACGCAACCAGCATCGCAGTGATGAAACAGTACTTTCCGAACACATTCCCTCCGGAGCTAGGCCGAAGCGGTGTTCCCAATGCAGCCGGGGCTTGGCATTGGGTCCAGATTGCCGGTCGGGGCGGTTTGATCTCCGTGATGGTGGACGGCGCCCAACGAGTGTTGGCGACCGATCCGAAACCGATTGTGGCAGGCTCGATTGCCTTCGAGTGCTTGGATGATTCCTGGGTTCAGATTGCCGAAGTAACAGTCATTGGCCCGGCCGTGGAGCAGACTTCGGCCGGTGACCCGAATCTGACTTGGGTTCGCACGGGCGGGCCGCTGGGCGGCATCGGGTATGATGTTCGCATCGACCCGTCTAACCCGCAGGTGCTTTACGTAACCGACGCCTTCAGCGGCGTGAGCAAGAGCACGAATGGCGGCACCTCGTGGTTCTCCGCCAACGAAGGCATCATCAGCCGTACGGGCGCCTCCGGGGACTCGATTCCGGTATTCTGCCTAACAATTGAGCCGCACAATCCGAATGTGCTCTGGTGTGGAACGCAAGGCATGCGCGGGATCTACAAATCGACGGATGGCGGCGCGCACTGGGTCAAGTGCGACCATGGCATCCCGGATTTGGAAGGGATCACGTTTCGGTCTCTTACGGTGGATCCTACCAACCCCGAGGTTGTTTATGCTGGGACGGAAATACCCACGCCCCAAAGAGGTGAAGACGGGCAGAACCAGATGCGGGGCAAAATCTTCAAAACGATTGATGCCGGCAAGAATTGGAGCGAGATCCTCGATTGCGGTGCTTTGGTGCGCTGGATGGCGATTGATTCGTCCGACGCCCATATTCTTTACGCCGCCACGGGGATATTTGATCGGGACTGCGTCCAGCGCGAGGGAGTCCTGAAATCCACTGACGGTGGGAAAACCTGGCGCCACATCAATGAGGGGCTACCCAATCTCACCGTCGGCGGCCTGGTAATGGACCGGCGCAATCCGAGGGTCTTGTACGCGGCAACCGGCCGTTTCCCGGGCTTCGGCCGGGAAGCTGACGCATCCTACGGCGGCGTTTATAAGACCACCGATGGCGGCGACCATTGGGTCGAGGTCCTCCACCGCCAAGACGACGATTTCACGGTCTCGGCTTTAGCTCTTGCCCCCTCCAACCCGGACGTAGTGTACGCGTCCCCGGGTCGCAGGCGCTTCTACCGGAGCAGGGATGCCGGTGCCACGTGGCAGTTCTTCGCCTTAACTCCAGAAGGGGCGAGCGCCGGTGTGCCAATCGCCTTGTCGGTAAGCCCCGCCGACGCTCAGACCACCTACCTGAACAGTTACATTGGTGGCGTGTTCAAATCGACCGATGCGGGACAGTCCTGGCGGATCTCCTCGCAGGGATACTGCGGCGCGCAATTGTCGGACGTTGGAATCGATCCACATAACCCCGCGCTGGTTTATGCAATCGGACGACTCGGAGTGGCAAAGAGTCAATCGGCTGGGGCCTCGTGGGTTTATTTCGATCAAAACCTGACGCCGAATAACTTCAACGAGGGTGGCGGGATCTCAGTGAACCCTGAGGACGGCAAGGATGTTCTCGCAGCACCTCGGCATTACGGGAACATATTGAGAACGCGCGACGGCGGCCTGACTTGGCAGGAAGTGCAGCCTAAGATACCCAACATCGGCCCAGCGAACTTTCACGGCTGGATTCAGTTTGCGCGGTGCAGGCAAAACCCGGCCGTCATCTACGCGGCTGGCGCCAGAGCCATTGAGGCCGAGATTGCGAGTTTGGGAGTCATCAAGTCCACCGACGGCGGCCAGCACTGGCAAACCGTCAATACCGGGTTGATTAAGGACCTGAATATGAACGCCGTCACGGTGCATCCCACTGACCCCAGAATCGCCTACGCGGGCACCCTAAACGGCGGGGTCTATCAGACGACCGATGGCGGTGAGCGTTGGCATGAAAGCAGCCGCGCCTTCGCCAGGAATGTCCGGACGCTGGCCGTCCATCCCTCGAACCCCCGCTGCCTTTTTGCCGGCACGGAAATGAATGGCCTCTTTGTCTCGAACGATACAGGCCGGACCTGGGAACCTGCGGGTGCGGGCTTGGACCCCAATGCGTCGATCCGGGCGATTACGTTCGACCCGTCGACGCCCAACGTCATCTGGGTGGCGGATGTACACACGGGCGTTTATCGAAGCGTAGATGGTGGCAAGATGTGGATAGCCGTCAACAGCGGTTTGCGAACCCGGGCGGTCACCGCTCTGGCTATTTCCGCCGATGGACACGTGCTCTACGCAGCCACGGATGGCGAAGGTGTATTCCGGTTGGAGATCAAGGTTCCTCCCTCAACAGCGGTGAGGAAGTCATGAGCGGCGAAACCATGTCATCCACGCGCCGCTCAGCCGTTCAACACCTTCGATCGTTCAAAGCTGGTCGTCGCCGGGCCGCATCCACGAAGTGCCTCGCTTTTGTTTGCCGCAACGGGCAAGTCCCATCGTTTCTCCTGGCTGGGATGTGTTCGTGCGCCGCCTGCGACAGTAAGGCCACTGAATTAGCCACTCTTACTCCCTCAGCACGACCGAATCCGGCGATCAGTGGCCTCGTTCGCGATAGGACAAGCCCTGTCGCGGGCGCAGTGGTCCGCATCATCGGCACCAGAGTCTGCGCTCTTACCAGCCTGGACGGAACATTCAGTTTGTCCTGTGAGGGCGTCGCCAAGCCTGTGGACCTGAGCGCCTGGGCGCCTGGCTACTTTATCGGAAGTGAGAGGTGGGTGGTTCCGGGCCAGGCGAATGTCGCGATAGAATTGTCACCTCATCCAACCCAAGACGATCCGAGCTACCAGTGGATTAGCGCGTTTGCAGGTGTCAAGCAGCCGTTGACCTGTCAACACTGCATGTCCTCGGGACGGCCGGGAGGCTCCCTTCCCTTCGAGGAATGGCGGCGGGACGCCCACAGCCAATCCTCCACCAATTCGCGCTTCCTGACCATGTATAACGGCACCGACCTGACGGGCCGCAAGAGCGCACCGACGCGTTATACAATGCACCGCGATTACGGACGGATTCCGTTGCGCCCAGACCCCGCCCAATCCTACTACGGGCCGGGTTTCAAGCTGGATTTTCCCGACAGCGCCGGCAACTGCTCATCCTGCCATCTGCCGGCCGCGTCCGTGAATACGGCCTACCAGACGGATCCCAATACCGCCAAGGGAACCGGGCGCGAAGGTGTCACCTGCGATATATGCCATAAGCTGATAAACGTACGCCTCAACGAGTCAACCGGCCTCCCGTTTCCCAATATGCCCGGCGTGCTCTCTTACGATTTCCTTCGGCCCAGGCCGTCCGAGCAGATCTTCATTGGCCCTTACGATGACGTGCCGGGCCATTCGATTTATTCGCCCCTTCAAAACCGCAGTGAACTGTGCGCGCCATGCCATTTTGGGGTCTTTTGGAATGTCCAGGTCTATAACTCCTTCGGGGAATGGCTGGAAAGTCCTTACGCCGATCCGCAGAACGGCAAGACTTGTCAGGACTGCCACATGCCTCACGTGGGCGCGACCCGCATCGCTCAGCCTCCGGCCCGCTCGGCTCGAATCGCCTACGATCGCGATCCGCAGACGATCTTCAGCCATGCGATGCCCGGCGCCAGCGACACGAACCTGCTCCAGAACGCGGTCACGCTTTACGCCACCGCGCGGCGGGAAACGGGGCGAGTCGTGGTCAGGGTTTCAGTAAAAAACGACAAAACAGGCCACCACGTGCCAACTGACTCGCCGTTACGGCACTTGATTCTGCTGGTGAACGCCGCCGATGACATTGGCAAACCGCTTAGCTTGATGGAGGGCCCCACGCTGCCAGCCTGGACGGGGCGAGGTGACGTACGCAAGGGCAACTACGCCGGCCAGCCGGGCAAAGTCTTTGCCAAAGTCCTGGAAGAACTCTGGACCGAAGTCTCACCAACGGCGGCATACTGGAACCCGACTCGTATTCTGGAGGACAATCGAATACCGGCGATGGGCAAGGATGACAGCGTTTATGTGTTTACGGCTTCCGACACAGGCGGGGTCAATGTGAACGTGTCCCTTCTGTACCGCCGTGCATTCAAGACCCTTGCGGATCAGAAGGGATGGAACGTGCCGGACGTCCTTATGGCCCAACAGCGGATCACAGTCTCGCGCTAAATGCATCCCGGAGAGTGAGTCTCGGATTGACTTCGATTGCTGATCGTTGATTGTCCCAATGCATAGGTTACTGCTCTTCGGCGTTGAAGCACTCCTGGCACAGCTCAGCGCCGTCAGGACAGCCGATGACGTAGGGGACGGCCGAGCCGCATTTATCGCACTTCTCGGCCGTCCCAACCAGTTCCCGGGCTTCCAGGATGAGTTGGTTGAGCGTGGCGATGGAGTCCTCTGAGGTGGGCTCGAAAGGTCCATCGTCACCGGGTTCGCCTTCGTGTTTCAGACCGGCGATCCTCTCCACGAACCTGAGCAGCGCTGGTTGAGCCAGAGCCGCTTTCTCCACGGCTTGAAGTGCCGCCAGGTCGCCGTCGTATTTTTCACACACGCCGCACCGCTGGACTTCATAGCGCGGTGCCTGGTCGTTGCCGGTGTTGAACAAGTTCCAGCCCTTCCCTTTGCAGGCTTCACAGGGCTTTTGCTGGTCAGAACCACACGGTGTGTTTTCAATGGCGTCGTCCTGGGCGCTTTTGCCGCAGTAGATGCATTGGTCGGTCTCGGGACTGAAGAGATGCTCTCCAGGTCTATTTGAGTTTCTCATTGATGGCATTGATCGTTTTCCTTTTGTTGAGGGTTGCAATAGAGACGATGAGACCCTAAGTTGTCGCGATTATGAAGCTGTTCAAAAGCACCGCCCCGCTGTCGCATCGCCAAGTTGTCGATTGCATACAGAACATTTTTGCACTGTTTCCGTTCCTGGTGCTCGCGCTCGCAGGGGGATGCGCCGCAGTTTCCACCCTGCCCTTCACTTCGATGGTTGGTTCGCCAAATGCATCGGCCCTGGAGATCCACAGCGGGACCGAGGTCCGGCTTCAAGATGCTAACTTTATCGTGACCAAGACCAACGTGGTTGGGCAAAGCAAAGGGTTTTCGCTGCTCGGTTTTTTGACCATTGTCCCTGCAAAGTTTACCACGGCTGCGAGCCGGCTGTATACTCAGGCTCAGATGCAACAGGGCCGGCCCCAGACGCTGGCGAATATGGTCATGGAGAAGGACAGCCTGTACCTCATCTTGTTTTCCATCCCCCGGACAGCGATCAGAGCCGACGTCATCGAGTTTACCCCAGCCGTCACGAATATGCCGCCACGACCATTGGAATCCAAGAACTGAGCGGACTGTACGCGTGATTGCCCCCCCGCTCCTCGCCACTGCGGACCTGGACTTGGCGAAGAACCTGACCCTGCCTCTGCGGTCCTTCACCTCTAATTGTTGTGTGGAGTTGTTGTTGAATTCAATGTTGCTGGTCCGGGTGATTTCGAGCCGACCGAGTTCACGTTTCTTCCTTGTCCTTGTCGAATTGGGTGCCGGCGAAACTGACCCAGACCCAGGCCGCCACGTAGCAGCCGTTGTCGTTGCCCTCGCTGAGTTGGGCGTTGTCGTCGATTCCAACTTCCCCCTCTTGCTGGTGTTCATTTCACGCCAGTTCGATGATTCCGACTCTTCTTGTTTCGGCCTTCTGAAAACAGTCGGCACAAAGCCCCTGGTCGGTCAGAGAGTCGAAGGCCTGGTTGCATTTTGAGCACTGACGTGGTGGGCCAGGTATTGCAGCAGGACGGCCGCCTTCTCTCCGTGCTCCTGGGCGACGGTGCGTGAAAACGAGTGGACCTTGGCGCCAACAGGATCCGGGGCGGCGCCGGCCGGGGGTGTGCCGGTATTCTGGGCGTCCGTTGGGGGAGCCTTTGCCTGACGTTTTTTCCTGGAATTGGCCATTGCATTTCTGCGGCGCCTCAATCTCGCCATGATTTATCGGACAATCAACCTCTCGCGTGTTGGCCGGGGCAGCGCCGCAGGGAACAGCGCGAAGACGAATTCCCTTGATTCCTTGAGCGCCGTGGCCGATGGTGCCCAATGGTTCCAACACTGGCGAATGGCAAAATCTGCTATATCGAGATTCCCGCCAACGACATCGGCCGTTCGGCGGCATTCTACGAGACCGTCTTTGGCTGGCGAATCCGGCAACGAAGCGACGGTTCGATAGCCTTTGACGATACGACGGGCGAGGTGAGCGGAACCTGGGTGCTCAACCGGCCGCCAGCAACAGCGCCGGGTTTCATGATCTATATCATGGTCGATAGCGTGGCCGAGACCATCAACGCGGTGATCGCTCAGGGTGGGGAGATCGTGCAGCCCATTGGAGCAGATGCGCCAGAAATCACGGCCCGCTTCCGTGACCCCGCAGGCAGCGTGCTCGGCCTGTACCAGGAGCCCAACCGGTCACCGTCTGGCGCCAAAACCCATCCATGAACACGCAGGCCACGACACTCCAAAGAATGGAAGGAAGCTAATCATGACAGCCCTCGCCGGATGGGAGAACTTTTACATGATCGTTGGGTCGTCTGCTGGCGCGCTGATCGGACTCCAGTTCGTCGTCATTACGCTCATTGCCGGCACTCCGATGGCGCGAGGCGACGCACAAGCCAGTGGGGCCTTCGCGACGCCGAGCGTCGTTCATTTCGAAGTGGTCCTGTTCCTGTCTGCCATTCTGAGCGTCCCCTGGATCGGCCTCGCCACTGTTGCGCTTCTTTGGGGCTTGATGGGCCTCTTTGGAATAGGCTACTCCGTAGTCGTGGTCCGGCGACTGCGAGCCCAAACCGCCTACCAACCGGTGCTCGAGGATTGGGTGTTCCATATAATGCTTCCATTTGCGGCATACGCAGCGTTGGTCGTTTCGGCAGGCGTGGTTCGCTACCATACGCGCCCAGCCCTTTTTCTCATCGCCGGGGCGGCGCTGGCGCTCCTGTTCACTGGCATTCACAACGCTTGGGACGCAGTCACTTACCACGTCTTCGTGAGGAACCACGAGCAACGGGCAACGAATTCTCAACCTAATAGGATGCCATGAATCCCTAAACCGGCCCCGATGGCATATTATAGTGAATTTGCTTCAGCCACGCGACAGGCCTCCAAAATCCGGTCCAGGGGGCGCGCGGTGAGGGCTGGATTCGTGGCGGCAGCGGGGAATTTGAGCCCGGCACCATGTTCAGGAGGCTGGCCGCGATGGAATGTTCATCCACCCCCCTTGATGGCCCTGGACATGGAGAGAAAAGTGTCAACCATAGTTTACACTTTGGGGATGACGACGACTTTGACCCGGCTCGACCTTGGACCCTGACCTTCAACATCCATGGCGCCAGAATCCACGGCAGCAGGGTTGAACACGGTGCTGGCGGTTTGGATGCCCTGGTCTTGGTGGTCGGTGTTGATGTCCTGGTCTCGACGGTGGGGTGGGGGATCTGGACCATTTCGAGGGTGGAGTAGTCTTGGGTGGTCATTTTGGTTCAGCGCCAGCAGGTCTCAAGTCTCACCATCAAGGAACCGGGGATCATTGAAACATTTGAGACTTTCGAGATCATGGAGACCTTGGAGACTTTCGAGATAATTGAGACTTTGGAGACTTTGGAGACTTCTGCTGACTTGATCTCCTTTGGTCATCTCCGAGGTTCACTCCCGAGGTTCACCTCCCGGCATCATCTCCTTGGTTCATCTCCCAGGTTCATCTTCAACCGTTATCGTTAAAGGTCATTTCAAGCGATCCAGGAATCGAGCGGAAATGGCCCTGGGAGCTGTCCGTTTGAGGTGGAGGCGTTGCGGGAAGGGGGTGAGGAGTCGATTGCTCCTGGGGGCATTGGGGAGCGTTTCAAGGATCAAATGGCCGTAACTGTATGATTGGCAAAGCGTTACTGTAAGAAATAGGCTGGCAATTGGATAGACGAGGACCTTCCATCGTTCCTGACCTGGCTTCCTTCGACGGCCCATCGCTTTGGAATGTCTCCACCCGGCCAGATCCTGCCCACAAGAATACCGAGTTGATCTCGATTCCAGCCCTTTTGGATTTTGCTCTCCGGGACACTTGGCGACTTTTGCAAAACGCTGCTTCGAGAATAACCACAAAACGAGAGCCCGGACGAGGTCGGCTCAGGGGCGAAGCAACGACACGATGGTCCGGAACTTCGTGGTATTGTCGCCAGGGTCCTGCAATGTGGCATCGTTATCGCCAGGGTCCCACAGCTTGGGATCGAAGGCTTGCTTGGTGGTGCTGAAGGAAACGTGGAAGTCGCCCCAGAGGGCGTTGATACCGACGGGATGGTGAGCGGTGGTGTGCGGCCGAGTGTTGACGGTGTAGATCAGGTCGGTGGTTATGCTTCGCTGGCTGACCAGTTCGGAGGTCTTCTTGGCCACCAGTGACCACTGCTCCTGGCCCGGTGGGGGATTGGCCTTCGCCAATTGGCTGGATTGGGGGTAATACATGTAGTTGCCGCGGACGCCGTCACGCTCGTCGTCGCATTTGGGCCACGCGTATGTGGCGTTCTCATAATACTTCAGTTCGAAGCGAACCGGCAGTTGATCCGCGTGGCGAAGCCCCGGATCGTAAAAGCACTGGTACACCCGCATCTGTTTGGTCGCCCAGAGATAGGCCAGGTTCAAAGGCAGATTGGTGAGGGCCGGCTGCCCCGCCGGCCCGTCGAACAGAAAATAGCTCCGCCACGGTGTGTAAGGGTTCGGTTCTTCCGGATTGAACTCGGGCGGCGGCAGTCGATCGTTGGAATCACTGGCGTACATGGATACGCTCAGGCCGAGTTGGCGCAGGTTGTTGGTGCAACTGACCCGGTTGGCCTGCACCTTGGCATTGGTCAGCACGGGCAGGAGCATCGCCGCCAGGATGGCGATGATGGCGATAACCACCAGCAGCTCAATGAGAGTGAAGCCGCGCGCTTCAGACTCCAGCCCTAAGGGAGTCTCCCCGGGGAGAATTGTCACACGGTCCATAAATCTCGGTTTCGTTTTCGCTGGTTGTCTGGGGCGATGCTCCAAAGTCTAGACCGCTGGCGGTCCAGGTCAAGCGGATTTTTGCGGACTCTGCCGCATGCATTCCAGGCTGCTCGACACGGTCAGCACCCCTCCGCATACACCTCCAAGCTCAATATCTGCCCCGGCTCGCATTCGGCCTGGACCTCGAACGGCCGGCAGCAGACCTCGCAATCGGTCGTAAACTGCTGTGTCCCGGTGCTCGTGTCAATCACCAGGTCGAAGCTCTGGCCGCAATACGGGCACTGGATGCTCTTGGTGACTTCCATATTCGATTGCCGGGAGGAACATTCACCCGGCCTTGAGGGAATTCAAGCGGCCCTCAAATGAAACCGGCGAAACTCGCAGGTTGACATCATCTGGCGCTATGGGAGGCTGCGGAACTGATGAGCGCGGGCCAAGCACTGGCCGGAATGCCCTAAGACGATGAGAACATTCGCCCTGACAAACTCGAGGCGCAGATTCCTATGCCTCGCCCTATCCTTGCTTGGGTGTGTCATTTTGACCGTCAATGTTCTGGGACGATTCTTGTCCGGGGGTGAAAACTCCACTTCGTCTGCCTCAGGGACCGAATTGAAACCACTACGCGTGCTGTTCGTCGGCAACAGCTACACGTATGTGAATATGCTGCCAGAAATGATCCGGCAGTTGTCCCTGGCGGCCAAGGAGGGTCGCCCGACCGAGTATCGCATGATCGCTCCTGGGGGCTATTCGCTCGAACAGCACTGGAATGATGGCACGGTGACGAAGGCCATTGCCGAAGGTGGCTGGGATTATGTGGTGCTCCAGGAGCAAAGCCTTCGGCCCATTTCGGATCCGGCCAACATGCATCGGTTCGCTCGGCTCTTCGACGATGAGGCCCGGAAGATAGGGGCAAAGACGGTCTTTTACGTAACCTGGGCGCGGAAGACGGCGCCGGACCAACAGAAACAGCTCACTCGGGCATATTCAGCCATTGCGAAGGAGCTCGGCGGCCTGTGCTGTCCTGTCGGTCCGGCTTGGGCGGATGTTCTGAAAGGGCGACCCGACGTGGAACTCTACCAGAGCGACGGGAGCCACCCGAGCCCTGCGGGCAGCTACGTTGGGGCATGCGTTTTCTACGCCGTGCTCTACGGCAAGAGCCCGGTCGGCTTGCCGGGCAAGGTGATCGCCAGAGACGACGCGGCCCGCGCCATAACGCTCGTGGATTTGCGTGAAGCGGACGCCCGTCTATTTCAGCAAACGGCAGCCGAAACGGTCAAAGAATGGAAGGGAGGAGTGACTCCCGCTCCCTGATTTTGGTCATTTGATCTCCCACGTTTCGTGGTCTGGTTGACGCCAGAAGACCAGGATCTTGGCCCCTAATCTTCCGGCGTCGAGGTGATTCTGATGTTCTTTGGCTTCGGTATTATCTGCGCCCCGCCCAGCATCCCGTCATAATTGGCCAGGGTGCAGTTGATGTCCTGGCAAAGGTCGGTGGCGATTTTCTCTTTGGTGCCAGGCCGCTCGTTGATGTCGGCCTGGATTTGGACGGTGAAGGTGATGGTTTTCCGTTTCATGGTCTGGTGAAGGCGAAGGCGGGCTTTGGGAAACCCGCCTCTGCCCTATCGTTTCGGTTCGCTGTGGTTGTTGGTGAATAGTTTCGATGCCTGTTCAACCGATCTGATCCTCCACCCGTTGCACCCCGCCAAAGGTCCCGTTCCGCTCCTCGGCGATCTCGCGGGCCGTCTTGATGCAGAACCTCCTAATGGTCTTGAGCGGAAGGCGGTCCTGTTTGGTGGTGGCGTGTTGGGTTGAATCGTGGACGTGGTTGCCGGCCGAGTACACGACCCGGCCAGCACACCAGATTTCGTAGCCGTCGCGGTTGTATTCACCGGACACGACTGGCTTTCGTTGATGTTGATGTTGATTTCTCTTGGTCATGTTCAGGCTTGTCTGATCTTTCAAAGAGCGCCGGGTGGATCGCGCGGGCCTGGGTTTCTCCGATTCGCCTGCACTTTTCACGCAGGTAATCGAGGGAAGCCGAGCCCCCACAGACGACGGAATTGGCGTGATCGAACAATCCCACCACGGCCTCGAAGCAGATCTTGCCGCTGCTCCAGAATGGACCGTTGCAGACCAGGACCGCCACCACAGTTCCAGCCGAGACCCCTTTAGATCTGTCCCTGAATTCCTGATAGAAGTGGATGCCGTTCATGGTTTCCTGATGAGTGAACCGAGCCTGGTCCTCTGAATTATCGTGATGCTGTGCGATCCGGCATCCCGAATGACGTAGCCGGCCTCGTTGATTTCCGCCGCTTCATCTCCCAGGATGAGCAGGACCGAAGCTGACCCGGAACGTGATGCGCCCTGTTTGGCGCACCGAGCACCCTGGTCAATTGTGTTGCCTCTGCCCCAATAGCCGTCGTGCGAGATGACGAGGTAGCAGGAGGCTTCAAGGTATTTCAGGAGGTCGTTTCGAGCGGCCTCCAGTGCTGGGGTGAATACTTTCTGCTGCGTTTTCTTTGGCATGAATGTCTTTCGTTTGGAGTTAATAGGCGTCTGGCAGTGGCCTTTCCAACCACTGCCAGGTCGTGCTGAACGGGCACCGGCGCATGGCCTCGTCCAGGTGCTCCTGGCAACGAGGGCCATGGTCGATGGGGTAGGCGTGAACCTTGGAGGTGCTGACCCAGGAGATGAGTCTCTTCCGCGTCTGCTTGGCGCAGTATTTGCAGGTTGCTGTGGACATTCAGCCGCCGATCCTCTGTTGATTTGTCCTGGCGCTGCGCTGGTGGTACTCGGGCTTCTTGACCTTCTTCCCCACCACGCCCAGCGCCTCTTCCAGGAACTTGGTGGCTTGTTCGCAGTCCGGCCCCTTGAATCCCACGGCGTCGATTTGGATCTCGCCTGTGGTGCCGATGATGATTTCGATTGTTCTGTTCATGGTGATTTGGGTTGGAGCGGTTCAACGTCCGTGAGGGTGTAGATGTCCGTCCACTGCTCCCCGCAAGCCAGGCATACGACCGGCTGGCGCGACATCTCAGCGTCAAACGGCTGGGCCTCAATGTCCTTGGAGTTGCAGTAGGGGCAGTGGTACGGGCTTTGGAGATAATCTGCCTTTTGTTTTCCGTCCATGTTCGCCTCCGGTCCTTACGCCCCCATCAGCACGAGTTTGATGGCCCCGTTCTGTTGTTGCCGGCGAAGAACAGACAGCCCCTTCTTCCTGGCTTCGATGCTGGCCTTGTGGACCCCGTAGAGCTGGAGGAGTTTGCCATATTTGGAGCCGACCTCCTTCTCGACGTGCCCCTGCCAAAGATCGGCAGTGAGGCCGTAGGTGCCGTCCGATTGCTTGTTGAGGGCGATGTCGTAAGGGCCTTTGAGCTGGACAACGTAATCGCCTTTGGTCCGGTTTTCATAGTACCCTCGGGCTTCCGTATTTTGAAGGAGGGTTAACCCCATCTCCTGACACGCCAGCCGGAGGGCCTCGATGTCCTTGATTTGCGTTTTGATTTCGGTGAAGTGACTCATTTTGAATTTGGATTTTGCTTGATGGTTGGTGGTTCAGATTCAAATGCCTCTAACCACAAACACCGGAGCATCATTTCAAACGATGCCGGTGTGTGTT
>Ga0181536_10003308_pt1 | contig 17634 bp, 16 predicted proteins | sample PEATcosm2014_Bin_41_FD_121105 | JGI IMG/M metagenome (GOLD analysis project Ga0181536, IMG submission 121105) | Peatland microbial communities from MTU Mesocosm Facility, Houghton, MI, USA - PEATcosm2014_Bin17_60_metaG | ecosystem: Environmental > Terrestrial > Soil > Wetlands > Peat | place... | reverse complement strand
GGTTCGCGGAGGGTGTAGTTCAGGTAGGGGCCGTCGACCGGGATGGTCTCGCCGTAAATCTTGCGCACCCATCCGGCGTAATAACGGAACGCGTCGATCGCCGGATTGACGTCCGCGCCTGTCGCCTCGCGCACCGTCTTGCCGTTCTCCATGGATTCGAGAATGGAAAGCTCGTCGCGATTCTTTGACAGAATCTCCGAAAGATCCCAAAGGATCTTCTCCTTGCGGGACGGGTCCATGCCGCGCCAGCTCTTGTTCTCAAAACTGCGGCGCGCGGCGGCCACGGCGCGATCCACATCCGGCGTGCCGCCATCGGGAACGGTTGTGAGCAACTCTCCGGTCGCAGGGTTGACCACATCGATGGTTTTGCCGCTGGCGGCATCTTCCTGGCGGCCATTGATGAACAGCTTTCCCGGCCGCAATTTTTTCTTCACGGATTCGGCAAGTACGATGGGTTCGGCGATGCTCATAGGTTCGATTCTCGCATGGCGGCTTCGTGATGGCTCCAGCCCGGCCCTTTGTATCGATGGCGGACAATCAGCGTATACAGGATGCCAAGTCCTACGAGCAGGCCGGCCAAAGTTTCTCCCGCAAGCTGATTGGGCGGCATCACCAGCACGAATGAGAGGAAGACGGCGAAGGCGATCGCGACCGTGTTGATCGTGGGCCCGAAACGCCCCAAGCTCCAAACCGCCGACGCCGGCCAGTTTGACCCCGCCCGGCGCGCGCGCAGACCGAGCGCCACAGGAATAATGTAAGCCAAGTAAAGCGCCACCGTGCTCAGCGAAGTGACCACGGGAATCGCCTTGGTCCACAGCATGGCGGCGATCGAGGCCAAAACAATCGCCCAGATGGCCGGTGCCGGCGTTCCGTGCCTCGGATTGACCCCGCGCATGAAGCGCGCCATTGGTGTTCCCTCGTCGCGCGCGAGCGAATAAAGGGCCCGCGAAGCCGACGTGATGCACGCAAGCCCGCAGAACCACATGGCCATCGACGCCAGCGCAGCCATGGCATTGCCGGCCTTTGCTCCCAGCGCGGTGGTGAGAATGGCGATCACCGCCGGGATCGAGTTTCCGTCCGCGTCTTTGGCAGCAAGCGCGCTGGGAATGCTGTGAATCGCGAGCGTGAGCGCGAGGAGCAACAGATACCCAACGGCTCCCGAGACGGCCACGGAGAGCACGATGCCCCAGGGTGCGTGGCGCCGCGGATGCTCGGTTTCTTCCGCCATGTGGGCGGACGCATCGAAACCCGTGTACGTCCACTGCGCCTGTAGCAGCCCCAGCACGAACGCCCACCAGTAGGGCGAGCGGCCGTTGCTGTTGACCCCTGCAAACAGAAAGTGCACCGGCTGTTTGGGAGCGAAATATAGCAGCGCCGCGACCAGAACCACGACTCCCATGATGTGAACCGTCACGCTCAGGTCATTGAGAATCGCCACCAGCTTCACGCCCCAGTGGTTCAGCGCGCCCTGCGTGATCAAAATGAAGGTGAACATCAGGAACAACTTGAGTATGGTCGAGGGCACGCCCAGGAACGGCAGAATGAACTGCGCACATCCGTAGTTGATGCCGGCCTGCGCCGCAATCAACCCGAAAATGTTCAACCAGGCGACCAGCCACCCCGCGCCTGCACCGCCCAGATCGGCCGCCCAATGGTACATGGCGCCGGCGGTGGGATACGCCGAACACAACTCCGCCATGCTCGCCGCCACGGTGAGCGTGAACAGCGTCGCCACCGGCCAGCCCAGCGTCATCTCCAGTGGCCCGCCCATCTCCAGGCCGTATCCGTAAAGCGTGACCGCGCCCGTCAGGATCGAGATGATGGAAAACGAGATCGCGAAGTTGGAGAAGCCGCCCATGGAGCGGAACAACTCCTGCGCATACCCAAATCTACTGAGATCTTCCTGATCGGAGCGGTCCTGGGGCACTACAGATTCACTTCTTCTTTGAGTTGTTTACTGATCGCCCTTTCGACCAGCTCCTTGAGCGTGTCGCCGGATTCCGTGTGCACAAACGTGTTCTCGACGATGTCCCAGTCGAGCTTATAGCTCTTGGCGTGCGCCGAGACCCAGATCTGCCGCACCGGAGTATTCGGGCTGATCACAAATTTCCCGGGTGGTTCTTCGAATTCGACCGCCAGGGCGCCGGCGTTGAGATCCACGTCGAACCCGTAATCATCCGCGGCACCGATCAGCGCGCGATGCAATGAGGTGAGCGCTTCATCGGCGCGCTTCTTGAACTCCTGTTCGTCCATCATGGATTTACTCTACTCAGAGGCTCCGAATACTGATGCCCGCCAACGCCAGCGAGAGGCCGATCATAACCACCACAGTGATCCAGGATGCCAGGTTGTAAAACCGCGAGTTCACCCATTCCTGCATGATGCGAACATTGTTGGCAAGCAGAATCATAAAAATGAGAACGATAGGTAATAATACGCCATTAATCACCTGCGAAAACAGGATCATCTTGACAAGGGGGAAACCGGGGATCAGCACCACCGCAGCGCCGATCACGATGAGCAGCGTGTAGAGCCAGTAAAAAATGGGGGCTTCGTCAAAACTCTTGTCGACGCCCGATTCGAAGCCCAGCCCCTCGCAAACTGAATACGCGGTGGAAAGCGGCAGAATGCATGCCGCAAAAACCGATGCGTTCAGCAGACCCGCGCTGAACAGCAGGTAAGCGTACTGGCCAAACGGCAACAAGCCCTTGGCGGCCTCCGTCGCGCTCTCGATATCGCGGGGGCCGTTCGACCAAATCGCGCCGGCACACGCCACGATAATGAAAAACGCCACCACGTCGGTAATGATGCAGCCGAAAATCACCTCCACGCGTGACTGCACATATTCCTTGGCCGTGATTCCCTTCTCCACGACGGCGGCCTGCAAGTAAAACTGCATCCACGGCGCGATGGTCGTGCCCACCAGTCCGATCAGCATCTCGATGTAATCGCGATCGAGCATCAGGGTCGGCTTGAAGCTATAGATCGCGGCCTGGGTCCAGTCCGGTTTCACCATGATCCCTGAGATGATGTACGCCACGTAAAGAACGCACGCGAACAGGAAGATCTTTTCCGCGCTTTTGTAGTTTCCTTTGACGATGAGAAACCAGATGGCCACCGAAGCAATTGGCACGGAAAAATAGCGTGAGATGTGGAACAGCTCGAGCGAACTGGCGATCCCCGCGAAGTTGGCCATTACGTTGGTGAGGTTGACCAGCACCAGCAGCGACATCACCGTGAACGTGACCCGAAGCCCGAACTCTTCGCGAATGAGGTCGGATAGCCCCTTGCCCGTCACCGCGCCCATGCGCGAGCACATTTCCTGTACCAGGATTAAGGCAACAGTGATGGGAATGAGTGTCCAGAGCGAAAGATAGCCCCAGCGCGCGCCTGCCTGCGAATACGTATAGATGCCGCCCGCGTCGTTATCGACGTTGGCGGTGATGAAGCCCGGGCCGAGGACGGCCAGGAAGAGCATGATTCGCGTGCGCCAGGTTTTCAGCATCGTCCATTACTTTTGCCTCAGCACGGAGATGATGTCGTCCGCGGTGATCACTCCAGCGATGCGCTTTTCCTCGTCTACCACCGGCAACGCCAGCAGGTTGTATTTGTCGAACAGCTCGGTTACGTCGTCCTGGTGGTCCGTGACCGTGGCGGAAATGAGCGTGTCGCTCGCCAGTTGGCGCAGCGGCGTGGCGCCGGAGGCCACGAACAGCCGGGCGAGCGGCACGGTGCCCGCCAGGCGCCCCTCGGAATCCACCAGAAACAGCGAATTCAGATTCTCAAGTTGGTCCTCGTTGCCGCGGAGCGCGGTCATGGCATCTTCCACGGTCGCGCCTTCATGCAGCGTGATGTACTCGGTGTTCATCATGCCGCCGGCCGTGTCTTCCTCGAATTCCAGCAGCTCGCGGACTTCCGACTCCGGCGCCACTTCCATTTCTTCCAGGATCTCCTCGGACGTGGATTCCTCCATCTCACTGAGCACGTCCGCGGCTTCGTCGGGCGACATCTCCTCGACAATCTCGGCTGCCTTTTCCGGCTCCATCGATTCCAGAATGCTCGCCTGCATTTTGGGATCGACTTCCGACAGCGCTTCGGCGGCCACCTCGCTGTCCAGGCTCTCAAAGATGGCGCCGCGCTCAGCCTGGCCGAGTTCTTCGACGATGTCCGCCAGATCGGCTGGGTGGATTTTCTCCAGTTTCTCGTGCGAAATGTTCAGGCGGAGCCGCCGTTGGGGGTCGGGCTCCACAATGTTACAGAATTCCCAGCGTATGGAATTCGGCGGAATGGGGCGCTGGAGCCTGCGAATCCACCGTGGGGGCAGCGCGCCCTGCACCAGCCTCCGGAGAATGCTGCGGACGCCCACATCCACTTCAAGAATCCACAGGCAGTTATGGTCATGCCCATTGGCACCATTTCCGTTTCCGTTCGCGCTCCGCACCTCGAAGGTGACGTCGTTGACCCGCACCACCTTCCGGCCGTTCACATCGATAATCTGCTGGTCAAGCAGATCCCGGCCAATCCGCAGCATGTATTCGTCGGAATGATACGGAGTGAGGACCTCGTCTTTCAGCCGAATGCCATCGAGGGAAATGGAAGCTACCTGGTCGTAACGAATGGTGAGCCAAGCCCAGCCGCCGCCGACAAGAAACCGGTCTATGCGCGCCGGATGAACCAGCGGGACGAGCGCCGCATCGCGCAAACGCCCAATCCGCCGGCCCTTGACGTCGAGCACCGGCAGGCCCAACAGTTCCGTAAAAAAGAGCAGTGACTCCGCCATTGGCAACGTCCGGGCGCGCAAACTTACCCGAGCGCGACACGGGCGTTGGTCCTGGCCTGCCAGATGTGATGCGCTCTACATGCAGTTACTGCGCCTGTGTCCAATATGACTCACGCCAGCGCAAAGCTGCAACGTTTTTCTTGATTTTTTTCGCAGTTCGTAGCTAGCGGACGTTAATCGAGTACGGCATGAGCCGCATCATCCCGCCCCGCGCCCACAGCCGCACCTGCCAGGCCTTCAGCACGCCCCGCAACCTCGACTCCATGGCGCCTTCGGCCGTCTGCCCGAATAGCAGGTCAAAAATCGTCCGCTTGGGTGGATAGGTCACTAGGGTGACCCGTTGGCTTTTCGGGATTTTGGCTTTTTCCTTGACCAAATCCAGCGCCCGGTCTAACCCTCCCAACTCGTCAATCAGCCCATTAGCCTTGGCCTGCGATCCGAGCCAGACTCGCCCCTGCGAAAGCGGCTCAATCTCCTCGAACTTCCGCCGCCGGGCCGCGGCCACCTTGCCTACGAAACTCCGGTAATCCTCGTCGATGGCTTGCCGCAGCTTCGCGTGCCCATCGGCCGAGAGCGGCCCATAATCTGAATCGATATCCGCATACCGCCCGCGAGTCAGCAGATCTTTTGTCACGCCGAGCTTGTCGTAGAGCCCGTGCAGATTGGCCTTGCCGAACACCACGCCAATCGAGCCCGTAAACGTCCCCGGATAGGCCACCACCGGGTCGCCCGTCATGGCGATATAGTACCCGCCTGACGCCGCCGTGTCGGACATCGAAATCACCAGCGGCTTCTTCTTGCTGAGCAGGTTCATCTCGCGCCAAATGGCGTCGGAAGCGAACACCTCTCCGCCCGGCGAATCGATGCGTACGATCACACCCTTCACGCCATCGTCGTTGCCCACCCGCCGCAGCAGCTTGTCGAACCCCTCCGATTCGATCCCGTTGTCGCCCGAAAAGTCCGAGCCGCCGTCGCCTCGTGAAATTCCGCCCTCAGCCGTCACCAGGGCAATCCGCTGCTTGCCAACTGGACCGGGCGCCGGCACACGCAGGTAATCCCGCAGCGCTACCTTCTTGAGGTCGCCATCGTTGAGCTTGGCCTTGATCTCGTCATACATTTGGTCTTCATAGAGCAAGCCGTCGATCAGCCCCTGCTCTTTGGCGTGCGGCGAAAGGAACGGGCCCTGGTCGATGGTGGCCCGAATCTCGTCCGGCGTCTTCTTCCGCCCCTCCGCAATGCGCCGCACCAAGTTGCCGTACAGATCGTCGATGATGCTGGTGAGCACGTCTTTGGTCTCCGGGCTCATCGACGTCCGTGTGAACATGTCGCCGAAGTCTTTGTACTTGCCGGCGTGCTCGATCTCCACCTGCACGCCCAGCTTGTCGGCCGTCTTCTTGAAATACGTAAGCTCGAACCGCATACCCTTGAGGTCCAACTCGTCCTCGGGGTCCATGTAGATGCGTGTAGCCGCCGTTGCGAGATAGTATTCCCGCGCGCTCGGCGTTTTGAGGTACGCGTAAATGGGCTTGCCCGATTTCCGGAAATTCTCGAGGTCTCCCCGCATCTCTTCGAGCTTGCCCCAGCCCACCGCCAGATCGCGAGGCTCGAACACAATCGCCTTGATCCGGTTGTCGGCCGCGGCTTTGCGCAGTGTGGCCCAAAGGTCTGTCACGGTCGGCGGCGTTCGCTGCTCCAGAAAGGGAATCGGAAACTCGACCGGCGCTTTCTCCGGGATCTCTCCCTCCAGCTCCAGCACCAGCGTCGAGCCCTCCGCGATCGCCGGCGGCTTTTCCCGCATGTGCGCGATGGCGAAGATGCCGATGACCAGCACGAGTCCCGTCAGAATCACGCCGGTCAATACACCGATCAGAAACTTCGCCATTCCCGCCGCCTCCTATGCGCCAGTTAGGATCAGATCGAACCGCCGGTTGACTTCGCGCAGGTAGGCCGCGTCGCCACCGGGATACCCCTTCGGGGCTCCATCGAGTTCCGTCGTCGCCGAACCTTTGTACCCAATCTCACCCAGCGCTTTGTACACCTCCGGCCAGTTGATCGAGCCTTCCCGCAGCGCCGTCCACTTCGTCACGTCGTTTTCGTATTTGAAATCTTTGATGTGCAACTTAATGATGCGTTTCCCCAGCGTGCGAATCCAGTCCTGCGGGTATCCGTAGAACACCACGTTGCCGACGTCGAAATAGGACCGTATCCACGGGCTCTTGAACTCATCGATGTAACGCGCCATTTCAAGCGGGCTCAGCAGAAACTTGTTCCAAACCTCTTCGATGCCGATGATTACCTTCAGCTCTTCGGCCATCGGAATCAGTTTCCGGATCTGCTCCTGCGACCTCGTCCATGCGTCCCGATACGTCGTCTGTTCGGTCACCACCGCCGGCACCAACAACACCGTGTCCGCGCCCCAGAAATGCGCGTTGTGAAGGCTCGTGTGCATCCCCTCCACGCTCTTCGCCACCACCGCCGGATCAGGCGACGAGAGCGGGTAATCCCAGTGCGCCATGTTCATCACCGAATGGATGCGCAGCCCACTCTTCTCCGCGGCCTTTTTCACTTCCTCCGCCTCATGTTGATCCGGCATCGTCGGGCACTCGATCTCCTCGAAGCCCGCATCGCGCGCCATTTGCAGGCGGTCGGCAATACTCGCGGTCTTGGGAAGCATCTCGAACTCTACGGCCTTCTTGATGGGCAGCCGCGCGCCCGCCGCGCTCAATCCACGCCCCATCCATGCTGTCGCTGCGCTTGCAGCCAAAAACGTTCTTCGGTTCATCTCCATCCTTTTAAGCCAAACTCAGTCCTGCTTCATTCGCTACTTTCATGATGTAGCGCTTGCCTTCGTCGTATTCCTCGGCCGTTTTCAGGTGCTCCAGCATCAGCGGCGCATCCACCGGCAGCCTCGAAATCTCGCTGAGATAGGTCCGGTAGTCCATCTCGCCGCGGCCTGGAACCACTTCCACAAAATGCACGCTCATCTCCGGGATCCATTGCAGATCCTTGGCGTGGCACGACGCAATCCACGGCCCCAGCTTGCGAAAACACTCGGAGATGAACTCGCTATTGCGATAGAACTTCTCGGGGCTGTTGATTCCGTTGCAGACGTCCATGTGAACGGCAAATGCCGGACGGTCCACCGCGCGCAGCAGTTTCAAATAGGAGTCCGGCGAATCCGGCAGATTCCAACCCATCATTTCAATGGTGAACTTGGTGCGCTTCGGCTTGACCTCGTCGATCACGTGCCGGCAGTTCTCCACCGTGGCATCGAAAAACTCCTGCGAGAGATTCTTGGGATGCGGCCCGTACCAGACCTTCGGATTGTACGAACCGGCGATATCCGGACAACAGCGCGCGCCTACCGCCTCCGCCAGCGCCAGCCGCTCCGCAACGTAGTGCAGGTTCTTGGCACGCTTGTCCGCGTCCGGGTCGAGCATGTTGACCCACGCCCCCACCTCGGCGATGACGACATTTTCCGCAGCGAACGCCTTCTCGATCTCGCGCACCCTGGCCGTATCCTCAGCCTTGGCCTCCGGACAGTACGCCGCGCTATACCCCAGCCGCCGGTGCTCGCGCGCCAGCTCGCGCGGATCGTCGCTCTTTAGAAAGATGGGGCCACCAAGCCGGATCGGCTTACCCGAAGCGCGCACAAGCGTCGTAGCAGCCGCGCCAACAAAGGCCCGACGAGTCATGTACAGATTCTATCAGCGGCACCGGCCGACGTGGCGCACGCCTTCAGCGTGCCGCTGGCGGCTTCAGCCGCCAGTCAAACTCGTACGCTCGACACCGGGGCCTGCCAAAAGAAAAATGCGCAGAACAGCGATTAGCCGGCGATCGGGATTTTGATGACCTTCTTCTGGACGGCGTACTGCACGAGCTGGGCTTTGTTGTGGATGTCCAACTTACGCATAAGATTGAACTTATGCGCTTCGATGGTTTTTACGCTCAAGTTGAGCGTGCAGGCGATCTCTTTGACCGAATTGCCTTCGGCCAGCATTTTCAGCACTTCCTTTTCCCGCTGCGTGAGCGTGGCAAACCGGGGGAGGCGCTGGGTCGACTTCACGCGGGACCGGAAATCATCCACCAACTGAGAAAGCATGCGCGGGCTGAGGAAACTGCCGCCGCGATGGACATCGCGGATGGCGTTGAGCAGTTGCGGCGCCGGGCTGTCCTTAAGGACGTAGCCGGAGGCGCCGGATTCCATGCTTTCGACCAGGTAGTCTTCGTCATCGTACATGGTCAGAAAAAGAACGTGAGTTTCGGGACGGTCCTTGCGGATTTGGCGCGTGGCTTCGAAGCTGCTCAGACCGGCCATGCCGATGTCCATCAGCACCACGTCCGGCTTCAATTCAGCGGTCTGGGCGATGGCATCAATGGCGTTCGAGGCCTCGCCTACGACTTCCATATCCGGATCGGAACCAACTAAGGTGTTGATGCCCTGGCGAAACAGCGTGTGATCATCCGTTAGATAAACTCGAATCTTGCCCATACTCAATTTGCGCTCTCGCGACAGGTCCTTTCTGACTTGACTTCGCGATGGGAATCTCCGCCGAAATTCTGGTACCACGCCGTGGGCGGCTGACAATCTCCAAACTCCCACCAAGCAGCGCCACTCGCTCCCGCATGCCGGCCAGGCCGAAGGAGCTCTGTTTTTCTAACGCTGCCTTTACTTCGAAACCGACGCCATTATCCTCAACGTTCAGTCTCAGTAATCCATCGGAGGAATGCAGGAAAAGGTTTACGATGGACGCTCTGGAGTGCTTCGCAATGTTGTGGAAACACTCCTGAACCAGGCGGAAGGCGGCGACTTCAATCTCGCGGGGGATTGCGCCCAGCCGCCGCGGGAAATGCAAGCGCAACTGGCCGGGAAAAACATCGCGGAAGCGGGTGGCAAGTTGCCGCAGGGCGGGAGCCAGTCCGAGCTGTTCCAGTACCGCCGGGCTCAGGGCGCCGATGATGCGCCGGATCTCGGTGATCGTGCGCTCGGTCAGCTCGCGAGTTTCATCGAGCGGCGCGCGCAGTGCCTGGGGGGCGGTCTTGCCCAGCAGCTCGAGCTTCAGCCGGATGCACAGCAAGGACTGGCCGGCTTCATCGTGCAACTCGCGGCTGATGCGGCGGCGCTCTTCCTCTTCGATCTGCATCATATGCTCGCCGAGTTGCCGCACCTGGCGTTCGCGTTGTGCCAGGTCCTCCAGCAAGCGCGCTTTCTCGGCCACGCGGAGGCAGCGCTCGGCGGCGGTGTCCAGCAACTCGAGTTCGCGTGGTAGCCAAGGATATTCACTCGAAAACGCGAGTTGCAGGACCCCGGCGACACGCCCATTGTCGGCCAGCGGCACGGACCAGAACCACGGATAGCGCGCGCGCAGTTCGGGATCGAGGATCAGCGCGTCCGCCTGCTTGCCGCAGGGCACAAGTTGTGGTTTCGCGAGCCGGCTGAGGAGCCGGGGACCGGGCGTCTGGCCATTCTCGAACAGCAGCATGCGCCCATCTTCGGCGTGGCAAAACTTACGGAGGGTTTGCAGGAACCGCCGCAGCAGATCCTCCAGATTCCCGGCTTGCAGCTCGGCGCGAAACAGGTCATAGAAGGCCTGCGTTTCGGCCTCGCGCACCTGATAATACGCGTTGTTGAGCGTCAGGATGACGCAGAACTGCAATTGCTGGCGCGCCCAGCGGAAATTCCTGTATTCCTCCGGATAAGAAAGGACCAGGACGGGATCGAGAACTCGGTCGTACTCGCGAAGCGCGCGCAGAATGCTGGCCGGGGGCACGTTGAGCTTGGCCAGGCGCCGGCCGCTGTACTCGACCAGTTCAAAGAAGGTGTGCGCGGGGCCGCCCGCCGCGAAAATGCGGGCCGCCGCGCCGGGCGTGATGTCACACAGCGCTTTGATCTGGCGGACGTCGAACCGGGCTTTGCGCAGCCGCCGGCGAAACTGCGTGTCGAGTTCGCGGGTGTGCGGGGCGAGAACCACCGAGAGGCGTTCCAGGTGGAGACGTAGCTGATCGCTCAACACATCGGCGGCGTCAGCCAGCACGGGCATCGTTTCGGTGGATCGCAAGGTTTAGAAATAATATGGTGGGGCGAGGAGGCCGTGTGTCTCGGGGAAGTTGTACCTCCCTTAACGCCTCCTTAACGTGCGATCAGCTAGCCCAGCCCGATCTACTTCGGCAGTGCGGGAAATACCGTCTTTGGCGTGGGCGGCACACGCAATCTCTTGACGCTCTGCCGCCGGACCGGCACGCGGCTTGTAGCCGTCGTGGGCGAGCTGTCATAGGCAACTTGCAGGGAGGTCGCGGCTGTCAGGTCGGTCCCGGGTATCCCAGTAACCTGGAGCATCACGACCCCGGAATATAGCGTCCCGCCGTCGATGAGGACCTTGATGACGCCCGACGGCAAGGGCGTCGTAATCACATCCGACAGAAGCGCCCCATAGGTCCCTCCTTCGCCGGTTACGGAACTCGCTCCTGGAATCGGAGGTGTCGTACCCGACCCGACCTGGTTTCCCGCGGTGTCGTATGCGTAGACGTTATAGGTCGTGGCCGTTTCGTCTTCGTTGCAAATTACAAGGGAAATCACGTGCGTACTGTCATTAATGCCCACCCCGGACCACTGGGTCCATGTGTTGGCATCAAATACAATCGGCACGCTCACCAGCCACGGATCGTAGGGTAGCGCCGAATAGAGCAACTGCGGCAGCACGTTTTCGCAAGTTATCTCGTCGGGGCAGTAAAACTGGGCATAGACCGAGCCAGTGGCGGTTGAGCTGTATTTTGGAGCAGCGCTCGTAGCACCAAGCAGCTCCAACTCCGTGGGCTGATTGGCAGCCAGGGCGAAGTCCACCTCATTGGCGGATGTGAGTGACGACGAGCTGTTGTTAACCGTGGTGTCTAAGTTCAGGGCCGCTCCAGTCGTGTCGTAGAACGTGTAGTCGACACCGATGGGATTTGTCGCCGGAGCGGCCACGCGAATCGTGGTGCCCCACATCCCGCCCGACGCGAACCATACGAACGTCCCGCCCACATAGCAGGAATAGCCGATCGTCGTCCCCGAAGCATTCGTAATCGCAACGGGCTGCGCGTAATACAAGTCCGAGCAATCCGGCGGCGTAGCCACCGGGGACCAATAGATCGGCCCATTGATCGGTTGGCCGTGCAGTGGGGCAATGGCCAGAGCAATCAGTCCAAAGAGATGCAGTGTCTTCATTCGCACAAAGCGTTCCTCCAGTTTTCGTTGGTTAGCTGCTCGCGGCCACCCGCGTTTGAGACTCTACCATTTTCTTGACGTCGGCAAAAGGCTAAACGTTTCCCGGGGACCGCCATTTGTTCACTTGCCCCCGTGTTCCCGCAGTGCCCCTGCCACCTGATCGAAGCCGCTGGCTACGGCGGCGTGGAGGGGCATGGCGCCGGATTTGTTGTGAGCGTTGGGATCGGCGCCGCGGGTGAGCAGCAACTGCGGCGGAGCCGGATTCAGTTTCGTGGTGTATCTCGAAAAGTGATCGCCCGGCGCAGCCCGATCTACTTCGGCAGCGCGGGAAATACCGTCTTTGGCGTGGGCGGCACGCGCATTCTCCGGACGCTCTTCCGCCGCACCGGCACGGCGCTTGTAACCGTCGTGGGCGAGCTGTCATAGGCAACTTGCAGGGACGTCGCGGCCGTTTGGGTGCCCCCTGGTAACCCGGTAACCTGGAGCATCTCCACCCCGGAATATAGTGTACCGCCGTCGATGAGGACCTTGATGACACCCGACGGCAACGGTGTCTTAATCACATCCGACAGAAGCGCCCCGTATGTCCCTGCTTCTCCGTAGGAGCCGTTTACGAGAGGCTCGGGCAGAACAGAAGGTGTCGTGCCCTGCCCGACTTGGTTTCCCGCGCTGTCGTACGCGTAGACGTTGTAAGTCGTGGCTGACACGTCTTCGTTGTAAATTACCAAGGACATCTTGTGCGTACTGTCATTAATGCCCACCGCGGACCACGTGGTCCATGTCGCGTCGTCAAACACGATCGGTACGCTCACCAACCACGGATCGGCGGGTAGCGCCGAATAGAGCAACTGAGGAAGCACGTTCTCGCATGTTATTTCGTCGGGACAGTAAAATACGGCCCAGACCGAGCCCGTGGACTGTGGGTAGACGCCTTTTGAAGCTGTGCCCGAAGCACCAAGCAGCTCGACTTCCGCGGGCTGATTGGCGGCCAGGGCGAAGTCCACTTCATTGCCGGATGCTTCTGACGAACCGTTAACTGTGGTATCTAAATTCAGGTTGTTCCCACTCGTGTTGTAGAACGTATAGTCGACACCGATGGGGTTTGTCGCCGGCGCGGCCACGCGAATCGTGCTACCCCACATCCCGCCCGATGCGAACCATACGAACGTCCCGGTCACATAGCAGGAATAGTTGCCGTTCGGAAGCTGAACGGCCGTCTCATTCAAGTCTGAGCAATCCGGCTGTACAGTTGACCAGTAAACGGCGCCATTCGTCGGTTGGCCGTGCAGCGGGGCAATGGCCAGAGCAATCAGTCCAAAGAGATACAGTGTCTTCATTCGCCCAAAGCGTCTCCTCCGTTATGGTTAACTGTTCGCGGACACCCCCGTTTGAGCGTCTACTATTTTCTGACGTCGGCAGAACGCCAAACGTTTCCGGTGCCCGCCGTTTGTTCACTTCCCCCCGTGTTCCCGCAGGGTTCCTGCAACCTGATCGAAGCCGCTGGCTACGGCGGCGTGGAGGGGCGTGACGCCGGATTTGTTGGGAGCGTTGGGATCGGCGCCGCGGGTGAGCAGCAACTCGACCACTTCCAGGCGTCCCATGGAGGCTGCGTCATAGAGCGCGGTGGAGCCGGATTCGGTTTCGCGGCCTTCGCGGTCGGCGCCGTGGTCAAGCAGAAAAGCCACAACGTCCGAATGGCCGCTGAGCGCGGCGTTGTGCAGAGGGGTGGCGCCATCGGCATTGCGGGCGTTGACATCAGCGCCATGCTCAACGAGCAGACGCACAATCTCGAGGTTGCCTTTGAGCGCTGCCGTACCCAGCGCTGTTAAGGGGGTGTTGGCAGCGCCGGAGGCATCGAGAAGAATCGCCACAATGTCCGCCTGCCCTTTTGTGACAGCTTCCTCCAACACGCCGGGGGCAGCGGCCGCGCCCTTCGAAAGCAACAGATGTACGGTCTCGGCGTGCTGCCCCCGGGCGGCGCTTTCGAGCGGCGTGGCACCGGAGCGATCGCGCGTATCGAGAGCCGCGCCGTGCGCAAGCAGCATTTCGACCACCTCCGTGTGCCCGTTGGCCGCGGCGGCATTAAGAGGCGTTGCGCCCGAGTCCGGATTCTTCGCGTTGACCTCCGCGCCCTTCTCGACCAGAAGTTGCGCCGCCGCGACGTAGCCCTTTTCGGCGGCCTCATCGAGTGGGCACGCGCCCTGGTGATCACGGGCATTGACGTCGGCGCCGTGCTCGACCAGCAGCGCAACGATTTCCCGGTAGCCGTGGCCAGCCGCGAGATGCAAGGGCGTGGTGCCGGAGCGATACGTGGCCTTGACGTCGGCGCCGTGATCCACCAGCAACGCCACGATGTCGGGATGGTCTTTCAGGATGGCGTAGTGCAGCGGCGTGGATCCTGCTTCGAGGTGCCGCGCGTTCACGTCGGCATGGGACTCAAGCAGCAGGTCAACGATCTCACGATTCCCGTTCCAGGCGGCGTCGTGCAAGGGCGTGGCGCCGAGAGGATCGCGCAGATTGGGATCGGCGCCGGCGTGCAACAAGGCCCGCACGCGTTCGGCGTCATTGGCTTTGACGGCTTCGTGGAGGTCGCCGGGCCCGGGGGCGAACAAAAGCAGCGCGGCGATCCCGAGCACAATCATGGACGCGCCGCATCGGGGAAGCCCACGTATTGCACTTCCTCTTCGAGCGTGAGGCCGAATTTCTTCTCGACGCGCGATTTCAGCTCGGCAATGACGGCACAGAGATCGGCAGCGGTTCCGGCGCCACCGTTATATATAAGGTTGGCATGGTACGTAGCCACATGGATATCGCCGCGCATCATGCCCTTCGCCCCAACCTCTTCAAGAAAATACGCCGCGGGTACTTTGCCCTCGCGGATGACGCGCTCGGGCACGCGTTCGGCTAGGCCACTGGGCAGCTCAGCCAGCAGGAGATTTTTGAAAATGCTGCCGGCGCACTTCATGGTGACGGGAAACTTTTCGTTGCGCACGGCGACGATGTCTCCCGAGATCTTGCTCAGTTCGGCGGCGCCGGCGGGTTCGAGGACCAGTTCGGTAGAGAAAATGATCCAGTCTTTGTGGCGCTTGAAGATGCTTTCGCGATACTGAAACTCGCAGGCTTCGCGATCGAAGACGCGCACATCGCTGCCGTCATAAAAACGGACCGTGCGGACGCGCTCGGAGATGGAATGGCCGTAGGCGCCGGCGTTGCCGTAGACGGCTGCGCCTACGGAACCGGGAATGCCGGCGAGCGTTTCGAGACCCTTCAGACCGCGGGCGACAGTGAAATCGACGAGGTCTTGCAGCACGGCGCCGCTATCGGCGTTGACGCGATCACCCGCCCGGAGAATGCGCCGCGCGGTGAAGCGGAGCACGATGCCGCGAAAACCCTCGTCGGATACAATGAGGTTCGTTCCGCCGCCGATCACGACATAATCGCGGCCGCTTTCCTGCGCCACGTGCAGCGCGGCGATGAAGGCCTCGGCGCTGGACGTTTCGGCGTAGATATCGGCGGGGCCGCCGATGGCGAATCGCGTATAGCGGGAAAGCGGCGCGCCGGGAAGAACAGTTAGCTCCGGAATCGCGGTGAGGCGCGCGAGCGTCTCTTCCGTGTGGACCATTACTTCGATTATAGAGGAGGGGTTGAAAATCCATGGCCGGATTTGGCGGTTTTCCACCAGAGGGGCTGAAATTCTTCGCATCGCTCGCGCGCAACAACCGGCGCGAGTGGTTCCAGCCACGCAAGCACATTTACGACGAGCAACTCAAAGCGCCGATGGTGGAACTGGTGAGCGCGCTATCGGCCGAGATGATGCGCTTCGCGCCGGATTACGTGGGGGAGCCGGCCAAGGCGATCTACCGTATCTATCGCGACACGCGGTTCAGCAAGGATAAGACGCCGTACAAAACGCACATCGCGGCGATCTTTCCCCGGCGCGGGCTCGAGAAGCACGGCGGCGGCGGTTTGTACTTCAGCGTTTCCGCGAAGGAAATTGAGGTTGCGGGCGGCGTTTACATGCCGGGGCCGGAGGCGCTGCTGGCCATCCGGACTCATTTGGCGGAGCACCACGAGGAGTTTCGGAAGATCATCCGGGCGCGGAAACTGCGCACGCTGATGGGCGAACTGCACGGCGATCAGCTCTCACGCGTGCCGAAGGGTTTTCCGTGCGACCACCCGGCAGCGGATCTGCTGCGCTACAAGCAGTGGCTGGTTTACGTGATGCTCGATCCAAAACTGGCCACCGCGCCGAAACTGCTGCCGGAGGTGCGGCAGCGGTTCGAGGCGATGATTCCGTTTGTCGAGTTCTTGAACCGGCCGCTGGCCGGAGCGAAACGGCAGCATTCTACGAATCTGCTTGTGTAACTGGAGGTTCTTCGCCTTGCCCACTAAACCCGAGAGCGGTAACAGACCGCGCGAAGCCAAACAAATCAGTAAACACAATACCTCGAAGGAAACTCTGGACACCACGATCGAGGACAACATCACGCTCCCTAGGCAGCAGGAGATTCTGGGGCTGTCTGGAACCATCGATTATGACCCGCGCTACGACTACAAGCGGGAACGGCGGCGTCCGCGCCGATGAAACAGTGGTGCACTTCCGTCGCTACGCCAGGCATTTTCCCCTGCCGCTCTATGAGCCGCGTGTGCGGTGATTAACGATTAATCGCACTACCTTTCTCAAAAAGCGCGATAATTGCCACAGGGCGATATGGACTTCGTTGCGCAGCTCAAATCTTCAGTCGACATCGTCCACGTGATCCAGGAGTACATTCCGCGGCTGCGCAAAGCGGGCGCCTCGCGTTACATCGGCCTTTGCCCGTTCCACAACGAGAAGACGCCGTCTTTTTCCGTGCGCGCTGACCATCAGTATTACTACTGCTTCGGCTGTTCGGCCAAGGGCGACGTCCTGAAGTTCGTCATGGAAATGGAGCGCATCAGCTTCTACGAAGCGCTAAAACTGCTGGCGGAACGGCACGGCATCCCGATGCCGAAGCGCTCGGAGTACTCGGACCCGGAAACCAAGCTGCGGGCGGCGCTTTACCAGATGCACGAACTCGCGCAGGAAACGTTTCGCGCAAATTTGCAGGGCGCCGCGGGGACGGAAGTGCGCGCGTATCTGGAGCGGCGCGGAGTGGCGCCGGCCGTCGCGGAGGAATTTGGCCTGGGTTACGCCGAACGCTCCGGGCGCAGCCTGTTGCGGCTCTTCGAGAATCAAAATTTCACCAGCGCCCAGATGGAAGAATCGGGACTCGTGGGCAAGCGCGACGACGGCAGCGTCTATGACCGCTTCCGCCATCGCCTGATGTTCCCCATCCAGAACGAGACCGGTAAGATCATCGGGTTCGGCGGGCGCGCGCTCGATCCCAACGAACAGGCGAAATATCTTAACTCGCCCGAAACCTCGATCTACCGGAAAAGCTACGTCCTCTATAATCTGCATCGCGCCAAAAACGGAATCCACAAAGCAGACCGCGCCCTGCTGGTGGAAGGCTACATGGATGTGATCGGCGTCTATGCGGCGGGCGTGCACGAAGTGGTGGCAAGCTGCGGCACCGCGCTCACCAATCACCAGGTGCAGGCGATGAAGCGGCACTCCGACAAGATCGTCGTCAATTTCGATCCCGACGCCGCGGGTGCCAGCGCCGCC